>Ga0307373_10000058_pt1 | contig 169092 bp, 139 predicted proteins | sample OX2MG_FD_202534 | JGI IMG/M metagenome (GOLD analysis project Ga0307373, IMG submission 202534) | Soil microbial communities from Risofladan, Vaasa, Finland - OX-2 | ecosystem: Environmental > Terrestrial > Soil > Coastal area > Acid sulfate soil | place: Finland: Risofladan, Vaasa...
GCCCGGGAAGATGGGGGGATAATAATCCCCACGCGTGATCGCTCAAATCGTGACGGTGATACGCGGCTCGTGACTGCATTGCCTATTAGTTTCGCACAATACGCAGTCTCGTGACGACACTATCTAGTAACAAAAAAGAAGAAATGATTTGATGTTTTTCTACTTTCCCATGTATCTTTGGAATCAAGATGAATGCACATCGCCAGCTTTTCGGCTTTACGTACCGCTATTGGTATCCAATAGCGGCTCTGGCGGACGGTTCTGTGCACATCTGAAAGATTCAAAAGCTGGAAAGCTTTCAGGTTTAGACGAACTTCCACACGAGCCGCAGCCCTAAGGGTTGCGGTTTTTGATTGCCTGAAACAGGCGGGATGAGAAAGGAAGCGATGGTGAGCAGTACAGAAACCGAAGAAGACGCAGCGGCGCCCGGACAAGTGGCGGGGCGGTTTGGAGTGTATGGCGGGCGCTATGTTCCGGAGACGCTGGTGGCGGCGCTGGATGAGCTGGACCAGGCCTATAACGAAGCGAAGGCCGATCCTGCTTTTCATGCGCGGCTGGATTCCCTGCTGCGGGATTATGCGGGAAGACCGACTCCGCTGTACTTTGCCGAGCGGCTGACGGAGGCGCTGGGCGGCGCGAAGATTTACCTGAAGCGCGAAGACCTGCTGCACACCGGCGCACACAAGATCAACAACTGTATTGGTCAGGGGTTGCTGGCCGAGCGCATGGGAAAGCGCCGCATTATTGCCGAGACGGGCGCGGGGCAGCACGGCGTGGCAACGGCGACGGTGTGCGCGCTGCTGGGCATGGAGTGCGTGGTCTACATGGGCGAAGAGGACATGCGGCGGCAGGAGCTGAATGTGTATCGCATGCGGCTGCTGGGCGCGGAAGTGCGCGGCGTGAGTTCGGGCTCAAAGACGTTGAAGGACGCGATCAACGAGGCGATGCGCGACTGGGTGACGAACGTGCGCACGACGCATTATCTGCTGGGAAGCGTGCTGGGGGCGCATCCGTATCCGACGATGGTGCGGGATTTCCATCGCGTAATCAGCATAGAAGCGCGGCGGCAGATTCTGGAGAAAGAAGGCCGCTTACCCTCGGCGATCATTGCGTGCGTAGGCGGCGGGTCGAATGCAATCGGGGCATTCTACGAATTTATTCCGGATGCCGAGGTGAGGCTGATTGGCGTGGAGGCTGGAGGGCGCGGCCATGCGCTGGGCGAGCATGCAGCACGGTTTGAGGGTGGTGCTCCGGGCGTGCTGCAAGGGACCTACTCCTATGTATTGCAGGACGACGACGGGCAGATTGCGCTGACGCATTCGGTGTCGGCTGGACTGGATTATGCATCAATTGGGCCGGAGCATGCGGCACTGCATGATTCAGGGCGCGCGGAGTATGTGAGCGCGACGGACGAAGCGGCGCTCGCGGCCACGGTAAGGCTGGCGCGGACGGAGGGAATTCTGCCTGCGCTTGAAAGCGCGCATGCGGTTGCGGAGTGCATACGCGTGGCTCCGGCACTGGGACGCCATGAAATACTGATCATCAACCTTTCAGGACGCGGCGATAAGGATATGGGTATCCTGGCACGCGAGCTGAAGCTGAAGGGAGCGTAGGAAGTGCCGATCGAATTTGCCGGCAAGCCCGGCCTGGTAGCCTACTTAACTGCTGGCGACCCCGACCTGAAGACCACACTGGCAATTGCCATTGCCGCGATTGACGCGGGCGCGGACGTGATTGAGCTGGGAGTTCCATTCAGCGATCCGCTGGCCGACGGACCGGTGATTCAGCGCGCGAGCGAACGAGCGCTGAAACGCGGCACCAGACTGAGCGATGTGCTGGCAGTTGCCAAAGAGCTGCGGGCAGCACGACAGCAAGCTGGGGTGGTGATGTTTACCTACTACAATCCGGTGCTGCGGTTTGGGCTGGAGAAGTTTTGCGCGGCGGCGGAAGATGCCGGTGTGGACGGCGTGCTGGTTACGGACATGATTGTGGAAGAAGCGGGCGAGTATCTGGCGTGCCTGGAGAGGCACAAGCTGGCTCCGATATTTCTGGCCGCGCCGACAAGTCCGGATGAGCGGCTGGAGAAGATTGCGGCGGTTTCGAAGGGATTTGTCTATGCGATTTCGCGCGTGGGGATTACGGGCACGCAGCAGTCGCTGGCGACAGATGCCGAGCAACTGGTGACGCGGCTGCGGAAGTATACGAAGCTGCCGATTGCCGTGGGCTTTGGCGTATCGAACGCGGAGCATTTTGCCGCGGTGGGAAAATTTGCCGATGCGGCAGTGGTGGGCAGCGCGCTGGTGGCGACGATAGAGAAGTCCGAGCCGGCCGATGCGCCCAGCTCGATTGCACGATTTATTAAGGACCTGCGCTCCGGGGACCCGCGCGCTCCGGCGGTGCAGGTCCGCTGATTTCCACGTTTCAGCGAAGGGCATACACAGCAGGCGCCGCAGAATGCGGACGCCGCATATCAGGAGAAGGAATGGATATTGCAGACTGGCGGGTGAAGATCGACGAAATCGACCGGCAGCTTGTTGCCTTGATCAGCGAACGGGCGGCGGCGGCGAAAGAAATCGGCAAGCTGAAGCGATCCACGTCACTCCCGGTATATGAGCCGAATCGCGAGAGCGTGATTTTTGAAAATGTGCGCGCAGCCAATAAGGGACCGCTACCGGACATTGAGCTGACGCATATTTACGAACGCATTATCGATGTAATGCGCTCGCTCCAGAAGGATGAGCTGGCTTCGCAGGCGAAGCCCTCGAACGAAAAAAAGTAATTGCAGAGCGCAGCGGCGCGCATGACAGGACAAGGACACCATGATTGTTGCAATGCAGGAACAGGCCACAGAAGAGCAGATACAGACCGTGGTTGAACGCATGGTCGTGATCGGCTTCAACGTTCACCGCACGACGGGCGCAGTCCAGACGATTCTGGCGGGGGTGGGTGCACCAGGGCAGTTCGACCACAAGCAATTCGAGCTACTGCCGGGCGTGTCGGAGGCGGTGCGCATCTCGTCGCCGTATAAGCTGGCGGGGCGCGGGTTCCGTCCGGAAGGTACGATTGTGCGTTTTCCAAACGGAGTGTCGATCGGCGGGCAGGAAGTGGTGGTGATGGCGGGGCCGTGTTCGGTGGAGAACCGCGAGCAGATCATGCAGGCCGCGACACAGGTAAAGGCCGCGGGGGCAAAGTTTCTCCGTGGTGGAGCCTTCAAGCCGCGCAGCTCGCCGTACTCGTTCCAGGGGCTGGGACTGGAAGGGCTGAAGCTGCTGCGCGAAGTCGGCGATGCGACGGGCCTGCTGGTAATCAGCGAGGTGATGGAAATCGCGCAGATTCCACTGATGCTGCCCTACGTTGACTGCTTCCAGGTGGGCGCGCGCAATATGCAAAACTACAACCTGCTGCGCGAGCTGGGAGAGGTGCGCAAACCGGTGCTGCTGAAGCGCGGCATTGCGGCGACGATTGAGGAGTTGCTACTCTCGGCGGAGTACATTCTTTCCGGCGGCAACTACGATGTGATTCTGTGCGAGCGCGGAATCCGCACCTATGAAACCTACACGCGGAACACGATGGATATTTCGGCGATTCCTGTGGTGAAGCACCTGTCACATCTTCCGATTGTGGGCGATCCTTCGCACGGCACCGGGCGTCGCGATATGGTGTCGGCAATGGCGCGCGCCTCGGTTGCGGCAGGTAGCGACGGACTGCTGATCGAAGTACATCCGGACCCGGCCAAGGCTGTTTCAGACGGAGCGCAGTCGCTGTACCCGGATCAATTCGCGAAGCTGATGGATGAGCTGCGGATCATTGCTCCGGCGGTGGGCCGCAAAATTGCCGAGCCGGTCGAAGCCGCAGCGGTAGCGGTCTAAGGTAAACGAAGCGACGATTATGCCGATTGAGCGCATTGCGATTCTGGGCACGGGGCTGATAGGAGCCTCAGTGGGGCTTGCGATGCGCTCGCACGGCTTTACGGGCGAAATTGCGGGGTGGGACCCGGATGCGGAAGAACTGGCGATTGCGGTGAAGCGCGGCGCGGTGCACTTCGGGTCGAGCGATGGACTGGCAGCGGCGCAGTCGAGCGACGTGATCGTGCTGTGCGGGCCGGTGTTCTCGATTATGGAGTGGATGGAGCGGCTGGCTCCGGTGCTGAAGCCGGGGCAGTTGGTGACCGATGTGGGCAGCGTGAAGGGCGCGCTGGTGGAGCGTGCGCGCGGGCAATACAATCAGCAAGATTCAGCGGGATTTTTGCCGGGGCATCCGATGGCCGGCAAGGAAGTGAGCGGCGCAGCCAATGCGGACGCGGGTTTGTTTGACGGCGCGGCGTGGCTGTTTACCGAGACGGAGGAATCGCGGGCGATGCACCCTGCGTCGCGGGCGCTGGCAGACGAGTGGCGCGGATGGACGCAGAAGATGCGCTGCCGGGTTCTGGATATGGAACCGAAACGGCATGACGATTTGTGCGCATGGGTAAGCCATTTGCCGCAGTTCGTTTCTACCGCCTTGAGCTCGCTTCTGGAAGATAAGTTCGGCGCAAAAGATGAAATTCAGGCAATCGGGGGACGCGCGCTGCACGAGATGACACGGCTGGGTGCGAGTCCCTACTCGATGTGGCGCGATGTGGCGCACACGAATACGGATGCGATTGCAGCGTCTCTGCTGGAACTGGAGCAGCGGTTGACGCATCTGCGCGAAAACCTGAAGACGCCGGAACTGCGCGAGGAATTTGAGCGCGCGAACCAGTTCCGCGCAGGGATGCAGAAGCCGAAACCATAAACATGCGTTTAGTATGTTGGTCATGCGCCGCATTTTCATTTTGCTTGTCTGCTCGCTTTTCGTAGCTATCGCTTTCGCACAATCTTCTACAACTCTGCTGGTGGACGTAGACCATCGCCCATCGATCAGCCTGGATGGGCCGTGGCACTCCATCGTAGATCCATACCACGGCGGATGGGGATCGCGCGGAGATGTTCCGGGCATCCACGGCTACGCCGCAAATAAACACTACAAACCTGGCGGGCCGCTGATTGAGTATGACTTTGCGAAGTCGCCGACACTCGAGGTTCCGGGCGACTGGAATACGCAGCGGAAAGACCTTTACTACTATGAGGGGCTGCTCTGGTATGAGCGCGACTTTATTTATCACCGCAAGGCAGACAAGCGGGTGTTTCTACATATCGGCGCAGCAAATTATGCCGCGTATGTTTTCGTAAACGATGTGCATGTGTGCGACCACGAGGGCGGATTTACTCCCTTTGACTGCGAGATTACCGGCGCCGTAAAGGACGGGAACAACTTTGTCGTGATCGCAGTCGACAACACACGCCGCGCCGACGGCGTACCCACCATCAAGACAGACTGGTGGAACTATGGCGGCCTGACGCGCGATGTTTCTCTGGTTGAGGTCCCGGAAAAATTTATTGATGATGAATCCCTGCATCTCACACCGGACGGCATGATTGCAGGCTACGCGCATGTGGACGGCGCGAGTGCGGGGACGAAGGTTGGGCTGAGCATACCGGGGCTGCAGGTTGCGGAGACGGCGACGACAGATGCGTCCGGCCGTGCGGAGTTTTCGTTTCGTCCGCAGGAGCTGGAGCGCTGGTCGCCAGAGCATCCGAAGCTTTATCGCGTGATTTTTTCCGCCGGGGAAGACCGGCTCACGGACGACATCGGCTTTCGCACCATTGCGGTGCGGGGCGATCAGATTCTGTTGAACGGCAAGCCGATCTTTCTGCGCGGAATAGACATTCAAAATGAAGCTCCGTATCGAGGCGGGCGCGCGTGGTCAGAGAAGGACGCGGAGACGCTGCTGGGCTGGGCCAAGGAGCTGCACTGCAATTACGTGCGGCTGGTGCATTTTCCGCATGACGCGCGCGAGACGCGGCTGGCGGACAAGCTGGGGCTGATGGTGTGGTCGGAGATTCCGGTGTATTGGGGGATCGACTGGACTGATCCGCACACGTTTGCCGTGGCCAGCCAGCAGTTGCACGAGATGATTCGGCGGGACCGCAACCGGGCTTCGGTGATTTTGTGGTCGATGTCGAATGAGACACCGGACGTTCCGGCGCGGACGGTGTTCATTGACAAGCTGATTGCGCAGGCGCGGGCCGATGACTCGACGCGGCTGATTACGTCGGCGATTGCGGCGTCGATGCACAACAAGACGGCGGTGCTGGACGATCCGCTGATGAAGGACCTGGACGTGATTGGCTACAACGAATATATCGGCTGGTATGGGGGTACGCCGGAGTCTGCGCCGAGCTACACGTGGGAAGATCCACTGGGCAAGCCGGTGATCATGAGCGAATTTGGCGGAGGGGCCAAGGCTGGACTGCACGGGCCAGCGACGGAGCGCTGGACGGAGGAGTACCAGGCGGCGATTTACAAGTATCAGTTCCAGATGTTCAAGAAGATGCCGTTTCTGCGCGGGCTTTCGCCGTGGGTGCTGATGGACTTCCGTTCACCGACGCGTCAGTTGCCGGGGATTCAGGACGGCTACAACCGCAAGGGGCTGGTGTCCAACACGGGCGAGAAGAAGAAGGCGTTCTTTGTGCTGCAGCACTACTATGAGCACATGCAGCACTAAGACGGGCTATGCGCCGATGTGGCCGAGGCCGAGGCCGATGGCGTAGGTGACGATGCCTTCGACGGCGCCCACGAGAGTCATCTCAAGTCCGCTGGCCCACCAGGAGCGGACGGTGATGAGTGACTTGGCTGCTCCGACGGCGAAGTGTGCGGCGAGCGAGATGATGGCGGAGAGGATGATGGCCTCGTATCCGCCGAGGAAGAAGAACGGGATGATAGGGACGAAGGCCCCTATGGCAGTGGAGAGCGCGGCAGATATGGCGGAAGTGAAGGGTTTGCGCAGACCGTCCTCAGAGGTATTGAGCCGTTCGGCGGCGATGGCGCGGAGGAACTGCTCCTTGTCCCTGGCGATGTGATCGACGACGTGGTCGGCGTCGTCGTCGGGCAGTCCCTTGACCTGAAAGTAGAGCGAGAGCAGTTCGCGGGCCTCGGGCGCGTTCATTTCGATGGCGTCGCGTTCGCGGGCCAGCTCGGCCTGGTAGATTTCGCGCTCGCTCTTGGCGCCGAGGTATGCGCCGGAGCCCATGGAGAGCGCGCTGGCGATCATGCCGGCGAGGCCGGCCAGCAGTACGTAGTGGCTATTGCCCAAGGTGGCGCCGGAGACGCCGGAGACGATGCCAAAGATGGCTCCGAGACCGTCGTTGACGCCGTAGATGGCGTCGCCGATCCATCCGGCGGCCTGACGTCCTGAGCCGTTGCGCTTGGCGAGCAGCTCGTCGAGCATGGCCTGCGGGTTGGTGTGAATCTCAGCAACTGCGTGCTGCGGGTAGCGCTCGCGGATAAGGCTGCTGAGTTCGCGGTAGTGCTCCTGCTCCTCCTCGATGACCTGGCTCAGGACGGCGAGGCTGGGCTCGTCGTTGAACTCGCGGAGTTGGCGGCTGTAGGTGGCGATGGCGCGGCTCTCGTCAATCTCCAGACGGCGCAGGGCCATGCGCTCGCCGCCCATACGATTGGCAAGGGAATCCGCATCGCCGGTTGGCTTGCCATGATACCTGGGCGGCGGTCCGCCAAGAGCCTCAATGCGCCCGGCCCACAGCTCGGCATGCTTTTCTTCGGCAATGGCCATGTGGCGCAGCGTCTGGCTGCGGATGGGGTCCGTGTCGCGTTCGGCGAGGGCGAGGTAGGTATGGTAGCCGACCATCTCTGTCTGCCAGTTGGCCTCCAGAGCGTGTAACAGCTTCCGGAGCTTCTTCGGGTCGGTTGTTTCGGGCGGCATGCAGGCACTTCTCCGGTTCTATTGCCCTTGCTAATCGTGTTCAGGGCGGCCTTTTCTTAAGGAAAGGGCCACTTCAGGATACTGGTTTCGGCATACACCTATCGGAGAAATGGCATACGCGGTTCAGTCTCCGATGTGATAGGGAAAGGTGAATCGCCCAATTTGAATCACAGAATGGTCGGACGGTGGCCAGATGCGAATTGATTCTACCCGATGGATGGAAGGATTCAAGCGGGCTTTTACAGAGCCGAGGAAAAGACCGGAAGAGGACTCATAAAATTTGACATCCAGGGCATCGTCCTTATGGTTCCAACCAATGAGGTAAGAGCCGGGTTGCAGGACGAAGCCGGCAATCGTGAGTGGAACCTGTGTAACGAAGAAATGCGAGTATTTGCCGTTGGCAGAGTATCCAGCAGTGATGAGTACTACACCGGCAATGTACTTCCCTCTACCGTTGGTGATGCCGGATGCGGCACGCATTTCCGTCTCAATCCGCTCGTGGACGACAGGCGCGCGCGGAGGAAGCAGGGCTTGCAGCTCCTGCGAGGTGGCGGCATGCCAGGCCTGGCGCGTGGATTGCGCCCCGGCAAACGACACACCGCACATGAAGAGAACGACCGCAACTACAATAAGCTTCCGCATAAGTACCTCCTGATTTTTCTCCGCGGAGGAGAGACGATCGGTTAGTCGAGATGCACGATTCCGCGCTGCAGCGCGCTGGTTGCGGCCTGCGTGCGGTCGCTGACGCCCAGTTTGCTGAGAATGCTGTTGATGTGGGTCTTCACTGTTGCTTCTGAAATATTGAGGTCACTGCCGATCTCCTTGTTGCTGCGTCCGGCAACAATGCGCTTGAGTACCTCGAGCTCGCGCGCGGTAAGCGCGGGACCGCCCATGCGCTCGGCTAGCTTTTCCGCCACAAAGGCGGGGAGGCGCGACTTGCCGGCATAGACGGCACGAATGGCATCAGTAAGCTCGTTAGCATCCATACCCTTGAGCAGGTAGCCCTTGGCCCCTGCCTGCAAGGCGCGGTAGATGTCTTCGTCACCGTCAAACGTAGTCAGGACAATGATGCGTGCGCCGGGAAACTCCTCACGGATTTTCGCGATCGCATCGGCTCCGGCGAGCTTGGGCAGTCGGAGGTCCATCAGGGTCACGTCGGGCTGAACATCGCGGAAGGTCTCGACGGCCTGCTCGCCGTCAGAGGCTTCCGCGACAACGGACAGGCCTTCGACGGTATTGAGCAGCGCAACAAGGCCTTTGCGCACGATAACGTGGTCGTCAACGACCAGAAGACGGATGGGTTGCTGGCCTGGTTCGCTCATTGTGCTTTTCCTCCGGAGGGAACTTCAACATATACCTGAGTTCCCTCTCGTTCTTTGCTGGTTACTTTAACTCTGCCGCCGATCTGCTGCGCGCGCTCCTGCATACCGGTAATACCAAAGTGGCCTTCAACAGCGGATGGTGCATCGCCGGCAAATCCAAGTCCGTTGTCGGAGATGGTCATTTTGATGCGGCGGCGCGCGTACTCAAGACGGATGCTGACGTGCGTGGCGTGCGCATGGCGGACGACGTTGGTGACGGCTTCCTGCGCGATACGCAGTAGCTCACTCTCCGTGCGCGCGGGCAGCGGGCGATAGGCTCCGTGGACTTCGACCTGCGCTTTGACGCCGGATGAGGCGGTTACACGCTCGGCCATCTGCACAAGCTGAGAGGCGAAATCCTGGCTTTCTGCGTTCTGCGAGCGCAGCTCCCAGATGGCGCGGCGGGCATCTTCAATGCCGGTGCGGACCAGCTCCTGCGCTTCATCGAGATGTTGACGGGCCGCGTCAGTGGATTGCGAAAGGGTGCGTCCGACAATTTGCAGTTGGACGGAGACGGCGATGAAGCCCTGCGCGAGGGTGTCGTGAATCTCACGTGCGATGCGGTTGCGTTCGTCAAGGACGGCGTGGAAGCGGGACTCGACCTGACGGACGCGCCACAGGTAGGCGAGGTACCCGAGCAGTCCGATGCTGAGAATGAGCAGCAGATAGAACCAGTAGGTCTGGTAAAAGTATGGCCGCAGCACAAAGGAGAGGGAGGCGGGCGCGGGGCTCCAGACACCATCGTTATTGCAGGCAATGACACGGAACGTGTAGTGGCCTGGGGGTAGGTTGGTGTAGTAGGCGCTGCGCTGCGAGCCGGCGTCAATCCAGGCGTGGTCAAAACCTACAAGCTGATAGCGGAAGCGGACTTTATTGGGAGCCGAGTAGCTGAGGGCGGCATAGTTGAAGGCAAAGCGGCGTGAGCCCGCGGCAATCCTGAGCGGCGTGGAGCGGGAAGCGGAGAGACCGGCATCCGGCTCCGGCAGATCGTCCACGCTGAAGCGCTCGATGGCCATGAGCGGCGGCACGCGATTCATGGGCAGGTGCTCAGGATCGACCATGGAAACGCCGCGCAGCGTGGCAAACCACAGAGTGCCGTTCTGCATGCGCCAGGCGGCGGGGTGGCCACCACTGCTGGCCTCGCTGATCTTCATGCCATCGGCAATGCCGTAGGAATCCACCACCACACGCTTGGCTTTTCCGTCGGCATAGCGGTTGAGAGCGGTGCGATTGACGCGGTAGATTCCGTCATTCGAGCTGATCCACAGATTGCCGTCGCCGCCGTCGAGAATGCTGTAGATGTTGGCCGGCAGGTCGGCTCCAGAGGTGCGGATAGGCGTGATGACTCCGTTGCGCCAGCGGTTGAGGCCGCCGCCGTCGGTGCCGATCCACAGGGTGCCGTCGGGGTCGAGGTGCAGCGCAGTAATGACGTGATTTGAGAGGCCGTCTTTTTCGGTGTAGTTGTGAAAGTGGCCGTGGGCCCAGTGCGTGAGACCGCCGATGGTCGCGATCCACATTCCTCCGTGGCTGCCCTGCTGCATGGCTCCCACCAGGTTGCCGCCAAGCCCATCGAGCGCGGTCCAGGTCATGAATTTGCCGTTGCGATATTGCGAGAGACCACGGCGGGTGCCGATCCAGAGGGTTCCGCTGTTATCGAAGTAGAGCGAACGCACGAAGTCGTCTGCGATGCCGTCCGCTGAGGTAAAGACCTTGACCTGTCCATTGCGAATGCGGTCGAGGCCATCCGGCGTTCCCAGCCAGACATCGCCGTTGGGCGCTCCCGCAACGGAAAGAACGATGTTGCTGGACAGGCCGTTGGCCGCAGTAAGTGCCGCGAATCCGGACTTGTTGATCGAGGCGAGAGCGGCGCGATCCGCCCCACCTCCGTTGGTGCCTAGCCAGATGGTTCCGGAGCGGTCCTGGGTGACGGAAAGGATGTGGTCGTTGGAGATACCGTCTGCCGAGGTATAGGTGGTGAACTTGCGGTCGCGCAGGATATCGACACCACCGGATTCCGTACCGAGCCACAGATTGCCCTCGCGATCTTCGGCGATGGACAGAATCAGGTTGCTGGAGAACCCTTCTTTCGGCGTGAAGGCTTCCATGGATCCGTGGATGTAGCGGGCCAGGCCGCCGGCTGTGCCGATCCAGATGGCTCCCTCGCGGTCGCTGAAGAGCAGGTTGACGCGATCCGAAGGAAGGCCGTCGCTCTGGGTATAAGCTTTCAGCGAAGCAGAGCTGGAAAGCTGTGGTTTCGGGCCCAGTTCCGCAGAAGGCGTAAACCAGAGGCCCGTATCGGCACCGATCCAGATACCGCCCTCCGGGGTTTCAGCGAGCGCGTCCACGTCTTTTCCTTGCAGCGGCGCAAAGTCGCTACAGCCCGCAGTGCTGCCGGGCGTAAGGGCGGAGGCGCTACATATTTCGATACCGTTCTGCGTGCCCGCCCAGATGCGCCCGCGGCGGTCGAGGAGCAGAGCCTGGATTTCCACGGGGCGGCCAGCGAGCGTGAAGTAGGTTGCGTTGCCGGGAGAGTCGTGGAAGATACCTTCGGTTGTCGCAAGCCAGAGTGACCCGTTCACCGGCTCAAGCATGTAGCTATTCTGATCGAGCGGAGGAACACCGGGAACATTGATCAGGCGATTGTTGTCGAGGCGGGAAAGTCCGGCTGAGGAAGCGATCCAGATGCGCCCCTGCCGGTCCTGAAAGATCGACCAGATGGTGTTGCCGGAGGTATCGGGATACGCGGTGAAAACTCCATGGCGGTAGCTGGCGACACCGTTGGCGGTGCCGATCCAGAGCGTCCCGTTGTTGTCCTGGAGTAACGAGTACACCAGGTCACTGGGGAGCTGGGGCGTGTTCTTGTGCGTAAAAACCGTGAAATGAATGGAGTCGAAGCGCACCAGGCCGGCTTCTGTTGCAAACCACATGTATCCATCGGCAGTTTGCAGCACTGCATGGACAGTATTTTGGGGTAGACCACTATCGGTTTGCCAGGACTGATAGCCGTAGCGCCGCAGGTCCTGATGAGGATCGAGCGCATGCGCCGTTGCAACGCAGAGCAGAATTGCAGCCAGAACAGCGTAACGGAACGTGCGGCAAGCATTGGGCATTCCTGCATGCATTGTACTTACCCAGGACGGAGAACCATATCCACCATAAGGTGGAGAAACGGGGGGGCGAACCGATCAGGCAGTTTTTTTGCGTGGTGTGCGCGGCTTGACCCAGACCTTTTCCGCGGCAGGCGCGCCGAGGGTCGCCGTACCGGCGGGCGTTTCAATCGCCAGAGTTTGATCGTAGTTCTTTTTACACACGCGGACTGGGCCTCCCGGTGCGATGCCGTTCTCGTTCAGGAAACGTAGAAGCCTGGGATCGCGCTCATAAAGGCTGGCGACAATGTAGTCGGTATTCTCTTCCCCTTCAGCCAGGGTGCGCAGGCCACGGCGGGCGCGTTTGGCAGGGCTCTCAGGCAAAACCAGGTTGCCGTGGGGGCAGGTTCCCTTCTGGCCCAGCTTTTCCAGCAGGCGAGCCTCAAAAGCGGGGGAGACGGCGTGCTCCAGGCGCTCGGCTTCATCATGGACCTCATACCAGGGCATGCCGAACATCTCAGAAAGCATGCGCTCGATGAGGTGATGCCGCAGCGCGGTGCGGTGCGCAATCTGGCGGCCCTTAGGGGTCAGATGGATGACTCCGTCGGGCTTCAGTTCGACATAGCCGTCGCGGCGAAGGCGGCGGAGGGCCATGGAGACGGCAGGCGGGGAGACTCCGAGCCAATGCGCGAGCGTGGCGGAGATGACGGTCTGCCCTTCACTTTCGGCCTCGAGCACGGCCTTGAGATAGTCCTCTTTCGAAACGCTGATGGTATTCTTCACGACTCATTCAGCATCGCCTGTGGTGCAACGGTTGTAAAGGGCGCGTGACAGGCAGCGGCGTTGGCGCTAGTGAAAACGGGTTTCCCGGTAGAGCATCCATCCGCAGCCGATGAGGAAAACGAACAGAATTGCAGTGAGGATGACGGTATTGGGCAGATTCATGGCGATCACGGGGCGGCGTACGTCGATGGCAAGCCAGGCAAAGATTGCACCGGCAAGAGCGAGAATGAGGAAATCCCACCAGGGGCGCTTTTCATCCGAGGCGGATGCGGAGTGTTCTCCGTGATAGGCCTTGATGGTTTCACTCAGATCGAACTTGTAGCGGTCGCACTCCCGAACGATGGCGCTCATGTAAGAGTCGCGCTCTTTCAGAGATGCCGAAGCCGAGGTAATGGCCAGAGCGCCGACAATCATGATGGCCGACGCGCTGAAGACGAGAATGCGCATCGAGGCAGTGGCGTGCGCGAATTCGCCGAAGACGAGCACGCCCCAGGCGAGCCCCCAAAGCTGGTTGGTGTTGGAGAGCGGAATGGCACGGCTGATGCCGATGTACTTGGTGGCGTACTGCTGGAAGAGATCACCGATGACCCAGCAGAATCCACCCAGGAAGAGCCACAACATGGAAGGCCGCAGGGCATGGAGTTCTGTAGTAAGGGGCACGCCTTTGCCTTGCAGGCAAAAGGCGAGAAGCGTCATGGTTCCCAGCTCACCAAAGGTAAAGATGGTGACAAAGGACAGCGGGTTCATGCCGGAGAGATAGGCCTTGCGGTAAGGAACATACATGGTTCCCCACATAAGGCCCGCTCCCAGCGCGGCAATGACGCCTGAGATTGCGCGTGCGGAAGTGGCTGAACCGGCATGTACGGAGGCAGCGGACAACATGACGGCGCTGCCGACGATGGCGATGGCTCCGCCAAGGACCTTGGCCCAGCTTTTGGCGCTCGCCCCCTTCAGCTCATGAAAGAAGAACCAACCCCAGAAAAGCCCGACGAGGGTGTTTGTGTTCCAGAGGGGAAAGGCGATGGAAAGGCCAACGTCACGGATGGCGAAGATGGTGAGCGTGTTGGCGACGGCCCAGAGCGCACCGGCAAGCACCGCCCACGGGATCAGGTGCGGCCGTTTGCGGAGGTCCCGAAAAACGTAGTTCGTGCCCTTGAAAGCGATGGGAAGGGTCCAGCGCGCGACAAAGACGCCGAGGACCATGCAGAGCGAGATGGCGAAAGGCGAGAAGCCGGCGGTGACCAGTTTGGTCGGAGCCTCGGCCCCGCCGAGCCATGCGCCTGCGGAGAGCGCGCAGACGATGCCCAGGCCATGAAAGGAGCGCAGCGTACCCTCGTGCTGGCTTGAAGAAGCAACTTTCGGCATGAAATGTTCTACCAGGCGACTTCAGATGGAAAGAACTCCGCGATCAGATCCTCGTAGAAAGGCTTGAGTTCTTTCAGGTTGGGCTTTTCAGCTCCCTTGGAGTATAGATCGTACGGGTTGAACTTGTTGACCCACTCAAACATTTTCTCGTCGTGCGACGACATCAGATGCCGGTAGGCTCCGTGGCGGTGTGCCGGATAGAACGAGTGGTAGCGGAGCATGTAGAGGGCAGGCTCAGGCAGGTAGTTGCGCGCAACGCGATAGATGTACTCGTCGTGCCCCCAGGAAAGGTGGACCTTATCGAGTCCGCAGTTCGGCTCGTAAATGCCATACGGGGTCTGGTACTCCGGAACATTGATGTCCGGGTTGAGCGCGAAGTACTTGTGCAGAACGATCTGGTCGGACCAGGCGCAGCCGACGGGAAATGTATCCCCCACCACGGCCCATTGCGGCTCTCCGTATAGACAGAGAACCTTGCCGAGATCATGAATGAGGCCGGCGAGAATGAACCAGCGGGGCTGGCCGTCCTTGCGAATGGCCTCTGCGGTCTGGATCAGGTGCTCAATCTGGGAGAGATCGGTGTCGGGGTCGCTGTCGTCAATGAGCGTGTTCAGGTAGTCAGCGGCAGCCCAGATGCTCTTCCTGCCGCGTGTGAGCTCGCCAAATTCCTTTTCCTTCTGGAGGACAAAGTCGAGGGTCTGATTGGCGTGATTCAGACGGTAAAATTCGGCGACCGACGGGTTTGCCTTTTCGTCATAGTTGCGAAATTCGGACTGGTCCTTGCCTTCGCGATAGCGGCTGGCAACGAAATCGTCCCATTCTTCGATGTTCTTCAGGGGGTCGTGCGCGGGACTGGTGGATGTGGCCATGGGTTTTCTCTTATTCCGGGATGCTGAACATCCTTTACGTTACCGCTAACGTTTACCATTTTTGTGTTGATGTGAGCAAGCGGGAATGCCGGGAATCGCGAGGTGCGCCGGGGTTGCTGCGCTGACTTTACGTGGTCCCAGCAATCGCGTAGAGTGCTCGATGAGCGCAGCAGCAAAAGGAGAGTGTGTGTTCAAGGCCATCCTGACAGACAGCCATTTCTGGATTCCGCTGATTGTACTTGTGGCGGGGATCGTGCTGCTGGTGCTGCTGCACTGACGACACAGCGTTGGACCAGAACGAGTCATAACTAAACTTGAGATACTGGGGGCAAGCCCAGATGATATGAGACCTGCGTCTAATATCATGCGCAACCTAAGTCCTAGGAGGTTGTGCTCATGCCTCATGTGCTTTGAGGCGTCGCGTAAATGGCCAAAATTTTTTGAAGTCAAATCTCACGCAGGATTTCAGTGAGAGTTGACACCAACATACGGCTGAGTCAGTAAGAAGATTTAGTAAATCTAAGATAGTACAGAGGCTTTGTAAGCGGTCATTTTTATACCTTCATACCATTGACAAGTACCCCCCCCCCGGGGGGGGGGTAGTGTCCCAGCTGAAAGGAGGCTGTTATGCGGAGGATCGCTTTCGGACTGATGATAGCAATTGGCTTGTTGGGGGCGCCGTTGAATTCACTGCAAGCTTAAAGTGGATGCTCATTTGTAGAATTCCAATGTGTCTATGACCCGAGTGGCCCGTGCGCTTCTCAATTCGTGGCATATGAAGTCCTCGATTGTGGTGGGACGCTTATATATGAGGAGTACGGTTGCTGTAAGAGTGCTTAGACTGACTCCGGAGGAAGCGTTCCCGGAAAATACACTATTCGGATGCAGAGAGGAGAGGCTTATGTCTTCAAGACAATGGGTTGCAGCGGTTGCTAGCCTGCTTTTCACGATGTGCGCACACACGCAATGGACAGCAGTGCATGCGACAGAGACAAGAACCGAGACGATCACCACGCCAGCGGGGCTGACCCAAACCAACATTACGACGAGCGAGTACTTCCGTTCGAACGACGGATCGGTACTGACGGTTAGCACGGTGCGCGCACCGAACGGCATGTTCCTGCAGAAGGTCGGACAACTTTATGACGCTGAGGCACCAGCGCAATATAACTTAGACTACAAAAAAAAGACGGCAGAATTAATTGTCCGCATGGACCAGCCCAGGCCATTCATCACCAACCGCAGTCAATACAATCCTGGGTTGCAGCATGCAAAATATGAAGGACTGGATTGTGTACTTGTGCCTGTGATGCTCAACGGCAGGCGTATAGGCACCTACTGGATAGACGACAAGGACGATCTCGTGGTGGAGAAAGATGTAACTTTCCCGAATTCTCACGTAATCACCAAACTTTCGAGTATTACGAGGGGGGAGAAGTATTCTCAGAGCATGTTCCGCGTGCCTTCCGGGTTTGTGATCGATGCCTCTGAGGCGAAGACGACTCCTACCTCGACGCGCTAGATTTCCGAGGAGGCTTCAGATCGCCGACCTTGGCGGTCGTTGGTGAGGTGACGGTGCATTCATCCGAGCGTTGGCTTCAGAGGATGATGCCCGCACAATCAGTTTTGGCGCCACACAAATTTGCTTTGCCGCAGCCATGCGTTTACCGATGAGGTCGAGAGCGAGTTTGCCGGCTTGCTCACCGAGTTGCGTGGTGGACTGGTCCATGGATGAGAGCGGGATGCGCAGGTAGTCGGAATAGCGGACGTTTCCGCAGCCCACAAAGGCGATGTCGCCGGGGACGGAGAGGCCAGCTTCGAGCGTGGTGTGCATGGCTCCGATGGCGGTGAGGTCGTTGTAGCAGAAGACGGCATCGGGACGGGGTTTTGTCTGGAGCAATTTGCGCATGACCTTGCGGCCGACGTCCTCACCCAGCTCTTCAACCCTTGAATTCGAGATGATGTATGTCTTCCGAACGGTGATGCCGGCTTCCCGCATGGCATCCTTATATCCCCGCAGGCGGTCTGCGCCCGGGGAAAGCTCGGGTCCGGCAATGTGCGCGATACGGCGCTTTCCGGTGCGGATGAGATGACGCGTGGCCAACAGTCCGGCGGCGTAATCGTCGGTGCCGACAAAGTGGGCATTGAGTTGAGGGAAATTCCGGTCGACCAGTATGAAGGGTGTGCGCTGGTCTTCGATTCCATAGAAGCCATGCAGCGTGGGCTGGCAGGAGGCGACCAGCAGGGCATCGACGCCACGGGCCAGCACGTTGCGAATTTCCTGCTGTTCGATTTGAGGGTCCTCTTCCGAGGAAGCCAGGATCAAGCCGTAGCTGTGGTGGCGAAGAATGCCATTGAGCGACTTTGCGAACTCGGCGAAGAAGGGATGGAGCAGATCGGGAACTACGAGTCCGACGATGTAGCTTTTGCCGCTGGCAAGGCCGCGAGCCATCATGTTGGGACGATAGTTCAGTTCGGCCACGCGCTTGAGGACGCGCTGCCTGGTCTCTTCACTGATGTCGTCCATTCCGCGAAGAGCCTTGGAGACGGTAATCAGCGAAACACCTAAGTCACGCGCGATGTCTTTGAGGCGGACGGCCATAGGCGGGGAAAGCAACTTCCTTCCAAAGCATTCGACTGCGGTTTCGAAGAAAGAACAACCCCAGTATACCTAGAGAAAATTAGCGTTATTCATGCTTCCGAAAACGCGGCTGCCCTGGCTTTTTAACCAAAATTAAGCCGGAACGAAACCGGAGGTTCACAATTTCCTTGCATACTGAGTTAGCGCTAACGTACTCTCTTTTTTTAGTCAGACTGACCTCCTTGAAACTGACTCTGACTTCGTGGGGCCGACTTGGGTGCCGGTTCCACGATTCTTTTTGCGCGATGTAAATTTTCCGTAGAGGTTGTGAGTCATGCTGGATCTCCGGATGCGATTGCCCAGAAGAAATTTCGTCTTGTGTCTGCTTCCGTTTGTGCTGAGTCTATGCGCGGTTGGCCAATCGGGCCAGACGGCTACTACGGCCGCCAATGTGGTGTTGCATGGAGCGGTACACGGCTCGCAGAATCACAGTTATGTTGAAGTCCCGTTCCGGGTCCCGGCGGGAGTGAAGCGGCTGACGCTGACCTTCCACTACACGGAGCGGCAGCAGCATACGGCGCTCGACCTGGGCCTGGAAGACCCCGTGCAACTGCGGTGCTGGAGCGGCGGAAACAAGTCCGTGCTTACGGTCAGCATTGCGGATGCAACGCCATCCTGCCTGCCGGGACTGATTCCTTCCGGAACATGGAAGGTTCTGATCGGAGTGCCGAATATCCGTGCCGGAGTGACATCGCACTTTACGGCGAAGGTCTACTTTACGCACAGCGGATTGGTTGCGGCGGAGCCTGCCTTTCTGCGCGCGCCGCTGCGAGCGGGACCGGCGTGGTATCGCGGCGACCTGCACATGCACACGGCGCACAGCGACGGCCAGTGCACCAACCAGACGGGTCAAAAAGTTCCGTGCCCGCTGTTTTTTACGGTGGAAGCCGCGGCGAAGCGAAGGCTGGATTTTATTGCGATCACCGACCACAACGCGATGTCGCAGTACGATGCGATGCGCGAGTTGCAGCCGTACTTTGACAAGGTTCTGCTGATTCCGGGGCGCGAGATTACGACGTTCCAGGGGCACCTGAATTTTCTGGGCACAACCTCGTATCTCGACTTTCGATTGGGCAGCAAGAACGTGCCCACGATGAATACGCTGCTGCGGAATGCGGACAAGCTGGGGGCGCTGGTCTCCATCAACCATCCGGACGCGCCGAGCGGCGAGATATGCATGGGCTGCGGGTGGACGCCCGCGACTCCGGTGAACATGCACCTGCTGGCCGCTGTGGAAGCTGTGAATGGCGGAAGCGAGATGCACGGATTCAACGGCGTGCCCTTCTGGAACAAGGAGCTGGATGCGGGCTATCGGCTTGCCGGGATCGGCGGGAGTGATAACCATAACGCGAAAAGCCCGCCGGACGAGCCGAGTTCGGTGGGCAGCCCAACCACGGTGGTGTATGCGCAAGATCTTTCCACCGCGGCGATTCTGGCAGGAATTCGCGCGGGACATGTGTTCATCGATCTGACTGGATCGCATAACCGCATGCTGACGATGCAGGCGAGCACAGACGGCAAGACCGCCCAGATGGGCGATCTGTTGGAAGCAGCGAAGGGAACCACGGTTAATTTTGATGTACGCGAAACCGGCGCTGATCAGGGAACGGTTGCGCTGCTTGAGGACGGCAAGCCGATGGAGGAACTGAAGCAGGCAAGTGCGTCCGGCAACAGCTCGACGTTCCGTGCGACCTGGACAGCAGACGGCCGTCGCCACTGGTTCAGGCCGCAGGTTGTGGGGCCGGATGGAAAGCTGTGGCTGCTGGGCAATCCCGTTTATGTGAACTGGAGCCAGCCAGCATCAACGGCTGGAAGATAAGGAGCGAAATCGTGTCTATGAAGCAATTGTGTGCTGTTCTGATGCTGGTTGCTCTCCTGCCCGCGTGCGGAGCGCGAGCTGAACACAATGCCGCAAGGCCAGGGGCACGCGTTCTTATGGATGCGCATAATTGTTATCCCTACCATGCTGCTTTTAATAGACGAAGCATGGCCTAAGGTTTATGCGTGCCTCTATTTATTTCCTGGACACTTCACCCTATTCTCCAGCGATTTGCTTCGGAGCAGACATGGACGGTGGAGCATCCTGGGGAGCGCTGCCCCAGCGGATATTGGGCTTATCTCCCATCTGAAGCACCAGCGTTCCGCCATTGGCGATGTCCGCATGCCGGAACCATGGTTTATTGAGCGGGTGGCCATTCAGCTGTGCCGATTGAATGTATTTGTTCTGCGCGGAAACGTGATTGGCGATGATCGTGAAATCCTTGCCATTGCCCATGCGGAGGACAGTCTTTGCAAAGATCGGGCTGCCGATTTCGTAGACAGGGCTTCCGGGGCAGACCGGATAAAAGCCCATTGCGCTAAGAACGTACCATGACGACGTTTCGCCTCCATCGTCGTCTCCGGGTATGCCGAGCGGTCCGTCTCCATACCAGATGCTCATGATCTGCCGCACGCGGTATTGCGTTTTCCAGGGCTGCCCGGAGAAGTCATAGAGATACGGGATGTGGAAGCTGGGCTCGTTCCCCTGCGCGTACTGCCCAATAAGTCCGGTGGCATCGGGGAACTGGCTGAGGAACTTGTACTTCGATGTTCCGTATTGCTCGACAAACAACTGATCGAGCTTGGCGTTGAATTTATCGCGGCCTCCAAACAGATGGATCAGTCCGGCAACGTCATGCTGCACGCCGAAGGTGTAAATCCATGCGTTGACTTCGGTGAAGTAATCGCGTCCACCCTGGCCGCCACCCAGTTTTGGGTCGAAGTGCGCCACCCACTTGCCATCTGCGCTTTTGGGGGCCATGAAGTCGATGGCCGGATTAAAGACATTCTGGTAGTTGTGGGCAAGCTTCATGAAATAGGCTGCGTCGGCCTTCTTCCCCAGGGCCTTTGCCAACTGGGCTACGCACCAGTCGTCATAGCTGTTCTCAATCGTGACCGAGACGGCTTGGCGGAGTTCGCCTGTTACTTGCGGGACGGTTTCCTTTTCGCCGTATGCCAGCGCGGGGAAGAATCCTTTATCGAAGTACACATGGTCCAGGCTGGTGAGCGGGCCGCGCCGCCAGGGCAGCATGGTAGCTTCGGTCGCGTTCTTTCGCATGGCCTCATAGGCCTCTTCCACGTTGAAGTCGCGATACCCCTTCTCATAGGTATCAAGGATGAGCTGATCTGAATGATGACCGATCATGACTGCCCGTTCTCCCGACACGGAGGGAAATGACGGAAGCCAGCCGCTCTGCCGATACATGCGCAGATAGGAGCGGATCATGTCCTCCTGCTGTTTTGCGTTGAGCAGGAGTTGCAGCGGATGGAGTGAGCGGAATGTGTCCCACATGCCATCATCCACGTAAAAGCCGTGTCCATTTGCGTTGTGAACTTTGTGATCGTAACCGCTGAAGTATCGGCCATCCTCGGCGATGTTGGTCATGCGGCCCAGCGAGCGATAGAGCGCGGTGTAGAAGATGGTGCGCTGGCTTTTTGTTCCGCCGGTTACCTGAATGCTGCCGAGTGCATGGTTCCAAATGGATTTTGTGCTTGCCTTGACCTGGTCGAATGTCCAGCGCGGGATTTCCTGCTCAAGGTTCTTCCTGGCCTGCTCCGCGCTGATGTAGGAAATCCCAACTCGGACTTCAATCTGCTCGCCTGGCGTTGTCGAAGTATCTGTTACGAATCCGATGTGGTCTCCCTGGAGCTTTGCATCGTGGGAGAAGTTGCCGTTCTGCCATGTTTGCCAGGAGCCGAATGGCCGGGAGAACTCCGCATAAAAGTACTCCCGTGTTTCTCCGCTACGGCTGGGGTTCCAGTCGGTCGACTCATCCATCCGCTCGCTTCCCTGCACCGCATGGTCGCCGACTACGGTAAGACGCGCATTGGCCTTGAGGCTAAGTTCCAAGTGCGAGTGCGCGCTGCGCGGGAAGGTGAATCGATAGTAGGCTGCCGCCTGTGTGGCGGTCAGTTCAGACTTGATGCCCCAGCTCTGCAGATCGGCCTCGTAGTAATACGGAGTGGTGATCTCGAAGTCGTGGTCGTAGTTAGAGGCGTACGTTTTTTGGGCCGTGCCTACGGGGCCAGTGGAGGCCATCAATATCGCGGGACCAGCCGGGAAACCGTATATCTTGTCCGCCAGATAGCGATCCTCAATCCCCGGCGTCGTGATGGGTGCGAGCCGCGCCATTCCATGCGGATACTGCACATAGGGGATGGTCGAAGTAAGAAGCTGGCCGATTCCGCCAATATTCGGCGAGACGTAACTTAGAGGCCCATCGATTTGCTGCGGCGCTTTTTGAGCGGTTAAAACACCGGTGCCTTGGAATACCAGAGAACTCAACATTACTGCGCATACGAACTTGAACTTTGTCTGCATATAGCTTCTTTCCGTAGTTACAAATGGAAACATTCTGAGTTGCGATTACGGGATGCTTATCGCGTCACGGTTTCAACAGGAATTTTGCAGTCAGCGATGCCAGCGATGAGCCGCCCACCCAGACGGTGTAGTTGCCCGGCTCTATCGCCCATCGTCTTTGAACATTCCAGACGGCAAGCTGCGACTGCTTCACGTGGAAGGTAACGGTCTTCGTTTCGCCCGGCATAAGGTGGATGCGTGAAAAACCCTGCAATTGCCGGCGTGGCGTTTCGACACTGCTCACATCCTCGCGCATATAGAGCTGCGCAACTTCGTCTCCGGCACGGCTTCCGGTGTTGGTTACATCGACAGAGACCAGAATATCGCCGTGGCTGCCGGCGTGTGGAGGCTGGACGCTGACGTGGCTGTAGTGGAATGTTGTGTAGCTCAGGCCGAATCCGAACGGGAAAAGCGGCTTGCCGTTGCAGTCGATGTACTTGTACCTTCGCGACGGATCGGTGTCGTAGTAATCGGGCAACTGGCCAACCGTCTGCGGGAAGGTGATGGTGAGACGCCCGGCGGGGTTGTTGTCGCCGAAGAGTGTTTCCGCAATGGCCTGGCCGCCGAATTCTCCGGGGTACCATGCTTCAAGAATCGCGGGAACATGCTTCTTCGCCCAGTCGATTGTTAGCGGGCGTCCATTTTCAAGCACCAGAACAACGGGCTTGCCGGTCGCAACGACCGCCTCCAGCAACTGCTCCTGCTTGCCGGGAAGCCCGAGGTGCGAACGGTCGAAGCCTTCGCCGGAGATGCCGTGCTTCTCTCCCAGTCCCATGATGACAACGTCGGCATCTTTCGCCGTGGCGACCGCCTCCGGGATGTTCGTCCCTTCGTTGAAGGTCACCGTCGCATGCGGAAGCAGAGTGCGAATGCCCTGCAGAATGCTGATATGCAGGCCATTCGCCGTGTCTTCGTAATCGCCGTAACGCGCTTTATTTCCATTGGGGCCGATGACCGCAATGCGCTGCGTCGTCTTTAAGAGAGGCAGCAGATGATTGTCATTTTTCAGCAAAGTCATGGATTCGCGCGCCGACTGCAGGGAAACGGCAAGGTGCGCCGGGGAGCGATGCTCTTTGGCGTTCAGAGCAGTATCCACATAGGGATGGTCGAACAGGCCGAGAGCGAATTTGACGCGCAGGACCGAGCGAACGGCGCGGTCCAGATCGGCTTCTGGCAGGCTGCCATTGTGCACGCAATTGATAAGGGACTGCTGGAACAAACCGTGCTTGAGGTCGTAGAACTGCATGTCCACGCCGGACCGAATGGCCATGCAGGCAGCATCGGAGAGGCTTGCGGCCACATGATGGGCCGTGTAGAGTCGCGCGATAGCACCGAGGTCCGAGAGCACAAAACCTTTGAAGCCCCATTGCTTGCGCAGAACGGTCTTCAGCAGATAGGGATCATCGGTCATTGGGATGCCGTCGATCTCGTGGTAAGCAGCCATCACGCCCATAGCATGACCCTGACGGATGGCCGGCTCAAAGCCCCGGAGCATAACCGTCTGTAGCTCACGCTCCCCCATATGTACAGGCGAGGTGTTGGTTCCGCCTTCCGGCGAGCCGTGCCCAACGAAGTGCTTCGGTTCTGCAACAACAGTATGGTCTGTATTCAGGCTTGTGCCCTGTGCGCCCTGCACATAAGCGAGGCCCATCTGTCCGGTGAAATAGGGGTCTTCCCCAAAGTCTTCTTCCACGCGGCCCCATCGGGGATCGCGGCCAAGATCAAGGACCGGCGCAAGAACCATATCGACGCCTGTCGCACGCATCTCGGATGCAATGACAGCACCCGTCCTCCGTGCGATTGCGGGATTCCATGTTGCCGCCAGACCAATGGGCGCAGGAAAAACTGTACCGGTATTGAATCCGTGCAAACCCTCTTCAATAAACAGCGCCGGAATGCCCAGCCGATTATGCGAGATCACCCACTTCTGGATGGCGTTGGACTGCTGGGGCGTGGGGTAGAGGTCATGGATCGACCCGACTCCAAGATTGCCCCATAACACTTGCGCCTTTTCTGGCAGAAAGACAGCATCCGCGGCGGCATGGGTATTATCGATGTGACTGCTCATGATGGATCGTGCGCCGGCATACATGTCCAACTGCCGAACCTTCTCAGCGAGCGTCATGCGATGGAGAAGGTCATCGACCCGCTTCGCAATCGGCGCTTTTGCCTGCCGGTAGAGAGGGGTGCGGGACGAGGCTGTGTTCTTTGCCTTTAGCGCGCCAGCCGGCAATACATTAAAGACAAAAAACAAGGCCAGCAACACCGTGCCGAGCAAGCGCATGGAAACACCGCTTAGCGATCGCTTGACTGCGCTCGCCTCTGTCCTGCTGGCTGGACGCGCAAGTGAACTAAAGCTTTGAAGGCGGTTGTGAATATTGCAGCAGCGGTAAAAAGAAGACATCTTAATCATTTACTTGCGGATCACTCGAGTGCTTTCGTCAGGATTTGCCGGCAATCGGCGAGCAGTGACCACGCTAATTGAAGCGAGCCGTAAAAGGCAACGTTACAGCAGCACATCCAGGCTTCGGGCGTAAACGGCAGAACCCTCCAACCGTTCTGCACGCAAATTTGCGCAGCAACCTACTTCACGAGCGCGGGAAGGTCCTCGCGTCGCGACAGAGTGCACCGGACGCGCCAATCAGACTTACAATTAGAATCAATCGCTTAGGGTGAGAGGCGCGCTAATTTCGCGCGTCTGTGCAGACAAACCGTGTCAGGGCTGACACGGTTTGTGTGCGCAGGAATGGCGTCGCACGGTGCTGTTTCCGCATAATGAATATGCTTGCCGTCGTTCAAGATGGCCTGATCGATCTGGAGGAAGCTACTTTGCCCGCATTGCCGACTGTTCCCATCACCCTCGAAGGTTCCAGCGTTCTTCACCAAATGTTTCGGTTTGACTGGGAGGCGTGGAAGAAGCTTTCGCCGGAAGATCAGCATAAGACGCAGGCTGAAGCGGTCGAACTTTTTCAGCGATGGGAGAAGGGCTCCGGTGAACCGGCGCGGAATCAATCCGCTATCTTCTCATTGCTCGGACATAAGGGAGACCTGCTACTGGTTCATTTCAGGGAGTCGTTCGCTGAACTCAATCGGGTAGAACTCGAGCTCGCCCAGACCCAGCTGCATGCGTTTCTGGTTCCGCAGCACTCCTACGTGTCCGTGGTCGAGCTTGGGCTGTATGAGTCTTCAGGTAAAACCTATGCGGCCCTGGCGGAAAAGGGCCTGACCCCAGGTACACCGGAGTGGAATGCCGGGATACAGGAGATGGTAGAGCGCCAGTCAAATGCCATGGCGCAGAGGCTCTTTCCAACGATTCCACCTGCGAAGTACCTGTGCTTTTACCCGATGGACAGGAAGCGCGGCGAAGCGAAGAACTGGTACACCGAGACCATCGCCGATCGCCAGCGAATGATGCACGAGCACGGCATGATTGGCCGCCGCTATGCCGATTCCGTGCGGCAGATCATCACCGGCTCCATCGGTTTTGACGACTGGGAGTGGGGCGTTGACCTGTTCGCCGAGGATCCGGTCGTCTTCAAGAAGCTGATTTACGAGATGCGCTTTGATGAGGTCAGCGCAGTCTACGCGCTGTTTGGACAGTTCTTCATCGCCGTAAGGCTCCACGCCGGCGATCTTGCCTCGTGGCTTCGGGGCGAAGTTGCGTAAACAGCTTCGCCAGCGGTAGCCCGTGCGATCCTATAGGCACAAAATTGCCTTTCGCTGTACAGGCGGGCAAGCAAACGCCTGGCGCAGCGAAAACGCGCATAATTGATTCAGATAGTGTGCGAAAGATTGGTCGGGGAGAGAGGATTCGAACCTCCGACCCCCTGGTCCCGAACCAGGTGCTCTACCAGGCTGAGCCACTCCCCGAACTTGTTTGGATGGCGCTCGCAGCACGGGTCCCTGGTCGCTCCCGCTCGTCGCAAGCTATTCTTGACTATACCAGAAAAACGTCCCAGCCCCAGGGGAGGAATGGCACCGTGCAAACCGCAGCAAAACTTGATTTTTCGCAGGTCCATGTGCTGGACGGTGGCATGGCAACCGAGCTGGAGCGGCGCGGGTGCGACATCTCCGGCCCACTGTGGTCGGCCCATGTGCTGGATGCGACTCCTGAGATCATCCGACAGGTCCATCTGGACTATCTGCGCGCCGGCGCGGACTGCATTTCAACAGTGAGCTATCAGGTTTCTGCTCAGGGCTATGCGGAGTTGGGGCGGACGGCGGAAGATGCCGCGCGGGCGCTGCGTGAGTCCAGCCGTATTGCCGAGGCGGCACGGGAAGAGTATGCACGCGAATCCGAGCGGCCGGTGCTGATTGCCACCTCGCTGGGGCCCTACGGGGCAGCTCTGCATAACGGGGCGGAGTTTCACGGCATCTACAACATCGGATTTTCTGAGCTGGTGGAGTTTCATGCGCGGCGGCTGAATGTGGTGGCAGAGACCGGCGCAGATATTCTGGCATTTGAAACAATTCCGTCGCAGGAAGAGGCGTGGGCAATTCTGGAGGCACTGGGGCGGTATCCGGCGCTGCGGGCGTGGCTGTCGTTTGTGTGCCGGGATGCCGAGCGGGTGGTTCATGGCGAGTCGCTGGCGGAGTGCGCCGCTTTGGCTGGTAAGTCGGAACAGGTTGTTGCGGTTGGAGTTAACTGTACTCAGCCGGGATATATTGGCGCGCTGGTTGAGCACGCGAAGACGGCAACGGAGAAGCCGGTGATTGTGTATCCCAACTCGGGCGAGGCCTGGGATGCCGCGAACCGGCGCTGGTACGGGACGACGAGCGCGGAGGAGTATGGCGCACAGGCCGCGGGCTGGTTTGCGGCGGGAGCGCAGGCGGTGGGCGGTTGCTGCCGGACGACTCCGCAACATATAAGGACGGTTCGCGCGGCCTGGGACGCGCAGGAGGCAAGACAGCGCGCAGAGGCAGCCACCGCCATGCGACAATAGTGTTTTAAAGCCATGAAATCCGAATCCGCAGTGGCCCCTCAACCGGTCGCCGTTACGCCCGAACTTCTGGCCCAGCATAGCATCACTGCTGACGAGTATTCCCGCATTCTGGCGGCGCTTGGCCGTACCCCTTCCCTGACCGAACTTGGCATTTACAGCGTGATGTGGAGCGAGCACTGCTCGTATAAGTCATCGCGCGTACATTTGAAGCGGCTGCCCACCAAGAGCGACCGCGTGGTGCAGGGGCCGGGCGAGAATGCCGGCATTATCGACGTAGGCGATGGATGGGCGTGCGCGTTCAAGATTGAGTCGCATAATCACCCTTCTTATATTGAGCCGCATCAGGGCGCTGCGACGGGCGTGGGCGGCATTCTGCGCGACATTTTTACGATGAACGCGCGGCCGCTGGCGGTGATGGATTCGCTGCGCTTTGGGCCAATTGAAAAAGACGACAAGACCGCTGCCGAGCTGGTGCACAAGAACCACTCCATCATGGAAGGCGTGGTGAGCGGCATTGCCGGGTATGGCAACTGCTTTGGCGTTCCGAACCTGGGCGGCGAGACGAAGTTTGAGCCGTGCTACTCGGGCAATCCGCTGGTGAATGCATTTGCGCTGGGGCTGGTGCGGCGCGACGAGATTTTTTACGCGAAGGCGACGGGCGTTGGCAATCCGGTGATTTATGTCGGAGCGAAGACGGGGCGCGACGGGATTCACGGCGCGACGATGGCCAGCGAAGAGTTCAAGGAAGGATCGGAGCAGAAGCGACCCAACGTGCAGATGGGCGATCCGTTTATGGAGAAGCTGCTGCTGGAGGCGTGCCTGGAGGCGATGAAGACGGGCGCGGTGCTCGGCATTCAGGACATGGGCGCGGCGGGCCTGACCTGCTCGACCTGCGAGATGGGCGCGCGCGGCGGCGTGGGGCTGGAAGTGGAACTGGATAAGGTTCCGCAGCGCGAGACCGGCATGTCGGCCTACGACATCATGCTGAGCGAGAGCCAGGAGCGCATGCTGCTGGTGGCGGAAAAGGGCCGCGAGCAGGAGGTTCTGGACGTGTTCGCGAAATGGGGTCTGGACGCGAGCATTGTGGGCACGGTGATCGGCGAGGCCCGGATGCGGATTCTGCAGCACGGCGAGGTGGTGGCGGATATTCCGAACCAGTCGTTGACAGACGATGCGCCGCTGTATCACCGACCGGTGGGAACGTGGAAGGCTCCGGTGCCGCTTGATCCTCCGGCGGAGGTGCTGGAGGAGTTGAAGAAGCCGCGTGATTACACCGCGGACTTGAAGAAGCTGCTGGCGTCGTCGAATATCTGCTCGAAGCGCTGGGTGTTCGAACAGTACGACACCATGGTGCAGACCAATACGGTGCAGGGGCCGGGCGGCGAAGCGGGCGTGATGCGCATTAAGGGCACTGGCACGCCGGGGCACGAGCGCGGGCTGGCGATGGCGCTGGCCGGGAACAGCCGCTGGTGCTACCTCGATCCGAAGCTGGGCGCGATGCATGCGGTGGCGGAGGCGGCGCGCAAGGTGGCTTGTACGGGTGCGACTCCGGTGGCGGCGACGAACTGCCTGAACTTTGGAAACCCTGAGAAGCCGGAGATTATGGCGCAGTTGTCGGCAGCGATTGACGGCATTGCTGAGGCTTGTACAGCGCTGGGGACTCCGATCACGGGTGGGAATGTGTCGCTCTACAACGAGACGAAGGGCGAAGGGATTTATCCGACACCGGTGCTTGGGGTGGTTGGGATTCTGGATGATGTAACGAAGGCGGTTCCGGCGGATTTTCAGAGGGAAGGCGACTCTATAGTGCTCCTTATGGGCGCCGTGGCCCTGGCAGAGAAAAAGCGTGACGAGATCGTCACAGAGCTTGGGTCCACTGAGTTCAGCAAAAATCTCCTGCATCGCATCTGGGGTAAGCCTCCGCGTCTTGACCTGCTGGATGAAAAAGCTCTTCAACGCGTGCTGCAACACTGCGCGGAGGAAGGCCTGCTTCACTCCGCAAGCGACCTATCTGATGGGGGATTCGCCGTCGCGCTCTCTCGCTCGGCGATTGCATCCGGTATCGGCGCGAGCTTACTTCCCTCTCACTTGGAAGACAACCTGCGGGTCAGCTTCGAGTTGTTTGGTGAGACGGCAACCGGAGTCATCGTAACCTGTCGGGCGGAGGACTTCGAGCGCATCGGCCAAATTGCGGAAGAAGCAGGTTCGATCTTTGCCCAGCACATCGGCTCGACAGGCGGTGCTCGACTTACGATCCCGTTTGCGAATGCCGGGGTCGATGCTTCCATCGAGGAATTACGCTCAGTGTTCGCCGAATCTCTTGAATCTACCCTGCACGACTCAACCGCGAACGAGGTGCTGGCGTGAAGCAGCTTCTTATCGAAGGCATTCCGGATGAGGCTATGCGCATCATCGGCGGCGAGGATGCGCTGCGCTTAACGCGTGATGCTGACGATGATCCGAAGCTGCGGGAAGAGTGCGGCGTGGTCGCGATTCATGGGCATCCGGATGCGGCGCGGCAGGTTTATCTGGGGCTGTATGCTTTGCAGCATCGCGGGCAGGAGTCGGCGGGAATTGCCGTTGCTGACGGCAAGAATCTTTCAAACATCAAGGGCATGGGGCTGGTCTCCGAAATCTTCTCCGACGATGTTCTGGACAAGCTGAAGGGCGATATGGCGATTGGCCATACGCGCTACTCGACGACGGGCGACTCGGCGCTGTTGAACGCGCAGCCGATCCGGGTGGAGTCCACCAAGGGCCTGATTGCGATTGCGCACAACGGCAACCTGGTGAACCTGGGCAATGTGCGGACGCGGCTGGAGCGCGATGGAGCGTTCTTCCAGACGACGAGCGACTCGGAGATTATTGTGCAGCTGATTGCGCACTCGCGGGCCAACACGCTGGTGGATGCGATTGCCGATTCGCTGAGCCAGGTGGATGGGGCGTTCTCGATTGTGATGATGACGCGGGACCGGGTGTTTGCGGCGCGCGATCCGCGCGGGTTCCGGCCGCTGTCGATGGGGCGGATTGAGAATCCGGTTGGGCCGGATACGATTGTGTTCGCGTCGGAGACCTGCGCGTTTGACCTGCTGCGAGCGAAGTTTGAGCGCGATGTGGAGCCGGGCGAACTGGTGATGGTGACGAAGGACGGCGTGACCAGCCGGAAATTTTCTTCGGGGATCGAACAGTCGAGCTGCATTTTTGAACACGTCTACTTTGCACGGCCAGACAGCAAGATATTCAACCGCTGGGTGCAGGAGAGCCGCGAGGAGTTGGGGCGGCAACTGGCGCGCGAGTCGCATGTGGATGCGGACCTGGTGGTTCCGGTGCCGGACTCGGGCGTGACGGCGGGGATTGGCTATGCGGCGGAGAGCGGCATTCCCTTCCGCTTTGGGCTGATCCGCAACCACTATGTGGGCCGCACGTTTATTGAGCCGGAGCAGCGGGTTAGAGACTTCGGCGTGAAGCTGAAGCTGAATCCGGTGCGGAATTTGCTTGAGGGCAAGCGGATTATTCTGATCGACGACTCGATTATTCGCGGGACGACGAGCCGCAAGATTGTGCGCATGGTGCGCGCGGCGGGCGCGAAGGAAGTGCATCTGCGCATCAGCTGCCCACCGACGGTTTCGCCCTGCTATTACGGGGTTGACACTCCCAGCAAGCGCGAACTGATTGCGGCGAACAACTCAATTGCCGAGATTCAGAGGTTTATTGAGGCCGACTCGCTGGCCTATCTCTCAATGGATGGGATGCTGAAGGCCTGCGACGGCGGCGAGGGAAACAAGTTCTGCGTGGCCTGCTATACGGGGAATTATCCGACGCAGTGGGTGGACGTGGAGGACATATTGCCGGCTGCAGCGGCCGGTTAATTCTGCTTCCGAATCAAGAGGGGCGAGCAGGAATCCCTGCCCGCCCCTTTTCCTTTGCCCGCGGCAAGGTCACATATTGGTGTGGCCGTGGCGCATTTCTTCGTTGAATGTGGGCTTGGTGATGGCGAGCGCTGCATCCAGCTTCTCATGGTAAAGCGGAGCGCGGTCGAGCAGAGTGGGGGTAGCAATGGCGCCATCTCCGTCGAGCTTGAGCAGGCCCTGGCGGGAGAGGTCGCCGGCCATCTGCATGAGCTCATCCGTCGAAGTGTTGAGGTACTGAGCGTCGCGCGGATCAGCGATCCAGACGGGCTGGCTGCCGCCGAGCGCGCCGGAAAGCCAGTAGACCTTGAGCGCGATAAAGTCCTGGCGGGACTGGTTGTTGGTGTCGGTGAAGAAGAACTTCTTCTGCCAGCGCGAGTAGTAGCGGGTGGTCACGGGAACGGGCTGGCGGTTGCCGCCCTTGAGCAGCTCAAGCTGACCCTGGTCGAGGATTTTGCGCACGGCGTTGTAGATGAAGGTTTCGGCGTAGGGCTGCTCGGGCGCAGGCACGATCTCGGCAAAGGTAACGGTCATGCTGGCGGAAACGAGCGTATGGAGCGGCGAGTTCTGACCGTCTTCAAGATGCACGGTTCCGTGGACGATGTAGGTGTCGGCGCCGGAAGTGGAGCGGTGGAACGGCCACTTGAAGCCGCTGAAGCGGACCGGCAGACCAGCCAGCGTGACATAGACGTCGGGGCGCGGATTCTTAAGACGGCGGGCCTCTTCGCGGAGGTGCGTGGTCATCTCCGGAAGCAGGCCGGGCTTGTGGAAGTCGAAGGACTCGCTCAACTCCAGGGTAAGGCTGCGGTCGTGGGCCGTGTCCTGTTCCAAGCCGAGACGGAAACAGGCAGTGGGGTGGCCTTTGGAATCCTGCCCAGCCTCAGCAGAAAGGATGACCAGGTTCGCCGCATGTGCTGCGGCTTCAATCTTCTGGGTAAGTGCGCTTTCGAGTTGCGTAGACATGGATTCCTTTTCGGTGGAATGCTCTCTTATTTTACAGTGCGAAGCGACGCACAGGCGCATTTTCAGGCATTGGAGCCACGCCTATGGGTACGGATCAGCAGGGGTTGCGCCGGAGTTGCCGTAGATAAATGATGCGTCTTTTGTGGACGCTCCCATATTGGGGCTTTGCCTCTTTGTAGCCAGGTGGATATACTCCGCGTGAAGGTTCTCCCTCGTCTGGAAGAGGTTGCCTGCAAGGAGGATCACTGGCCTTATGGATCTAATATTTATCCGTTTTATTTTCGTATTGCTTTTGTCTTTTGTTTTTTATTTCTTCCGTCCATTTGGGCTGCCCTCATGGATTTCCGCAGGTTTGGGCGTGGCCCTTGCCCTGCTGGTGCTGGCGTTTGAGCTGCGCGTGCGAGCCATGAGCCTGAAGAGGCTTCTGGGTGCTGTGATGGGCAGCACTCTGGGGATTTTGGGGGCCTTTTTCTTTTCCCTGGTGCTGCGCAACAGTCTGCCCGGCGGACAGACACAAAGCGCGCTGGAAATCTTCATCCTGCTGCTGATGTCGTACATCGGGCTGGTTGTGGGCGCCAGCAAGGGGGACCTGCTGAACCTGAGTGCGCTGGGGAATTTGTTTGCGCAGGAGCGCGGCGCGGGGCGGCGCGGCTTGAAGATTCTGGATACCAGTTCAATTATTGACGGCCGGATCGCCGACATGTCCGAGACCGGATTTCTGGAAGGGCCGCTGCTGGTGCCGGAGTTTGTGCTGCACGAGCTGCAGATGGTGGCCGACTCGCAGGATGGATCGAAGCGTCAGCGAGGGCGGCGCGGGTTGGACATACTGCAGCGCATGCAAACTGACGGCAAGCTGGACGTGCAGATTGTGAAAACTGACTTCCCTGACATCCGCGAAGTAGACCAGAAGCTGATTGAACTCGCCAAGGAGATAGGCGGCAAGATTCTTACCACCGACTTCAACCTGAACAAAGTGGCACACCTGCACGCGGTGGAAGTGCTGAACATCAATGACCTGGCCAACGCGCTCAAGCCGGTGGTGCTGCCGGGCGAGCGGATGAGCGTCTCAATTCTGAAAGAAGGCAAGGAGATGAACCAGGGCGTGGGCTACCTGGATGACGGCACGATGGTGGTGGTGGACCACGCGCGGCGCATGATCGGCCACTCGGTTGAGATCGCCGTTACATCGGTGCTGCAAACGGCATCGGGCAAAATGATCTTTGGCCGGCTGGACGAACAGGCGCGGGCTGAAGCGCCAAACCACGCCTGAGAAAACCGGCAGAGTACCTGCCCGAGCAGGCGTTCGAGGGATATTACTCAAGTCTTACAGTACAGACGTAGAGGCTTCGACTAGGGTTAAGAGGAAATCCTCATTCGGAGACTCCCTTGCCCGCCGAAGCCGTGTCCGCTGCTGATACTCTTCCTGTCGAAACGTTACAGGCAGATTCACATGTTCTGGTTCAGAGCCGCTCGAAACACTTCAACTGGTTGCTGGGCATTTGGCTTGCGGTTTTCCATGCCGGGGCGGTGGCTGCTCTGTTCTTTTTCAGCTGGTCCGCGCTTGCAATTGCCGCCGTGCTGTGGGTACTGGGGCAGAACGTTGGCATTGCAATGTGCTACCACAGGCTGCTCACCCATCGCGGTTATGTCACCCCCCGGTGGGTGGAGTATGCAATGGCACTGTGCGCCACGCTGGCCCTACAGGGAGGGCCGATTTACTGGGTCTCAGTGCACCGTCTGCATCATCAACTCACCGACCGCGAGGGCGATCCGCACTCGCCGCGCGACGGCAAGTGGTGGTCACACATGGGCTGGCTGTTGCAAGGCACTTTGCGGAATAGAAACTCCCTGCTGAAGCGCTACGCGCCCGATCTTACCCAGGACCGCTTTTACGTGTGGCTTAGCTGGTATCACTGGATACCGGTAACGGCGCTGGGCGTGGGTCTGTATCTGGCCGGCGGATGGTCATGGTTGCTGTGGGGCATCTTCCTGCGCGTAACCCTGGGAATGCACTCAACCTGGCTGGTGAATTCGGCAACCCATATCTGGGGTTCGCGTCGTTTTGATACGCGCGATGACTCGCGCAACAACTGGTGGGTCGCGCTACTGACGGGCGGCGAAGGCTGGCACAATAATCACCACGCCCATCCAGTCTCATCGAGCCACGGCATGGCCTGGTTTGAGCTGGACTTCAACTACTGGGGCATCCGGCTGCTGGGTCTTCTGGGACTGGCGCGAAAGATCAAGGTGCTGGGGCCGGAGGCGGGCCCGGCGCGCATCCTTCACGGATAAGCCCAGAGCACGGACCAGGCGGTTCCCGATACACTGGCATGCATGAGACATTGCATGCGCGGAACCATACTGCCTCTTCTGCTGGCGGTTATTATCCCAGCCGCCATTGCCCAACCGAGCGGCGCTCCGGCGGCGACCGAGACCATCCCAATCAACGCGCACGCGCCGACCACTCCGCTGCCGCACTTCTGGGAGCAGATGTTCGGATCGGGCCGGGCCAATTTGTCTCTGCGCGCCGACTACCGCGCCGACCTGCGCACCGTACAAAGTGTCACCGACTTCCGGTATGTGCGCTTCCACGCAATTCTGGACGACGAAAACGGCCTGTACAGCGAGGACGCGCACGGGAACCCGGTCTACAACTTCTCCTACATCGACCAAATCTACGACGGGCTACTGAAGAACGGCGTGCGGCCGTATGTCGAGATCAGCTTTATGCCGACAGCGCTGGCGGCAAAGCCGGACTATCAGGGGTTCTGGTATAAGCCGGTCGTCTCTCCCCCGAAGAGCTACGCCAAGTGGGATGCGCTGATGACGGCCTTCGCGCAGCACCTTGTGAACCGCTACGGAATCAATGAGGTTTCCAAATGGTACTTCGAAGTGTGGAACGAGCCGAACATTGGCTTCTGGGCCGGAGTTCCGAAGGAACAGACGTACTTTGAACTGTACGATCACACAGCACGCGCGCTTAAGGCGGTGAGTCCGCGCATCCGGGTCGGTGGCCCGGCGACGGCGCAGGCAGCATGGGTCGGTGACCTGATTGCGCACACCGAAAAGAACCATGTGCCGCTGGATTTTGTGTCGACGCATGCCTACGGGAATGACTCGTCGCAGAACATCTTTGGCGATAACCGGCCGATTGCCCCGCACCAGATGGTGTGCGCGGCGGTCGAAAAGGTCCACAAACAAATTCTGGCTTCGGCCCGTCCGCATATTCCGCTGATCTGGAGCGAGTTCAACGCGACGTATATGAACCAGTCAGAGATCACCGACTCGATTTACATGGGGCCGTGGCTGGCGGATACGATTCGGCAGTGTGACGGCAAGGTGGACATGATGTCGTACTGGACCTTCTCCGACGTGTTCGAGGAGGGTGGGCCGGTGAAGACTCCGTTCTACGGAGGCTATGGGCTGATTGCGGAAGACCAGATTCCCAAGCCAGCATTCAACGCCTTTGCCATGCTGCACGAGCTGGGGGACGAGCGGATTGCCGAGCCGGAGAAAAATGTACTGGTGACGCGCCGCGACGATGGCACGCTGGTGATTGCTGCGTGGAACCTTGTGGAGCCGGGTGCGAAGGGCAGCGACAAACAGGTGACGCTGGAGCTGAAAGGCGTTGCGCCGGATGCGCAGGTAAGCATTGAGCGCTCGGACGCACAGCACGGTGACACACTGGCCGCATGGAACAAAATGGGTAAGCCGCGCTATCCGACGCCGGAGCAGATTGTTGCGCTGAAAAAAGCATCTGAACCGGGTCCACCGGAAGTCGCCCGCCTGAAAAGCGGACAGCTTACGCTAACGCTGCCGCCGATGGGGCTGGCGGTAATCACCGTGCAGTAAGCCAGCGGCGCAGCGCTGCGATCTATTTTCCGGAATCACGATACACGACCTGACCCTCACTGATAGTGGCGTGGACCTTGCCCTGCAGTGTCCAACCATCGAAGGGCGTGTTCTTTGACCTGGACCGCGATGCTGTTGCGCGGAAGACCCACTTCTTCAGCGGGTCGAACAGAACCACGTCGGCAGGTGAGCCAACGGCCAGCGTGCCCCGGCCTTTCAGTCCAAGCACATGCGCCGGCTGCGTACTGAGCAGGGAGACAACACGGCTGAGCGGCATGCGGTGCTTAACGTGTAAGACGGCAATGGCCAGGCCAAGCGCGGACTCGAGTCCGGTAATGCCGTTAGGCGCGCGCTCGAACTCCTGCTGTTTTTCGTGTGCGGCATGCGGCGCATGATCGGTAGCGATGGCGTCAACCGAGCCGTCGAGAATGCCTTCGATCATGGCTTCGCGGTCCGCCTCGGCGCGCAACGGCGGATTCATTTTGGCGTAGGTGTTGTAGTTGCCGACGGCTTCTTCATTCAGAACAAAATGGTGTGGCGCGACCTCGCAGGTTACACGGAGACCGTTGCGGCGGGCCTTGCGAACCGCGTTCAGCGCAGCCTTGGTGGAGAGGTGCGCTACATGAAGGTGGGCGCGCACGTCGCGGATCTCGGCCAGCAGCCGGATGTCGCGCTCGACAAGGCTCGACTCCGCCTCAACCGTCATTCCCCGCAGACCAAGCCGAAAGGCGACGGGGCCGGCGTTCATGGAGCAGCCGCCGGTGAGGCGCGTGTCCTCGGCGTGCTGAATGACGGGCATGCCGGCGCGCGCGGCCGCGATGAGGGCTTCGCGCATAATGCGGTCGCCGAGGATGGGCTTGCCGTCATCGGTGACGGCGACAGCCCCAGCCGCGTGGAGCGAGCCATACTCGGTAAGCGCTTCTCCCATTGAGCCGCGCGTGGCTGCGCCGATGGGGAAGACGTGGATGGCGGCGTTGCGCTCAGGCGAAAGCATCCAGCGCGTGATTTCCGGCGAGTCGTTTACCGGAATAGTGTTGGGCATGGCGCACACCGAAGTGAAGCCCCCGGCGGCGGCGGCGGCGGTACCGGTGGCGATGGTCTCTTTGTATCCCTGGCCAGGCTCACGCAGGTGAACATGAATATCGACAAGGCCGGGGGCAACTACGAGTCCCCTGGCGTCGAGGACCTCCGCGCCGGCCTGCTTGATTTTGCCGGGCTTGTCCACGGCGGCAACTTTGCCATCGGCGAGCAGCAGGTCGCGCGGCGAATCCATGCCGCTGGAAGGATCGATGAGGTGTCCGTTGCGAATGAGGATGGGTTTCATCGGGCCCTCCCTGCTTTTGCGACGCCGAGAGCGCGATAGATGAGAGCCATACGAATGGCGACTCCGTTGTGCACCTGCTGTTCAATGGCGGCCTGGGGGCCGTCGGCGACTTCGCTGGTGATTTCCATTCCGCGAATCATGGGGCCCGGATGCAGGATGACGGCCTGGGGCGCGTATTGCGCGATGCGCTCGGCATTGGCCTGGTAGCGTGCTTTGTACTCTGAGAGATCCAGCGCGAGCCCGGCAAGGCGCTCAGCCTGAATGCGAAGCATCATGACGATGTTCGACTGTTCCAGTGCGCGATTGAAATCGCGCTCAATTTGAATGCTGCCCGTTGCGTCCGCTGGTGCGATCTGCGCTGCCGCTTCCGGCAACAGGGGCGGAGGACCGCACAGAATGACGCGCGCACCGAGGCGCGGCAGCAGCAACGCATTGGAGCGGGCAACGCGGCTATGGAAGATATCTCCGCAGATGGTGAGCGTAATGCCCTTGAGCGTAGTCGGCGTGAGCGGGCCGGACTTCTTCAGGCGCTGGAGAATGGTGCGCAGATCGAGCAGCGCCTGCGAAGGATGCTCGTGCATGCCGTCGCCCGCATTCAGGACAGGCAACCCGGTGCTCTGTGCCAGCAGCCACGGCGCGCCGGAGTAGGGGCTGCGCAGGATAATGCATTCTGCCCCAAGAGCGCGCAGAGTCAGGCCGGTATCCTTGAGCGATTCCCCCTTCTCAATACTGGATGACTTGTCGCTGACCAGTGTGGTGTCCGCTCCCATGGATTTGGCGGCAATTTCAAACGAAGTGCGGGTCCGCGTGCTGGACTCGTAAAAGAGCAGCGAAACACGGCGCTTGAAGAGGCGTTGGTTCCGGCGTGCCGGCGGCTCCTTCTCGAGCTCGTCAGCAAGCTTGAGAATGTGCTGCACATCCGGAAGGGAAAGTTGCGTAACGGATAGTACCGAGGCTGGATGAATGGCGGACTCAGCGACTGTCGGCGCAGTTGCTTTGGGCCGTGGCGCGGCGCTCGAAACTTTCTTTTTTGCCGGCATGCTTGGAAATATTTTCCGTTTTACTGCGGGGGATTGCGGGTTGTGTAAATGCGCTAGTCCGTACGTTCGACAAGCACCACCTGCTCGTCATGGTCGATTTCACTGAGCTTGACTTCAATAATCTCAAGATCGCTGGTCTGCACTGTACGGCCCACAAACGAGGCCTCGATCGGCAGCTCGCGATGACCACGATCGATGAGCACCAGAAGTTGCACCCGCTTCGGGCGTCCGTGCGCGAAAAGTGCATCCAGGGCAGCACGGATAGTGCGGCCGGTGTACAGCACGTCGTCCACAAGAATGATATTGCGCCCAGTAATATCAAACCCGAGCGCGCCGGGATGCACCGTGGGGCGCGGGCCACTGGTGGAAAGATCATCCCGGTAGAAGCTGATATCGAGCACGCCGGTATCGATGGGGTGTTTTTCAATCTTGGAGATCATCCCGGCAAGGCGCTCGGCAATCGGTACACCGCGGCGCCGTATGCCGACCAACCCGATGTTGCCGGCGCCGTCGTTCTTCTCAATAATTTCGTGCGCGAGCCGAACCAGGGTTCGCTCGATCTCAGAGGCCGACATGATGCGGCCTTTAACTCGCAAATGGGGTGCGGATTGGCTTTCAGGCATAGTTCAAGGCTCTTGCCGATCATACGAGGGTGTGGCGATGCGGGGCAAGTTTTTGTATCAGGTGGAAGCAGGGAGCCGGGACCGGCGACTTCCGGCGGATCAACGCACACTGTGCTGGGGCGACCGGGCATTGAAACGCGCGGCCAGCGCCCCGCCAACTGCGGCAAACAACAGCATAAAAAGAGTCATCTCCGCGGCGTTGCTAAGGACAAGCGCGGCGACCCCGGTAGGGGTCATCCAGAAGTGCATCGACTTTTGTGCAGCTGCCACCATGTCGGGACTCGAATTAGCCAGGAAGCTCGAATACATCTTGAGGCCGTTGCCAATTGCGTCATGGAGACGCTGATCAATCACTGCTCCCTGATGGAAGCCATAGCGTTGCACAATCAGAGCACCTGCATTGAATCCGGCGGAGATAACCGCGGCAAACAGGCCGAGGAGCATTCCAATGCGCCAGCCCATTTTGCCGGTGGGCAGAATACCGGTGCGGCGGCGATACATCGAAACCGCAACCCAGCCTCCGCCAGCCAGCCAAAGCACTTCATAGCCCAGAAGTGCGGAGAACACGCCGGCGGGAATCGCAAGAAGAGCGGCGGAACGGATGGCGTCCCTCCAGGAGACAGAGTCAAAGCTGCGCGGACCCAGCCGTTGCGCGGGAAAGGCGCTGGCCGCGGGCGCGGGCTCCTCTGGAGCCTCGTAGCGGAGCTGCGGCGCGCCGCAGTGTGGGCAAAAAGGTTCCGGCCCCGGTATTGTTCCGCCGCAACGATGGCAAAGCTGCTCCATACCTTGACCCTATCGCATGACTCGCCCCTCGGGCAATGACCTCCGGCCTCCGTTTACAGCAGCGCTGACCACGGCAGCAGCGTACGCGATACACTAGTGTGCGCATGAGCACGAAATTTATTTTTCTTTTTCCAGGACAGGGTTCGCAGTCCGTTGGCATGGGACGCGAGCTGGCAGAGAAGTTTCCCATTGCAAAACAGACCTTTGAAGAGGCGGACGACGCGCTGGGATTTGCGCTGTCACGGCTGTGCTTTGAAGGGCCGGAAGAGCAACTGAAGCTGACCGAGTTTACCCAGCCGGCGATCTTTACCGTCTCCGTCGCGGCGCATCGCGTACTGGCAGAACGCGGAATCAACCCGGACTTTGTGGCCGGCCATTCGCTGGGTGAGTACTCGGCGGATGTAGCGGTGGGAGTGCTTTCCTTCACCGATGCAGTAAAGACCGTGCGCAGCCGCGGACAGTTTATGCAGGAGGCTGTTCCCCCCGGCGAGGGCGCCATGGCGGCGGTGCTGGGGCTGAGCTCAGAAGATGCGGCCAGGGCGTGCGCGGACGCTGCCGCCGAAACGGGCTCGGTTGTCTCTGCGGCGAACTTCAACTCACCAGGACAAACAGTGATTTCAGGGGCTTCGACGGCCGTAGGACGCGCGGGTGCACTGGCCAAAGAGCGCGGCGCAAAGCGCGTGGTGCCGCTGCCGGTAAGCGCCCCCTTCCATTGCGCGCTCATGCAGCCGGCGCAGGACAGGCTGGCAAACCTCCTGCGTGAACTCAGCTTTTCGAACGCGCGCGTACCGGTTGCCGTCAACGTAGATGCGGAGTTGATGTCAGGCGCGGAGATGCTGCGCGACGCACTGATCCGGCAGGTGACCGGATCCGTGCGGTGGGTGGAGTCCATGCGCCGGCTGATTGCACAGGGACCGGCACAATTTATCGAGGTCGGGCCCGGCAAGGTGCTATGCGGGCTGATGCGGCAAATCGACCCCTCTCAGAACTGCCTTCATGTGGACGAGGTACTGCGCGACGGATTTACTTTCCCCCATGCGCAGTAAGCGTGACCTCAATGTTGTTCCGTGTGGCATTTGAATAGGGGCAGGTGCGATGGGCAGCGGTAACGAGCTGCTCAGCCTGCTCCTGCGTCAGCTCCGGTAGAGTGACGTCGAGGTGCACACACACCGTGAACCCCTCTCCCTGACCTGGATCGAACGGACCAACACCAACCTTCGCTTTCACTGTGACTGTTCCGGTGGTGAGCTTCTGCTGATGGGCCAGATACTCAACGGCCCCTCCAAAACATGCGGCGTAGCCTGCGCCAAAGAGCTGCTCGGGGTTTGTGGCTCCGCCCTTGCCGCCCATCTGCGGCGGAAGCGCGAGCGCAACATCGAGCAGTCCATCGGAGCTGGTGGCGTGACCGGAGCGAGCTCCGACGGCGGTAACCTCAGCGGTGTAAAGAACCTTCATTCGTAAGTATCCTCCGCAGCAATTGTCCCCGACGCGCTATTCGGTACGCAATGCCTGCACCGGATCGCACGGAGTAAACGAGTCTACGACCCAACTACGCCCTGTGAAACTGCGGTGATCAGCGCTTGCCGAAAAGCATCCAGCTCCGGTGGAAGTGGCGCGTGTAGATGCATTTGCTTTCCCGTGACAGGATGTGGAAACTCAAGTTCGGCGGCATGCAAGAAGTTGCGGTCAAGCGAAATGTACTCCGCCGCAGGAGTATTTTTTTTGCGCTGCCCGGCGCTCGGGACCTTCGCTGGAGCGCCGTAGAGTGTATCTCCGGCAACAGGGTGGCCGATGGAGGCCAGGTGTACGCGAATCTGATGGGTGCGCCCCGTCTCAATGCGAACGGAAACCAGCGTGAACTTGCCAAAGCGCGAATCGATGCGCTCCAGGACATCGTAGTGCGAGATGGCGGTGCGGGCTCCAACGTCGCGGCGCGTGGTCATGCGGGTGCGGCGCACGGCGTCGCGGCTGATGGAGGCGTTGATGGTGCCCCGGTCCTGCTTGATCGAGCCGTGGACAAGAGCGGTGTAGGTTTTGCGAATCCGGCGGCTGGAAAACATTTCGCCAAGGCGCAAATGCGCCGCGTCATTGCGGGCGACGATGATGAGGCCGCTGGTCTGCTTGTCGAGCCGGTGAACGATGCCGGGGCGCACCAGGTCGTGCGAATGGGACAACTCCGCGTAGTGGCTCAGCAGAGCGTTGACCAGCGTGCCGCGATTGCGCGCGTCGTCGGTAGCGCCGGAGCCGGCGTGGACCATCATGCCCGCAGGTTTGTTAATGACCGAGAGATCCTCATCTTCGTAAATAATGTCGAGCGGGATCGACTCCGGCATGGCGCGCAGAGGCGGCAGTGTAGGGGCGCCAAGGACCTCGACTGCCTCACCCCCATGCAGCTTGAGCGAGGGTTTAGCGGGTACTCCATTGACGAGAACTTTGGACTGGGACAGCAGCAACTGCACGCGCGCGCGGCTGACGTTGTCGAGCTGCGAGGCAAGCCACGCATCGAGGCGCTTTCCGGCGGCATCGGCCGGAACAACCAGGGAAGATTCTGGCATCACTTGTACATGCCGGGACCAGTCAATCCCTTTGGCCACACCGGCCAGTTCGGCACGGGCGCAGGCGCGGGCGGCGCGTCCGGCGGCAGGTAGCTGTGGTCGATAAGCCAGGTGCGCAGCAGCGAAGGCCAGGCGCGCAGCGGGAGGATGGACCCGCAGAGGCCGCAGCCGTGGTTGCTGTAGTCGAAGATATGCAGCTCGGCATGGACATGTGCCTTGACCAGCGCCTGATAGAAGTCGATTTCGTTCTGGATGGGAACCGCGGGATCGTTCGTGGTTGCGAAGATAAATGCCGGCGGCGTGTCGTGCCTGACCGCATATTGGTTGGAGTATTCACGCGCCAGGCCCGGTGCAGGATGCGGGCCGAGGAAATTTTCCATCGAGCCGGTGTGTGTGACTGGCTCCTGCATGCCGATAACCGGGTAGGCCAGCACCATGAAGTCGGGCTTGCAGGAAACCTTGTCGACCGGATCATCGGACTTCGCGGCATAGAGTACTTCCGAGTCAGCCTCGCAATGCGTGCCCAGCGAAGAAGCCAGATGACCTCCGGCAGAGGAACCCCACACCCCGATGCGGTTAGGATCAATGCCGTACTCGGCGGCATGGGCGCGAATCAGGCGCATGGCACGACGTCCATCATCGATTTCAGCAGGATAGTGGTAAGGCTTGACGCGGTAGTCGAGGACAAAGGCAGCCATGCCCTGCTGGTTGAGCCAGGAAGCGATCTGGAAGCCTTCGTGTCCAATGGCGACAATCCCGTAGCCTCCACCCGGAATGACCAGAATGGCAGCGCTGGTTGAGCGCTTCCTGGGCAGCATGGCGTACATGCGCGGCTGGTCAACCGGAGTGTTGCCGAGCGCGCCAGGAGCGCCGTTGGGCCACAGAAAGATGGGCTTGGGCAGGTTGGACTGGGCGCACAGCGCAGGGGAAAACAGACCAGTAAGAACGAGGGCGAACAGGGCGCAGAGTCTAAGTACCGGGCGAATCATCCACCACAGTATAGTCTTGCGCCACAGTATAGTCTTGCGCCGTGGCGCGCGGCCTGCGGCGCACCAGAAATCCCATGCTGGCAAGGACCATGGCAATCGCGACCGGCCAGCGAATCGCCCATTGCGTCTGCGTAACGATGCGCTGAAAGGCAAGGAAGTATGCGGCGAGGCCATAGAAAAAGAGCCACGCACCCCACAACTCGCCGTCCTGTGTGCGCTGCGGCAGCCACCACAATAGACCGATGAAAAACAGAAATGAGAGGAGCGCGTGATCCAATTGCACTGGATTGAGGGGGACTCCGAGCGGCGTGCCATACCAGAAGGACGCGATGGGACTGGTGTAGGTCACGCTCCATGCATGTACGGTAGGCAGGCCAAAGTCGAGGCCCGCCAGGAAGGCTCCGATGCGGTTGAACCCAAGCGCGAGTGCAGCCGAAGGCGCAATGCAGTCAAGGGTGCGCAGCAGGGGCAGTCCTTCAGCCAATGCGTAGAGCAGACCGGCGCCAAGACCGATGATCAGCGCGACGCTGTCGATCCACATGCTGTGACTGGAGGTGAGACCGAGAATCCAGAAGGGATGACGGCGGAATGCGCTGAAATAGTCGGCCACCAGCAGCAGGCGTCCAGCCACAAGCGTGCTCAGGATTGCAATGAGGCCGAGATTCCAGGCTGCGTTGGCATTCAGGCCGAGCAAACGGGCAAAGTAACGCAGCGCGAGCAAGGCGACGACAAGTGCAAGCGCGGTGCAGACTCCGTAGGTCGGAATGGCAAAACGGCCGAGATGGAATAGAAGTGGATGCAAGAAAGTGTGTAAGGCAAAGCAAAGACCGACCCGCTGGGCCGTGTAGTAATGCGCCGGTGAACCCGTCCTAAGACGGTGGGAGCTCGCCGAGGCTCTTTAGGCATTCCGGACTGGCGGACATTGCACACCAAGCCAACATGATCGAGTCGAGTTCCCTGTTCAATGAATGTAGGTTCAACCAGCGAGAATTACCACACCTGCTTCGCAGGCCGGTCTCTGAGATGGATGCTACCGAGTGGCGGTGTGGATTGCAAGCCGGGCGCGGACACTGTTTTCGCACGCCTGACCCGATTAGGGAAGCAGCCGCTCAGCCGATCTTGCGTCCCTCGTCAAGAACCGAGTCAAGCAAGCCTGCGAGCGAATGGGCGCGCGTGCGCAGCGAGCTCTGTGTCTGGCTCGCCTGTCCGGTGAGCGCCATATATTTCTTCTCGAGCGTAACCAGCTCATCGGCGATATTCAAGGATGCAAGCACCGCAACGCGCAATGAATCCACCGTCTTGCCGTGTGAGGCTACCGCGCGCATCTTGACATCCACGATGTCAGCCAGGTGGCGGATATAGTCCGTGTCCTGCCCGCGCAGATGATAGGTCTGATCGTAGATATCGACCGAGATGGAGTTGTCCTGATTCGGTTCGGTCATGGCGTGGCCCTTCCTGTCTATGAACTTCCGGCGCGGCACATCACGCAGGAATTTCTTCAAGATGTTTCAGCAGCTTTCCTATCCGTGCGCGCACCGCCTCGCGCTCGCGCTCAAGCGACTCAACACTGGAGGTCACCTGCGCGCTCTGCATGGTCAATTGCGCAATCTTCTGGTTTGACTCCTCCAACTGCTCTTCCATCACAACCACACGCTGCTCGGCGTTCAAACCGCTTTCTTCAAGGCTCTTGACACTCTCCTCAAGCGACTGGACGCGCGCCTCGGCAGCAGCACGGGCTTCGCGCTCGCTCCTGACCAGCTCAACCATGCGCAGCACGCGCTGTTCGAGCGCATTAAAGTCATCGGCGGCAAGGGGAATCTGGGTTTCTTCAACAGCAAGCGAAGACATAGAGGCACCTCTGGGGGATAAACATTGGCTCTTCGCGCAGTATATCTCTCCGCGGCTGGTGGAAACCTGCGAAAATCTCTGGCGAAAGGGCGGCGCGTGCCGTAATGGATACGACGGGAGCAGCCAGCAACTAGCTTGTGCGCAGCTTTCCGCCGATGGACTCCATGGCAGCAATCACTTGCTGCGAGAACTGCTGCAGCTCTTCCTCGCGCAGGGTACGCTCCTGCGACTGGAAGACAGTGCCCAGCAACAACGAAAAATGGCCTGCCGGGACACGCTCGCCTTTGGCATCCCGCAGAATCTCCTTGGGCGCGAAGCTGCGAAGCTCGGCAAGGTTGAGGCCGCCAAGGGCCCGGTCAATCGCAGCCCATGTGACCGAATCCGGAAACAGCAGCGAGAAGTCGCGCCGGACAGCCTGATAGCGCGAGAGTTCCAGCACGGCCGGCTGGCGCAGGGCCAGCTTGTAGAGCCGGTCGAGATAGATTTCTCCAACATAAACCGGCTGCTTGAGCTTGCGGCGTTCAGCCTCTGCTGGGTGCAGCTGGCCAAAATATGCAACCGTGCTGCCGTCGAGCACAGCGCGCGCGCCGCGCCCCGGATGCAGCCAGGCGGGCAGAAGCAGCGCATCGAAGTACAGCGAACGTGAGGCGAATGTACCGAACAGCGCTTCGACTGTACCCTTGAGGTCGTAAAAGTCTGCCGGGGCCGAACCAAAGGCGTGTCCAGTGGCTCCAATGGCCAATGCGGGCTGCTCGTCCACCTTCTCCGTGCTGCCGCTGAAGGCAGTACCCATCTCATAGAGCGCGGCATCTTCCACATCGCGGTTCAGGTTGAGCGCCAGCATGTTCACCATGCCTGGAACCAGCGATGGCCGCAGCATCCCAGCCTCTTCACTGAGTGGATTGCCCATCGCCACGGCGGAGTTGGGCCGTGGGGCGAACAGCTCCGCGTCGGCTGCGGCGCAGAAGGTGGAAGAAATGGCCTCTGTCCATCCGAGCGCAAGCAGTGCGCTGCGGACGACGGACTCCTTCTCCGCCCAGGGCAGTTCGACGACGGAGCCGGCAAAGGCTGGCAGCGTATTGCGGAAGCGGTTGTATCCGTAGACGCGCGCGACCTCTTCAATCAGGTCAATCTCGCGCTCCAGGTCAAGCCGCCAGCTGGGCAGGGTAACGTCGTAGGTCTCTCCGGTATGCGCCTGAAGGCCGCAGCCGAGACCTGCAAGAATGGCGTCGGCCGCCGCGGCGGTGATGCCTTCGGAGTCTTCTGTCGGCCCCAGAATGCGGCGCGCTTCACTGACCGCGAATGACACGCTGGAACGGTTTGCCGTGCGCGCCTCGGCCTCAGGAATCACGACGTCGATGAAGTCGCCTTCGATGTGCCCGCCAGCCTCCAGCAGTATCCGGCTGACCAGAGCCGACGCAACCGGCGGCGCGTTGAAGTCGGCCCCGCGCTCGAAGCGGTGGGAGGCGTCGGTATGGATCAGGTGACGCTTGGAGGTACGGCGAATGCTGACTGGATCGAACCAGGCCGCTTCAATCAGGGCATGCTTCGTCTCCGGCGTAATGCGCGAGTCCCATCCCCCCATGACTCCGGCGAGCCCGAGCGGTTTCTTCTCGTCGGCCACAATCAGGTCTTCCGGATCGAGCGTGCGCTCGATTTCGTCCAGTGTCTTGAGCTTTTCTCCCTTGCGCGCGCGGCGGACCACGATGGCGCCTTCGACCTTGTCGAGGTCAAACGCGTGCGTGGGCTGGCCCATCGAGAGCATGACGTAGTTGGTCGCATCGACGGCATTCGAGATGAGCTTTTGCTCAAGCAGGCCGAACCGCTCCGCCACAATGCCCGAAGACTGCTGCACGCGAATGCCGCGCAGAACGCGGGTGGTGAAGCGTCCGCAGAGCGTTGGCTCCTCAATGCGAACCGGATGGCCGGAGCCGGGCCTGGCCGACGGCAACTCCGTCTGAAGCGGGTTGAGCATGAGGCCGTAGATGGTGGCCGCCTCGCGCGCAATGCCGTAGTGGTTCATGGCATCGACGCGGTTGGTGGTGATGTCCATCTCGAAGAGCGAACCGTTCGCGCCAGCGCCTGCGGCCGCGTTCAGATCAAACACGCCATCGACGGCAATGCCGCGCAAAGTAAGGTCGTCGGCAAGCTGACGGTCCGACACGTTCAGGCCGGGGAGATATGCGCGGAGCCACGTAGTGAGAATCTTCATAGCAAGTCAGCAAGTCAGCAAGTCAGCGAGTCAGCGTCCAAGCACCCCAATGAGGCCGTTCAGCATTCTCCCAACTTCTTGACTCAGCTCCAATTAAGTCCTTTGCGTCTTTGGTCTGCAGATATTCCAGATCGCGTGCCAGCTCAATTTGCGTCTCCAACTCAAACAGCGATCCGCGCGCCTGTCCCAGAAATACTCTGAGGCTGCCGTCAGACAGCCTTCCATGCCCTTCGGCAATATTGCTTCGAACCGACACCGCAGCCCGGCGCATCTGACTGGTAATTCCATACTGCTCTTGTTTCGGAAATTCCGCTGTTTTCAAACAAACGGCTTTGCCCAGCACCATCGACTTTTGCCAGACCAGCAAATCCCGAAAATGCCGTGTACGGACAGGCGACTTGTCGCTGACTTGCTGACCCGCTTGCGAAGCGCTGGCTTGCTGCTTCATGCGAACTGCTCCAGGAAGCGCAGATCTCCGGAGTACATCAGGCTGATGTCGGTGATGCCGTACTTCATCATGGCGATGCGGTCGATGCCCATTCCGAAGGCGAAGCCGCTGATCTTTTTCGGGTCGTAGGCGGGCTGCTTCTGCGCGGCGAAGCCGAAAACGGCGGGGTCCACCATGCCGCAGCCGAGCAGCTCAATCCAGCCGGAGTGTTTGCACTTGCGGCAGCCCTTGCCTCCGCAGAACGGGCAGCTGATCTGCACGTCGGCGGAAGGCTCAGTGAATGGGAAGAATGACGGGAAGAAGCGCGTCTTCACGCTGGAGCCGAAGAGCTCCTTCATGGCGTGGTCGAGCGTGCCCTTGAGGTCGCTGAAGGTGATGTTGGTATCGACGCAGAGCCCCTCAAGCTGGTGGAAGATGGGCGAGTGCGTGGCGTCGGCTGCGTCGTTGCGGTGCACCTTGCCGGGAATGACGATGCGCACCGGCGGGGGCTGCTGCTCCATGGTGTGGATCTGCACGGGTGAGGTGTGCGTGCGCATGAGCAGGCGGTCGCGCAGCGGCTTGCGCTCCTGATTGACGACAACCAGCGTGTCCTGCGTGTCGCGCGCGGGGTGGCCGGGCGGAAAGTTGAGTGATTCAAAGTTGTAGTAGTCGGTTTCGACCTCGGGGCCTACGCCGACCGAGTAACCCATGCGCTGAAAAATTCCGATCAGCTCATTTTGCGTCTTGATCAGAGGATGCTCAGCTCCGGGATTGCGGCGCCTGCCGGGCAGGGTGATGTCGATGGCCTCGGCCGCCAGCGCGCCGGTGTGTTTGGTAGCACCGGCCGCATCGAGTTGTTGCTCAATCTCAGCCTTGAGCGTGTTGAAGCGCTGGCCGATAAGCTTTTTAGCTGCGATGGGAGCGGACTTGAGCCATGCATCGCTGATGGACTTCAGCCGGCCCTGCTTGCGGCCTACCCAGTGCAGGCGGAACTGCTCGACTGCCTCCGGCGATTCAAGCGCAGCGGAGGAAGCGGCGACTTCGCGCGAGATGGCTGCAAAGGCCTGGTCGAGTTCGGCTTCGCTGTAGCCGGATAGCTGCGGAATTGCGTCGTCTGACATGGTCTTCTTGAGGATAAATGATGGACTGGCCGTCCAGGCACACGCGCTTCGCGCATTCGCGGAACCATGTTCACGGTCGGGGCCTAAAGATAGAGGCTACACTGAACACATGATCCGCTCGTACCAGGGCCATACGCCCGTCATTCCGGAGAGCTGCTACGTCGACGTTTCCGCACAGATTATCGGCGACGTCGTATTGGGCGAGCATGCCAGCGTGTGGATGAATGCGGTAGTACGCGGCGACGTGCACTCGATCCGGGTGGGCGCGCATTCCAACGTACAGGACTGCGCCGTGCTGCACGGCATGCGGCACCTGTATCCGGTGATCGTGGGCGAGTACGTCACCATTGGGCATAACGCTACGGTCCACGGCTGTGTGGTCGAAGACGCCTGCCTGGTCGGCATGGGCGCGACCATCATGAACAACGCCCGCATCGGCGAGGGCTCGATTGTTGCGGCAGGAGCGCTTATTCCCGAGGGGATGGTGATCCCGCCCAGCTCGCTGGTGGCCGGGGTTCCCGGCAAAGTGCGCCGCGCGCTCACGCCGGACGATCGCGACATGATTTTGAAGTACGCCAGAAACTACCTGGACTACACGAAAATCTATCTGGAAGAGCGCAAGAACTGGTAGCCAGCCCAACTTCTATACTGAATTTATGCCAGCTACTCTTACCCGCTCCCGTGAACTGCAAAAGCGCGCGGAACACTTTCTGCCCGGCGGAGTTGATTCTCCGGCGCGGGCATTTCGCTCCGTAGGCGGCGACCCACCCTTTGTGGAGCGCGGCGAGAGCGCCTACCTGTGGGACGCGGACGGCAATCGCTATATCGACTACTTCGGGTCGTGGGGGCCGATGATTCTGGGCCATGCCTTTCCCCCGGCGGTTGCGGCGGTTCGCGAGGCAGCGGGGCGCAGCGCCAGTTTTGGCGCGTCGACTGCTTCGGAAGCGGACCTGGCGGAGCTGGTTACGCGTGCATTTCCCTCTATCGAGAAGCTGCGCTTCGTGAACTCCGGGACCGAGGCCACCATGTCCGCCATCCGGCTGGCACGGGCCTATACGGGGCGGAAGTATGTCATCAAGTTTGAGGGCTGCTACCACGGCCACTCCGACGGGCTGCTGGTGAAGGCCGGATCGGGCGTAGCGACCCTGGGGATTCCGGGGTCTCCGGGCGTTCCCGACGAGATTGCTCATCTTACGCTGGCGCTGCCTTACAACGACACACAGGCCGTCGAGGCCGCGTTCGATGCGCATCCGCATGAGATTGCATGCATCATCGTGGAACCGGTGGTGGGCAATGCCGGATGCATCCTGCCAGCAGCAGGCTATTTGCAGGCACTCCACCAGATCACCAATCGTGAAGGTGCGCTGCTGATCGTGGACGAGGTCATGACGGGCTTCCGGGTGGCACCGGGTGGCGCACAGGAGCTTTACGGGATCACTCCCGACCTGACCACACTGGGCAAGATTCTGGGCGGCGGGCTGCCCTGCGCGGCCTTCGGCGGACGGGCCGACATTATGGACCAGTTGGCCCCGCTGGGCCCGGTGTACCAGGCCGGCACGCTGAGCGGAAACCCGCTGGCCATGGCCGCCGGTCTCGCAACCGTAGGCTACTTGCTGGAACACCGCGATGAGGTCTATCCCAGGCTCGAATCACTGAGCGAAGCCGTGGTCAGTGGCATTCTGGCGGAAGCCCGGCAGGCAGGCGTGCCCATGGTGGCCAACCGCGTCGGTGCGATGTTCACCTGGTTCTTTACCGCCGATCCGGTGACCGATTACGCCTCAGCCGCCAAGTCCGATACAGCCGCCTTCGCCCGCTTCCACCGCTCCATGCTGGAACAGGGTATTTGGCTTCCTTGCTCCCAATTTGAGGCGGCGTTCCTGAGCACGGCGCACACGATGAACGATGTTCGGGCAACGGTGGCTGCTGCGCGAAAAGCGCTGTCGGCTGTTCTTCAGCCAGAGTAAAGCCGCACTTTCTCCAACAAAAACAAAGGCGGCCCGCAGGCCGCCTCTTTGTAGTTCGTGGTAAGACTAGATGCTCGCCGGCTGCTGGCGGTACTGCGCCAGCATGCGCGCCATGGCGGGCAGTCCGAAGGCCAGCCCAGCCACGATGGTGGTTGAGAGCAGGTCGTTCTGGTAGAACGGCAGGCCAGCGGCATAGGAAAGGCCCAGTCCGCCCAGGCTGCGCGGATAAATCTGCGGCATGGCGAACCAGACGGCGAAGTTGGTGATCAGGAAGAAAGATGTGGGCGCAATCAGGACTCCGGCTCCAACGCGGGCAGCCGAGGTCTTGCGCGCCAGCAGGATGTATCCCAGAACGATTACGGCGCCATACCAGGCCCAGGTCAGCAGATAATCCGACATACGAAACGCGTAGCCATAGAAGAAAACCGTCAGATAGAAATCGGTGGCCGCCAGCGCGAGAACCGGAATCCACATCTGGCGCAGCGGACGGCGCGCTCCAAAGTAGAGCAGCGAGCCTCCGACCGCCGTGAAGTTCATCCAGGGGTGGGGAAGGACGCGGCTTAGAACAGCAGCGACGACGAGCAGGAATGCGGCCATGGGATCCTCAGGAAAGCAGTTTGGGAACAACTTCCCTATTCTCAGGAACGAGAGGGGCGGGGTCAAGAGGGAAACGATTGATGACATCAAAAACTATTGCTATCTTCCCGAATACTGCGGCCCTCCAGAGCGGAATATGACCTCCTGGAAGGCCTGAGTGCCATGCCGATTCCTAGGTTGGAACCGCACGTGACACCCGAGGCATTCATCCTACAGGGTGATAAATGTATATATTTTTCAATGACTTAACTACGAAATAGATTTGGCGGGTGTTGAGTTCAAGGCCATACATCACAATGTGATAGCAAAACACTCATATTTTATGCAACCGCTATGCTATAGTGCCCATCAGATAGTTTAAAGGCCGATCTCGCTACCGGCCTATACCTCAGAATTTTGGAGAATGATTATGGCTATCACTCGTTGGGATCCCTTCCGTGAAGTAATGAATTTGCAGAATCGTCTGAACTCCCTCTTCCCGGACTACAACCGCGGGACGGGCGAGAATGAGTTGGTTTCGACGGCATCGTTCGTTCCGCCGGTCGATATCTATGAGGATGCACACAACATCGTCCTGAAGCTGGAAGTGCCGGGCATGAAGCAGGAAGACCTGGACATCCAGATGGAGAACAACAACCTGACCGTACGCGGCGAGCGCAAGTTCGAGAAGGAAGAGAAGGAAGAGAACTTCCACCGCATTGAGCGCCGTTACGGCAGCTTCTATCGCGCGTTCACGATTCCAAATACGGTGAATCCGGACAGCGTGAAAGCGGATTACGATGCCGGAGTGCTGCGCATCCAGCTGGAAAAGAAGGCCGATGCCAAGCCGAAGCAGATCAAGGTGCAGGTGGGCGGCGGGCCCAAGCAGGTGGAGAGCGGAGCGGCCAAGCAGGTCCAGGGCAAAACGGCGGCGTAATCGGCAGCCAGGAAGCAGCCGGCCGGGTGCCGGTCTGCAATGAATCTGTCAGCGATATGGCGGTCAGCGCGTAATTTCTACTTCCGTTGGCGGCCGTATCGCTGATGTTTTGGAATGGCGGGGCGCACGGCGGATCGATGTTTTGTCCACGTCAATTGAGTTTGAGGGAAATTTATGGCAATTCGTTGGGAAAAATTCACGGTGAAATCGCAGGAGGCGGTGCAGGCCGCGAGCCAGTTGGCAGCCGAGCACGGCAATCCTGAAATTCTTCCGCTGCACCTGCTGGCCGCGTTGCTGGCTGACCGCGAGGGCATTATTGCGCCCGTGCTCGAGAAGGTGGGCGTGCCGGTGGGGCAGCTGAGCGCGAAGGTGGAAGAGGCTCTGGGCAAGCTGCCCAAGGTGAGCGGCGGCGGCCAGCCGGGAGCATCGGCAGCGCTGAACAAGGTGTTTGAGCAGGCGTTCAAAGAGGCCAGCAACTTCAAGGACGAGTACGTCTCGACCGAGCACCTGCTGCTGTCGCTGGCCGAATCCAAAAATGATGGAGCGCAGCTGCTGCTGGCCAGCTTTGGCGCGACCCACGATGCCATTTTGAAGAGCCTGACCACGGTGCGCGGTGCGCAGCGTGTGACCGACCAGAATCCTGAGGCGAAATTTCAGGCACTCGAAAAATATGCGAAGGACCTGACCGAGCTTGCGCGGCGTGGAAAGCTCGATCCGGTGATTGGGCGCGACGAGGAGATTCGCCGCGTGATTCAGGTGCTTTCGCGCCGGACGAAGAACAATCCGGTGCTGATTGGCGAGCCGGGTGTGGGCAAGACCGCAATCGTTGAGGGTCTGGCGAGGCGCATTGTGCATGGAGATGTGCCGGAAATTCTTCGCGACAAGCGGGTGATCTCGCTTGACCTGGGCTCGATGCTGGCTGGCGCAAAGTATCGCGGCGAGTTTGAGGACCGCCTGAAGGCGATTCTGAAGGAGATTGAGGACTCGAACGGGCAGATCATTCTGTTCATCGATGAGTTGCATACGCTGGTGGGCGCGGGCGCGGCTGAGGGCGCGATTGACGCCTCGAACATGCTGAAGCCGGCGCTGGCGCGCGGCGAACTGCGGGCCATTGGCGCGACCACGCTGAATGAGTACCGCAAGTACATTGAGAAGGACGCGGCGCTGGAGCGGCGCTTCCAGATTGTGTTTGTGGGCGAGCCGAATGTTGAAGACACGATTGCGATTTTGCGCGGCCTGAAGGAACGCTACGAGTCGCACCACAAGGTGCGCATCAAGGACTCGGCCATCGTGGCGGCGGCGACGCTATCGCATCGCTACATCTCTGACCGTTTTTTGCCGGACAAGGCGATTGACCTGGTGGATGAGGCCGCGGCTTCACTGGCCATCCAGATCGGGTCTGTCCCGACAGAGATTGACCAGCTTGAGCGCGAGGCTACGTCGCTCGAAATCGAAAAGGCCGCGCTGAAGCGCGAGACGGACAAGAACTCCAAAGACCGCCTGGAGGTGGTGGAACGCGAACTGGCCGCGCTACGTGAGCAGACCACGGGTCTGCGCGCGCGCTGGCAGAAGGAGCGCGAGGCGATCACCCGGCTGAGCGAGGTCAAGAAGCAAATCGAGGCGCTGCGCTTTGAGGCCGACGAACAGACGCGGAGCGGCAACCTTGAGCGCGCGGCGCAGATCCAGTACGGCGACCTGCCCAGGCTCGAAGATGAACTGAAGAAGCTGACGGCATTGCAGGATGAGGTCTCCGGCCCGCGCATGCTGAAGGAAGAGGTTGAAGAAGAGGACATCGCCACCATTGTGAGCAAGTGGACGGGGATTCCTGTGTCCAGGATGCTCGAAGGCGAAGTCAAGAAGCTCGTTGCGATGGAGAGCCGTTTGCGCGAGCGTGTAATTGGCCAGGAGGATGCGCTGAAGACGGTCGCGAATGCCATTCGGCGGTCGCGCGCGGGATTGAGCGACCCCAAGCGGCCGATTGGGTCGTTTATCTTCCTGGGCCCGACCGGCGTGGGCAAAACGGAAACGGCGCGCGCGCTGGCTGAGTTCCTCTTCGATGACGAGCAGGCAATGGTGCGCATCGACATGTCGGAGTACATGGAGAAGCATGCGGTGGCGCGGCTGATCGGCGCGCCTCCGGGCTACGTTGGCTACGACGAGGGCGGACAACTGACCGAGGCGGTGCGGCGGCGTCCGTATTCGGTGGTGCTGTTCGACGAGATCGAGAAGGCGCATCCGGACGTCTTCAACGTGCTGCTGCAGGTGCTGGACGATGGGCGGCTGACGGACGCGAAGGGCCGCACGGTGGACTTCAAGAACTCGGTGCTCATCATGACCTCGAACCTGGGGTCACAGGCGCTGCAGGGCGAATCGCTCAACACTGAAGCGGCCTTTGACCGCGCGCGCGAGCAGGTGCTGGACGTGCTCAAGCAGAGCTTCCGTCCGGAGTTTCTGAACCGCGTGGACGACATTGTGATCTTTCGTCCGCTGGGCGAGGAGCAGTTGTCAGAGATCGTCGATCTGCGGCTCAAGGACCTGGAGCAACTGCTGGCCGACCGCGGCATTACGCTGGAGCTTTCAGCCGATGCGCGGCACCAATTGCTGATGACCGGCTACGACCGCGCCTACGGTGCGCGTCCGTTGAAGCGGGCCATCCAGCGGTTGATCCAGGACCCGCTGGCGATGAAGATCCTCGACGGCGAGGTGCTGCACGGGGACCACATCAGGGTGGAGGCCGATCCGCTGAACAACCAGTTGCTGTTCGAGGTGAAGAACAGGGCGGGGGTTTCGCTGGAGGGCCACGCGCCTATCGGCAGGGCGTAAGGGCTGGGCTAAATACGAAGCCTCACGGAGCAATCCGTGAGGTTTTTTGTTTGTTGTTCCGAAAACGTTCAGGACCGGTCCTGGGCTCCGTGAAAGATATGAAGAACTTCCACTGTCTCATCTTTTACGCGATAGACAGCGATGTACGGCAGCCCGGATATCACCAGTTCTCGCGTGCCGGACTCTCGTCCAATGCGTCCGAGGCGAGGCGTTTGCGCGAGGGTTCGAATCTCATCATAAACTTTGCGAACTGTGCGCTCGGCAAACTCTGGATGATGCGCGCGCAGATAGTCCCAGATGTGCTCCATATCCTCTGCTGCGTTGAAGGTCCAGCGAATCTGCATCAGGGCTGGAACATGCGCTGAAGACGCGCTTCCATCTCGTTTTCTGAGAGAAGCTGCCCGCGGTCGGCCTGGGCAATCCCCGCCCTGACAGCCGTGCGGAACGCGCTGTCTTCATGGATCAGCCGCAGGGCGGCCTCCATCACGAGCTGCTCCGGGTTCTTGCCGGCTTGCATCGCAAGCTGCGAGAGCTGTGCTTCCTGCTCGGGGTCTAGATGAATTTCCATACGCTGAGGCTAGAGCCGGGACGGCAATGTGTCAATTGGCACCGTTACATAGCACCGGTTACACCCACTCCCCTTGCCGCATCAATGGCTCAGCGGTGCCGGAAGCCGTGATGCCGTCTACGTCCATTTTTCCGGAGCCGATCATCCAGTCCACGTGGATCAGGCTTTCGTTGGCTCCGAGCTTGGCCAGTTCCTCCTGCGAGAGCTTGTCTCCGTTTTTGACGCAGGTGCTGTAGGCCTGACCAAGCGCGATGTGGCAGGCGGCGTTCTCATCGAAGAGCGTGCTGTTGAACAGCAGGCCGCTGTGGGCTATGGGTGAGGAGTGCGGTACCAGCGCGACTTCGCCGAGGCGGCGGGCTCCGTCGTCGGTTTCGATCATGCGGTTCAAGACCTCTTCGCCTTTCGACGCTTTGACCTCAACCACACGTCCGCCCTCGAAGCGCACCTGGATGCCTTCGATCATGGTTCCCTGGTGGGAGAGCGGCTTGGTGCTGGTGACGTAGCCGTCCACGCGGTCTTTGTGCGGCGTGGAGAAGACCTCCTCGGTCGGCATGTTGGGGATGCAGTACCGGCCGTTACCGGCGGTCGTGCCTCCGCCGAGCCACAGGTGGTCATCGGCCATACCCACGCGCAGGTCGGTTCCGGGGCCCTTAAAGTGCAGCGCGGAGTAGCGCTTGTCGTTCAGCAGTTTTGAGCGCTGGTGCAGGTTGGCGTCGTGTGTCTTCCACGCGGCAACGGAGTCGGGGAGGTCGGCGCGCGATGCGGCAAAGATGGCGTCCCAGAGCTTCGCGAGGGCCTGATCGGCGGGTAGCTCGGGGAAGACGGTCGCGGCCCAGGCGGGCGTGGCGGCGGCGACGATGGTCCAGTTGATGTCGTGCCGGGTGATGTATTCGAGCGCGGGCCGGTAGGCCCTGGACACGGCGCGGTTGGCGCGGCCTACTTTTTCGGGGTCCTGCTGCGAGAGCAGGCCGGGATTGCCTCCGGCGATGGCCAGACGCGCGGCTCCGCTCCTGTACGCAGCGGCCAGGCCGTCGAAGTACCAAGCCGGCGCATAGTCAAAGCTTTCGTCCGGCGCATGCTGGTAGCGCAGCAGCGCGGACGCCTCGTCCGCCAGCAGCGTAGTGACATACTTTGCGCCAGCCTTGTAGGCGTGCGCGGTAATGCGGCGAACGAGCGGGAGCGTATCGAGCGACGCGGTCATCACAAGCTCCTGCCCGCTGGCCAGACCCAGGCCCACGTTCACGGCGACATCGGCAAGGCGGTCAAGTTTTTCTTCAAAGGTCAGGGCGGGAACGGCTTCAAGGGTTTCTGTAGACATAGCTCCTCCAGTTTAGCTCCGCGAGAACCGGCGTGGCTGCCGCAGGGCAGGAGCCGATTTTGAGCCGGCTGCAGAGCCCTGGGCCCGGAGCCTATCCGCCGCCGTGGACCAGGCCGGAGCGGCGCGCCCACTGGCCGCCGTGCTTTTCGAGATACACCCACTGCCCCGTCGAGCAAAGGTGCGCGCACCAGTCGTTGACATAGACCAGGGCGGCGGTTCGTGCTGGATTGAAGTAGACGGCGCTGAAGAAGATCATCCCGTTCGAACCGGTCGCCGCATGGCGCACGCTGCTGACTTGCTCCGCATCGGCCAGAGCGAGGCTGCTGCGAAGATGCCCTTCTCCGGTCTGGAGCCGGTAGCGCTGGTATTTGCGCGTCTCAAAGTCCCCCAACGCCCCCTCAAAGCCCCGGCGGTTGTTGAGCGGCGCCTTCAGCAGGCCATCGGGCGGGATGGCGGGGTCCATGTCTGCGATGTTCACGGTGGTATCGGCAATGACCCAGTGCATGGACGCGGCCCGCACGATCTTGTCGGCTGAGGCTCCCGGCAGCAGCATGTCGTAGATGGCGTAGGAGTCCGCCGCACGGGCTGCGGGGATGGGCGGGGTGTCCGTCTGCGAAGCGTGCGACTGGCGCGGCGCGTGGGGTAGAGCCGGCAACGGGGAGACGAGCAGGACAGCAAGAAGCATCAAGCTGGTGAGCATGAGGCCTTCCTCGGTTATTTAAGAACCAGACGTCCTATAGGATGCGTCGCTCGCCGGTGATACCTGCTGCCGATTGCGGATCAGTGGCCGCTGGAGGCGCCTGCGGCCAGTTCCCACGGAGCCCGGCCCTTGGCGGGAGCGTCCTGGTCGCGGCCTTTTAAGCGGTCATACATGTACTCGTCGCTGACCGATCCCAGCGATTCGTTATACAGGCTAACTTCGCCGATGACCTCGTCCAGTTCCTCGGCAAAGCGGTGTTCCGCCTTCAGACGATCATAGGTGGCAGCCATTTCCAGCTTGCTGGTTTTAAAGAACTTCTGGAACCCGCGATCGAGCAGAATGGCGATCTCATCGCCCATCAGAATGCCCGGCTTGTGGAACAGCGCGACGCCGCCCTTGGGGTCACGGCCGATGATCGCCGCGCAGCCGTCTTTAGAAACCTGGACGCGTCCTGCGACTCCTGGAACCTCACGAACATCAAATTGAAAACTCTTAAGCTGCTTGAGAACTTCTTCATAGCTACGGGGCTTGATTTTCTTTGGCATAGCGGTAAATTTCGTCCAGGAATGATTTTGAGGTATGGCCGCAAAAAGCTAAACTAGAGCTGGCATTCCGCCTCACTTTCACTCTCGCATAACCTGGGCAGCACCGCAACGCATGGCGACGCAACATACGGCAACGTTGACCAATTCGATGACCACGCCACTGGGAACGGCCCTTCTGGACCGGATCGGCAATACGCCGCTCATCCGGCTGGAGCGGATCGCGGCGCATCTGCCCGGAATTCAGATCCTTGGCAAGGCTGAGTGGGTAAACCCGGGCGGGTCCGTAAAGGACCGTGCCGCATCGAATATCGTTGCCGAGGCGCAGCGCAAAGGGCGGCTGGGACCATCTTCCGGCAAACATGGCGGCAAGCACCTTCTGGATGCCACCAGCGGCAACACCGGCATTGCCTATGCCATGCTGGGCTCGGCTATGGGCTTCCCGGTTACGCTGTGCATGCCGTCGAATGTTTCGCCGGAGCGCAAGCGGATTCTGGCGGCCTATGGCGCCAACGTGATCTGGACCGACCCGGCCGATGGCTCCGATGGGGCAATCCGTAAGGCTCAGGCGCTGGCTGTTGAACAGCCGGAAAATTACTACTACGCCGACCAGTACGGCAATGACGCCAACTGGCGTGCCCACTACAACGGGACGGCGAACGAAATATGGAAGCAGACCGCCGGGCAGATCACCCACTTTGTTGCCGGGCTGGGCACCAGCGGCACATTTGTGGGCGCAACTCGACGGCTGAAGGAGCTGAACCCGGCCATCCAGTGCATCTCCATGCAGCCGGACTCGCCCTTCAATGGACTCGAAGGCCTGAAGCATATGGCAACCTCGATAGTGCCGCCGATTTACGACGCCGGGCTTGCTGATCGTAATATGGAGATGGAGACCGAAGCATCCTACGCCATGGCCAAGCGACTGGGGCGCACGGAGGGCCTGCTGATCGGAGTCTCTGCCGCGGCGGCGGTGGCAACCTGCCTGAAGATTGCCGAAGAGGAAGCGGCGCAGGGCCGCGAAGCCGTAATCGTGACCATCCTTTGCGATTCGGCGGATAAATACCTGAGCGAACGTTTTTGGGAGGAGTAAGCGAAGCGATGCTGAAGCTGAACGAGCAGATTTACGACGCAATACGACGCCATGGGGAAGAGACGTATCCCAATGAGTGTTGCGGCGTGCTGCTTGGCCATTCAGCGAACGGCGTGAATGACGTCGAGGAGGCGGTGCGCGCGGGCAACATTCGCACCGACTCGGCGCATAATCGCTACCAGATCGCTCCGCAGGAGCTGGTCAGGATTCAGCGGCAGGGCCGCGAGCGCGGGCTGGACATCGTCGGGTTCTACCACTCTCACCCGGATCATCCGGCGCAGTGGTCTGGAACCGACCTTGCCGAAGCGCACTGGATCGGCTGCTCGTATGTGATTACGGCGGTGGAGAAGGGCGTGGCACAAACAACAAACTCCTTTCTGCTGGCCGGAACTGGGGAAGACGACAAAGCCTTTGAGAACGAAGCGATGAAGGTCGCCGCACTGGAAGCCGAGCGATGTTGAGCGTGGGTCAGGCAGCATAGGCCACCGCGATTCGCGTCCGGGTACACGACCCGGCTGCTCAACACGCATTCCTTCAACCGATAAGGACGGTTCCCGATGAAGATTCATATCCCTTCTCCGCTGCGCGTTTACTCCAATAAGCAGGACACGGTGAGCGTAAGCGCTACGACTGTAGGCGAAGCCCTGAGTGCCCTGACCACCAAGCACCCCGAGCTTAAAAAGCATCTGTACTCGGACGAGGGCAAGCTGCGCTCGTTCGTGAATGTTTACCTGAACGACGAGGACATCCGCTATCTGCCCGAGAAGGATGCAACCAGGGTAGGCGAACAGGACGCGCTGTCCATCATCCCCTCGATCGCGGGAGGGTGCTCGCCGCACGGGGGACTGGCCGTCCGGAGTGCTCGCCGCGCGGGCGGCACTGGCCGCACGGGCGGATGCGCTTCGCGCCTTTGAAAGGTTGGCATGAGTAGCCCTCCCGTTGGCCGGAAACAGATGTCAGTGGAATAATTGAAAGGTCTTCCTGAAAAGAGATTTATATGGCAACTACATTGGAACAGCCCGGCACGCTGCCGGCATTGAATAACAACGAAATCGCGCGCTACTCGCGCCACCTGATCCTTCCTGAAGTGGGCATGGAAGGGCAGCAGAAACTCAAGGCCGCAAAAGTACTGTGCGTGGGCACAGGTGGTCTCGGTTCGCCGTTGAGTTACTACCTGGCAGCCGCGGGCATCGGAACCCTCGGTCTGGTGGACTTTGACGTGGTGGACGAGAGCAATCTGCAGCGGCAGATTATCCACTCCACAGCGGACGTGGGGCGGCCCAAGATCGACTCGGCCGCGGACAAGCTGAAGGCGCTGAATCCGTACCTGAACATCGTGAAGCACGAGACGATGCTCACCAGCGAGAACGCTCTCGACATCATCAAGGACTACGACATCGTGGCGGACGGGACCGATAACTTTCCTACCCGCTACCTGGTGAACGACGCCTGCGTGCTCAGCGGCAACAAGCCCAACTCCTATGCGTCGATTTTTCGGTTTGAGGGCCAGGCCAGCGTGTTCGCCACCGAGGACGGCCCCTGCTACCGCTGCCTGTACCCTGAGCCGCCACCGCCGGGGCTGGTGCCCTCGTGCGCCGAGGGCGGGGTGCTGGGCATTCTGCCGGGGCTGCTGGGCGTAATTCAGGCAACCGAGGTTATCAAGCTCATCCTCGGCAAAGGCGATTCCCTGATCGGGCGACTGTTGCTGGTTGATGCTCTTGGGATGCGCTTCCGCGAGCTCAAGCTGCGCAAGAATCCGGACTGCCCGGTATGCGGAAAGAACCCGACCGTGAAAAAATTAATCGACTACCAGCAATTTTGCGGCATTACTCCAGAACCCAAGGCGGAAGAAGTGAACGGAACACCCGTACAGAACGGTATCCCCCAGATGACTCCAGTGCAGCTCAAGAATCGGCTGGACAACAACGATAACCTTTTCGTGCTGGACGTGCGCGAGCGGCACGAGTACCAGATCGCCAATCTGGGCGCCAAGCTGATCCCGCTGGGCGACCTTCCGGCACGTGTTGGCGAGCTCGAGAAGGAACGTGAGATCGTGATCCACTGCAGGTCCGGCGCGCGCAGCCAGCGTGCGGCCGAGTTCCTCGCGCAGAACGGCTTCGCCAAGGTCTGGAACCTGGCCGGCGGCATCCTCAAATGGTCGGACGACATCGACCCGAAATTGCCGAAGTACTGAGGACTTCTCTCTATAAAGCGACGGCGTGCCCGAGGGCACGCCGTTTTGCTGCATCGATTTAAATTTTCTGTTACTTGACCGTGAGCGCGATGTCCAGCGTGTGGCTGGTAACGGCGGCTCCGTTGTTGGAGTAGGCGGCTACGGTGACGGTGTAGGTGCCCGGAGCGATTCCGAAATTGGCGGCTGGTGGGTGATTCAGGTAGCCCCAACGCTGCGAGCATGCGCTGAGACCAAGGGTGCTGGCGCCGAGCAGAACAATTACGCCGATCACGCTGAGCAGGTTCAGTCCCGAGCGCCTGCGGATTGCGCCGAGTCCGATGAGCGCCAGGATGCCGGGCAGAACCAAAGCATAGGCTGTATGCGAGCGGCTCATAGGCCAAACCAGGCTGGCTCCAGAAGAGGCCTGCGTAGTGATCTGGAGAGAACTGCTTGCGGAAGCGCCTTTCAGCGGCGTCAGCGTAACGGGGCTGAAGTTGCAGGCCGAGGCCGCCGGGTTCCCCGAGCAGGAGAGCGTGACCATGTCGCTAAAGCCATTTTGCGGCGTAATGGTCAGCACCACCGTTCCGTACGCTCCGGGACTCAGCGTAAGGGAGGTCGGGTTGGCGGTGATGGTGAAGTCCGGCTCTGCGCTGGTGGTGGTGGCGTTACTTGAGACCTGCGCCGTTGTGGTGGAGGCACGAAACGCAGAATCCCCGCTGTAGACCGCATAGAGGGGCCCGGCAGGATGCTGATTGAGCGTGAGCGTAGCTTCCCCGTTCTTCACAAAGGCCGAGCCGAACGAAGCACCCTGCGCGTTTTCCAGGCTGACGGTACCGCCTGTCGCCGGGCTCCCTGCAATATCACTGACACTGGCGGTGTAGGCTACGCCGTGCTCGCCAGTCTGGCTGGAGAGCTGCAAATGCGTTGCCACCTGCGCGTGCGCGATACCCAAGAAGCTGAATGCGATTGCCAGGCCCGCCGCTCTGCGAAGGCTTGACCTGCTGATGCTGTGCCGCAAGAACTGCAAAATCATTCGTATGGTTCTCTGCTCTCTCAAAAGGAAGCGGTATGCTGCCAAGCTCTCATTGTATCTGGAGATGGCGAAATGCTCTACGATGACAGGTTGCGATTTTATTTTCGCACCCAATTCAGCGATGATGAACAGCGAGGCAAATCTATGAGTTCACAGCTTTCCCAGCGCCCCCAGCTACAGCACCTCACCGCCCAATTAAACGATCTGAAAGCCCGCGGAACCCATTTCCGGCTGCGGGTTCTGGACGATACGCAGGCTCCGGCGTGCACGTACGACGGCAAACGGGTCATCAATTTGGCCTCGAACAACTACCTGGGGCTGACCGCACACCCCAAGCTGCGCGAGGCGGCGATTGAAGCAACGCGGAAATATGGGGTCGGGTCGGGGGCGGTGCGGACGATTGCCGGGACCATGAAGATCCACATGGAACTGGAAGAAAAAATCGCGCGCTTCAAGAATGTCGAGGCCTGCGTCGTCTTCCAGAGCGGATTTGCGGCGAATGCGGGCACGGTCTCGTCGATTCTGGGCAAAGAGGACTTCATCATTTCCGATGAGTTGAACCATGCCAGCATTATTGACGGGGCGCGCCTGTCGAAGGCCAAGATCAAGGTCTTTCGCCACAAGGACACGGCCCACGCGGAGGAGCTGCTGAAAGAAGTTGCCGGCGAGCCGGGGCGGAAGCTGCTGATAACCGACGGCGTCTTTTCCATGGACGGCGACATTGGGCCGGTCGACAAACTGTGCGACCTGGCGGACAAGTACGGCGCGATCATGATGGTGGATGACGCGCATGCCTCGGGCGTGCTGGGGCGCAACGGACGGGGGTCGGTGGACCACTTCGGCTGCCACGGGCGCGTGGACGTGCAGGTGGGCACGCTATCGAAGGCCATTGGCGCGCTGGGCGGCTATGTGTGCGGATCGCGCGACCTGATTGATTTTCTCTACCACCGGGCGCGGCCGTTTTTGTTCTCCACTTCGCATCCACCCTCGGTGGCGGCGACCTGCATCGCGGCGTTCGATCTGCTGGAGAACGAGCCGGAGCGGATCGACCGGCTGTGGGAGAACACGCGCTACTTCAAGGCGGAGCTGGGACGGCTGGGCTTCGATATTGGGGGCGTGACCACCCCGGCGAGCGAGACGCCGATCACGCCCATCATCATCGGCGACGGGCGCGCGACCATGGACTTTTCAAAGGCGCTGTTTGATGCCGGCGTAATGGCCACGGGCATTGCGTTCCCGACGGTTCCCGAGGGCAAGGCGCGCATCCGCACCATCATGACCAGCGAACACACACGGGAGCAACTGGACGAAGCGCTGGAGACGCTGAACCGGGTGAGCAAGAGGCTTGGGATTCGCGGCTGAAGATTAATTCTGGCTGCTGAGCTGCGGCCCGGTTCCTGGCCGCGTCATCTGCCAGGTGTAGCGGATGCGATGAATGACGGTGATCGTCGAGATCACCGCGAGTACCCACAGCACGGAAGCCATCACATCCCAGCGATTGAAGAGCGCGCCGAGGATGATGAGGACGATGCGCTCGGGGCGCTCCATAAAGCCGACCTTGCACTTGCCAATGAGCGCCTCGGCACGGGCCCGCGTGTAGCTGACCATGAGCGAGGTGATCATGACAAAGGCGGCGAGGAAGACGTAGAACAGGCGGTTGCCGCGTGCGTAAAAGACCAGTAGCCCGAAAAAGAGCACCACGTCGGAGTAACGGTCGATGACGGAATCAAAGAAGGCTCCGAAGACGGTGACCTGGTCGGTCTGGCGGGCGACGCGTCCGTCCACCATGTCGAAGATGCCGGCGCCGATGATGACCAGCCCGGCGTAGAGAAACATGCGGACGTAGTTTTGTTGATTGGCGAAACCGAAGAGGACGGCGGCGGCGGTGTTAATCAACAGCCCGACGAAGGTAAGAACGTTGGGCGAAATGCGGGTGAGCGCAAGGCCATTCACAATCGCCTGCAGAAGCACTCCGCAGGTACGGCCAAAGGCGCTCGTCCATGTCTTGGTCATCGGGTTGTACTCACTGCGCCGTACTCCTGGCGCTACTTTTCCGCAGCGTCGTGGATGGTCACGAGCTTCAGCACTTCCATCTCACGCTTACCGTTGGGGGTTATGACGATGGCTATATCTCCCACCTGCTTGCCAATCAGGCTGCGGCCAATAGGCGAAGTGGTGGAGATAAGGCCCATGTTGACGTCAGACTCCTCGCTGGTTACCAGCCGGTACTCGATCTTTTCGTCCTTCGAGACATCGTAGACGATCACCGTGGAGCCGAAGGCGGCGCGGTCCCTTGGAATATTCGAGAGGTTCACCAGCGAGAGCTCGGCCATGCGCTTTTTCAGCTGGCCCAGGCGCGCGTTCACGAACTCCTGACGCTGCTTGGCCATGTGGTACTCGGCATTTTCACTAAGGTCCCCGAGCGCGACCGCTTTTTTAATCTCGGCAGGAAGCTCATGCGCGAGCTCATGCTCAAGCTGGCGAATCTCTTCCAGGAGCTTCTTCTTAATGTGTTCAGGCATTGAATAATCCGTAGGCAGCCAATGGAAATGGCTGCCGGGCTATGGCTTCAGCCGGTTGTATAGCAAAATTCAATTATAACGAATGGCTCCGGCAGAAATGCGTATCATCCTTACCATGGAGCATGCCGTGCAACGATGGATGGGCCTTGACTTCGGGGACCGCCGCATTGGAGTCGCCGTCTCCGATGAGTTGGAAATCACCGTGCAGCCGGTGCTGACGTTGATCCGCTCCAACCGCAAACAGGATTTGAAATCGCTTCAGCGTCTGATCCGCAAGTATCACTGCACGAACATCGTGGTTGGAAATCCGCTGTACATGTCCGGCGACCAAAGCCCGCAGGCCGCCAAGGCTCAGGCGTTTGCCGCCATGCTTCACGAAGCAACCGGGCTGCCCGTACATCTCTGGGACGAGCGGCTGACGACAACCGAGGCGCATCGGCATTTGCATGCAGCCGGACGCGCAGGCAGTGCGCACAAAGACGTTGTGGATCAGGTTGCCGCGGTCCTGATTTTGGAAAGCTACCTGGCGGCTGCAAAGACCGGCCGCAAAAAATTGTCCGCATCATAAAATCAATTGAGGGAATCCAATCAACAGGATCCGGATATTTCAGGTGCGACGTCTTTTCCTGCTACTACTGATCGCCGCGGTTGCAACCGCGGCCTGGCTCGCGATGGCTCCCTACGGACCTTCCTCGCAGACTTTTGTCGAGATTCCGCAGGGAACGCCAACGGGGAAGATCGCTGCCCTTTTGCAGCAGAGCGGAGTCATACGCAGCCGGTTCGCGTTTGACCTGTTGCACAAAGTGGAGGGCGGGACACTGAAGGCCGGCGAGTACAGCTTTGACCACCCGGCCCAGATGGCCGAAGTCTATCAGCGGCTGGAACGCGGCGACATCTACACCATAAGCGTTACGTTCCCCGAGGGTTCCAATCTTTTTGACATCGCACAACGCCTGCAGAATGCAGGCTTTGGCCCCAAGGCCAAATTCCTTGCCGCCGCCCGCGCCAACGTGCCGCTGATCGCCGATCTCGATCCCAGGGCGCCGAGCCTTGAGGGCTATCTTTTCCCCGACACCTACCGGTTTTCGCGTCACGCCACGCCAACAGAAATCCAGAAGGACATGATCCATCGCTTCCGCCAGGTAGCCAAGGAGCTTGGGCTGCACAATGACGACCATCGCATCGTTACGCTGGCGTCGCTGATTGAGCGGGAGACACCGATTCCATCCGAGCGTCCACTGGTGGCAAGCGTATTTATAAACCGGCTGGCGAAGCGCATACCGCTCATGACCGACCCATCGGTGATCTACGCCGCGCTGCTCAAGGGTGACTACAGGGGAACGATTTATGAATCCGATCTGCAGTCAAATTCCGCCTACAACACCTACAAGCACGCGGGGCTGCCGCCGGGGCCCATCTGCTCGCCGGGAGCGGGTTCATTGAAGGCGGCAATGCATCCGGCACAAACGGATTATCTATACTTTGTCGCGGCCAGCGCCAATCCCTCCGGCAAGTCGCGGTTTTCTGCCACGCTTGCGCAGCATGAGCACGACGTAGCAGCCTACCGCAAATCGCTACGCGACGCGCATTCGCAATAGCAATCATGGAACAATAAAGAATTGCAATTCCGTATGAACATGAGCCGTCCGCATTGATGGGAAGACGAACAACCAGCGCGCTGCTGTTGCTGCTTCTGCTGCCGTTTCTCAACGGCTGCCTGGTGCACACGCGCCGCATTAAACGGGCCAAAATGCCTTCCGCCGTAATGACAGCCACGGCGGACGAACTGGTGAGGACCATCAACGACCGGTGCCAGACGATTCATTCGCTGAGCGCCACGGTTGTCTTCCAGGCCACGGTGGGAGGCCCGCGCAAAGGCAAAGAAAAAACCTACACCTCGTTCAACGGCTACATTTTGCTGCGCAAGCCGGAGGCGCTCCGGGTCATCGGCCTGGTTCCCGTGCTGCATACGCGCGCCTTTGACATGGCCACCGACGGAAAAACCTTCAAGCTTTGGATTCCCCACGAAAATAAGGTGTTCGAAGGGCCGAATACCGTTACAACACCATCCAGGAATACGCTGGAGAACTTCCGCCCAAATGTTTTTTCCGACTCGCTGCTGATTAATTGCATCGGCCCTGATGATCTGGTTGCTCTGACCTCAGACACGAACACGAAGATCAACCCGAAGACCAAGCAACTCGAGATCCAGCCGGATTATGTTCTTTCGGTTCTGCGCCGCAGGGGCAATAGCAACGAGTTGATTCCGGAACGCGTAATCCATTTCAGCCGCATCGATCTCCGCCCATACGAAGAAGATATCTACGATGCGAAGGGCTCCATTCAGACGGAAGCGGTCTATGGCCCTGACCAAACCTTCGGCCCGATCCGATTCCCCGGCACGATTACCATCAAACGGCCGCTTGAGGAATACCAGATCGTGGTCGCCTTCGAGAAGATCATCACCAACCTGACGCTCAACGACGACCAGTTTAAGCTGAAGCCGCCTTCGGGAACGGTTGTGAAGGAACTGCACTAGACGCGCTGCCGACGAGCCTACGCTCTATCCCTTGCCAAACCTACCCAGCCCGGCACGTTCCGCGTGCGCAGCAATCTCGCGGTTGATCGCAAGGGCCAGCGCCAGCGCGGCGCGGCCGTCTTCCGCGGAAACCAGAGGCATGCTGCGCGTACGAACAGCGTCGAGGAATGATTCGATTTCGAGACGAAGCGGCTCGGCCTGAGAAACGGTTGGCTTGTTAACGGCGAGGCCCGTCGGCAGGGCAGACGGATGCGCAGGCGCCGCTACCCCCGACCTGGCATCCACATCGATCACCAGCACGTCTCTGCGGGCGTAATCGATCGAAATGTACTGGTGCGGCTGGAAGAAGCGCAGCTTGCGGACCTGCTCGGTGCTGACGCGGCTGGCCGTAAAGTTGGCCACGCAGCCGGACTCAAACTCCAGGCGCACATTGGCAATGTCGGTCTTGTTGGAGAGGATTGGCAGCCCGACCGCATGAATCTCCTGCACCGGAGAAGCGGCAAAGCTCAATACGATGTCCAGATCGTGGATCATCAGGTCAAGCACCACATCCACGTCGAGAGCACGCGGCGTAAAGACGCTCAGCCGGTGCGCCTCAAAAAACATGGGCTGGTTAAGCAACGGCTGAACGGCCAGAATCGCCGGATTAAAGCGCTCAAGGTGCCCGGTTTGTACCACGCGGCCATAGCGTTTTGCCAAATCCACCAGTTCGTTGGCTTCCGCTTCGCTCGCGGCGATGGGCTTCTCAATGAGCAGGTCGATTCCGGCATGAAGCAGCGGAGCGGCAACGGCATGATGCAGAGAGGTCGGCACACAGACGGACGCAGCGTCCAGAGCAAGGTCCCCGCGGCTGCGCGCCGCCAGCATTGCTTCGAGTGAGGTATAGACCGGCACGCCCCACTCATCGCCCAAGGCCTGCGCTCGCGCGGCATCGGACTCAAGAATCGCAGCGAGCCGGACGGCCCCCGTGGCCTGTTCCAGTTCGCGATAGACACGAAGATGATTGCCGCCGAAGGCTCCTGCGCCGCAGACCGCGACACGCAATGGAGAGGAGTTACTGAGCATTCCCTGACGTGCTGTTCCCGGACACGGTCTTCAGGCAGCGTGCATACAGCTCCAGCAACTGGTCCACGTGTTCCTCGGGCTTGGGAGCCGATGTGGCCGTGAACCCGGTGGATGGCGCCGTTACGCGACCCGCCCCGGTGGTGTTGGCGACAAATTTAAACAGATCGAGGGCAATGTCTTCGTTACGGCGCGCGCCGCTGGGGGCATTCTGGGACTGATCCATACAATTCCTCCACAATTTCCCTTGGGGCTAGTCTTTCGACTGCGATGCTATCAGGTTTGGCGGTCCGGCCTTACGCCGGGACTCAGGACCTGGCCAATTCGGTCTTTACTATCTCGCTCACCTGGCGCCCATCGGCGCGGACGCCCGCAGCCTGAATGCGCGCCTGCACATCCTTCATCACAGTGCCCATGTCTCTTGGACCCGGCGCAGCGCCTTTCGCTGCAATCCCGGCAATTGCCTCCAGCACGTGCGCGCGGATCTCATCTTCGCTGGCGGACTTGGGCATGTAGGCTTCGATCAGGACAATCTCCGCGCTCTCCTTGGCGGCCAGTTCGGGACGATTGCCTTTGGTGAACTGCTCGACCGACTCCCGGCGCTGCTTGATGAGGGTGGTGAGGATCTGCAGGACTTCGGGTTCGGTCAGCGGCTGGCGCTTCTCAATCTCTTTGTTTTTAAGGGCGGACTTCACCATGCGCAGGGTGGTGGTGCGCTCTGCGTCGCGCGCCTTCATGGCGGCGATGATGTCCTTTTCAATGTGGGCTGCCAGTCCTGCTTCTGCCATTTCTCCGTTCCAGATAGCCTTCAGTGGAGTCGCTTGAATGCCTAACTTTCCATTATAGAAATAAAGCGCTTGTCGCGCTCCCCCGGTAAAATAAAGGCATATACAAATCGTCAAGAGACCGACAGCAACCCATCCAAACATTTCCAGAGGAATACCACCGATGATTCGGAAAACTCGACTTTTTACGCCCGGCCCCACGCCCCTGTTGCCTGCTGCGCAGTTCGCCATGGCCGCGGCTGACATTCATCACCGTACGCCTGAGTTTCGCGCCCTTTACGTGCGCGTACTGGAGCAGTTGAAAGCCTTTGTAGGCACCCAGAATGACGTGCTGCTGATGGCTTGTTCGGGAACAGGCGCGATGGAAGCGTCCGTTTCCAACCTGACCTCGCCCGGTGACCGCGTCCTGGTGCTCTCTGCCGGCAAGTTCGGCGAGCGCTGGACGGCCATTGCCAAGGCATACGGCTGCACGGTAGACGAGGTGACCGCGCCCTATGGGGAGACATTCTCGCTGGACGAAGTGCGCCAGGCGCTGAAGAGCGATACCCGCGCCGTGCTGATGCAGGCCACGGAGACCTCGACCGGCGTGCGCCACGACGTAGAGGGAATGGCCAAGCTGCTGAAGTCGCAGGAGAGCAGTGCCCTTCTGATCGTGGACGCGATCACCGGCCTGGGCACCACGCACCTGGACATGGATGGCTGGGGCGTCGACGTCCTGATCGGCGGATCGCAGAAAGCGGTCATGATTCCTCCCGGCCTTGCCTACCTGTCGTTGAGCGACCGCGCCTGGGCAGCCGCCGAAACCTCGAAGAACCCCCGCTACTACTTCGATCTCCGCAAGGAACGCAAGAGCGCGCAGAAGGGCGAGTCGGCCTACACCCCCGCCGTTGCGCTGATCGCGGCGCTGGGCGCGGCACTGGACTTCATCACGGCCCAGGGCGGCGGCGATTTGGCCACCGGCCGCAATAACCTGGTGGACAACGCCGAGACCTGCGCGGCAATGATGCGCGCGGCCATTGAGGCGCTGGGGCTCAAGCTGTTCGCACCCAGCTCGCCAGCCGCGGCGGCAACCGCCGTGCACGCGCCGGAAGGTCTGGATTCCGGCGTGATCGTGAAGGAGCTCAAGAGCCGCTTTGCCGCCGTCATCACTAACGGTCAGGGCGAAATGAAGGGGCGTATCTTCCGCATTGCGCATATCGGCCTGTTCGACTACATGGACACGATTGCTCTGATCGGAGCGCTGGAGCAGGTGGCTATTTCCACGCTTAAGCTGCCGGGCTTTGAGTTCGGCAAGGCGTTGATTGCGGCGCAAAAGGTCTATGCGGAGCGCACCTGGGCCAAAAAAGAAGCTGCGGAAGAGGCACTTGCCGCACGGTAATTCTGTTTACTCAAAGGACCCTGCACAAGCAGGGTTCCTCAACTCTTAAGGAGAAGAATGAAGATCGTCCTCGCCGAAAAAGTTTCTCCGGCTACTCTGGCTGTGTTTCAGGCCGAGCCGGGCTGGCAGATTGTCACGCACGACAAAATCAAGGATGGCCTTGCGGCGGAGATCGCGGACGCCGATGGCCTGGTGGTCCGCTCGGCCGTGCAGGTGGATGATGCCCTGCTCGCCTCCGCACCCAAGCTGCGCGTGATTGGCCGTGCCGGCGTGGGCGTGGACAACATCGACTCACAAGCCGCCACCCGCCGCGGCATTGTGGTAATGAATACACCCGGCGCCAACGCCATTGCCGTCGCCGAGCTTACCATCGGCCTGATGCTGGGCCTTGCGCGCCAGCTCCCCAAAGCCAACAGCACCATGCATGCCGGCAAGTGGGAGAAGAAGTCCTTGCAGGGCGTGGAGTTGCGCGGCAAAAAGCTGGGCATCCTGGGACTCGGGCGCATCGGTCTGGAAGTTGCGCGGAGGGCACGCGGCTTCGGCATGGAAGTCATCGGGCACGACCCGTTCGTCGCCGCCTCCATCGCGCGCGAAAACTCCATCGCTCTGGTCAGCACCGAGGAACTCTTCCGCGAAGCCGACTATCTCACGCTGCACGTGGGGCTCACGCCACAAACCTCCGGCATCATCAACGCGAACACACTGGCGACCATGAAGAAGGGTGTGCGCATTATTAACTGCGCCCGCGGTGAGCTGGTTATTGAGGAGGCGCTGGCTGAGGCACTGAAGAACGGTCAGGTCGCGGGTGCCGCGCTGGACGTATTCCATAAGGAGCCGCTGAAGGACTCCGCTTTCTTCGATCTCGAAAACGTCATTCTTACGCCGCACATCGCCGGCTCGACCGCCGAGGCCCAGGAGGCCGTGGGCGTGCAAATCGCACTGCAGGTGCGCGAATATCTCAAGCTGGGCGTGGTGCAGAACGCGGTCAACCTGCCTTCGCTGTCGCACGAAGAGTATGTCGAGCTGGCGCCGTACATCACACTGGCCGACCGGCTTGGCGCGTTCCTCGCGCAGTTCCCCGATGGCAACTTTGAGAGCGTACAGATCTCCTACAACGGCCGCATTGCCGAGGGCAAAACCGACCTCATCCGCAACAGCGCCATTGAGGGCATCCTGGGCCATGCTGAGGGCGTCAACCGCATCAACGCGGCGTCCGTCGCGCAGGAGCGCGGCATCCGCATTCACGAGGACAAGAAGCCGGCAGCCTCGGGCGGCGCAGGCAACGTGCTCAAAATCACCATTCACACACAAAATGGCGACGTCACCGCCAGCGGTACCGTGCTGCATGGAACCTCGGCTCGCCTGCTGCGGCTGAACGGCATTGATATCGAGGCTCCGCTGGAAGGCACCCTGATTACGCTGCGGAACCAGGACGTACCCGGTGTGATCGGCCGCATTGGAACCATTCTGGCCGACTTCAAGATCAACATCGCCAACTTTGCCCTGGGCCGCGAGGGCCATGTGCCGCAAGGTACCGCGCTGGCAGTGGTACAGGTTGACGGCGAAGTTACCGCAGACGTGCTCAAGGCACTGCGCGCAGTGGACGCAATCCACGAGGTGCGCGTGGCCAGCCTTGGCGCCAAGCCGCAGCCGGTAGAATAGAAGCTTCAGGAAGGAAGAACCCATCGTGCCGCTCTACGAATATCGTTGCAAACAGTGCGGTCATCAATTTGAAAAAATCCAGAGCTTCAGCGCTCCGGATGAGAAAGAGTGCCCGGCGTGCAAGGGCGAACTGGAGCGGCTCATCTCCGCTCCGGCCATCCAGTTCAAAGGCTCCGGCTGGTACGTGACGGACTACGCCAGAAAAGGCGGGTCCAAGTCTGCCTCGTCCTCAGAATCCGGCAAGGAATCATCCGGCGACAGCAAACCGGCCGCCTCAAGCACTGAAGCAAAGCCTGCCGCATCCACCAGCAGCGCTGCTTTAACATCCTCCTCCACAAAAAAGAGCGAGTGATTTCTCACTCGCTCTTTTCGTGGCTTGATGCAGCCCCGGCACACGCGCTCCGGGGCTTTTTGCTGCTTACGACTGCTTGAGCGACGCCATGTCGATCACAAAGCGGTACTTTACGTCGGCCTTCACCACGCGCTCTAACGCTTCGTTGATCTTCTGGATAGGAATCACCTCAACATCGGAAACAATGTTGTGCTCGGCACAGTAATCGAGCATCTCCTGCGTCTCTGCCATGCCGCCGATGATCGAACCGGACATCGCGCGGCGCTTGAAGAGCAGGTTCCCCATGTTGATCACCGGAGGCTGATCCGGCAGACCCACCTGACAGTAGGTCGCGTCGCGCTTGAGCAGCGCCAGATAGGCGTTCAGGTCGTGCACTGCTGAAACTGTATCCAGGATGAAGTCAAAACTGTTCTCCTCCTTCTTCATCGCGTCGGGGTCCTTTGAAATCACGACCTCGTCGGCGCCAAGGCGCTTGGCGTCAGCGACCTTCGACTCCGATGTGGTGAACTGGACTACGTGCGCGCCGAAGGAGTGCGCAAATTTGAGCGCCATGTGTCCCAGGCCGCCCAGGCCCACAATACCCACCTTCATGCCGGGACCCACCTTCCAGTGGCGCAGCGGCGAGTAGGTGGTAATGCCCGCGCACAGCAGCGGCGCAACGCCCGCGGGGTCAAGCTTCATCGAGATGGAATGAACAAAATGCTCGTCCACCACGATGTTGTTCGAATAGCCGCCTTGCGTTAGTGAATTGTACTTGTCATACGCGCCGTAGGTGAGCGTTATGCCCACTTCGCAGTACTGTTCCTCGTTCGCTTTGCAGCTTGGGCAGGTGCGGCAGGAGTCGACAATTACGCCCACACCTACGCGCTCCCCCACCTTGAAGCGCGTGACCCCGCTGCCTACCGCCGTGACCCGGCCAACAATCTCATGGCCCGGAACCATGGGATAAATTGCGTTTTTCCACTCGTTGCGGATTGAGTGGATATCCGAATGACAGACTCCGCAGTAGTCAATTTCCACCACCACGTCGCGTTCCGTCGGATCGCGGCGGGTAAAGCTGTGGGGCGCCAGAGGCGTAGTTGCTTGTTGCGCGGCGTAGCCGTGAGATTGAACCATCGAAATACTCCTTAATTTACTTCAACTCCAATCTTAACGCGAAGCAGGGTAGGAGTTGGATTCGTGGCCGGCTGCATGCGCTTCACATATTGGTTTGGCGGCCCAGCCTTGCCGCTCACTGCCAGTGCAGAATCACCTTGCCGGACTCCCCGGATCGCATAGCCTCAAAACCTTTCTCGAATTCGGTATAGTCCAGCCGGTGGGTAATTACGCCGCTGATGTCCAGCCCCGACTCAAGCATCGAGGTCATCTTGTACCAGGTCTCGTACATCTCGCGCCCGTAGATGCCGCGAATCGTGAGCTGGCTGAAGATTACCGTGCTCCAGTCAATCGCCATCTCTGAGGGAGAAGGAATGCCAAGCATGGCGATCTTGCCCCCATGGCTCATGTTTGCCAGCATCTGCCGGAAGGCCTGGGGATTGCCCGTCATCTCCAGCCCGACGTCGAACCCCTCGTGCATGCTGAGCTTCTTCTGCACCTCTTCCAATGAGATCTCTCGCGGGTCGACGGCCATGGTCGGCCTAGCCGCCTTCACGGCAAGCTCACGGCGATACGTGTTCAGATCCGTAATCACCACATGGCGCGCTCCGGCGTGGCGCGCCACCGCCGCCGCCATAATTCCGATGGGCCCCGCGCCGGTCACAAGCACATCCTCGCCCAACACCGGAAATGCCAGCGCCGTGTGAACTGCATTGCCGAACGGATCGAAGATGGCCGCCACATCCAGAGGCACCCGGTCAGAGTGGCGCCAGATGTTCGTTACCGGCAGCACAATGTATTCCGCAAAAGCTCCGGCGCGGTTCACGCCCACGCCTTTGGTGTGCGCGCAAAGATGCCTTCTGCCAGCCAGGCAGTTGCGGCAGCGTCCGCAAACCACATGCCCTTCGCCACTCACCCGGTCACCAGGATGGAAGTCGGTCACGTTCGAGCCGACTTCGACAATCTCGCCTACAAATTCATGCCCGATCACAAGCGGAACCGGAATCGTCCGTTGCGCCCATTCATCCCATTGGTAAATGTGCAGGTCCGTACCGCAAATACCCGTAGCCAAAACGCGAATCTTGACGTCGTTTAGATCAGCGGTCGGCTCAGGAACATCTTCGAGCCAAAGCCCGCGTTCCGAGCGGGATTTCACCAGAGCTTTCATGCGCAGCTACCTCAGCGGTTGCAATTTCCAAGCAAATCTTCCCATTGAATGTTGTAGGACATTTCCCGCCTTTGTGCGCGCAACAGGATGCGTAAACCAGTGCCGGAACATGCCTAGGACGAAAGACGAAGCAGCTTCAGAGCATTTTCCCGGTACACCTTGCGCAAGACTTCCTCCGGGAGATACAGCCCATAGATATTCCACCTGCCCTGCCGCGAAGCATGGGATGGATAGTCGAAATACTCATCCGCTGTCTCCAGAAACCGAAAATACAGCCGATACATGGATTCTTCGGGCAAAAGATCGGCTCCAAAAAGAATCCGATCAGGGAAGCGAAGGAATATCTCGCGCGCGGTGTACGGCTGGCGCCCCAGTTCCGATGCGCGCGCGCTGATGTCGACATACACGTTCGGATACGTTTCGAGCAGGCTGGCCGCTCTGCCCAGGTTTTCGCTGCATCCCGCCACATGCGCAGCCACGAAAGTTGTTCCCGGATGCCGGGCAAAGACCCGGTCGCGCTGGTCCAGCAATTGCTGTTTGGAAAAGAAGGAGTCCGCAAAACCCCACTCCGGATGCGCAGCCAACTCTTCATACCGTTCGTTGTATTCGTCGATAGGCAGGAAGAAAGCGTCGGGATCGGCCGTATGGAACATGACCGGGATCCCAAGTTCCGCGGCCTTGTCAAAAATAGGCGCAAATTGCTCGTCATCGATCCGCAGCAGATTGCCATCGGCGTCACGAACACTCAGCCCCAAATCCTTCCAGAGCTTGATGCCCCGGGCTCCGCGCGCAACCATCCGTTCCAGCCGGTCGAGCGTGCGCGGCACAAACTCCGGATGCGTAACATCGGACCAGTCCATCCAGCCGATGGTGGAGAAGCGGCCCGCATCCGCTGCGGCAAACTTGTCGATCATCGCCAAGGCGGCATCACCCGTCTTCATCGTGATGTTGACGATGTGCTCGATACCGCACGCATCCATGATGCGCAACACTTCACGCGGGTCCATGGCATCCAGATGATTGTGATAATCAATGGCCGCAAAGCGCGCCTGCTGCGGCGTGTGATCTGCGGTCACCAGAGCGGACTTCGGCTGGAACCGCCCCAGCGGCAACGAAATCTCCGCCTTCGCGGTCACCATCGCGACAAACTTGTCCTGCTCCGTGTTCTGCCCGTCACTCATTTCAGGCTCTCTTTTCTGCCGGAATCGGAAAGCTGTTCCGGCTCAAAAACTCCGCCATTAGCGATGCATCACGGAAAGCCTCCGTACCGCCGGCCCGAAGTGTAGAAAGCGCCCCGGTGATATTGCCTGCACGGGCGCATTCCTCCAGATTGTGCCCCTGGAGCCACGCAAACAGAAAGCCCGCGTTATAGCTATCGCCTGCTCCGATGGTATCCACCGGGCTTACAGCAACCGGATCAGCGGTTACGAACCGATCCGCCGTCTTCACCACCGACCCGCGCGCGCCGCACTTCACAGCAATGCAGCGGACCCGAGGCGAAAGCTCGTCCAACGCGGCTTCCAGCGTGTCCTTCTTTGTGATGCGAAGCAGTTCCCGCTCGTTCGGCAGAAAGACGTCCACCAGCGGCAGAATCTCCTGAAGTGGATACCCCCAGCGATCGTCCGGATCGTCGTTGGTATCGAGCGAAATCGTCAGCCCCGCCTGCTTGAGCTGCTCGAACAGCTTCGGCACATCCGCGGTGAGGCCGCGCTGCAAGTACAGCGACGAAAGATGAAAATGCGGGGCCGAAGCAAGATAATCCATGTCCAGATCAGCCAGGGCCAGCGCGGCAATTGTCCCTGCATAGGTAAACATGTGCCGGGTTTTGCCGTGCGGAAGCATAATCGTTACACCCGTCCCGGTTGCATCAAGCACTCGCGCCCGTGAGAGATCGACGCCGCTACCGGTGAGACGCTCCCGCGCAATCCTGCCCAGGTCATCGTTGCCCGTGCAGGTAGCAAAGCCCACCTTTGCACCAAGCACTGCCAGGTTATGCGCAAGAATCGCCGAAGAGCTTCCCAGTGTCACCTTGAAGTCGTCCGCAAGCAGCTCCCTCTCGACAGGGACCTCCTCCGGATATCCATACAGGATGAGGTCGAGATTGAGTTCACCGGCGATTGTGATATCGAAGAGATGCATGCGTGGGATAAGAGATTGGGCTTGGCTGACGTCGCCCAGGGAGCAAGTTCATTTATAACTGGTGTGACCCGAAAGGGGCAATCAGCCGCGGGCGGCAAAAGCAGAAGTCCGGGCACAACAGCTCAGACACCGTTTCCATGCTCGCAAAATCATCTCCTGGCGCATGCCCACGCGGCTTCGCCATTGGCCCGATACGGACGAATGAAAATGACTCGAAATCGCCTTCTCCACCTGCTCATCCTTGCGGTTGCCGCGCTGACATGTGCACCGAATGTCCATGCTGAGTCTCCCGCAACAACACACCCTACCGTTACCGTCGGCGGCGGTCATTTCATCATCGACGGCAAGCCCGTGCAGATCATCTCCGGGGAGATGCACTACCCGCGCATTCCGCGCCCTTACTGGCTCGACCGCTTGAAAAAGGCGAAGGCCATGGGCCTGAATGCAGTCACAATCTACGCTTTCTGGAACGTGCATGAGCCACACCCAGGCCAGTGGGACTTCTCCGGCCAGTACGATGTTGCGCAGTTCATTCGCGACGCGCAGAAGGCCGGCCTTTACGTCATTCTGCGCCCCGGCCCATACATCTGCGGGGAATGGAGCTTCGGTGGATACCCCAACTGGCTGCTCAAAGATCCCACCATGAAGGTCCGCACCCTCGATCCCGCCTTTATGCATGCGGCGGCTGCCTACATGAACCGCCTGGGCCAGCAACTCAAGCCGCTGCTCTGGACCAACGGCGGCCCCATCATCGCCGTGCAGGTGGAAAACGAGTACGGCTCTTTCGGCAAGGACAAGGCCTACGTCAAAGCCGTCAAGCAGATGAACATTAACGCCGGCTTTGGCAGCGTGGTGCTGTACACCGGCGACGGGCCGGGCGATTGGGGCGGCACGCTTCCCGATCTGCCGGCAGCCATCGATGTCGGCCCCGGAAGTGTGCAAAATGGATTCAAGAAGCTGCTGGAATTCCGCCCCCACTCCAGGTTGATGTACGTTGCCGAGTTCTACCCTGGATGGTTCGATAGCTGGGGCAATCCGCACCACACCGGCGCGCCGATTGAGGAACAACTGAAGGACATTCACTGGGTGCTCTCCCACGGCTACTCCATCAGCATCTATATGTTCCACGGCGGCACCGACTGGGGCTTTATGAACGGCGCCAACGTCGATAACGGGCACTACGATGCGCAAACAACCAGCTATGACTACGCAGCGCCGCTGGACGAAGCCGGCCATCCCACGCCGCATTACTACGCGTTTCGCAAGCTGCTTGCGAAGTATCACACCGGCGCTCTGCCGCCTGTCCCCGCTTCAGCGCCCCTGATTCACGTGGCGCCGTTCCGGCTGCCGCTTGCATCCTCGCTGTGGAGTAACCTGCCCAGGCCGGTGCACAGCAAGGACCCGCTGCATTTCTCCGACTTCGAAATGGAGACGGGATACATGCTGTATCGCACTCACTTGCACGGCCCTGTCCACGGAACGCTCGACATCGGCGGAGCGCGCGACTACGCAGTCGTCTATCTCAACGGGCATCCGGTGGCAACGCTCGACCGGCGCCTTGGACAACATGAAACCACCCTCAATGCAATCGGACCAGATGCACAGCTCGACATCCTGGTAGAAGACACCGGGCGCATCAACTTCGGCCACCAATTCCCAACCGATCGCAAAGGCCTGATCTTTCCTGTGACGTTGAATGGGGCGAGGCTTGAAGGCTGGGACAACTTCCCGCTGCGCATGGCGACGCCTCCGGTAAAGCACTGGGCGCAGACCAAAGCCTCCGGCCCGGCGTTTCATCAGGGAACCTTTACCCTGAGCAAGGTAGGCGACACGTATCTGGACGTAAGCGAGCTCGGCAAGGGACTTCTGTGGGTAAACGGACACGCGGTGGGGCGCGTCTGGAACATCGGCCCGCAGCAGTCGGACTACGTGCCCGGCTGCTGGCTGCATAAGGGTCGCAATGTGGTTACGGTCTTCGACCTTGAAGCCGAGCAGAATCCAGCGATCACCGGCCGGACGCACCACGTCTACGCCGTGCATCCATAATTACCGGCGGCGCTGCGCTTCCACCATGCAGCGCCTTTCCCGGTACTACGCTTAGAACGGCTCCGCCGCTGCCCTTGGCTGATAGGAGCAGAAAGGATCGCTGGCCAACGGATCGCCGTACCAGGCGAACGCACGTGCCCGGGAGCCGCCACATATTCCACGGTATTCGCACTCGCCGCACTTGCCCCGGAACTGATCTGGCGTGTGCAGGGACCGGAACAACAGCGAGTTACGGTAGATATCGACCACGTCGTCCTTGCGAATGTTGCCCGCGGCCAGCGGCAGGAATCCGGCCGGGCATACATCTCCCTGGTTCGAGACAAACATGATTCCATGGCCATCGCGGATGCCGAACCCGCGATAGACCGGCGTTTTTTTGATTTCCGCCGTCGTCATCCCTTCAGCCAGCATCTCCGTCAGCGCTAACCGGCGAAACGATGGCGCTTCCGTCGTCTTGATCTGGAATGGCGCCTCGCGGGACAAATCAAACACCCAGCGCATCAGCTCTTCGCCCTGCTCCGGGGCAATCGGCTGCAATGTTTTGCCTCTTCCCACCTCGATCAGGAAAAACAGACTCCAGCGCATGACCTGCTTTGTCTTCAGCAGCTCGTACACTGCCGGAAGATCATCCACGGTCTCCTGCGAAACCAGTGTGTTGACCTGTACCGGAAAGCCCAGCTTGCCCGCATTCTCCAGGGCGTCCATGGTCCAATCAAAGCAGCCGTCCACCCCGCGCACGGCATTGTGGCGGACCGCATCTGAGCCATCCAGGCTTAGCCCCAGGCTGTCGATGCCATGCTCTTTCAGCCGCGTGAGCTTCTCAAATGTCAGATCCTGGGTCGCGCTCGGCGTAATCGACACGGAAATTCCGAGGCTCCTCGCTTCATCAATCAGCTCGAAAAGATCCTCGCGGCGCGTCGGATCGCCACCGGTCATGATCAGATGCGGCAGCGGATTGCCAAAAGCAGCGATCTGGCGCAGCAGGATCCGGCTCTCGGTATTCGTCAGTTGGCCTGGGTGTGGGGTTGTCACGGCCTCGGCGCGGCAGTGGCGGCAGGCCAGCGCGCACGCCTGCGTCATCTCCCAATAAACAATCATCGGATTCTTTGCGTAGTCGTGCGCTCCCCCATGGCTCGGGTGCGGACCTGCGGTAGTAGGCCTTGAGACTCCCTGAATGCTAACCATATGCATGCTCCTGAAAACTGTACTTCGGTTGCTGTTGGCTGGATACCGAAACCTTCTCTGCTATGCGCAGTGCGACGCGAGCCCCGCTTTCAATGCAGTCGGGCACACCGGCCCCGCGGTAAGCCGCGCCTGCCAGATGCATCCCTGGATACCGCTCCACGAGTCGCTCCATCTCTTCCACCCTCGCCAGGTGGCCAACGTCATACTGCGGATTCCCTTTGTGCCACCGGTACGCCTGGCTCACTACGGGTTCCGCGGAAATCCCCATGATCCCCCGGAGTTCCTTCCGCGCCATCTCCACCAGGACGGCCTCCTGCTGCTCGGCGATACTTTCGTTTCTTGCGCCGCCCATGAACACGCGCATCAGTGCATAACCCTCCGGAGCACGCTCCGTAAACTTGGCGGAAGACCAGGAACACGCTGTAATCGCTCGTCCTTCCAGGTGCGGCACCACAAAGCCGTACCCATCCAGCGGTTGCTTCAGGTCCTGCTGACGGAAACCCAGCGATACCGTCGCCGTAGAAACATACCGGATGGCCCGAAGTTGTTCAGCTAATTTTGGATTCAGCTCCTGTAACAGCGCGGCCGATACATAGGCCGGCGTGGCAAACACAACATCGTCCGCACGCAGGCAGGAGCCATCCTGCAGCAGCACCTCATAGTGATCGCCGATTGGCATTACCGCGAGCACGCGGGTATTCAACTTGATATCGGCGGTGGCCAGATGCGTTGCCAGAGCTTCCACCAGCCGGTCAAGCCCGCCTTGAATCGTCATGAACATCGAACTGTTCTTGCGCGCGGCCTGTCCGTTTCTGCTGCGGCTACGCAGCCATTTCTGCACCAGATAGCCGCGCAGGACGCTGCCGTATTTCTTTTCCATCTCCGGCAGCATGGCAAAGGTGCTTTGCAGGCTCAAGAAATCGGGATCCGCGGAGTGAATGCCGGCCAGGAGCGGCCCCGCCATTTTGTCGAGGACCTCAGAACCCATGCGCCGGCGTACAAAGCTCGCCAGACTCTCGTCTCCGTCTTCGCGCCTCGATGGAAGAACCAGCTCAGCCGCCATGCGCAGCTTGCCCGGCCACGAGATCAGGTCGCTTTTCAGCAGAGGAATAGCGCCGTCGGGAAACACATGCAGCCTGCCCTCGCTCAGCACATATGTGGAGTGCTCGGCCGGGCTGGTGCCAATCAACTCATCCCCTAGCCCAAGGGCACGGCACAGATCCACGGTCGCCTGCTTGCGCGCTATAAACGAATCCGGACCGCCCTCGATCAGGAATCCGTTTTCGCGCCGCGATGCAATCTTTCCGCCGAGCCGTGGTGAGCTCTCAATGAGTGTCACAGCCACGCTGCCCTGCGCGGCGCGCTGCAAGTGGAACGCGGTCGCCAGTCCGGTAATCCCTCCGCCAATGATGACTGTGTGCCTCATTCCACCTTCCGCCGCCTCACGGCCTGCATCTTCTTTCGCCCATGTCTGGATGACAGTGTTGAAGATAGCCCCAGCACGGCGGGCAAAACAGTGATATCCGTCACAGATGCGACGGGGCTACGTCACACCAGCCATCCTGCCCGCACCCCCTTGCCGGCAGCAGCTACGGAGCGGCCGTCGCGGTTAAATGTGTGAATTCAAATGCTCCTATCGAAGCCTCCGCCACTCGATAGAGAGCTATTTTTAACTGTCCCATCCCGAGTCCTACCTGAGAGAATAGGGGCTGCGGAGGATCACAACCGTGAACCGACTTCGGCAGGCTTTCGTTGTTTGTATTGTCGCTCTTGTTATCGCAGCAGCAGGGCAGGCACAGACAAGTTCCACTTCCGGCAAGGCGCCGGAACCCATCACCACCTACATCAGCCATACATGGAACACCCTCACCCGCTCCATGAGCGACTGCCACTCCGTCGTAGACTCCAAGATCAAGACGGTTCCGGTGCTGTACCTGCCCAAAGAGCTGCCCATGCCGGCGGACGTCGTCGCCCTGCAATCCAGGTGCAAGGTGCGCGTGGAGCGGCTGCCGATCCGCATCGAGCATCTCGGCCAGATCAGGCAATCGGAGATCCCGGCTCCCGGACTCCTCTACCTGCCACACCCCTATATTGTTCCCGGTGGCCGCTTCAATGAAATGTACGGCTGGGACAGCTACTTCATCATCCTCGGTCTTGTCCGCGACGGACGCGTGGGCCTGGCGCGCGATATGGTGGAGAACTTCTCGTTTGAAATCGAGCATTACGGCGGCATTCTCAACGCCAACCGCACCTACTACTTCACTCGTTCGCAGCCTCCCTTTTTCAGCTCCATGATCCTCGCCGTTTATAACGCCGAGGCCAGGCGCGCAAAAACGCCACAAGAAAAGGCTGACCTGCATGCCTGGCTGGCCCATGTCTATACAGACGCGCAGCGCGACTACAGCCTGTGGACCAAGCCCTTCCACCGCGCAGGCAATACCGGCCTGGCGCGGTACTTTGATCTGGGCAATGGCCCGGTGCCGGAAATGGCCGACGACAGCACCTACTACTCCGATGTGATCCGCTGGCTGCTCGCGCATCCCAAACAGGACCCCGGCTACCTTGTCTCGCTGCCCGACTCGCCCACGCCCGCCGAGCTGCCGCGGGTGGCGGAACTGAGCTGCAATGTGGAGGTATCCAAAGTTTGCGGCCGCGCGCACGTAGACGGACACTGGCTCACCCACGCCTTCTATAAAGCCGATCGCGCCATGCGCGAATCAGGCTTTGACCCCAGCTTCCGCTATGGACCCTTCAGCGGCTCCACGCAATACTATGCGCCCGTGGGACTCAATAGCCTGCTCTACAAGTACGCGACGGACATGGCCCACATCGCCGCCACGCTGCACAAGACGGCGGACGTCAAGGTCTGGAAGACTCGCGCCGCAAAACGCCGCGCGGCCATCAACCGTTATCTCTGGGACTCGAAAGACGGCATGTACATGGATTACAACTTCATGACGCATCACCAGTCCACCTATGTCTATGCCACGATGTTCTATCCTCTGTGGGCGGGCGCGGCCAGCCCCGCACAGGCCAAGCTAGTTGAGGCGCACCTGCACCTGCTGGAGCATCCCGGCGGCATTGCGATGAGCATGGACGACACCGGGCTGCAGTGGGACCTGCCCTACGGATGGGCGCCCGTGAACTGGATTGACATTGACGGCCTGCACAAGGCCGGCGATAACGTGGATGCGTTTCGCATCGCCCGCGAGTTCAGCCGGACGATCGAGCAGAGCTACCTCAGGGAGCACAACATTCGCGAAAAATACAATGTCGTAACGGGTTCCGCTCACGTCAACGTCACCACCGGCTACACCACCAACGAAATCGGCTTTGGCTGGACGAACGCCGTTTACCTGAAGATGCAACAGCTCCTGTCATCCGTGCAGTCTGCGTCGCAGCAGCACTAACCAATCCACTGCGGTCCGGGCCAGAGCCTCTGGCCCGCATCACGCGCCACATCCACCCACGCTGGAGCCTTACTCGTGCTCTCCATATTGCCGGGGAGCTTACACTAGTGGCACACCCCTGTTGCATTGGTTCACCCGAGAAAAACATGCGCGAGGAACTCAAGGAAGCCATCCCACTGCTGCAGAAGAAAGACGCCGCCAGCGTACAAAGGGCGCTGCAACTCATGCAGGACACAGTCTTTTCCTTCAGCATGAAGGTCTGCGGGCATCGCGAAGACGCCGAAGACACCATGCAGGAGGTACTGGTAAGCTCGCTTCCACACCTCGCGAAGATCAACAGCCCACAGGCGCTTTCCGTATGGCTGTACACCGCAGCCAAAAATCGCTGCTGGCGGAGCAGGAAGAAGCTCTCCTATCGCAAGTCCGTGGCACTGGAGGACCTGATGCCGGACGAGGCCGATTTGAGCGCGCTGCTTGCAGCGTCTGCCGCCAGCCCCGAACAGAATGCGTTGAAGCGGCAGGACCAGCAGATGGTTCATCGGGCTGTCCTGAAAATACCGCCGCAATACCGCATTGTGCTGGTGCTGCATGACATGGAGGAGCTTGAGACAGAGCTGGTGGCGAAAATCCTCTCCCTCAAGCCCGGAACCGTACGCGTGCGGCTGCATCGTGCCCGGCTTCTGGTCCGCAAAGAGATGGATAAGCTGCTCAGCAGGGCCGTGCAGAGCGCCTCCACTCGCGGCAAGGCTAAACAGAAACGGCCGCGCGAATGCACTGAGCTCTTCGGCAACCTATCGGAATATCTGGATGGGCGGCTGAAGCCAAAATCCTGTAACCAGATGGAGGCCCACATCGCGGCATGCCCTGAATGTATCGCCTTCATCGGCGACCTGAAGCGTGCGATTGACCGCTGCCGGAATCTCGATATCCCTCTGAACAGCGAGGTTTGCGCGGCCCTGCGCAGACAGCTCGCCGAAGAATACCTGCGCCTGATCGCAAGCTGATCCGCACCGGTCTTCCAACCCCCCACCCAAAATCTTCCTCCAAACCTGTAACATCTATCGGTTTAAGGTCTCTATGTATATGAACGGAGGCCGTGGAGCGCCCAGAGGATGACGGGAATCTTTAGAAAAATCAATACTTTATGGCTTATAGCGGTGGCCATGCTGCTTGTCGCACCAGCCCGGCAGACGGCGATTGCCCAGAATGTCCAGGCTGCGCCGCTCACCCTGCGGCAGGCGATTGCCATCGCGCTGGATAAGAACCCAAACGCCGCCGAGGCGCAAGCCGGAGTCAAAGAGGCTCAGGCAGGCGTTAGACAGGCACGCACGGGGCTTTTTCCCCGTCTTAACTTTTCTGAAAATATCTCGCGCGGCAATGACCCCGTTTATGCCTTCGGCACACGTCTGCGGCAGCAGCGGTTCAGCCAGTCCGACTTTGCGCTGAACGCCCTGAACAGGCCCTCCCCCATTGGTAACTTCGCTACCGAAGCCAGTGGCTCATGGATGCTCTTCAATTGGTTCGGAACCCAGAACCAGATCAAGAGCGCAAAGTTCGCCGCGGCGAGCGCTGCCTCCATGAGCAACGAGGCGAACCAGGGCATCGTGCTCGGCGTGGTCCAGGCCTACCAGTCGGTGCTCTACGCGGAACGGCAAATTGACGTGGCCCGCCATGAAGCGGCCACCGCACAGGCACTGCTGAATGACGCAAAGACACGCGTCAAGGCCGGCCTGGCGGTTGACTCCGACATGCTGTCCGCCCAGGTCAACCTCTCCGAGCGGCAGCAGGAACTGATCGCCGCCGAGGGCAATGCAGACGCCGCATGGGCCGCTCTGCAAGCCGCCATGGGCGTCGACAACCTGCCGGCCTCCACGCTCAAGCCGCTGCAGGCGCAAAACTACCCTGACGGCGTGCTCGCCGACGATATCGCCAGCGCGCTGAAGGCCCGGCCCGATCTCAAGGCGCTGCGCCAGCAGCAGACCGCGCAACAGTCTGCCGTGTCCGCCGCGCGCGCGGACTTTTACCCCACAGTCAGCACATACGGCAACTGGGAGACGGACCGCGACACCTTTGCCGGCGACGGCGGCAATCATTGGGTGGCCGGCGTGCAGCTCAACATCGACATTTTGCCCCTCGGCAAACGTGCGCACCTGATGCAGCAACAGGCCGCGCAACAGAAGGCCTCAGCACAGGAACGCGCCGGTGCGCAGCAGATCCGCCTTGCCGTAAGTCAGGCGTGGACCCAGCACCGGACCGCCGAGCGCATGGTGCAGACAGCCCAGGCCTCCATGAAGCAGTCAGCCGAGAGCCTGCGCATTGTGCGCAATCGTTACCGGGCCGGCCTGGCAACCATCACCGACATGCTGCACGCAGAAGATGCGCAGCGGCGAAGCCAGAATGACTATTGGCGCGCAGCGTACCAGAACACCGTCGCCTACGCGGAACTTTTATATGCCACGGGCACGCTCACGCCCAACTCAGCGGAGAACCTGCAATGACGCTACGATTTTCATCTCTCATTCTTGCCGCACCCGTGCTTGCCATTCCAGCTCTGTTGCTGGGCTGCTCGCAATCCAATCCGGCCAAGCCGGCATCGCCGCCCGTGGCGCAGGCCCAGTTGGTCAAGGTGACCGAACAGCAGGTCCCGCACTCAATTCCACTGACCGGAACCGTGCACGCAAACGAGACGGCCACCATCTCGGCACAGGTGCCGGGCAATATCCGCCGCGTGTGGGTACAGGCGGGCGACCATGTTCGTGCAGGACAGTTGCTGATCACGCTGGATGATTCCGCAGAGCGGGCCGGCCTCAATCGCGCCATGGCCGCGCAGGCCGCAGTTGAAAAGCAGCAGCAGGCCGCCCATACCGGCGCCACGCTGGCTGCCAGCACGCTGGCCCGCTACCAGATGCTCAAGCAGGAGAAAAGTGTAAGCCCGCAGGAATTTGATCAGGTCCAGAAGCAGTCACAGATTGCCGCGCTGCAAGCGCAGGCATTGCAGGCACAGAGCGATGAGGCGAAGGCGGCCATCGCCGGCGCCCGGACCCAGTTCGGCTATACCCAGATCCGCGCTCCTTTCGCGGGTGTGGTCACGGCACGTATGGCCGATCCCGGAACGTTAGCCGGTCCTGGCGTGCCACTTTTACAGCTCGACAGCGCTGGCTCTCTGCAGCTTTACACCTCCGTTGACGAGTCCCTTATCGGCTCCATTCGCACAGGCATGAAGATTCCCGTATCCATCGACGGAGCCGCCGCAAGCGGAATCACCGGCACGGTGGCGCAGATCGTTCCCGCGGCGGACCCTGCCAGCCGCACCTTTCTGCTGAAGCTGGACCTTCCCCGAATCAAGGACCTGCGCGCCGGCATGTACGGAAGCGCGCAGTTGCCTGGGACTCTCCACGCAGCGATTCTTGCGCCGCAGTCGGCTGTTGTTATGCGCGGCTCGCTGGCCTGCGTCTACGCGCTCGATGCAAATGGAGTCGCGCAGCTTCGCTATATAACTTTGGGGAATCGCCAAGGCAACGACGTCGAGGTGCTATCTGGCCTTTCTGCGGGGGAGACGATAGTGAACAACCCCGGCGATCACGATCTGGCCGGAAAAAAGATTGAGGAGCAGCAATGAATTCGACTCCTCCCACACAGGACGCTCCCACCCAACCGCACGGCATCGCCGGATGGCTTGCGCATGCTTTCCTCAACTCCAAGCTGACGCCGCTCCTTGTGATTGCGTCTTTGGTGCTCGGCTTTATTGCTATTATGGCCATTCCGCGCGAGGAGGACCCGCAGATCCAGGTCCCCATGCTCGACGTGATGACCGCCATGCCGGGAGCCTCGCCTCATGAGGTGGAAGAGCGCGTCACCAACCCCATCGAAAGCCTGATGCACCAGATTCCCGGCGTCAAGTACGTGTACTCCATCTCAAGCCCGGGACAGAGCCTAGTCATTGTCCGCTTCCTCGTCGGTACTCCCGAACAGGATGCCCTTGTGAAGGTGTACAACAAGCTCTACGCCAACACCGATCGCATCCCGCCTGGGGTCTCGAAGCCGCTCGTCAAGGTGCACTCCATCGATGATGTGCCGATTCTTGCGGTCACGCTGTGGGGCAGCCACTACAACGGCTATCAACTGCGCCAGATGGCCGACGAAATCCAGCACACCATCCGGCAGATCCCGGACGTATCGGAAACCACCGTGATCGGAGGACAGCCGCAGGCCATGCGCGTGGTGCTTAGCAGCGCCAAGCTGGCGGCATTCGGCATCGATCCGGACACGGTGGTCAAGCGCCTGCAGGCAGCCAACGCGCGCACCCAGGCTGGTGAGTTTGCGGAGGGCAATCAGGAGATACTCGTCGACGCCGGTGATTTTTTCAAGGACACAGCAGATCTCGGCGGAGTCGTGCTCGGCGTTCAGAACGGCCGCCCGGTCTACCTGCGCGACGTTGCAGACAAGATCATCGACGGCCCGGCCTTACCGCATGACTACGTTCTGTTCGGTACAACGACGGGGCACGCCAAGGCTGGAGACGCCAAAGATTATCCGGCAGTCACCCTCGCCGTAGCCAAGATAAAAGGCGCCAACGCCACGGACGTTGCCAATGCGGTACTCGAGCGCATTGGCCAGATGCGCGGCGTGCAATTGCCCGCGGACCTCCACATCACCACCACGCGCAATTACGGAGCAACCGCCAAGGCCAAATCCAATGAACTGCTGGAACACCTGCTGCTGGCCACACTCTCCGTCACGTTCCTCATCGCGCTTTTCCTCGGCTGGCGCGAGTCCGGCGTGGTGCTGCTGGCCATTCCGGTCACGCTGGCGCTCACGCTCGCCATCTTCTACCTGCTGGGCTACACGCTCAACCGTGTCACACTCTTCGCGCTCATCTTCAGTATCGGCATCCTGGTGGACGACGCCATCGTCGTCGTCGAAAACATGGTGCGGCACTTCCGCATGCCCGCCAACTGCCGGCGTCCGCTCAGCCAGGTCGCCATTGAAGCGGTGGACGAGGTCGGCAACCCCACCATCCTCGCCACCTTTACCGTGATCGCCGCCATTCTGCCCATGGCGTTTGTTAGCGGCCTCATGGGACCGTACATGCGGCCCATCCCCGTCGGCGCCTCCATCGCCATGCTGTTCTCGCTGGCGGTGGCATTCATGGTTTCACCCTGGGCGGCCATGCGCCTGCTGGGCCGCAAGCATCTGGCCGGAGCGCACACACTCGAACCGGAAAAAGAAGGCCGCATCCTTCAGTTTTATCGTCGTGTCATGCATCCGCTGACGAACAGTGCCCCCACCCGGTGGATGTTTCTCGGCATAGTTGTTCTGCTACTGGTCGCTGCCGCGGCACTTGTGCCGCTCAAAATGGTGCTGGTCAAAATGCTGCCCTTCGACAACAAAAGTGAATTCCAGGTGGTCATCAACATGCCCGACGGCACGCCGCTCGAGCAGACCACCCGGGTCGCTCAGGCGTTGGGCACATACCTTGGCCAGCAATCCAATGTCGAAAACTATCAAATCTACGCCGGCACCTCCGGGCCTTACAACTTCAACGGACTGGTGCGCCACTACTACCTGCGCCGCCAGCCCAATCAGGCCGACATTCAGGTAAACCTGCTGCCCGCCGACGAGCGCCACGAGCAGAGCCATGACATCGCCAAGAGCCTGCGCCCGGGCCTCGACAAAATCGCCGGGCAGTTCGGCGCTCGCATCCAGATTGCCGAAGTTCCCCCCGGCCCGCCGGTCCTGCAGACGCTCGTCGCCGAAGTCTATGGCCCTAGTCTCAAGGGACAGATTGCCGTGGCTCGCGACGTGAAAAGGATCTTCCAGCAGACCAAGGGCGTCGTCGATACCGACTGGTACATGCAGGACCCGCAGCCGGAGCTCGTGATGCACGTCGATCAGGCCAAAGCGGCGCTGCACGGCATCGCCGTTGCGCAGGTCGCGCAGGCTCTGCAGCTGGCCACCTCCGGAATGCAGGCCGGGCTGCTCCACTCACAGACCACGCGCGAGCCGGTACCTGAGGTGGTGGAGTTCGCGCGTCCTGACCGTTCCTCGCAGCAGGCACTGGAGAACATCAAGCTGCGCGGGAACGACGGCAGCATGGTGTCACTGCGCGAGGTGGTGGACGTGGAACACACAACTCTGCAACCGGACATTTACCACAAGAACCTGAAGCGTGTTGTTTATGTCACGGGCGACGTTGCCGGAGCCGAAGAAAGCCCGGTGTACGCCATCCTGAAGATGAACAAAGCACTCGACAAGCTCACCCTGCCGGATGGATACAAGCTGGTCCGCTACAACTCCGTGCAGCCGAAAACCACCGATCACTACTCCATGAAGTGGGATGGCGAGTGGCAGATCACCATTGAGGTCTTCCGCGATCTTGGCCTGGCGTTCGCCGCCGTGCTCATCCTCATTTATGTACTCGTCGTCGGATGGTTCAAGTCTTTCACCGCACCGCTGGCCATCATGGCTCCCATTCCGCTTACGCTGATTGGCATCCTGCCTGCGCACGCGCTGCTTGGAGCCTTCTTCACCGCGACCTCCATGATCGGCTTCATCGCCGGAGCCGGCATCATCGTCCGCAACTCGATTCTGATTGTCGACTTTATTGAGCTGCGCCGGCGACAGGGCATGCCTCTGAAAGAGGCCGTAATCGATGCCGGCGCCATCCGCCTGCGCCCCATTCTGCTCACCGCAGCGGGCGTCATCGTTGGCGCCAGCGTTATACTGCCCGATCCCGTCTTTCAGGGACTCGGCCTGTCGCTGATCGCTGGCAGTGTTGCCTCTACATTTCTCTCCCTGCCTGCCGTGCCGGTGCTCTACTACATGCTCAACGCCGGCAAGGAGAAAAAAAACAGCCACACCCCCATTTCCAACCTGCAACCTGAGGAGGTTCGCTATGACCGTTGAACGTGCACTTCGCTTACTGGCAGGAGCCGTCATACTGATTTCGCTCGGCCTGGCATACTGGGTCTCACACTATTGGCTTTGGTTAACGGCTTTCGTAGGCCTTAACCTCTTCCAATCCGCGCTCACGAACTGGTGCCCGGCCATGACCATCTTCCGTTTGATGGGCCTGCCCAACGCATGCCCGGTGAAGAAGGTGAATGAGCATGCATGAGCGCTGTTTCCCCGCGGCACAAGCGCAGCGCCTTGAAGATCCGGCGCGGCAGGAATGGCTGCCTTCATCGGAGGTCGTGACCGCGGTCGCCGTGCAGCCCGGAGAAACCGTCGCCGATATCGGCGCGGGAACTGGCTACTTCGCCATGCCGATGGCACAGATCACCGGCGCAAAAGGCAAGGTGTACGCCGTTGACGTTCAGGCAGAGATGCTTGACTGGATCAGGAAAAAGATTGAGGCAACCGGACTGGGCAATATCCAGCTGGTCCACGCAGAAGCCACAGCCACTACCCTGCCCGACGCCGCCTGTGATCTGTTCTTCATCGCCAATGTGTGGCATGAGCTGGATGATCGCGCCGCCGTGCTGCGCGAAGCAAACCGCATACTCAAGCCTTCGGGTCGAATCGCGATTCTCGACTGGCGGCCCGACGTGGAACGCATTGCCGGTCCGCCTCTTGAGCACAGGCTATCGACGGAAACAGCAAGGGAGGATCTGAGGCAGGCGGCCTTCCGCGATGGGACGGAGCAACATATCGGTAAATATTCATGGCTGGTAATGGCAGAAAGGGGATGAGTGATGCCGCGCCACAACAAGCATTCGGCTACTTCCGAATCTCTCCGGTCAGATCCTCTGCGCGACGAAGTCTACCGGCAGATGTTTCTCGTGGAGGCCGGACGGCCGCAGGCCGAGCTACATCTGGCAGTTGCAATGCTGAAGGCGTGGAGCGCGCTCGAACAATTGCCCACCAATGAGGAGCGGCGTCAGTGGCTGCGGAGGGTTTGTCCAATCTGCGTCAGAATGATTGAGTCCATGCTGGGCCCCGAAAGCAATGCGCCGCACAGCAAGCAAGACGGCAAGCGGCCCAATCGCCGCAGAGGAGAGATCCATGGAAATTAAGGTGATACACAAAGGCAACGCGCGGTTTCAGATCCAGGCACGGCACCACATCATTGTGAGCGACCAGCCCTCTGAGAACGGCGGCGACGACGCAGCCATGACACCACCCGAGCTGTTCCTTGCATCCATCGGCTCCTGTGCCGCCTACTATGCCGCGCAGTTCCTTAAGAGCCGCAAGCTGGATCAGCAAGGGCTTGAGGTGACCGTACAAGCAGAAAAGCTTCGCCAGCCTGCGCGGCTGGGCAACTTTGTCATCCAGGTCAAAACGCCCGTGTCGCTTAGCGATGATCAGATTCTTGCCATGGACCGTTCCGTGCATCACTGCCTGATCCACCAGACCATGCTCAATGTGCCCAGCATCGAGATTGACATTCTCGCGGATGTGCCGGCCCCCGAGCCTGCGCTGCCTACGGCCTGAATCGCTCAAAGCGCCACGCCGGCGAGTGCGGTACGTTCTCGCGCTGGCGCGGCGTTTTGCCAATTGCATTCAAGCCCGCCTCCAGTTCGTCTGCCAACTTTAAGGCCAGGTAGTAGCGGCGCCGTCCCCACCATATTCAGCACATTCAAGCCTCATCCTGATGGTTTCGGGCCGCTCCCCGTCGTATTTTCCCGGTTCAGGCTCTATCATGCTTAACTAAGCATAAGATTTACTTTCGAAAGCGCGAGAAAAGACCACTCCGATGTCCAATACCAGCAGCGGCGCCGCCGTCCTCTCGTCTCCCACGCCAAACTACAAACTACAAAACATGCTGCTGCTGCTGGTCGCCGGACTCGGCGGTCTGCTCTACGGCGTGGACGTGGGCATCATCGGCGGTGCGCTGCCGTATCTTGAGGCTACCTCCGGCCTGAGCGCGGGCCAGCTCTCCGTGGTTGTGGCGGCGGTGCTGCTGGGCAGCGTCTTCTCCACGCTGTTTGCCGGAATGCTCGCCGACTGGATGGGCCGCAAGCTGCTGATGACCCTGAGTGGAGTCGCGTTCGTTATCAGCATCCCCATTATCGCCTTGTCGAGCGGATACCAACCCCTCTTCTGGGGCCGCCTTTTGCAGGGAACAAGCGGCGGACTTATCGGCGTGGTGGTTCCGCTCTACCTCGCCGAATGCCTGGCCTCTTCCGTACGCGGCAAAGGCACCGGCATCTTCCAGTGGCTGCTTACGCTTGGCATCGTTGCCGCCGCGTTCATCGGCATCTACTACAGCTATCGTGTTGAAGCCATCCAGCATGTAGGGTCCGCCGCGGCCGTGTTCGCCTTCAAGGGACAGGCATGGCGTAACATCTTCTGGGTATCGCTCCCGCCCGGCGTACTCTTCGTGATCGGTACCTTCTTCGTTGCGGAATCTCCCCGCTGGCTCTTCCGCCGCGGCAAACTTGATCGCGCCCGCACCGCGCTTCTCCGCTCGCGCACCCCGGAAGAGGCCGACAATGAAATCCGGGAGATGCAGGAGACGGCCAACGCCGCCAAAGTGCAGTCCTCCGCTGGACAAAAAGTCAGGGAATCCCTTCTCCAGCGCAAGTATGTCTATCCATTCCTGCTGGCGTGCGTCATCCTCTTCTGCAATACCGCTACCGGCATCAACTCGATCATCGGCTACAACACCAATATTCTGATTCAGAGCGGCCTGTCCGACCTCCAGTCGCACTGGGGCTATGTCATCTTTACGGTCGTCAATTTTCTGATGACCATCATCGGCATGACGCTCGTCGATAAGAAGGGCCGCAAGTTCCTGCTCATTATCGGGACCTCTGGAATCGTAATCTCCATGCTGGTTGTTGGCTTTTTCTTCCGCCAGACAGAAAGCCACAACGTCGATTGCCGCGCTGCGGTACAGTCCCTGGTCAACTCCGGACAGAAGCTTGACTTCCACTTCACGCCTGCAACCGCCAAGCAGATTCTGACCGCCACCGGCGGCCAATCCGCATCCTCCATCAATCCAGCGGACGCCTCGCTCGCCGTCATCTATTCCTACGGCGGATTCACCGCGGCAACCAACATTGTCCGGTCCGACGATACTGCCGCCACACCCATTCACATCACTCGAAGCGAAGGCCTTCCCTCGGGCAAGGTCGAAGCCTTCTTCAAGAATCCGTTCGCGAATCTTGCCACCGCCAAAACTGCGCCGCTCAAAATTGAACGCGCCGTTGTAGGAACCATCCCCAGCGAAGGCCATGGATGGCTGGTCGCGATCTTCCTTTACATCTTTGTTGGCTTCTATGCGGCAGGTCCCGGCGTCTGCGTCTGGCTCGCGCTGTCTGAACTTATGCCTACCCGCATCCGCTCCAATGGAATGAGCATCGCGCTGGTCATCAATCAGCTGGTCTCCACCACGCTGGCAGTGATCTTTTTGCCTGTAGCCAGCAAATACGGCTACTCGGCCATGTTCTTCCTGTTTGCAGGATTCACGGTGATCTACTTCCTGACCGCGGTCTTCTTCCTGCCGGAGACGAAAGGCAAGACCCTGGAAGAAATCGAAGAACATTTCGCTGGGGCCGGAGCTTAATCCCTGTGCGCTGCCCGGAAAATACCGGCAAAGGCTTTGGGATACCTATCCCTGTTTGTCTTCTTCTGAAGTTTTTGTGCGGCGATCCCTTGCACTCACGCGACGCTCGTTCTGATCCACGCGCCGTTCCGGCGGGTTTCTCCGCCGATCCAGAACATTCATGCGCCGCTCAATGGGATGCTCCCGCCGGTCAGGCCTCCCCTGGCGCCGATCACTTTCGTTCGTACGCCGGTCAATCTGGCTTACGCGACGCTCCTCGCCTACCACACGCCGCTCGCCCTTACGGGCTCGTCCCAGGGCTTTATGGTCTGAGTCGGACGTTGGCTTTTCAGCTTCCACGCCCTCCGGCGCGGAAGTTATTTCGCCCGGTGTCAGCAACCTGTTCAGGATGGGAAGGTTCACCCGTTGCGTTTCTACAAAGTCCACGCCCTCTGCCGTCAGCATAAAGTCTGAGTTATCAGCCCGCGTGATGTAACCCTTCTTTCGCAAATACCACGTGGTGAAATCCAGATAATCGCGCGGAAAACCCAGCCGGGCTTCTACCTCTGCAAGAGGAACCTCAGGCGCATTCGGATTCGAGCGCCGCCGATAATAGAGCACCGCCAGAAGCGCCAGCCTCCGGTTCGTCTCACCTTCCATGTGGTCCATGAAGTCAATGGTGCTGGATAACGGCTCGGCTTGAACCTGCTCTTTTTCGCGGGCCGCGTTATAGCGCGTACGGCGGGCCGGATCAGACAGCACTTCATAGGCCCGTGTCAGAATCGCAAACTGATCGGCATCTCCCGAATTGGGGTTGTCCGGATGGTACCGGGCCGCAAGAAACCTGTAGACGCGATGGATGGTCTCATCCTCGGCGTTTGGACTTATTTGAAGAAATTCGTAGTAATCCATCTTCTTCATGTCACATCGCGTTCATTGCAAGTGGGATTGGCTGGAATTTTAGCATCTATGCCCCACGAATCTGCAGCGTTAAAAATCCGGAGCTCCCGCCATAAGTAAAAATCAAGACGCTCATCCCCTCTAAACTATATACATGTAACGGCCTGCTGCCTGAATATAGCAACCCCTTCCTTCGTGGTGCATTCCCCTTGAGCCAACTCCTGAAGGAACGTTGTGGCGCCCCAGGATATCGTCTCAATGCGCTTCCGGAGTGCACCCGCAGGAACTCCGCAGGACCAGTCGTGTCCCCAGTTGAACCTGCTTGGGGTAGGCCGGCTCCACAAATCGACCGTCCTTATGGAGTCTGAGCAGCTCTTCAAAAAGAAGCTCTGCGGCAGTGCGCCCAATCTCTGCAATCGGCTGCTGAACGACACTGATGGACGGACGGACTGCTTCCGCCAGCTCAAAGTCGTCATAGCCAAACAAGGCAACTGAGGTTGGAATGGTGAAATGAAGTTTCTGCAACGCTTCGAATGCATACATGGTGGTGCTGTTCTTCAGCGTCAGGAATGCATCAGGCCGATCCGGCCCAGCAAGTAATGTCTCCACCGCGCGTTCCGTGGACTTATAGTCGGTGATCGACGTATCCATGAGGAAGGGAAGTCCGGCCGATTCCACCGCCTGGCGATAACCGCTGATGCGCTCCTGGATGGTGTAAAGATTCAACTCTCCGGTCAGGCAGGCGATGCGCTTGTAACCATGTTCGATCAGATGTCGCGTCGCAGAATTTGCGCCTACAAAATTGTCCGCCACAATGGAAGGGATAGAAGAGCCGGACAGCGGTCTGTCGATGGCCACGACCGGAACTCCAGCACATGCCAGCGCGTGGCGTAAACCCGCGCTCTCGGAATTCGACGGAGCAAGGATCAGCCCATCCGCGCTATGGCTCATCAGAACATTCACACTCTCTAATTCGGCACGTGGATCATTCTGAGTAGTCGTGACGATCAGGAGCGAGCCGTGGGCGCGGGCCACTCCCTGTGCAGCCTCGGCGCAGGCCGCGAAAAATGGATCAGCAATGCTGGGAATAATCAGTCCGATGGTTCGCGTGCGATCGCCCTTAAGGATACGCGCAGCCTGATTCGGCATAAACCCCAAAGCGTCGATGGCGCTCTGCACACGGGCCAGCGTTCTTGGATCCACGCGTTGTCCGCCGTTGATGACGCGCGAAACCGTTGTGGTCCCGACCCCCGCGACCGCGGCTACTTCACTCAGTGTTGGACGTTTCTCTTTCTTAGCCATGTGGTCCAGTCATCAGGCGGCTACCGGCCAGGAGTGATCCAAGTGAATTGCAGCATGCCTCCACAAGGCTCCTGTCTTTCGGTCTTGCGCACCGGTTATGAATGTATAAGGGTTGCGATTCAACGATAACAGACGCGTACCTGTAACTCTGATCAAGTTATTCCAGAAATCCATGCGCGCAGGATTTGCAGTCACGGCCACATCCTTCTCTGCGCTGTACAAGACGCACGGCGCCGATACATCTGTGTACTCTGCATTGCATACCTCCTGCGGGCCCGATACTTCAACTACAGATGGAATGACTGCTAATGCGGCTTATACGGGTTGGGAGTGCCAGTGGGAGAGTGCTTGCCGTATAGCTTCTGACAAATTGCAAACTGCTGCTGCGCGAGTTCTCGCAAGCCTTCACGCTGATAAAGCCTGCCCAGCTTAAAATGCGGCCCCGAGGCCTCAGGCGCAAGAGCCACCGCCTGTTCGAGCTCATGCTGTGCTTCCGGCAGACGGTTGCTGGCCTCCAGGGCTCGGGAGAACTCTTCGTGGATCTTTGGATTTCCTGGAGCAAGCCTGGCCGCCTGCCGCAGCGATGGGATGGCTTCTTCCGGATGGCCTTGATCTGTCAGCAGGACTCCCAAATTGAGATAGGGCTGCGGGTCGCGCGGATGATCGGCCTGCCAGGCAATTGCCTGCCGATATGCCGCCATGGCCTTATCCATCTTGTTCAGACCCTGCCATGCCAGCCCCATATTGTTTTCTGCCTCAAGATAGCCAGGCCTCAGTGCAAGCGCCTTCCCATAGCTCGCAATCGCGTCAGCAAATTGATCTTCGTTGTATTGCGTGCGCCCCAGCAAATACCAGGCGTCTGCATCGTTCGGCTTTTCCTCCGCAACTTTCGAAAACCACTTCTGAGCATCTGGAAAATCGCCAAGAAGCACGTAGTCCGAAGCCACAACCTTCAGGTCATCGGCTGCCGGAAAGCGGTAACGCGCGCCCGCTGTGAATTCGGCCAGGGACTTCTGTGGATTCTTCTCGCGGAAATACACATATCCAAGCAGAAAGTGCGCATCTGCCGACGTCGGATTCTTTGCGATGTACGTATGCAGCAGACTTTCTGATTCTGCAACGTGGCCTCCCATCACCAGTTTGCGTGCGGCCACCAACGGATCTTCTGCTTGCTGTCCCATAGCTGCGCACACGCATAGGATGGCCATCAGAACCATAAACCATGCCCGGATGAAACGCCCTGTCTTCATCGCATTGCACCTGCCGCCATCACAACCTGAGAAATCTCCGTTGTATAGACGAGTCTTCCCAGCTTCCGGACGCATGCGCTGCCACCCTGCCAGACACCAGGCCGTGCAGGTCTTGCCCAGTTAATGGCGACGGGTAAGTAAGCCGGATTTGGCAGAAAAACACGCGTGAACATATTCGACTAACTCCCCGCCCCTTTCAAACACAATTTCCCGGTAATTCCATGCCCCTGCTCGATTGTGTAGATACAATCCGGTGCAGGAACCACCACCTTCTCCTTGCGCCCTCCGGGCCAGTGAATCTCCAGTTCATCAATGTGGCTCGCCTTCCCAAGGCCAAAATGCACGCGCGGGTCACTCGACGAAGCAAAACTACCTCCGCTCAGAACATCTCCGCGCTGTGTGATTCCTCCAGCAGTAAGAAAGACGGAAGCACCTATCGCATCGCGCGGCTCTCCGGGACCGCCAATCAAGTGGAATTCAACCCAGTGGTTATGGTCGGGATCCACGTTGCGCAGCAGGGTAGGCGGGCCATCCAGATTGTTGATGACCACATCAATTTTGCCGTCATTAAACAGATCTCCAAAAGCAGCACCGCGCGCGCGCATCACCATTGCCAGACCGCTGCCCTTAACCGCGGGCATTAGAGAAAATTTCCCATCCCTGAGGTTTTTGAAGAGCAAGGGCCGTTGAGCAAAGCTCGTGCCCCAATCGTGCTGATCGACCTGTGGGTACACATGACCATTGGCGATAAAGAGGTCTTTCCAGCCGTCGTTATCGAAGTCGATAAACCCGTCGCCCCATCCCAGAAACGGTATGGTCGCCTTGGCGATGCCTGCCGGATAGCTCACATCGTCAAATAAAAGCGACCCGTCATTGCGATACAGCACATCGTAGTCGTCGGAAAAATCCGTGTCCGCAATGTCCAGCTTCCCGTTATTCAGATAATCGCCCACGGCAATCCCCATCGTTGCCGTCGGACGCCCCTCACCGTTGACCGCGTAGCCTGATTCGAAACTCAGGTCTTCAAAGGTGCCATTCCCCTTGTTGTGGTACAGATAGTTCGGTGTTGAGTCATTCGCTACAAGCAGATCGGGCTTGCCGTCTCCATCCAGATCGACAAACAGGGAAGTCAGACCGTAGTAGCCCGGAGCATCATTGACCCCGGCCTTCTTGCTTACATCGGTAAATGTGCCGTTTCCGTTGTTGTGAAACAAATGATCGTGTGCGCCGCGCAGCCCGCGAGGCCCGCAGAACACCGGAACACCGCGAAACCGGCAATTGTTCGAAGCGACCTGGTCCGATCCGGCAGCCGGCGGGTGCTTGAAGTCATACGAGACATATCCGGGGACAAACAGATCGAGATAGCCATCGCCATCGTAGTCGCCCCACGTGGCGCCTGTAGACCAGTTTCCTACAGCTACGCCGGCCTTTTGTGCGACATCGGTAAAGGTCCCGTTATGGTTGTTGTGGTACAGCCGATTTCCTCCGGAAACATTGGTCACATAGATGTCCGGCCAGCCATCGTTATCAAAATCGCCCACGGCAACACCAACTCCCCAGCGGTCATTGGTTACTCCTGCCTGTACCGCCACATTGGTAAATGTGCCGTCGTGGTTATTGCGAAACAGAGCGGCTTGCGGCGGGCTGGCTTTCCCGTCCATGGCGTCGTAAGTCATCCCGTTCACCAGATAGATATCCAGCCAGCCGTCGTGGTTGTAATCCAACAGCGCCACGCCGCCTCCCAGCGACTCTACAATGTATTTTTTCGCTGGAGTCCCGCTGGAGTATTTCCACGAGGCCAGGCCCGATTGGCGGGTAACATCCTGGAAGACGATCGTGCCTTTTGTGGCAAAGCCACCTGCGGTAATCGGCCGGTTCTCCGCATCGTGCACCGGCGCGTAGACGCCACCCGTGCTCGTTCCACCCTGCTGTCCCGTCTGCGGCGGCCCCATCTGCGCCAGCCCTTGTCCCGCACCGGCCAGCAGCAGAGTCAAGATTGCAAGCCAGCTAGTGGCTTTCGCTCTTGGCCGTAATCTCTTCATTGGCTCTTTCGGCCACGGCTGCGCTTGCCTGCCGCTGCAGTTCTCCATAGGTATGCAATTCCTGTCTGGCTTTTACCGTCTGACCTTCAGCGCGGTACACCGACGCCAGCAGAAAATGAATGGACGGCTCATCAGGACTGCTCTTTTCCGCCAGTTGCAGATCCGGCAAGGCCTCATTTTGCCTATTCAGCTTGATCAGCGCACGAGCACGGTCGACACGGGCCTGCATCAGATTCGGGCAACTGGAGATCGACTGGTTCAGCTCTTTGAGGGCCTCGTCATTGGAGCCATTCCCCTGCAGGATGGAGTCGGCCAGCTTCCAGCGCGCGATGCAGTCCGTGGGTGCAATGGTCAATTCCGTGCGGAACTGCTGCTGAGCGGATTGCCATTTACCCATCTCCCAGTAGATATTCCCCAGGCGAAGATGTGTCCCCGGCTGCTGCGGGGCAAGGCTTACCGCCTTCTTGAACTCCACCAGCGCCCCGTCGTAGTTCTTCATGCTCTCGTCGATCTCGCCTGCAACCTCATGCGCCACGTAGGAGTTGGGGTTGATTTCATTTACCTTGGCGAGTGCATCTTCCGACAATTGCAGGTAGGTCTTGCCCAGCACATACCATGCTTCCTGGTCTTTCGGGTTCCGGTGAAGGTATGAATTCAGGTGCTCTATGGCTTCCTGATTCTCTCCGAGGCTGAGCAGTACATGAGCAAGGCTGATTTGAATGTTGTCGTCTGTAGGGTTGGCGTGGAGAGCCTTCTCCAGGAGCGGCTTCGCCCTGTGGTTCTCGCCCAGTTCAAAATAACTCAGGCCCAGCATCGCGGTCGCGGTGGGCATATTCGCATTCAGCCGCAGCCCCTTCTCGAGGACCGGAACGGCCTTGGCATACGCGTGCTCGTTGAAATAGAGCATCCCCAGATTGTTGTAGGCAGGCGCCAGGTGGGGCGCTAAACGGATCATCGCGCGGTATTTTGCGATGGCTGTAGCAGCGTTGCCTTGCTGTTCGGCAGCCTTGGCTTCCGCGTAGAGCCGCTGCACGGCAGGGGTTACTTCATTTCCGGACGATTGGGCAACCAGCGGTGCAGTCACAATCACGGCCAGACACACGCCGTATATAAGCACTTTTACGGCATTTTTCAAGTAAGCGCGGCCTTGATTGCAGCGTTCCGGGTCACCGTTCCCTGTTGGTCGCGTTGACTTTAGAGTCTTTGGCTTTACCATACACCGACTCGAGAAATGCTCCAGCGCGCGGAACACGGAAAAATCTTCATCTGCATGTATTCGTAATTATAAAACCTGCGGCAGCACCCACTAAAGGCGCTGCCGCAGGAAGGGGGCAAAGCATTGCGGCGGAGGCAGGGTTATGCCTCCGCCGCAAGGTTTAGAACTGCAACCGGAACTGAACCTGTCCTTGACGGTTGCTGATGTTTGAGTACGTTCCAGTTACCTGGCCGTAGGTTCCACTGCTGAAGTTGGTATCAGGTCCGGGCAATTGGGTCCGGTTAAAGAGGTTGAAGTAGGAGATGTCCAGAATTCCCTGGAAACGGTCTCCAAAGTAGAAGTGCTTGCGAACGTTTCCATTTTCCATGTAGTACGCCGGATTCTTCAGCGCACTATATGTACGATATGAATCGCCAAGGGTGTACTGCGGAGCCTTGGTGAATGCGTTCGGATTGAAGATTTGCTCCTGGGTATGGTTGATGAGACCCTGCAGAGCCTTATTGTATGAAGCGGTGCCAAGGCTAACCGACGTATTGCGGTTTGGACGCTGGCCGCCGCCGTTGGGATACGGGAAGTCCAGATTTTGGCCCACTCCCGTCGGAGTGCCGGACTCGTAGTCGAGGATCCAGCCCACCTGCCATCCGCCGAGTACCTGACCCGTGACACCACGGTTCGAGAAGAACCGCTTGCCAGGGCCAATCGGTAGTTCATACGTTCCACTGACCTTGAAGGCCTGCGGAGGCGCACCGGAGGTCGGAGACCACTCGAGCTTCTGGTTGTACTTGTTCAGAGAATTCGAGATGAAGCTTGAGAATCCACTGCCGGTGTTGTTGTACTCCCGGGCAAGTGTGTAACCCGCGAGGAACGACAACCCATTCGTAAAGCGTTTCTCAAGTTGCAACTGCATGCTCTGGTAGAACGCCGTCCCCTTCCCTTCAAAGTTATTGAAGAGATATCCGTACTGCGGATAAGGAACGAGGGACTGTGCAACCGTAGCCGAAGAGCCCCACATGCTGGCAAAGCCCGCATAGGGAGCCTGGTAACCAGCGGCCTGCGCGGAACCGTCAGAGAAGTTCAGATTTAGATCATTGCCGAGAGCGAAGTACTTCGGGTTGATCTGGTTGATCGAGTTGAGCTGGCTCGGAAGATGAATATCGCGGTTTCCGACCCAGGCCAGGGTTGCGAACATCTGGTACGGCAGTTCGCGCTGCAGGTTCACGCTCCATTGCTGGCTGTAAGGTGCAAAGCCATCGTTCTTGCTGAAGACGTTGACCTGTGGACCACCCACACCCAGTCCGGGGTTAAACGCAGTGGCCGGCGGATTGGGCATGATGTTGCTGTCCCAGCTCCCGTAGGCCGACACGTTCGAACCCGATGAGTTCACGGCATAGGAGCCAACCAGCAGGTTGCCGTAGTTCACAGCCACCTTGTTGGTGCCGTACTCATAAGCGCCGCCGTCCAGGAAGGCGATGCTGAATCCGCCCTGCACAACAGTCTTGTTGTTGATCTGATACGCGAACCCGAAGCGCGGTCCGATGTGGCCCCAGTGCATGGGCGCACGGTTGAAGCCCGCGCAGCCAGTGCAGTTGCCGAACTTCGTAACAGCACCGAGGATACCGTCCGCTGCCGGATTGGGAATGCTCGGATCGAAGTACACAATGTTGTTGTGCATTTCGGTGAACGGAACCATCATGTCCCACCGCACACCGAGGTTGACCGTCAGTTTCGGGGTCACCTTCAGGTCATCCTGAAAGTAGGGTGAGAAATCAAGGTTACGCAGACGAAGTTCCTGCGAATTGCTGCGGTTGGCGGAATCAGGAAGTCCCAGAAGGTAGCTGGCAAAGCCGCTGCCCTCGGAGCCAAAGTTCGGACTGTTGGGATCCGAAGTTTCCAGGTTGCTGAAGTTGAAGTGTCCGCCAGCAGTCTGCTCTTCGTTATCGTCCTGCAGGGCGCGACGGAACTCACCACCGATGTTGAAGGTGTTGCGTCCCTTGGTCCACAGCAGATTACCCACAAGCGCAACGCCAAGCTTGCGGTTGATCGACTGCAGCCAGGCGCCGCTGGTGCCCCAGCTTGTCGGTGCATGCTGTCCGCCGAAGGTGATGTTTGTGGGTATGACGCCACCCTGGACAGCAGGGAAGCTGTATTTGGTTTGGTTGTACTGGTTATTGATTTCGCCAATCCATCCGGCGCCAAGCGTCAGGATCATTCTCGGAGAAATGGTGTAGTCGTAGTTCAGCAGGAAGCCGCTGCCGAGAGCCGGCTCATACTTCATGCTGTTCAGCGGATTGGGAGCGACGACCATCGGCGAATTATCGAAGCTCCAGTTGCTGAAGCTGTTGCGCCACTGGCTCCAGTGTATGCTCTGCGAAGGCGTGAGCACCTGGTCAATGGTGTAGCCCCAGACATGCTGGATGTGCGGATTGTTAAACGGAGTGTAGCTCTTGTTGCTGTTCAGCCCGCCTACGCCGGTACCTGGGCTATCAGGGTCCGGCAGATACTGCAAAAGGATCTGCGAGGTGGGGCTGATACAGGCCGCGGGTATCTTGTTCCCAGGGAACTGCTGGCCCGGCGTAAGGCCGCCGCAGGTAACCCCAGGCGGAACATAGATCGGGATCACAAGGCCGGTGCCGCCGTCGACAAAATCACTGAAGTCGCCGGTCTTTTCCAGCGCTGTAGGAACAGTCGATGGAGAGGTGTTCATGTTGTTCTGCTTGTACCATTCCTGGCTGTAGTGGAAGAACGTCTTGTCGCGCCCGTTGTATATCTTCGGGATCGAGACAGGTCCGGCAACCGTGAAGCCGTAGTTGTTCTCGTGGTCGGTTGGAACACGGGCTGGAAGTCCCCATGCCGGGCCGTTGAAGAAGCCCTCCGAGTCAAACATGCTGTTACGGTTGATCTCAAACAGATCGCCATGGTAGTGGTTCGTGCCGGACGCCATCTGATAGCTCAGCGCGCCCTGTCCCAGTCCGTACTGCGCAGCAAACGTAGTGCGCTGGATCTTGACTTGGTTCACCATCTCAAACGGAGGATTGAAGTTCGTCGTGTAGCCAGCCGTCTCCGGCTGCGGGGCAGGAATACCGTTGTAGAGAATTTCCTGCTCGAAGTCGACGCCGCCGTCTACGCGGTGCGAGAAGGTGTTGCCCGTAACGCCAGGAGCGAGAAACTGCACCGAATCGATCTGACGGCCACGGCCTCCAACCTCAAACGGGAGCGAGGCCACAACCTTTGGCTCGATAACGGTTCCGATTTGCGGCTGGGTTGTGTTCAGCGCGATGGGGTTCGAAGTTACCTCGACCGTTTGCGTGCTCGAACCAGCCTTGAGGGTCGCATTGATGGTGGCTGTCGTACTCACCTCAATGTGAATCTGCGTCTGAACGTACTTCTGAAATCCCGGCGCTGCAACAGCCAGCGTGTATGTTCCGGGGATCAGACCTGAAACCGTATAGGTACCGGCGCTGCCCGTCGATACTTGCGTCTTCACGCCTGTACCTAAGTTTGTGATCGTCACCTGGGCATTCGGAATAATGGCACCTGTGGTATCGGTGACCGTACCCGTCATGCCGGCGACTGCCTGGGCGGAAAGTGTTCGCGCTGTCAAAAGCAGACAAGCGAGAGTGAACGCTACAAGCGATGCTCGTAGCGCGATCCGCGACCAACGATTGGAATGAGACCTAATTCCAAATGTCATGTTTGTCTCTGTCCTCCTACGAAAGATGTAACTGCCTCTTGCTTTTGAAACAGGCCAGACCGGCGAATCCGAGGCATTTCGGTCTGGTCCTTGCTTTGGTTAAAAAAACATGCGTCAGTCGGGCACCCACACTCGAAAATTTGTCCCGAAACCAACTCGGATTACACGTCGCAACTTGCCTGGAGCAAATCTAAAAAAATAGAGAGTGCTGCGTGGTATCGTTTCCAAGCAGCCCAAACTATAGGTCTACAGATTTCCCATTGTCAATACTCTTGTGCTAAAAATTGCATTTTTTGAGCATTCCTCGACAAGTCCAACCTGCACCCTGCGCTCCAAAATTCAGCCCTCTCGCACTCAGCTTTAGCCGGAAATGATCCGGGGCCGCAGAATGTGGCCTACTGCGTTAACTGCTGTAGGCCACGTGCTTTTAGTATTTCACAGCATCTTACTGATTTTATTGATGCTTTTCAGAAATTGCGCTTAAACGTTTTTGTAGAGCCCTTTAGAGCCTACAGCCCGACCATTCCCACTCTTCTACCAAACAGATGGCAATTGGGCCCGGCGGCCAGAGCCCGGTACGAACTCCAGTCGGGCTCCAATACGGCTTGACAGGGAGCATTTCCAGCGGCTATCTTGAGGCGCCGAACGATGGAAACGATACCATGTATCGTTTCGCCTCGCCGATAGCACCTAACATACTGGCATCAGCCTCAATTCTGCTGCAAACAAACAGAACTTCTGATGCAAACGAACAGAAACTCCACGTAACCCTTTTCTACGGACCCCGATGTGCCATGTACACGGTCCAAAAAATCCTCCAACCATTCCTGGAGAAATGCCATGTCGCGAAAAATCGCATTTACATTGTCGGCTTTGATAGCTGGCGCCTTCTTCATCGGCTCAGCAGGAGCGCAAAAGACCTCCAAGCCCAACCTCGAAAAGCAGCCCACCCTGTATGTAGTGGGTTACGCGCACCTCGATACCGAGTGGCGTTGGGAGTACCCGCAGGTCATTGACGAGTACATCCCCAATACCATGCATGAGAACTTCAAGCTCTTCAAAAAATATCCCCACTACATCTTCAACTTCACGGGATCAAACCGTTACCGGATGATGAAGGAGTACTACCCTGCCGATTTCGCCAAGGTACAGAAGTACGTCGCCGAGGGCCGCTGGTATCCCGCCGGATCCTCAGTGGAAGAAGGCGATGTGAACGCGCCCAGCGCCGAGTCCCTCATCCGGCAGATCCTCTATGGCAACGACTGGTTCCGCAAGGAATTCGGCAAAGCCAGCGCGGAATACATGCTGCCCGACTGCTTTGGATTCCCAGCGGACCTGCCCACCATCCTGGCCACCTCAGGCATCAAGGGCTTCTCCACGCAGAAGCTGACCTGGGGTTCTTCGGCTCCGGGAGGCGGTCCGGACTCCATGGAGAAGACACCCGTGGGAACTCCCTTTAATGTCGGCGTCTGGGTTGGCCCGGATGGCGAAAAGGTGATCGCGGCCCTCAATCCCGGCTCCTATTCCGGAGGCATCTACACGGACCTCACTAAGCCGCTTCCGCCTGTGAAGCCAAATCCTCAGATTGTTGATTTGCAGAACCAGATCAAGGCTCTGCGCGCGAAGTACGAAGCGGAACACGCGAGTGGTCAAAAACAACCGACTCCTGGTGAAATACAACAGTACTTCGCTTTACAACATAAGCTGGACAGTCTGCAGAAGATTCAACAGGATGAAGCCCTGAACCGCTTCCAGGGCGATTGGGCCGGACGCGTTGAAAACAACGGCAAGGTTACCGGCGTCTACACGGACTACCACTACTTCGGAACCGGCGACATCGGCGGTGCGCCGGATGATGCCTCTGTAGCCCGTCTGGAAGCCATCGTCACGCATGGCAATGCCAGCATGCCGCCGCCGGGATACCTCGGCTTCCGCCATGAGAATCATCCGACCTGGCCGGAAGTTGCCGTCGGCAACGGACCGGTTCACGTCATCTCCGCCCGCGCGGACCAGATGTTCCTCGACATCACTCCCGCGGAAGAAGCGCGTCTGCCGGAATACACAGGTGAAATGGAGCTGACCAATCACTCTGCCGGTTCGCTCACCTCGCAGGCATACCAGAAGCGCTGGCTGCGCAAAGAAGAACTGCTCGCCGACGCTGCGGAGAAAGCATCCGTTGCGGCATCCTGGCTCGGCGGCCGCACGTATCCCATTCAGCGCCTCAATGATGCCTGGACGCTGGTGATGGGCGGCCAGTTCCACGATCTGGCAGCCGGTACCGCGACTCCGAAATCCTATGAGTTCGCATGGAACGACGACGTAATCGCGATGAATCAGTTCGCCGGTGTCGTGCGCAGCGGTTCAGAAGCCGTTGCCGCCGCCATGAACACTGAGACTCCCGGCGTTCCCGTCGTGGTCTACAACCCGCTCAACATTGAGCGGCAGGGGCTGGTCTCCGCCAAGGTTGATTTCCCCGGCGGAATGCCGCAGTCGGTTACCGTTTCGGGCCCGGACGGCCGTTCGGTGCTCGCGCAAATCTCCAACGGCAAGGTAGTCTTCCTTGCTCGCGTGCCCTCGGTTGGCTATGCGGTGTACAGCGTGCGCGCCGGTAAGACCACACCCAGTTCACTTCACGTCACCAACCACTCGCTGGAGAACAAGTACTACCGCGTCACCATCGACAGCAACGGTGACATCTCCAGCATCTACGACAAGGCGATCGGCAAGGAGTTGCTCGCCGGTCCCATGCGGCTCGCCATCTCCTACGACAATCCCACCCAGTGGCCGGCCTGGAACATGGACTGGGAGCAGGAGCAGGCGCCTCCACGCCAGTATGTGAGCGGCCCTGCAACCATCCGTGTTGTAGAGAACGGTCCCGCGCGCGTTGCGGTCGAAGTGAGCCGCGAAACCGCAGGCTCGAAATTCGTGCAGACGATCATGCTTTCTGCTGGCGAAGCAGGCAAGCGTGTCGTGATCAAAAACGACGTCAACTGGAACACTCGTGAGTCGAACCTGAAGGCGGTCTTCCCGCTGACGGCGCACAACGAGATGGCCACCTACAACCTCGGCATCGGCACCATTCAGCGTCCGAATGCGCGCCCGCGCAAGTTCGAGGTCCTCTCGCATCAGTGGATCGACCTCACCGATGCGACCGGCACCTTCGGCGCGACCATTCTTACCGACTGCAAGAATGGATCTGACAAGCTGAACGACAACACCATCCGCCTCACGCTCATCCGCACTCCGGGTGTGCAGGGCGGCTATCCTGACCAGGCCACGCAGGACCTCGGCCATCACGAGTTTGTGTACGGCATCGCCGGACACGCCGATGACTGGAAGACTGCGCAGACTGACTGGCAGGGTCAGGAACTGAACGATCCGCTGATCGCCTTCACCAGCGCAAAGCACACCGGCGCTCTGGGACGCCAGTTCTCGCTCGTGAAAATCAGCAATCCCCGCATTCGCATCATGGCTCTTAAGCGTGCGGAAAACAGCAATGAGTTTGTCATCCGCATGGTGGAACTCGATGGCAAGCCGGAGCAGAATGTCCGCGTCGCGTTTGCTTCGCCTATCACTTCTGCGCGCGAGGTCAACGGCCAGGAACAGCCGCTGGGTCCGGCTGTCGTCAAAAACGGCGACCTGGTAACTTCCTTCACCGCATACCAACCCCGCACCTTTGCGGTTCGCCTGCAGCCGGCTACGGCCCGGGTTGCGCCGGTAAAGTCGGAGCCGGTTGCGCTGCACTATGATCTTGCCGCCGCCAGCAACACCGGCAGCAAGATCACCGGTGGATTCGACGGCAAGGGCAATGCGCTGCCCGCGGAAATGCTTCCTTCAACGGTCGCCTTCCACGGCGTGGACTTCCACCTTGCGCCCGCCAGGACCGGCGCGATGGATGCGGTAGTTGCCAACGGACAGACAATCGTTCTGCCGCACGGCGACTATAACCGCGTCTACATTCTCGCTGCCGCTACCGGCCCCGATCAGGAAGCCGCCTTCAAGGTCGGCGACCATGCAGACACGCTCAAGGTCGAGGACTGGGGCGGATTCATCGGACAGTGGGATGACCGCCAGTGGATCGCGAAGGATGTAACCGTGACGGCGCGTATGGGCCGCCCGGCACACACCGAGCACGACGACTACGCAAAGATGGTCGGTATCCGGCCCGGATACATCAAACGCGCGGAACTCGTCTGGTACTGCTCGCACCATCACGACTCTGCTGGAAAGAACGTCGCGTACTCCTACTCCTACCTGTTCGGATACTCGATGACTCTGCCCGCCGGGGCCAAAACCATTACTCTGCCGAAGAATAGCAACGTCCGCATCCTGGCCATCTCGGTGGTGAAGGAGAACCCGGAGATCGCACCCGCGCAGCCCTTGTATGACACACTGGGCCGCTCGGAGCCGGGCCCTGTGGGGCAGCCGTAATTCGCAGGCTGAGTCCATCTCCGTAGTCTTTAACCCAAACCCCTCGGTCTACAGCCGAGGGGTTTAACTTTGCACTCAGGAATGAAGGACAGATAGAAGCAGGCGCGGTCTGCGACCAGCTTTAAGCGGGCTCTTCCTTGCCGGACATGTAGTAGTGCACGGCCGGTGTGATGATGAGCGAAAGCACCATTGAGATCAGGATGCCTCCAATGACCGCGATGGCCAATGGCTGCAGCATCTGCGAACCGGCGCCGAGTGCGAGCGCCAGCGGGAACATACCGCAGACCGCGGCAACCGCCGTCATCATGATCGGCCGCAAACGGCGGCGCCCGGCCTGAATCATCGCTTCGCGCGGATGCATCCCCGCATCGCGGAACTTCACGTCCGCATCGAGCAGCAGAATGCCGTTCTTGGCCACGATGCCCACAACCATGATGAGTCCCATGAAGGACGAAATGTTGAACTCCGTGCCGGTAATCAGCAGCGCGAGGAAGACGCCCGACGTGGACATGACCGCGGACGCCATAATGGAAACAGGCGCGGAGAATGAGCGAAACTCGAATAAAAGCACAAAAAAGACCAGCAGCATTCCGGCGAAGAGCACTTTCAGCAAGTCGTGGAACGATTGCTGCTGCGAGGCATACGTACCGCCGTACGCCACGCGAATCTCGGGCGGCAAATTGAGCGAAGCAACCGCCTTTTTGACCAGCGGAATCGCCTTGCCAAGATTGGAGCCCTCAAGCCGCGCGCTCACTTCATCCAGCCGCTGCAAATTCTCCTCTAGAATCTCGGTCTGCCCGGGAAGGTGCTGAATCGTAACCAGCGATCCCAGCGATGAAGTCGTTCCCGTGGAACTTAGAAAAACCGTATTATCCATGACGCCCGGAGTGGCCCGGAACTGCTGCGGGAAACGCACGCGAATGTTGTACATGCGGTTGCCAACGATCATCGGAATCGGCGCAACGTCGCCATCCAGAAGCGCATTCGTATCCATGGAAAGCTCCTCCGGAGTAAAACCGTTCTGCGCCGCGACCGAGGGCTGGATATGGTAGATCGTCTCCGGACTGCTGATGGTATTGTCGATTCCGTCCAGCACGCCGACAACACCGGGGACCTTCGAGATTTTGTCCGCCACAATCGGGGCCCACTTGCGCAGCGTGGCCGGATTCTCACAGAACAGCTTGATGACCACCGGCTGAGGCGCATTCGTCAAATCACCGATCGTATCTTCCAGCGTCTGATGCAGGTCGATATCCAGCACGGGCACCCGCGCAGATACCTTGTCCTGAACCTCATTCATGATGGTGTAGATACTGCGGCTCCGATGATTCGAAAGACGAACCGAAATGTCGCCCGTATTGGCTTCTGTTACTGCCGCGAGTCCCAGTTGCAAACCCGTGCGGCGTGACGTCGCCACCACCTCGGGAATGGACCGGATGATGTGGACGGCTTGCTCCAGCGCGCGATTCGTCTCTGCAAGCGAACTGCCCGGAGGCATGACGTAATCCACGGTAAACTCACCCTCGTCCATTTTGGGCAGCATGCCTGAGCCCAGCGCGCTGTAGCTGAGATACGAACCGAGAACCAGAAGCAGCGAAAACGCCACCAGCCACCACGGATGATCAAGAGCCAGCTTGAGCACCCGCTCGTAGAAGGTGATTATCTTTTTCATCCATCCGCCGATGCTCGCTTCTTCGGCGGCTAGAATACGTGCCGCCTGGTCTTCCGGCGACTGAAACTCCCCGATCTGCTCATCCGCCGGTACAAGGTCCTTGCGCCGGACAAAATACTGGCTAAGGGTCGGCGTCCATGTAAGGGCAAGGATCAATGAGGTGACCAGCGCCGATGCCATGGTGATCGCAAGCGCCCGGAAGAACACCCCGGTAACACCCGTAATCAAAATCAAGGGAAGAAAAATGACCACCGGCGTGGCTGTTGAGCCGACCAGCGGAACTTTCAGTTCCGAAAGCGCGCTGCGAATCGCCAGGCTCCGGCCCTGCCCCGCATCCCGGTGCACCACAATGTTTTCAACAACCACAATCGCGTCGTCGATCACCAGACCCACTGCTGCCGCGAGGCCGCCCAGTGTCATTAAATTGAAGGTCTCGCCAAGCACCTTCAGCACCAGGAAGGTCACGGCCACAGTTACAGGAATCACCAGCCCGGCAACCAGCGAGCTGCCCCAGTCGCGCAAAAAGAGCACCAGAACAATGCAGGCCAGAATGATTCCAATCAGGATGGCATCGCGAACGCTCGCGATTGCCTCCTTCACCAACTCACCCTGATCGTAGAAAACCGAAAAGTGAACTCCCGGCGGCAGGGTCTTCTTGATCTGCGCAAGTTCGGCATACACCCCGTCCGATACAGTCACCGTGTTCGCGCCGGGCTGGCGACTGATGCTGAGCAGGACCGCAGGCTTGTTTTCAGAAGTAACAACCGTATAGCGTGGCGCGACCGCAGGCTTCACCTGCGCAATATCACCTACTGTGACCGGCACGCCAGAGCTCGTTCGCTTGACAACAATCTTCGCCAATTCGCTCGGATCATGGACCTGGCTGTCCACCAGATCGAGCACCAGCTGATGATGCGAGGAGATCAGGCCGGGAGACTCAATCAGATTGCTTTTCTGGACCGCCGCCAGAATATCGGAAACCGTAATGCCCGTCCGCAACAGCTTGGCGGGATCGGGAATAATGTCGAACTCCGGCACATCCCCGCCCTGAACCAGGACCGAAGACACGCCATTCACGCGGTTCAGCCGGGGCTTGATCTGGTAGGTCGCGATCCCCCAAAGCTTTGAGGAAGGAATGCTGTCCGAGGTCATTCCGAACGAGAGAATCGGAAAGCTGGAGAAGCGCAGCCTGTGTATATCGATACTGACCGTGGGCGGCAACCCCGACTGCACGCGGGACATGGCGGCATACACCCGCTGCAGAGTCCGGAACATGTCCACTTTCCAGTTGAAGTACAGATCAACCTCGGCCGAGCCACGGCTGGTGATGGACCGTACCGTCCGGAGCCCTTGAACGCTGTTGACGGCCTCTTCAATGGGACGCGTAATCGTCACCATCATCTGATCAATCGGCATCACACCGTTGTCGATCGCGATCAGCACGCGGGGGAAATTTGTGGTCGGAAAAACAGCAATCGGGATGCTGAACGCCGCATAGATACCCACTCCCGCCATGGCGACAATGACCGTAATCACCGCCTTGGAGAATATGGAAAACCATGCACCTTTTTCCGGAGCATCCCCGGAGGAAGGCAGGTTCTTGTCGTCTTGTACGGGAGCTTTTTCTTCCATGGATCGCTAGCCCTGCTCCCCTGCGGCGCCGCTCTTCTCAGGTGTCGCTTTCACTTTTGTCTTGTCAGGAAGGCCGTAGGCTCCGCCGACAATCACCTGATCTCCGGCATGGAGCCCGCTAAGAATCTGCACGAGACTCCCATCATGAATCCCCGTAGTGACCGGACGGGAATAGGCCACGCTGTCCGGGCCCACCACCATCACTCGCTTCTCTCCGTTATCGCCCACCAGAACAGCAGACTCGGGTATAGCCAGCGCGTCCGGCACTTTGCGCACTACGATTGAAGCGCTCACCGAGGTTCCCGGCGTCAGCTTGTGATGCGGATTATCGGCTTCCAGCCAGATCTCGACCGTCGTGCTGTTCGGGTCCAGTGCAGGACTGATGATGCTGACTTTTGCCGGGACCCCGGCGTCGATGCCCGGCACGCTGAGCGTTGCCGGATCGCCAAGGTGCAGTTGGGCCGCTTCAGCCTGCGGGATATGCAACCGCAGAATGACTTTCGACGTGTCCATGACCACCAGCAGCGGTGTACCGGCAGGAACAATGTCGCCTTCGTATACGGTGCGTTCCGCGACAACACCATTGATCGGGCTGCGTATTTCGCTGTACCCAAGTTGCGCAACCGCATTCAGATATTGCCCCTGCGCCGACTCCATCTGCCCCTTGGCCGCGCGCTGCTGCTGTGTCAGCCCATGGGATTTCAGATCGTGCAGCCGCTTCTGCGCTGTCTTCCATGCGCTCTTCGCCTGGGTCAGAGTCACCGCCGTCGCATCCACCTGCTTGCGGGGAATGGCGCCTTCGCGGTACAGATTCAACTCGCTCTGGTAGAGCCTCTGCTGGTTCGTCAGATTGCTCTTTGCGTCCGCCACTGCGGCCTCCACCACCTGAATCTCCTCCGGAAGCGTGGACGAAGTGGTCGCCTCATAGTTGGCCAGGGCCTGATCGTAGGCCCCGCGCGCGGTTACCATCCCTGCGGAAAGATCCTTGTTCGCGAGCACCGCTAACAGCTCGCCTGCGTGGACGCGAGATCCCCGGTTGACGTAGAAATGCTCGACCGGTACCGCAATCTTGGGAGCCAGCGAAGCCTGATGGATGGGATAGAGGATGCCCTGGCCCTGAAATACTTCCTGAATCGGCTGCTTCTTTGCGCTCGACGTTTGCACCGCCACAGCGGGCGCATTGCCCGGCGAGTCACCGCTTTTGCCCGAGCAGCCTGCAAGACCGGCCATCAAGACCACCGCCAAACCGGAAATGATTCCGATCCTGAACCGTTCGTTCTTCACAGTACCCCCGTCAAAGTGGCGAGATTGGCGATTGCCGTTGCGTAGCGAGTTTTCGCATCATAGAGCGCGGTGCTTTCTGTATCTACCGTTGCCTCGGCCGTGACCACCTCAAGAGCCGTCGCCACCCCGGCCCGGTACTGCAGCAAGGTCAGCTTCCTGCTCTCCAGGGCGTCAGAGTACGCTTCCTGTCTTATCTTCAGATCACTTTGCGCAGCTTGCGCTTCCCGATAGAACAAGTCGAAATCACCCTTGGCCTTTTGTCTGGCAAAATCCAGATTCACCTGCGCCAGGTCCTCCTGACTTTTTGCGTCTTTGACTTTGCTGTGGATCGAGCCCCAGGTAAATAGCGGCATGGAAAGTGTGGCAAGCGCGGAATATCCCAGATTCTGAATCCTCTTGCCGTCCGGTAAAGTCCCCATGGTGGCGAATTGATTCGCGTCTATGCCGTAGTAATAGTCAAACGATAAGGATGGCAGGTATCCCAGGCGCGCTGCCGTCAATGATTGACCGGCGGCCTTGCGGGCCTTGCGGGCTGCATCCATCTGCGGGTTTGCCGTCGCGGATTCCTGCTTTGCCCGGTCTTGCGGCGGAAGCGTCAACACCTGGCTCGGATCATCTGCCAGCTCGAACGGTTGATTCACCTTAGGGAAGATCAGAAGCGCCAGCGCGATCCGCGCCTGGTCACGCGCGAGTTGCGCATTGGTCAACGCCGACTGGCTGTCGTCCGCCTGAATCCGCGCTTTTAGAACGTCCGCGTGGGCTGCATCGCCGTTCTTCTGGCGCTGCGCCGTGATCGTAACAAAACGCTGCGCCGCTTGCAGCGTATCCTCGCTGGTCTTCAGCTTGCCTTCGGCCCCAAACAACGTCGCATACGCCTGCACCACAGTTACCACCAGTCCGCGCTCCGCAATCGTCGCCTGGTCGCGCGCTACTGCCTGCAACACCACGCTGCGCCGGTACTCAATCAAAAGCGGCGCCGACACTGCCTGATGAACATCCGTCTGCGCAATGTACTCGTGCACGCCATTGTTCGCGATAAATCGGGAAGCGAGGGTTCCATTCCCTTCGGTATAGAGATACTGACTGTTGCCCGTCACGTTCGGCAGATTCGCAGCTCGCGTCTGCACCGTGGCTTCTGCCGCCATCTTGGCGTTTGTCAGCGCAGTTGCGAGCACCGGACTCAGCTTCCTTGCCCGTTCGATCGCATCCTGCAGCGTAATAGACAGAACGGCTTCCGCCGGGCCGGCCTGCGCAGCCCTGGTTGCGGATACGGACGAGGAGACAGGAATACTCTGCCCTGCGGCGCCGAGAGGCAGGCACAGCAGGGCACAGAGAACCCCCAAACAAAACCTCCCGCGAGTTTTGCTCATATCTCCAACTCCAGCCTGGCCAGTTGTGTCGGCACACCACCCGCGCTACCCGATCCAACTGGTTCGCGGCTCAATACGAGGACGGAGGCACACTTATAAGTTGTACATCGTCAACCTGAAACTAACCTTAATTCAGTCCGGCCTGTCTCCGTTCAAAGCCTGTTCGGCGGTCACGCTGCCATGCCACTCCTCAACGAACTTTAATGTGTAGATGCATAGATGCCTCCGCACCCTTGCGGCATTCTTCCGCTTTCGCCTAATCTTCGTGTCGGCTGTCACAGCACCTCGTCTGTTGAAGCCCGTATGATGCACCATTTAGCAAACCAAGTACGATTCGTTCTCTGAATAAAAACATGGGCATTTCCTTAATTTCAGATGCAGCACTCGATGTTTATGCTCTGGGATCGCGGAATATGCCTAAGTAGTAAGACATCGAAAATCGGCAAAAGACGAACGGCACCACCAAGTTTTGGAGGGGGAAGCAAAAGACTTTCCTCAGGCATGAGTAGAAGAGTTCAAAAAGCAAGTGGGCGAAGATACGCCGGTAAAAACCTGACGAAGCAAAGATACAGATAAAAAGTCTGACGGCCCCAATGCACAAGGCTGGGGAAGTGCGGGCGTAATTGGATCGGTCGCTCGATCGAACGGGAGTGCCGGTTCTGCCTGCCTTTTGTCGGCGTCGGGGGTCGAACAACATTTTGAGGGAGTTCCAGAAAATGAGTGACGCAAATGCTTCTGCCACCTCAGCACGCTACAAGCTGATCTTCGGAAAAGGAATCCTCGGGTTCGGACTGCTGGGAGGGGTGCTGATCTTTCTCCTCCTTACGGGACTTGCCATTTGGCTGTTGCCCTTCAGCGTGACAGCGCAGGTAGCGGTCTTGCTGCACACGGCATTCGGCCTGCTCCTGTTGTTGCCGCTCGCGAGCTGGCTGTTCCGCCATTGGCTGGCAAGCCGCAATACACCCTGGCGCGTACAAAAAATCGGCGCCTATGGCGGCTTTTGGGCCCTGGCCGTGAATGCGGGAAGCGGCTTGCTGCTTAGTTGGGAAGCCTTCTTCTCCCTGAATATCAACCACGTCTGGGATCGTATCCATCTTTGGAGTGGTATTGTCGCAGTGCCTCTGGTGGTGCTTCACCTTCTCCCCGAAATCAAGAAGCGCATCAAAGGCACGCAGGAAGCGGCCACCGGGGAAGAGGCCATCGCGATTTCCGCGGGGCGCAGGAGAATGTGGATCATCGCCGCCTCAACCGCGGCCCTGCTCTCGCTTGTGGTCGTTGGAGCCACGTCCGTTTACCACGCGCCGAACCTTAGCCGGGCTAAACTGCCGAAAGGCTACAAGCTGCCGTATGGGCCCAATCCCTTCGCGCCCAGTTTGGCAACCACAGCAAGCGGACATCCGGTCCCCGCGGCTGTTCTTGCCCAATCCCAGTCTTGCGGAGCCTCCGGATGCCACACCGCGATCTACCGCGAGGCGCAGGCCAGCGCGCACACCTGGGCTTCGCAGGACATCCTCTTCCAGGGCGTTCAGGCCGCAATGATCAAGGAGGAGGGCACTCCCGCCGCTCGCTACTGCGCCGGCTGCCATGACCCCGTCTCCCTGCTCTCGGCCTATAAGGACGCCAGCACGGGCGTCGAGGCGCCCGGATTTAAGGAGGGCGACTCCTGTGTGGTCTGCCACTCCATGGAGCGGGTGGATGTGCAGGGAAACGGCAACTATGTCTTTGCGCCGCCTACTCCATACCTCTTCGAGTACGGCAGTGGGCGCCTGCGCACTGCGATCACCCACTTCCTCATTCGCGCCTATCCCTGGCATCACGACAAGGACTACGACCTGACCCTCGCGGACAATCCGGTCTCCTGCGCGTCCTGCCATAAGCAGTTCATCAACAAGCAAATCAATCACGTCGGATGGGTACAGCTCCAGAATCAATACGACGAATGGCGCACCGGCAAGTGGAACACCGATCCCAACCATGCGAATCGGTTGCACTGTCAGGATTGCCATATGTACACGGTAACCGCCTCCAATTCGTCGCTGGCGGATCCCTACGACCACGCCATCGGCCTTGGCAACAAACACCACAACCACTGGTTCGCCGCTTCCAATCAAATCATGCCGGCCTTGCTGCACACGTATGACGCAGCCGCACAGGTCAAGCGCGTCAATGCCTGGCTCAAAGGCCAGGTAGTGATTCCGGCCATCGCCCGAATCTGGCCCAAAGGACCGGTGATTCCCATTAAGATCATCGGACCGGCTTCAGCCAAGCCCGGAGAAAAGGTGCAACTGCGTGCCGTCGTCACCAACAACAAAGCCGGCCACAACTTCGCCACCGGCCCGCTTGACCTGATTCGCGCCTGGATCGAAGTTGAGGTCCGCGACGCATCCGGTCAGGTGATCTTCCACTCCGGGCAGCTCACGCCGCAAAATCACATCGAGCCGGGCACGATCGTGATCCGCTCCATAGGTGTAAATCCTGAAGGTCACCCGATTCTCCGCCATCACCTGTGGCACTACGTCGGAACCATCTTTAAACGCTCCATTCCTCCCGGATATTCCGACATGTATGCCTACCATTTCACTTTGCCCAAACACGTGCAGGGACCGCTGCAGGTAACCTCCATCTTGCGCTATCGCAAGGCGAATCAATATTTCATGAACTTCGCCTTCCCCGGACAGTTTCGCAAGGCGCCCATCACGGATCTCTCCTACAGTTCCACAACCATCCAGATTCCCGGTCCGGCGGCAAGCCAGTCCCATCCGGCGAAAAAAGGTGCGAGTGGCCTTCATACTGGCGCACGCATCGGAGCTGGCGCACGCAGGGGAGGAAAATGAATCGCCGTACCTTCACCATGATGGGTGCGGGCCTGCTGCTGCAAACTCTCGCCGGATGCAATCGACATCCCAAACGACACGTGCAGCGGATATTCAACAGCGAGGCCCGCACACTGCCCGACGTCCACCCCCATGTAGTGTTCACTGACGTAACCCAGCAGGCAGGCATTAATTTCGTTCACTCGCAGGGCGCGAGAACCCACCAGCTACCCGAAGACATGGGTTCGGGCGCTGCCTGGGGAGACTTCGACAACGACGGCTATCCGGATCTGTATCTGGTCAACCAGCCGGGACCGTGGGGCCAGCCCGTTGGCCCCAACTCTCCCATCAGCCGTCTTTACCGCAACAATCGCAACGGCACATTTACCGATGTAACCGAACACGCAGGCGTCGCCAACCGGGGCGGCTTTGGCATGGGCGCTGCCTGGGGCGACTATGACAACGACGGATTGCTCGATCTCTACGTCTCCAACTACGGGCGCTCCGTTCTCTATCACAACAATGGAAACGGAACCTTCACCGATGTGACCGAACGCGCCGGCGTCGCCAACAACCGCTGGGGCATGAGCCCCATTTGGTTCGACTATGACAACGACGGCTGGCTCGATCTCTATGTCCCCAACTATGTCGATTACAACCTGAAAGGCGTGCCCCCCGACGCAACCTCCCAGGAGTACGGAACCGACGTCCCGTTTACCCTGAATCCCTCCTCCTTTGCCCCCATGTCGAATCGCCTGTATCACAACAACCGCAACGGCACGTTTACCGATGTAGGCCCGCATCTGCATGTGGATGACCCGCAGGGACGCAGCCTCGTCGCGGCCTTTGCGGACTTCACGCTGTCGGGCCGCCAGGACATATATGTGGGGAACGACATCTCCAGCAACCGCATGTACCAGAATCTCGGCAATAGCCGCTTCAAGGACATCAGCGCCGCTTCATGGACGGAGGAATACCGGGGCACCATGGGAATTGCCATCGGCGACTTTGACCGCGACGGCGATCTCGACATGTTCTTGTCTCACTGGATCGGCGAGGGCGACGCGCTTTATCTGAACCTGTGGAATCAGCAGAAAGCGACGCGCCTGCTCCATTTCACCAATGTTGCGGAGATGTATGGCTGCGGATCCATTTCCTACTCCGATGCCGGCTGGGGAACCTTCTTCTTCGACTTCGACAACGACGGCTGGCTCGATCTGCTGGTGACCAACGGCTCGACCTTCGAAAACAAGGCCGACACCACCAAGCTTGCCGCGGAGCGTCCCTTCCTGCTCTGGTCAAAAGGAGCCGACGGATTCTTTGATCTCGCCGCCTCCGGAGTAGCCGGCAGCGCCCTCACCCTTCCCATGAATGCGCGGGGAGCTGCATATGCGGACTACGACCTGGACGGAGACCTCGATGTAGTCATCACCACCAACCACGGACCGGCCATATTGCTGCGCAACGACGGCGGCAACCGCAATCACTGGCTATGCATTCACCTGCGCGGCACACGCAGCAACCGCCAGGGAATTGGCGCGCGCCTCGTCCTCGAGTCAAATGGCGTAAGGCAACTTTGCCAATACGGCATCCAGGGCTCGTATCTGTCCTGCAACATGCCGGAAGCATGGTTCGGCCTCGGCCAAGCCGCAAAGGTCGATTCGCTGACCATCGCATGGCCCAGCGGCAAGCGTCAGGAGTTCCACAATCTCCCCATCAATCGAACCCTGACCATCACCGAAGACCGCTCCGTATGGGAGGGATAAGCCGGGTGGCCCCACATCTCAAATATCCTCCACGATACTGAATGAGGGTGCCCCAGAGCCTGCCCTGCGCGAGCCAAAGGCTTCCCAAGTTCTCAAAAGCGAGACCCTTCGTGAATTCAGGGCAAGCTCTGGGGCACCCGCCTAGCTGCTATCCCACATCTTTTCGAGATGTGGGGCCGCCCGCCCGCGAGTGGTTGGTAAAAGAGGATTCGATCTATCCCTGGTCTCAAGGGCGAGACCAGGGTCATCGGGCGAAGTATTGTGCCTCCCACCCAAGCAGAGCTTGGATGGGGCACCCTCGGTTGTGGGGAACTAGCGTCACAAGGGTTAGGCTGGGCCACCCGCCTCGAACCGATGCCGGATGACCTCGGATCGTGGCCGGGTTCCGTTCGATTCCCGTCCGGCTCCGGGCCGCAACCCGGCCACGCTAAGCCGTCAGGCTTAGGGATGGTGTCTATCTCACAACCCATCGCCGGATGCGCCACCGATGCCCGCCACCGCCCCGGCGCTGCTCGCTGCGGTGCCGGACCGGAACTGCGCCGCCGCCGCGCAGATCGCCGCCGTCATCGTCGCCGTGGACCCGCTCATGTGGAACATGAGAAAAATACATTTTTCTCATAGCTGCAAAACAGCCGCAGCGAGGATGGCGGTCAAGGGCGCGCGCACTTTGCGCGTTCATCGCAGCGAAGCGGAGACCCTTGACGGCCACCGCAGCGGAGGCTACGCGCGAAGCGCGCCCGCGATGCCGGTTCAGCCTCGATCCTTTGCTTTCAACAGGTTTACGCCGCAGCAACCTCGGGTTACCGCACGGTAACCGCGCACAGGCTCATTTCCCCCTTAGCTGCTCATTCCACGCGCGTTGACGCACGTAAACACGTAAACGCCTGTGTTGGCGCGGTCGCGCGCTGCATGGCGCTGATTGCATTCACGTTCCCCCAGAGTTACCGCGCGGTAACTCTGCAGCTCCCATCTGGGGGTGACGTGTCCCTGTTACTGCCGATGCGGAGCAGCGCCGCTCGTCAGGATGCTGGTCGGGATACGGATTTCACCACGGACACCGACAACAGCTCATTGCGGCTTCGACGGATCAGCGTGACCAGACTCATGCACGAGGGAACTCAAGTTGGTAGCTGGAAGCTGAAGGCTAACAGGTTTCATGTGGTGGGGAGATTGAGGCGTTGCCACGATACAGGTTGTCCTGCCACTGGAACACAGTTTCTTCGTAGGAGCGATCTCGAATCTGACTTCTGATGCGGTACCTCCATTCAGAACACCGACTGTGTAGTCGCCGGCGCGCAACTGGACATTCACATGCCCTGTGGAGTCAGTTTTTTGAACAGAGACTCGATTGTTCTCCAGCGTCATCACAGTTGGCCGAATCACCACATTCTTCTGTGCCAGCGGCTCACCCTTGGAGTCGTTGATCACGAGCTCTATGGAAACAGCTTTCGGATCGCCGACTGTATCGATTAGTGGACGCAATTGCATCACGAGGCTAAACGAAGAACTGGAACTTGAGAACTCCGTTGTTCGGCTGGCAAACAGGCCGCGCGGATCAAAAGCGCTGATAGTACAGATTTCACACTGCAAGTCATGCGTAATCGCTTCACCCTGCGCGTTCGTGACGAAGGCTACCGATTTTCGAGCATCGCCCGGATTTACCAGAAGAACCACACCTGCGATTCCCTCAACGCCACTTGCATCGAGCACCCTGATAACGGTGGAGGGATTCTGCGCGTGCGCAACACCGCCCGCGCAACCCATTCCCATCGCAATCGCCAGAGAAAAGAGTCTATAAATGAGCTTGTTCATAGTGCATCTCCCGCAAGGGTTTCCCTCGTCAACCATCAGTGGCAAGCGCCCTGATTCTGCGAACAGATATTTGACCTATTCGCGCTGTTTTGCCACTGCTGGTTACCCGACTGCAAGATGCCTCGAACAGCAGCTCCTGCTTCCTTTCCGCTCATATCGGTCTTTTCACCCATGATCGTCTCGGCACGTGATTGAGCCGTTCCTCCAACCGTGTTATTTGCGCCCGGCGAAGTTGGCGCGTCCCCAGCAGCCATGGCAGCCGCACCTGCCTGAAGGCTATTCTGCCCAGCAGTGATGCCATCATTCGCATGCTCCAACTCATGGCCCGTCGTCACGTCGGGTGACACTTTGCCGGGTGCCATTTTGGCACCCGCCATCAAATCAGCATCCGTACCGACAGAAACATGAACTCCTGCAACACCCGGCTGGCCACTAACTGCCAGTGCTGTCGCTTTTCCTGCTGTGCCGGTGTTTGCAGTATCAAACGACTGGCGATCCAACAATACCGGACGATCTGAGTTTGCAAGCGAAGTGACGAGTGCACGACCGCCTGGACGTCGATACAAGTCGGTCAATACTTTCTGATAGAACCTCTGATCGTGTGCACCAACGACAAAGTAGTGCCCATCCGGGTCGACGCCACCCAAGGGATTATTGCGCACATAGCTGTACAGATTAAGCGTTTGCGGATCATCCAGCTTCGAGTACGGCACCGGTTCAACTTTCGCCGACCAGTCCGGCGAGAGGAAGCGGCCCATCGTGGAGCTGTAGTATCTGGCCCCGAAGTAGTCGTTGCCAGACTCGGAGTCTCTTTCTTTGCCGGTGCTATGGGGTTGGGTATGCACGTATTCTGTCGCCGAAACTGCGGAGCGCATCATAGATATGCCAAGGTGGATCATAACGATATCTCCGGTCTCGAAATCGAGATTAAGGATGCCCATCGCCCGGCTTCATCAAGGGACGAGACTCTGACATAGGGGTATGGAATCGCATGGACTTCACAACGATAGATCCATTGTCCCTTGTGGCACCCTTACATGTCGGAAAATCATAGTGGCATCTGAATAGGCCGACGACTGTGACCAGAGAGTATCGTTGCTTTCTCTCCGTTAGATTGTCTCCGGGATGTTCTCCGGGAGGCAGTTGCGACATAGCGTCCATAGTTGCCCTGTCGGTCACAAAACCGAACTTTTGCTTATCGGGGGCACTAAGTGATAGCTGAATCTCTATGCTTCCGGGACAGTCAAAAGTGAGGTTATCTACTTCAAAGCCCCAAGTATATCTGCCTCGTACGGATACGATTTTCCCACTGTAGCGGCCTGGATATCTGAGGAGTTTGCAACCAGAAACGGTCAGGGGCCTTTTGGCCTGCCCAGAAGACATTGCTCCTGTGGCGCAAAATAGTAGAACTATCAGACTAAAGGCTATTTTATTGATCATTTTGCAGGTCATATTTGTAATCCTTCGCGGCCACCGCAAAAGCTGTGCCCGCATCGTCCGACAGATGCAAGGGGCCGCCATTTGGCCGCCAAACTGTTACCCCTCTGATCTGAAAAGAAGGGATGCTGGGATTGATACCATCAAGGATTGATTGGCTAGTCTTCTCAGCGTTGAATTCGCTTCCGAACCGAGCAGTACCCGTCGGAGCACCGTCTACTACATGCTGGCCCTCGTGTCCTACAAGCACTGTGGCTCCGAGGCTATTTCCCTTGGCCTCTTGTGAAAAATTCGAGGCAAAATTGACGCTGATCGTACTAGCACTAACGGCCCTCGTCAATCCGCCTGTATTTGCTTTACCCGCGAATCCAATCGAGACTGTTTTGCCATTTGCCGTCTTAGCATCGCCAGTTCCGCCGTAATAGGCGAGTATCTTGCCGATCCTGTTGTACCCACTGCTACCCTTCTTTAGGCCGCTCTGTGCCAGCTTGAGGTTGTTCAGTCTGCTCTGAAATGCTTTGTCATTCGCAGAGTTGCACTTCGCACCGTCGGCGCATAAGTAGTGCCCGTCGAGGTCAACTCTGCTCAACGGATTGTTGCCGACGTAAGCATAAAGATTCAGGCTCTGCGGATCGTCGAGCTTCGCATAGGGTACGGGCACGACCTTCGCGGACCAGTCGGGTGAGAGGAAGCGGCCCGTCGTAGAGGCGTAGTATCTGGCCCCGAAGTAGTCGTTGCCGTTGTAGGGGTTAGTGCCTGATTCTGCGTCGCGTTGTTTGCCGGATCAGCGGACAGCACCAAACAGGTAAACGACGGAAAAATCGCTGCTCCCTGAAGGCTCGTCAATGAGAAGCGCACGATAGTCCGCTCCGATTTCTTCCATCCCGCAATAGCTTCCTTCGTGTGAGACAATGGCGCTCGAGAGAAGGGTATACTTTCCGCCATCCGTGTGACGCACCAGAGCGACGTCAGTGTCATACCTGATTGTGCTTGTGCCGGTTGAATAAACGACGAAGGCCAGCGGAGTGTTCGCCCCATCGACGGACTTAATTTTGGCATTCTTTGGAAGCAATCTGAGCAGATCCTCGTCAGCGGTGTTTGCGAGATTTATCTGATTGAGTGGATCGCACATTGCGAAACCGTGTGTTGCGGCTAACGGTACCTTGTCATCGGTGGCGGTCATCTTTCCGCGATTAATGGAGAACGATAAATATTTCGTTCCGGGACCAGCCAAATTCCACCTCGCGTCGGCGCCGTTTTGAGTTCGCAGGCTGCCGTTGGAATACATCGTAACCAGTCCATTTAGTATGGCGAAAACTCCAGAATCGCCCGCGATGCTTCCCACTTTAACCAGGTGCACAGGTCGGGTCGATTGCGCGCGCGCCTGGACCAGTCCGCAGAAGAGGACGACCGAAAGGAACCACGCTCTCGACATCCGAGACGGCACAAGACCACGGAGTAATTGCTCGCTGAATCGGTATGGCTTAAGGCTTCCTGGTGTGTTCTGCCTGATAGTTCTTGTCAAAATGCGCATCTCTTGCATCAGCGAAGCCTCCGTTGCTGTTCTTTTGCATGTATCGGTTCCGGCCGCCTGGTCCAGCATTGTAGGCAGAATACGCCTGCTCTGCTCGTGTTTCGGCGGTCCCGTTCGGTTGTTCCTTGACTGCGGCTTTGTAGCCTTGGGCAAGAATTGCTGTTCCGGCCTTTGCGTTGGCTTTCCAATCCGTTTTGATTGATGCGGAAATAGTGAAAGTCTTGCCACCTGGCCCTTTGACGCTACCACCGATGTTCTTGCTGTTTACCTGCATGACCCCGTAGTCGGTGCTTGTAATATTTCCCTTTGCGTTCACGTTGTTGTTGACTTCATGGATATTGAATCCACTCTCGGTTCTCGCAGTTGCTCGCACTACATCTGAGGGGATGCCATACTGTTTGGCTAAGTGATTTAGCTCGCTGATAACTTGCTGACGAGTCGGGTTCACCTGATGCCCATCCGCATCGACGCCTCCGAGCGGATTGTTGAGCATGTAGTCGTAGAGGTTGAGGCTCTGGGGATTGTCGAGTTTCGCGTACGGTACCGGTTCGACTTTTGCTGACCAGTCTGGCGAGAGGAAGCGGCCCGTCGTAGATGCGTAGTATCTGGCCCCGAAGTAGTCGTTTCCTGATTCCTGGTCGCGTTCTTTGCCGGTGAAGTGCTGCTCGGTTGCATCCGGCTGGTTGCCCACGATTGTCGCGGTTGTAAGGTCGTTGCCGAAAGGAAGGCTTGCAAAGGTGGTGAGATCGCCGTCCGGAGTCACCTCCGCGCGCTTGGTGCCGAGCCAGTCGTTCAGCGCAAAGTAGGTTTCGCTCGCGCCGTAGGTGGCGAGCAGTTGTCTTTTGGCAAAGACGTTGGTGTGGTACCACTGGCCGGCGCCGTTCGTCTCCGACACCTGCTCGCCGTTGAGGCCGACAATGTAGGCGTTGGTAATCGAGAATCCGTTGCTCGACAGGTCGCAGCTCACGCTGCCAATTGTACCCTTGGCGACCCGGTTAAAGTTCCGAAGTTTGCCCGCAAAAAGGGTTACGACACAAGGCACGACACAAATGAAGGTTTGAGTGCGGAAGTACCAGCGTATGTAATTGAAAAAATGGTAGGCACGAGGAGACTCGAACTCCTGACCTCTACCGTGTCAAGGTAGCGCTCTAACCAACTGAGCTACGCGCCTGTTCGCTGGACTTGCTAAGTTACCGCCGGGGTGCTGGCTGCGCCGGATAATCCGAACCAAACGCGCACAGCATTGGCAGTTGCGACTCCCTCATTGTAACAAATACAAGCTGGCTTAGGGCCGCCGTGAAGTTGGCGCATCGGGCAAGAGCCGAAGCGCTCAGGAGACATCAAAACAGACGTATTTGATCTTCAGATAGTTCTCCATTCCGTACTTCGATCCCTCGCGCCCCAGCCCCGGCTGCTTCACTCCGCCAAACGGCGCAACCTCGGTCGAAATCACCCCTTCATCACCCCTTCATTGATGCCCACCATGCCGTACTCCAGCGCCTCCGCCGTACCAAAATTCGGCACATGACCAAGCACGCTGCCGTTGTGCGGATTCTCCACCGCCGCGGATCCCTTGCCCCCCCACTCGCCGTTCACAAAGCGCTGCTGGCGGAAAAGCTCCGGATCGCCCAGCTTCGCCGCCACATCCCGCGTTTGAATTGTCAGCATCCTCTGCTCCTGCAATCCTCAAATCGAAACGACCCCGCGCGCCCAGCCTGTATAAAGTTACGAGAGGAATTGCATGCATCTCAGCGATACCGGCGACGCGCCACTCTATAAAGAGCCTACTCGAGGCTGGCAGCTCGCGGTCGCCGCCGGTATCCTCGGCTGGACCCTCGACGCCTTCGACTTTTTCGTCGTCATCTTTTTATTCGATTCGCTCTCCGCGCACTTCCACGTCAGCAAAGCGGACATCGTCTACACACTCACCGTCACGCTGGCCATGCGTCCCGTCGGAGCACTGGTCTTCGGATCGTTAGCCGACCGCTTCGGACGCAAGTGGCTCCTCGTTATTTGTGTCCTCTATTTCTCGTCCATGACAGTCCTCAGCGGCCTGTCCGTCAACTTCACCATGTTCCTCATCATGCGCGCGCTCTACGGCGCAGGCATGGGAGGCTACTGGGGCGTCGGCGCGTCGTATGCCATGGAGAGCGCGCCGGTGCGCATGCGCGGATTTCTGAGCGGCATGCTGCAGGCCGGCTATCCGCTCGGATATCTCATTGCAGCCATAGTCATGCAGTTCGTCACCGTCCACCTCGGCTGGCGCTCGGCCTTTTTTATTGGCGCTCCGGTCGCGGTGCTCATCGCCATTCTCACCTGGTTCGCGCCCGAATCAGAAGCATGGCATACGCAGCGCGTCGGCTCCATGAAGACCATCTTCAGCTCGCTTTGGAGCCATACACGCATCTTCTTCTACCTGCTCGCGCTCATGTCCGTCATGCTCTGCCTGTCGCATGGCACGCAGGACCTGTACCCCGACTTCCTGAAGTCGCTGCCCTTCATTGCGGAAAGAAAGCTTGCCGGCATCAACCTGCTCTACGGAATCCCCATCCTCTACAGCAGCGCGGGAATCTTCGGAGCACTTTTCTTTGGGTATGCTTCAGAAAAAATCGGCCGCCGCTACGCCGCACTGGCGGCACTCGTCGTCTCGCTGCTTTCCATCCCCGCCTGGGCCTTTGGCGGAACCGCGCTCACGCTTCTCTTCGGCTCATGCATCATGCAGGCCGGTGTTCAGGGCGCATGGGGAGTCATCCCGGCCCACATCATTGAGCTTTCACCATCGTCCGTCCGTGGACTCTTCCCCGGATTCGTCTACCAACTTGGCCTCATCTTCGCCTCGCCCGCAACCGCAGTCGAGCTCAAGATGCGCAACCATTTCGGCTATTCCTGGGCGCTCACCGCGTTTGAAGGCGTCATCATCGTCGCCTTGCTCTTCCTCATCTTCTTTGGGCCGGAAGAGCGCGGGAAAGACTTTTCAAGTCCGGTCCTACCGGCTGAAGTTACGCTGCTCGAATAGTGGGCAGTCGCCGGGCCCGGTTAAAGAATGGCAGCCTGAAGACGCCTGTGACCGAATTATGATGGATGAGGACATTAGCCTCGCGGCCCCGCCGCGCCGTCCGCACGCATGAAGCTACGCGAAATTGCCCAGTTACGCGCCGCCCCCAACCAGCTCACGCTGCTGCGGCTGTGCATCATTCCGTTTCTGGTGCTCTCCATTTTTAATCATCACTACCAGATCGCCTTCTGGCTTTTTGTCCTCGCCGGAATCACCGACGGACTCGACGGACTTCTCGCCCGCTGGCTTCAGCAGCGCACCGTGCTCGGCCAGTATCTTGACCCCGTCGCCGACAAGCTCCTGCTCAGCACCCTGTTTCTGGTGCTCCATCACGAGGGGCTTATCTCCCTCCGCGTCACGGTGCTCGTCTTTGGACGCGACCTCGGCATCATCATGGTTGCGGCTATCCTTTACGCCAGCGTCGGCATCAAGGACTTCCGGCCCAGCCTCTTTGGCAAAGCCAACACTCTGGCGCAAATCATCGCCCTGCTCACCGTGCTGCTCAGCAGGTTCTACGGACCGCCCGTTGTGCTTCTTGTCCGGCATTGGTCTCTTGCGGCAACTGTCGTATTTACAGTGGTTTCCGGCTTCCACTACTCCTGGCTCATAACGCGCCGGCTCAGCGGCTCGGTTGTCGCCACCGGCGGCTAAAGCAAAACCGGAGTTACCGTAAGGGGTTTCCTTTTTTGAAGGGCGTGCAGGGACGCCGCTCCCTGATGGTCGCGTCGACTGTGGATTCGCCGCTCCGCCTTACACCATTTCTGGTTTTGCTCTATGTCTTGCCTGGGGAGCGTTCAGCCTTCTTCCTCTTCGTCCGGCTTTTCCTCTATCGCCATATCCCGGAGTTCGTTGAAGTCAAAGACTTCGCCGCACTCCTGGCATTCGACGAACTCAACATCTTCTTCGCGTGCGACCACGCGTACTTTGGGGTGTTTGCAGGGCGTGTCCATGGTGGTCAAGTGCGTTACCGGCATTGGTAAGTTGTGGAACGTGATGAAGCGTACAAAGTTGGCCCGCCGCTCGAAAAAGCGGATTGGGAACGGCCTCGCAAAGATTGTAACCATGCCAGCCAGCCTGTCAATCGCAATTCCTTGAATTTAATTGTTTAGGGGTGCCCTCAGTCACCATTGAATTAGGACGAATTCAGTCGTATACTCTTCTCAGGCTGTGGGAGCAGCTCCCGGACATGCTGAGACTTACGAAAAAGGCCGACTACGGGCTGATGGCGCTTAAGTACCTCGCCGAGCACCCCGGTCAGGCCTCGCTCAGCGCCAAGGATATCGCCGAGGCCTACCGCATCCCGCCTCAGTTGCTGGCCAAAATCCTCCAGCAGCTCGCACGGGAAGGCTTACTTCAATCCCATGCCGGCATGAACGGCGGCTACACCCTGGCACGTACTGCGGAGAGCATTACGGCGTTTGAGGTCATCCGTATTATCGATGGACCGTTATTCATCACATCCTGTGCCACCGAGAGCGGGACCTGCGACCTTACCAGTAGTTGCACCATCAAGGAACCGCTGGCTCGCGTGAACGACAGCATCTCCGAGGTACTCAAGAAAATTCGGATCTCCGACCTGGTTGAAGCCGATCCCGCCCACGTAAGGCACAGTAGCAATATTCAGGACCTGGTCACCATTCAAGACCAGATACAGGACAAAATTCACAACGCCTGACGACAGGCAAGTTTGAGCAGGAAGACGCAGCAGGAGCGAAAAGCAGAATGAGCACTACGACAGATTTCGGAACCATTCCCGTACCGGCAGGCGTGCAGCTGCCGATCTACATGGACAACCACGCGACCACGCCGCTGGATCCGCGTGTGCTCGAGGCCATGATGCCCTATATGACCAAGATCTTCGGCAACGCCGCCAGCCGCAACCACTCCTTCGGATGGGAAGCGGAAGCCGCCGTCGATAAAGCCCGCGCGCAGATCGCCAAACTCATCGGCGCCACCGCCAAGGAGATCATTTTCACATCCGGCGCCACCGAGTCCAACAACCTCGCCATCAAGGGCATTGCCGAGATGTATCGCGAGCGCGGCAACCACATCATCACCCAGGTTACGGAGCACAAGGCGGTGCTCGACACCTGCAAGCGCCTGGAAAAGTCCGGCTACCGCGTCACCTATCTGCCCGTAAAGGCTGACGGCCTTATCGACATCGAGGACCTCAAGCAAGCCATCGATGACAAGACCATTCTGGTCTCCATCATGGCCGCCAACAATGAGATCGGTGTTGTCCAGCCGGTCGCCGAAATCGGCAAGCTTTGTCACGAGAAAGGCGTACTTTTCCATACCGATGCCGTCCAGGCGGTGGGCAAGATTCCCATCGACGTGAACGCCATGCAGATCGACGCTCTCTCGCTCTCTGCACACAAAATTTATGGCCCCAAGGGCGTCGGCGCTCTTTACGTTCGCCGCCGCAACCCGCGCGTGCAGATCGCTGAACAGACCAACGGCGGAGGACATGAGCGCGGCATGCGTTCCGGCACACTCAACGTTCCCGGCATCGTGGGCCTGGGCAAGGCCTGCGAGATCGCCGGCGAGGAGATGGAAGCCGAAGCAAAGCGCGAAATTGAGCTGCGCGACTACCTCCGCAACAAGCTCGAGAAAGCGCTCGACTACGTCCACGTCAACGGCAATATGGAGCACCACCTTCCCGGCAACCTCAACATGAGCTTTGTCTATGTTGAGGGCGAGTCGCTGCTGATGGGCATCAACGACATTGCGGTTTCCAGCGGTTCCGCCTGCACCTCGGCCACACTGGAACCGTCGTATGTATTGAAGGCCCTCGGACTCGGCGACGATGTTGCCCACAGCTCCATCCGCTTCGGACTGGGCCGCTTCAACACCAAGGCCGAAGTGGACTACGTTTCCGACAAGATTATCGATGTCGTACAGAAGCTCCGCGAGCTCAGCCCACTTTACGAAATGGTCAAGGAAGGCATCGACCTCACCAAGATCGAATGGGCAGCGCACTAAAAAGTTTGAACAGAATTTTGGTTTATACAGGAGATACAAATGGCATACAGCGACAAGGTCATCGACCACTACAACAATCCGCGGAACGTCGGCCAGCTCGACAAGGCCAGCTCTGAAGTCGGCACCGGCCTCGTCGGCGCGCCTGAGTGCGGCGACGTCATGCGCCTGCAGATCAAGGTCAACCCCGAGACCCAGGTCATCGAGGAAGCCAAGTTCAAGACCTTTGGCTGCGGCTCGGCCATCGCCTCGTCCTCACTCGCCACCGAGTGGGTCAAGGGCAAGACGATCGAAGAGGCGATGCAGATCCAGAACACCGACATCGTCAAGGAGCTTTCGCTCCCGCCAGTCAAGATCCACTGCTCCGTGCTCGCAGAAGATGCGATCCGCGCCGCCATCGGCGACTGGAAGAAGAAGAACGGCGTCAGCGAAGGCGCGGCAGTAGAGCAAACCGTAGCCGCGCGCTAATCGAACCACGCAATCAGTGCCCCAGGTCTCGCCAAGGAGGCCTGGGCAGGAAGTGTATAAACGATGTCCACCGATCAGCTCAACGTTCTCAACGCCGAAAGCCAGGCTCCCGCGCAAAAGGGAATCGAGGTGACGGACCGCGCCGTCAAGCGCATTCGCATCGCCATGGCCAAGGAGGGCATCTCGCCCACCGAAGGCGGCCTGCGCCTCGGCATCCAGGGCGGCGGCTGCTCGGGACTTTCCTACAACATCCGCTTTGACACCCAGCCCCGCGAGCGCGACCGCGTCTTCAACTTCGACGACGTTCGCATCTTCGTCGACCCCAAGTCCTTCATCTACCTGCACGGCATGGTCCTCGACTACGAGGAAACCCTCATGCGCCAGGGCTTCAACTTCATCAATCCCCACTCCACCAAGTCCTGCGGCTGCGGCTCGTCCTTCTCGGCATAGCCGCTGCCGGACGCGGCCTTGCAGCAGGCGCACACCTGCGCCCACTTTATGGCAGCGGGTTGGTGAAGTCCTTGGGTGGCATCAGCAATGCGCCCGGAATCACGACCGGCATCGCGCCTGTCTGCCGGCACGTCATCGCCGGCGGAAAGTGATTCACAATCGAGTCCGGAATCTCCGCCCGCCAAGCCGGAATCGGCGCTCTTCTTCCCTCCAGCCGCGCGGCGTCAAATCCACCCAGCAGGTCGGTCAGGCGTGGATTCTCATCTCTCGGGCCCTCCGGCATGTAGGGCTTCTCGTCCGGCAGCGAGGCCATCGCCGGCAGTTGGAACAGCACGTCAAGAAACTTCGCAAACGAGACGTGATCGCCGGGGTCCTTCACAATCGCCTCCGACTTCGCATACGGCGAAATTAAAATCAGCGGCACCCTCGGCCCGTCGCCGCAAGGATGTTTGTCCGGGCACTGCTCAAACTGCGGCGGAGGCACGTGATCATAAAAACCCTCCGAGTCATCCCACAGAACGATAATCGCCGAATCCTTCCAGTACGGACTCCGCGCAACCGTGTCCACCACCTTCGCCACCAGCGACTCCGACAGTTGCGAGTCCGAGTAGCCCGGGTGATCGTCATCCCCCAGAATCTCCGCCGCCCTTCGATCCGCCGGCTTCCACCCAAACGGATTCAGCCGTCCACCCTTGATGAACACCACGCTCTTCGCCGGCAGCGCGTCATGCTTCATCATGCCGAAGAAATCCAGCAGATCGTGCTCACCGCTCCACATCGAGGGGTTCTGCCGGATGTATCCGAAATACTGCGGCGAATTATGGTGCGGAATATACGCCGGATGATCGTCGCCCTCGCCGTTCCCGAAGCCCTCCTGGTACCACGCCCACGGCACCGCACGGCGGTTCAGCATCACCAGCTCATTAATGTCGCCCTTGATGTCATCCGTGTCCACCTTCACCTTCTTTGCATTGCTGCCGCTCAGCGTCAGCATCAACGTCGCATACGTCTGGTCCAGTTGATGCGGCCCCTTCGCCTGGTACGGATACGCATACGGCCCATACGCTGGATTTGCATCGTTCACCACTGGCTCGCCCGTCCCATGGGTCGAGCGAAATGCCTCATTCGGATGCCGCGCCGCCTGCGTCTGCCCGGTCTGTCCGGCGATCAGGTCGATGTTCCCCGGCGTCGAAGGACCGTACATCGCCTGAAAGATATGGTCGTAGAGCGCGAACCGGTGCGCATACATCCACAGGAAGGGAACCGTGTGGCAGTCCTCGTGCGCCATGGTAAGCATGCCCATCTGCCGCGCCAGTTGCGGGCTCGCCGCGCCTGTCGAGACAAGCCGCTTCTCTTCATAGCCCACAAAGTCATCCATCTTCCCATGGTCGGTCTTCGCCAGCAGCGCCTCACGCGAGTGGTCCGCGTCCTCGGTGTCCGCCGCCTTCAGCAGAAAAGGCGTGACCCATGTCTTTCCAATCGCGTCCCACTGGCGAAACCCGTGCGCCCGCGCCTCTGCCGTCGCCAGATTGTCGGCCCCCGGAAACGATCCGAAGTAGGAATCGAACGATCGGTTCTCCTGATAGATCACAAAGACGTGGTGAACATGTGCGCGAAGATTGGTGAGGAATTCCTGCCGGGATTCGGCACTGTCTTTCTTCTTCGTTGCGGCATTTGCGCTCGCTGAGAAGACCATGAGGCACAGCATAGGAACCAATATCAATTTGAGTCTGCGAGTCCCTCGCAATGCCCGAACGCCGAAAATCTTCAATTTCATCTCCCTTCGCCGCAATCCATTTTGTTTGTCGAATTCATTTGCACATTTCGGATTGCGCCGCCAAGTCCTTTATACCCTCTGCCGATACGGCATCCCGGATGAAGGCTCTTTAAAACTCTGTAAATTGCCTCCGCCACGCGCGCCACTCCGCCGCCGTGATCTCCCACGTCTCGCTGGGCAGTTGCCCGGACACATATTTGCGCACGCCAGTCCACACCAGCCGCATGCCGGTCTTTTCCGAGATGCGCCGCGACGCCGTATTCCCCACCGCCTTCGACGCGCGCAGCACATCGAATCCGAGCACATCGAACCAGTAGTCCGTCACCGCCACCACGGCCTCCGTCATCAGCCCGCGCCCCTGCCACTCCAGCCCCAGCCAGAAGCCTCGATGGTCTTCGGCCTTCTTCATCAGACCGATCGCGCCAATCATCAGCTCCGGAGAGTCCTTGAGCCGCAGCGTCCAGTGCCACTGCTCGCCGCGATCCATGGCCGGAAGCGCGACATCGCGGTAATAGGTCAGCGCGCCGTTTTCGGGAAACGGCCACGGCACAATCGTGTTCAGAAACTTCACAATCTCCCAATGTGGAAACAGCACCTGCGCCCGCGCCGCGTCTTCAAGCCGCAGCGGCCGCAGGAGTAGACGCGGAGTTTCGAGCGCGTCGGGCATGTGGGAAGGATAGCAAGCGGCGGGTCGAGCACGCCCATTTGGAAAGCAGTGAATTCAATGTGTATGCTATGCTTTTTTCATGTTGAGGTGCCTATGATCGATCTGCGCGAAGTCCGCTCCGTTACTGATTTTCAACGTAACGCCAAGCAGTACGTCGGCAAACTCAAGAAGACCGGCACGCCGCTGGTCCTCACCGTCAATGGACGCGCCGAGCTTGTCGTTCAGGACGCCGCCAGTTACCAGAGTTTGCTCGACCGACTCGAAGAGCTTGAGGTTGTCGCCGCCATTCGGATAGGTCTGGAAGATGTGAAGGCTGGAAGGGTGCAGCCTGCGCGGAAAGCTCTGAAGGACCTGGGTACGAAGCTTGGAATACCTCGTAGAGATCACTGACACGGCGTTGTCCGACGCAGAAGAGTATTTCCGATTCCTGCAGCGGGAGCAACAGGAGCTTGAATACGCGGTTCATTGGTGAAACGGCCTGATGGAAGCGTTATTCTCGCTGGAGCTCATGCCTCGCCGGTGCCCGATCATTCGGGAGCGGACGGATTTTGGGCCTGGAGTGCGCCATCTCATCTACCATTCGCACAGGATTCTTTTCATCGTGATCGGGGACAAGGTAAGAATTCTGCGGATATATCATGGCTCACGAAGACCGTTGAAGGCATGATAATCGGGAAATCCCTCTTCGAAGAAGTAGAAGATAGAGCAGGGTCGCGAGGCTTGAGACGCCCAAAGCCATCCAGATAAAAATTCCGCTGCCTTGAGCAAAGCCGGCAAAAGTGGGTGAGGAGATTGCTGAATATGATGCAATACCCAATATGACAAGCGGTCCCAAGCTCGCTCCGAGAGCGAAGACTCCCCAAAATCTCCATCCCTCAATATTTGTGATCCAGAGAACGATTGGTAAGGCGAGAATCCAGCATGGAATACCCAAGTAACTCGTTGCGAGGCAGGTTAGCAGGAATGTGCCACTCGGATCGGCCCCGTGGGTTATCAGGGACTCAATTGCAATAGCAATTCCAAATATGAATATCGAGGCAATAGCGCTGATGATTGAGTAGAGGATTCGCTTCCACTTTCCGACCACAGACAGGCTCCGATCCCAGATCAGCTCAATCCTACCTTGCTAAATCCTCCCCGCCTCGCGCAGCGCACCGATCTCCTCATCCGTAAACACCCGCGACCGGATCAGAAACCGAACCCCCTCCGGGCCTTCCAGCGAAAACATGCCGCCGCGCCCCGGCACCACGTCCAGAATCAGCTGCGTGTGCTTCCAGTACTCGAACTGGCTTTTGCTCATATAAAACGGAGTGTCCCCAAGCGTGCCCAGCAGCACGTCGCTGTCGCCCACCATGAATTCTCCGCGCGGATAGCACATGGGCGAGCTGCCGTCACAGCAGCCGCCCGACTGGTGGAACATGAGCGGACCGTATTTCGTGGTCAACTTGTCCATCAAGTCCTCAGCGGCTGCTGTGCGGGTTACCTGCTCAGGCACGATCTTCTGTGTGGCCTGGGCCATTAAAAGAAACCCATCGCGTTCGGGTTGTAGCTGACCAGCATGTTCTTCGTCTGCTGGTAGTGCTCCAGCATCATCTTGTGGTTTTCGCGGCCCACGCCCGACTGCTTGTAGCCGCCGAACGCCGCGTGCGCCGGATACAGGTGGTAGCAGTTCGTCCACACGCGCCCGGCCTGGATGCCGCGGCCAAAGTGGTATGCGCGATTCATGTCCCGCGTCCACACGCCCGCGCCCAGCCCGTAGAGCGTGTCGTTGGCAATCTCCAGCGCTTCATCATCATTCTTGAAGGTTGTCACCGACACCACCGGCCCGAAGATCTCCTCCTGGAAGATGCGCATTTTGTTGTTGCCCTTGAAGACCGTCGGCTCGATGTAGAAGCCCTCTGCCAGGTCGCCATCGAGCTTGGCCCGCTTGCCGCCCGTCAGCACCTCCGCCTTCTCCTGCTTGCCGATGTCGAGATAGGAAAGGATCTTCTCCATCTGCTCGGTCGAGGCCTGCGCGCCGATCATGGTCGTCTTGTCCAGCGGATTGCCTTGCTTGATGGCCTTCACCCGCTTCAGCGCCCTCTCCATGAACCGGTCATAGATCGACTCCTGAATCAGGGCGCGCGAGGGGCAGGTGCAGACCTCGCCCTGGTTCAGCGCGAACATCGTAAAGCCTTCGAGGGTCTTGTCAAAGAACGCATCGTCCTTCGCCATCACGTCTTCAAAGAAGATGTTGGGCGACTTGCCGCCCAGCTCCAGCGTGACCGGAATGATGTTCTGCGAGGCGTACTGCATGATCAGCCGGCCCGTGGTGGTCTCGCCCGTGAATGCAACCTTCTGAATGCGCGAGCTTGACGCCAGCGGCTTGCCCGCCTCCAGCCCAAATCCGTTCACAATGTTCAGCACGCCGGGAGGCAGAAGGTCCGCCACCAGCTCCGCCCACACCAGAATCGAAAGCGGCGTCTGCTCCGCCGGTTTCAGCACCACGGTGTTGCCCGCCACCAGCGCCGGAGCCAGCTTCCACGTCGCCATCAGCAGCGGAAAGTTCCACGGAATAATCAGCCCCACCACACCCAGCGGCTCGTGGAAGTGGTAGGCAACGGTGGTCTCGTCAATTTCAGAAATCCCGCCCTCCTGCGCCCGAATCACCGCGCCGAAGTAGCGGAAGTGGTCGATCGCCAGCGGCAGGTCGGCGGCCATCGTCTCGCGGATCGGCTTGCCGTTGTCCCACGTCTCCACCGTGGCCAGCATTTCAAGGTTGTCTTCCATGCGCTGGGCAATGCGCTCCAGAATGTGCCCGCGCTCCGTGGTCGAGGTTTTGCCCCACGCTGTCTTGGCCGCATGCGCGGCGTCCAGTGCGCGGTTCACGTCGTCCGCATTCGAGCGCGGAATCTCACACAGCACCTGCCCCGTCACCGGAGTCACATTCTCAAAATATTGCCCTGAGGCGGGCTTCACCCACTCCCCGCCAATGTAGTTCTGGTACTGCTTGCGAATCGAAACAGGGAAGCCATAGCTCCCCGGCCGAAGGGCAGTAATTGTCGCCATAACATTTCTCCTTTTCAGCGGCAGAGAACGCGCACAAGCCAGTCCCCCGCAACCGCCGAATTCTAGTCCTCCCGCAATAGTTCTGTCGCATCCCCCAATCACCTGCGGCGAGGAAATTCGACCTTTGCCACCTCCACCTCCATCTGCCCGTTCACTTTTCCCGAGTAAGGGGTATACTGGAAGAGGACTGATTTAGTCGTAATTAAGCTAAGTCACATCGTTTCTATGAAGTACATTTTAGATGGCATAGAACTCAGGCGATGACTACTACCCAGACACAACCCGGCTCCCAACCTGCAGCCCAGGCCGACTACTTCGCCGTCTTCGGCCTGCCGCGCAGGCTCCGCATCGATCTGCCCCAGCTTGAACGCAGCTTCTACCGCCTCAGCCGCCAGTACCACCCGGACCTCTACGCCACCAAGCCGCCCGAGGAGCAGCAGTGGAGCCTCGACCAGACCTCGCTGCTCAACGACGCCTACCGCACCCTCAAGAATCCCGTCAGCCGCACCGAACACCTGCTCCGGCTGGAAGGCATCGTGCTCGAAGCCGGCAAAAGCGACGACGGTACCTCGAAGGAATCCCGCGTCCCCGCTGACCTTCTCGAAGAGGTCTTCGAGCTGAACATGCAACTGGAAGAAATGCGCATGAACCGCAAGATGGGCGAGGACGATCCGCAGCTGCGCACCGATCTGGAAAAAGCCCGCGCTACCTTTGAATCCCAACTTGCCGCAGTTGACTCCAATTTAGAGGAGCAGTGGGCCAGATGGGATGCTGCACTCGACGTAGGCTCCTCAGAACAGACGGCGGAAGTGTCTGGACCTGAGGTGGCTAAAATTAAACATGAGATGGTTGCGCTCCTTGACCGCCGCCGGTATCTCCGCAACCTCGTTCGCGACGTCAACGACGCACTCGAAGGTTAAACGCACCCATCCAAAGAGAAACCAACATATGGGCCGCGACGCTCGCAGCCCGGGAATTCACAGGAATAAGCATGGCTGAAGCCCGCATCGTCGGAATCGATCTCGGAACCACCAACTCGCTCGTGGCCTTCATGCAGGGCGACCACCCTGTCGTCATCCCCGGAGAAGACGGCAGCAACCTCGTCCCCTCCGTAGTCGCCATCCCCACGCCCAAGCAGGTCATCGTGGGCAACGCGGCAGGCAAGTACCTGGCCACCGCGCCGGACCGCGTCATTTACTCCGCCAAGCGGCTCATGGGCCGTGGCGTCGAGGACATCCAGGACGAGCTCAAGCTCTTTCCCTTTCACCTGGCAGACGATATCCAGCCCGGCGAAGTCATCCGCCTCAAGCTCGGCGACCAGGAATTCACACCGCCGGAAATCTCTGCCTACGTGCTGCGCCAGCTGAAGAAAAACGCTGAGCGCTACTTTGGCGCGCCGGTCACCAGGGCAGTGGTCACCGTCCCGGCCTACTTCAACGACGCGCAACGCCAGGCCACCAAGGACGCAGGCCGCATGGCCGGACTTGAAGTTCTGCGCCTGGTGAACGAGCCCACCGCCGCCGCGCTGGCCTACGGCCTCGACCGCCAAAAAGAAGGCATCGTCGCCGTCTACGACCTCGGCGGAGGCACCTTCGACATCTCCATCCTCAAGCTGCAGGAAGGCATCTTCGAGGTCATCGCCACCAACGGCGACACCCACCTCGGCGGCGACGACATCGACAACCTCCTGATCGCCATCGCGCTCGACGACATCCAAGGCGAAATGGACCTCGACCTCAGCGGAAACGCCGAAGCCGTGCAGGCCATCCGCAAAGCCGTAATCGAGGCAAAGATCGCGCTCTCCAGCGCCGAGACAACCCGTATCAGCGTCCAGCTACCCGGCGGCCAGCCTTACAACCGTGCGATATCGCGCGCACAGCTCGAGCAGATTATCCAGCCGGTTCTCGATCGCACCATCGGCCCCTGCAAACAGGCTCTGAAGGATGCGGGCATCACGCCCGAGATGATCGACGAGGTCGTCCTGGTCGGTGGCTCCACGCGCATACCGCGGGTCCGCAGCCTGACCGACGAAGTCTTTCACCTCAGCGCGCGCGGCAAAAAACCGCATGTCGAGCTGAACCCGGATGAAGTCGTCGCGCTCGGCGCAGCCGTGCAGGCGCATATTCTTGAAGGCGGCTCGAAGGCCACCGAAGACATGCTGCTGCTCGACGTCACCCCGCTTTCGCTGGGCATTGAGGCCCTCGGCGGAGTCGTCGCCAGGATCATCCAGCGCAACTCCACCATCCCCGCATCGGCCACGGAGCATTTCACCACCGGCGTCGATGGCCAGGCCAACGTCGCCATTCACGTGCTGCAAGGCGAGCGCGAGTTGGCCAGGGACTGCCGCTCACTGGCCCGCTTTGACCTCAAGAGCATCCCGCCCATGTCCGCTGGACTACCGCGCATCGAGGTCAAATTCCTCATCGACGCGAACGGAATCCTGCACGTCTCCGCCCGCGAACAGCGCAGCGGCAAGGAAGCTGAGATCGAGGTCAAGCCGACCTATGGTCTCACCGACGAGCAGGTCGAAACCATGATCCTCGACTCCTTCGACAACGCCGAAGAGGACTTCCGTCAGCGCCAGCTTATTGAGGCCCGCAACGAGGCCGGCACGATTCTGGCCGCGGTCGAGAAGGCGTCCAGCCACGCCGCGTGGTCAAAACTGACCGAGGAGGAAAAACAGCAGATCGCCGCGGTGTCAGAAGAACTCCGCGTCCTCAAGGAAAGCGATGACCTGCCCAGCCTTCGCGCCGGAACCGAAGCGCTGGATAAAGCTACGCACCGCTTTGCTGAGTTGATGATGGATTCCGCGGTGACGACCGCACTGGGCGGGCAGACAATGGAGTCAGCCGCCGAAAAACTGGGCGAGGCCCCGACTGCGCCCCATCCCTTCGCTCCAGCGGAAATCGAGTAAGCTTTTGAACAGAAACGATTGAGAGTCACCATGACAGACCAGAAGAACCATCAGAATCAGGAAATCGATCTTAGCAAGCCGCCGGCGCCCAACATGGTGCGCGTCACCTTTCTCCCCGAAGGCCGCACCGTCGAATTTGAATTCGGCGCCATGCCTTACGATCACCACGGCAAGCCCATGTCGTTCCTCGACGTGGCCGAGAACTTCAATATCTTCCTCGACCACGCCTGCGGAGGAGTCTGTGCCTGCACCACCTGTCACATCCTGGTGAAGGACGGAGCCGCAAAGATCAGCGAAGCGGACGAGGAAGAGCTGGACCGGCTCGACATGGCGCCGGGCCTTGAGCTTAACTCGCGCCTCGGTTGCCAGGCCGTCATCACCGGCCCGGGAGCATACGTCGTCGAAATCCCCAACTGGAACCGCAACTACGTTTCGGAAGGCAAGCCGCTCGCGCTCGCCCAGGACAAGGAGTAACTCCGCATATGCCTCAGGAAATCACCTGGAACGACGCAGAAGAAATCGGGATTCAGCTGCAGGAAAAGTTCCCGGACATTGATCCGCTCACCGTCCGTTTTACCGATCTGCACAAGCGAGTTACCGAGCTTGAAGGCTTCAGCGACGACCCGGCAAAATCGAACGAGTCAAGGCTGGAAGCAATCCAGATGGCATGGTACGAGGAATACAAGGACGCTCAGGGTTGAGCTGAACCCAGGCCCTATCCCTGCACGGAAATTCCCGCGAAGGACAGCACCGCGACCCCGCGTACCGGTTCGCCAAACGCGTGCGCCGGCTCAAACACACTGAACAGCAGCAGATTCTCAATCTGCGCACGTGATACCTGCGTATCGGGTCCGGAAATGATCCGATAGTCATACACCCACCCGGCGCGATTCACATAAGCCTCGACTACCACCGAGTTCGCATTTTGGATCGCACGTGCCTGCGCGGCTCCGTGCATCCTCCTCTCGCGCAAGCTTACCGGTTGTATCCGGGCTGCAACCGGCGAGGTGGCCGATGCCATGGAGTACAGAAGATGGGGGCTGGTCGCCGCATTATCTGAGGCTGCGCCAGCCTCTACCGGCTGCGGTGAGGCAAAAGCCCCAACCAGCATGGCTGCCGTTCCAAGCAGCACCACTGCAGACGCAAATCCCGCCGAAGCCCGCAACAGGAAGGGAGCTACCGTATTTTGCCATTGCAAATGAAGCCGGGCGATACTCCGCCGGGGAGTACGCGCCCTTTCCTGCGAGAGCGCAACCCGTATCCGCAGCGCAAGATCGGCAGGCGCCTTGGCCGGTCCAAGTCTGCTCAACGCCACTTGCATCGCGCGCCATCCGGTAAATTCACGTGCGCATTCCTGGCACGATTCAAGATGGGCCGCCATCTCCTGCATTACAACGCCTGTGAGTGCGCCATCAAGATAGGCAGAAAACCGTTCGCGTATTGACTGGCAATACTCCATCACGCCTCCTCCGCTACCAGCCTGGAACGCTCTGCGCCCACAGCCTTTTTGCGCGCCTTTTCGGCGTAAGGGGCTAACTGCGCTTTCAAATAGGCCCGCCCGCGCATCAATCGCGACTTCACGGTACCCAGGTTCACATTCAGAATTTCGGCAACCTCTTCGTAGGTAAACCCTTCGAGATCGCGCAGAACAATAACCGCGCGGAATGCTTCAGGAATTTCGCAAAGCGCAGCTTCCACACGCGCATGCATCTCGTTCAGAACCGCTTGCTCAAAGGGTGATTTTTGTTCGTCGGCAAGCGTGTCCCGCAGGCACAGTGCCTGCCCGTCGCTGGAGCTCCCCACTTCCGTTTCGATGGTCAGTTCCTGCCGGCGATGGCGAGACCACCAGCGCCGCTGGTTTAAAGCCTCATGCAGCGCGATCCGGTAGATCCACGTGCGCAGACTCGCCTCACCGTGAAAACCAGAGATGCCGCGATAGATCTTTACAAATACTTCCTGGGTAACATCGGCAGGATCGGAACCAGTGGGGATGGTCCGCGCAATCAGGCTGTAGATCGGCTGGTGATAGGTCGCAATCAACCATGCAAACGCCTCCTCTGAGCCTGCCTTCAATTGCGCAATCACCGCAGACTCTTCAGGATGTAAATCGATAACGCTTGCCAGATTGCCCAATGCCATTCCCGCTTGCATCGAAGAAGCTCCTCTTACAGTAACAGGAAGCAAAGCCAAACTGCGAGTAAGCGCTACAGCTGCCGCCGGCGGCTGAATGTCTCGCTCACTCTTACACTTTTAGACACCAACCCAACCACCAAAGGTTCCCTCTTTGCACAGAAAGTGTTCCATTAAGCGGCAATCCGCAATCCGTCGACCGCCCCCGCACTACCGCATCGCGCCTTTGGGTGTTCCCGCATCGGGCTTCTGCTCGCGCCTGGGGTGAATCTCTCTTTTCCCCTTGTGTTTCCTTCTCCTCGACGACCGGACAGGACCGTCGGTAATAACCGTTTCATGCGGCGGTTTGGCTGCAGCCACCCTGGCCGCCCGGATTGCGACCTTGAATTCCTTCATCTGCGCTTCGTGATGTTGCGAAACCCGCAGAATCGCATCGCCCAGCCGCGACCTTGCCGCCTGCAACTCTTGCAGGGAAGCAGCAATCGCCTCAGCCTCGTCGCGCGGGGCTGCGAAATCCGCAACTTCAGACACACGCAGCAGCACGTCATACAGCGCGTCTATATTGCGGTAAACGGTAAACGACGAAGGAACGGACTCCGGTACTGCATCGGCCGGAACCAGAAGTCCAGGCAGCGTTTGCGTCAGATCGTGCTGAATCGAGTCAACATCCGCCTGCGCCTGTCCGCGTATCCCGCGCGACGTTTTCCAGCGCCGTATGTCCAGATTTGCCGTGGTTTCCTGAACCTGTGAAAGTGCCGGCCGCAGATCGGTCGAAGGAGAAACCATGGTTGGCGGGTTGTTCGCCGGTTGTGCCATTCCAGGCGCCTGATCTTGCGCCATCAAAGCCGCCGGAAAAACGACCAGCGTGAGCGCCACGAGGGAGATTCCATATTTTTGCCGCATTGTGCTTAGGGACGATGCCTTATCTTGATGCTAAGTTGCCAGATACCCATCTGGTTTGACGAATCAGACCCCGTAAAGGACAATGAAGTGAGTCCGTTCCACGTGGGCCTGTGGCGCAGCTGGGAGCGCGCTTCCATGGCATGGAAGAGGTCGTCGGTTCGATCCCGACCAGGTCCACCAGCAATTTCTACACGATACGGACTCTCCTGACAAACCTGCTTCGTACACCACGTACGCGGCCTTTTGTCTGTGATGCCATCGCTGCGGCAAACTCCCATTCTCATGCCTGTTTCCCGGCATCGTTTTCGTACGCAACAGATGCGTGAACGTGACCACCGGAAATAGCGCCTCGATTTACGCAGAAGTTCACGCCAATTCTTCCGCGTAATTTGCCCCTTACGGTCGACCAACTCCGGAAATTCGACATCCTAACTTGCGGCTGTGAAAAGCGGAGTCATCCGTCGTCCTGGTAGTGCAGCAGACCGGGAAACAAGGAACCGCTCCGCCAGCCGACGTCCAACAAGGAGGGGTTCGCCATGCAAGAGTATCGGGAATTTACGATGAAGAGGATTCTGGTAGCCACGGATTTTTCCAGCGGCTCCTACGGCGCGCTGAACTATGCAAAACAACTCGCAAAAACTTTCAGCGCGAAAGTCTTCCTCCTGCATGTGGTTGACCAGGGAACGTCACCAGGCGCCGTGCAATCCGCACCCCGCCTCAGCGACAAGCTCGATATAGCCGAAGCTGAATTGCAACAAATCGCTTCGTCTCTTTCGCACGAAGGCATTGCCTGCACCACCCTCGCTCGATCCGGAGATATCCGGAATGTCGTTCTGGAGTTGGTGCGGGAACGCGAGATTGATCTGCTGGTAGTCGGAACCTACGGCAAGAGCGGCAGGTCCGATGGGAAGCTGGGGTCAATTGCAGAACTTCTCCTGCGCACTCTTCCATGCCCGGTACTCACCGTTGGTAAGGGTTCGCGCTCCAATGCGTATAAGAGCACGTACAAGCACAGTGTTCTCTTCCCGACCGACTTCTCCTGGACATCGCATTCCGCCCTGCCCTATGCGCAATGTCTTGCCGCGCACCTGAACGGCGACTTGCTTCTTTTGCACATCGCAGACAACGCCCAAAGCGATGCAGACCAGGACGCCCTGAACGCGCTCGCCCGCGAGATACCGAACAATCAAGTCAACAAGGAATGCATACTCCGTAGTGGAAACCCCGCGGCTGCCATCGCCGCCCTCGCCATTGAGAGGCATGTCGACTTCATCGTGATGGGGGTCCACAGCCCCGAGCAAGCGGACCACGCCCAAAACTACGGAACCGCTTTCGATGTGATCAGCAAATCGAGATGTCCGGTGTTCACGCTGTTCTCCAGACGCCACGTGGACAGTCAGGCGCCAGCCGCTGCGTAGCTCGGATTCAGAATGCGCGCTCCAATGCGCAGGCCATCTAGCTCGGCTTATCCGGACCTGGCCGGTCTGCTCGACGCAGCAAATCAATGACCTCACCGTCAGAGACCTGCGAGAAATCATCATAAAACTGCCCGACAGCATAAAAGTCTTCCGGAGCATGCAGCACCACAAGACGGTCCACATGCAGCCGTAGACGGTTGCACGCCGCCGTGGAAGCCACCGGAACTGCAACCACCAGATGTTTTGGCTTCATTTCCTGCAGCGCCTCGATGGCCGCGTACATGCTGGCTCCCGTCGCGACACCATCGTCTACCAGAATCACCGTTCGCCCCTCAACATGAACCGGAGGGCGGCCTTCACGATAGATTCGTGCACGCTCCTGCAGCTTTCTCTCCGTCGCGCGCGTCACCTTCTCGATCTCCTCCGGCTTCAAACCCGTGGCCGCAACAATCTCTTCGTTGATATACCGGCTTCCGCTGGCAGCAATCGCGCCAAAAGCCAGCTCTTCCTGCCCTGGAACCCCTAACTTTCTGGAAAGAAATACATCCAGGGGCGCGTATAAATGCTGCGCTATCTCAAACGCGACTGGAACACCTCCGCGCGGCACCCCAAGCACAAGCACACCCTCCACGTTGGCAAGGTCGGATAGTTCCTGTGCCAGCATTTGCCCGGCTTGCTGTCGATTTCTGAAGATCATCCACCCTCCAGTATTTGGGCTCCTCATCGCGCAGCTCAGCTCTTGCCGGTAGCGCCTTGAGATTCCATGTACCGTTTCCGCACTGCCCCCGATCCCGCTCTGCCCCGATCAGGCCGCTGTCTCCATTGTGACTCCTTAGGAGCGGATAGGGCGGGAACAGGAAAGCAGGCCTGCACAGGATCATTCCCGCAGCAGGTGGAACGCCAACCAGGTTTTGCGCCAGCAAAGGAGTTTGGCATGAGCCAAAATTACGGAGCCCGCTCCGTTCACTGCCTGCAATGCAATGCTTGACCGAGAGAGCAGGCAAAACACTCTGCCCCAAACCTCAAAATGGCTGAGAATAACGGGCGGCAGGACAAATCGACACGGTAGTCAACCGAAATGCAGCACTTCTATTACTGATTTACTAATTGAATTTTCTATACTGGTTGAGCGGCCTCAACGGCCTCTGCTTCCGTCGCAAACAGCCGGAATAGCGGTAGAATCCCCACCATTTTGAAGGTCTTAAGTGCAAACGATGACGGGGAAACCAGCTTCGTATCTCCGCCCAATTCCTCAGTCTTACGCAGAGCATTTACCACAGAACCAATACCGCATGAGTCAATAACCGGCATGGCTGATAGGTCAAGGATGATCTGGATATGGCCGGACTCCAATGCCGCGAGAACTGCATTGTCGAATGCAGTGACCGGCTCTCCGTACTTCAAGGAGCCTTTGACCTTAATAACGCAAATATTTGCGGTCTGCCTTATGTCGAGATCCACATTAGTTCCTACAGGACAGAATTCCCTTTACACGGGAAGCCCTGATTGCTAGCCTGCCCGTAACTTCCGAGTGACCCGACGTAGAATATATACGCTTCGGTTGCTCTTTTCCAGCATCTGAGATCTGCCTAGTGGGTGGTATTAGTTCAGAACGTCTATTGATGGCGACAACCAACCTGCTGCGCTCGACTGAGACGGGCAGCCGGGCGATGATTCTTGCTGAAACACTGGTAGGCGCGGTACCAGACAGTGCCTGCATCCTCTACAGCATCCCAAAAGAGCCCGATCAAACCTACTGGATTCCAATCGCATACTCCGGAGACGTAACCCCGGCAGAGGAAATAATTGCGGAAAAGCCGCGCATCTTCCCTGCAGACGAAGCCCCTCTTATCTACAAGGCCGACAAGCTGCGGCGCGAAGAATACGCCCACTTACACTCCGCTCGAACCATACGTTCCATCACCTACCTCCCTTTTACTGAAGGCGCTGTCTCCGGCTTGTTTGAGCTCCTCTCCCACGGAGAAGAAATAACGCGGCAGCAGGTCCTCGATCTGCAGCCGCTAATCAAGCTCGCCGGTGTTGCCCTCGCTGCCGCTGAAGCAGAGCAGGATCTGAGGCAGGAGCGCCTGAATTCCATTCACAGGCTTACCCAGCTCTACGACCTTGAGAAATCACTGAACGCCACCCTTGAGCTCGATCCACTGATTGAACTGATTCCCGCAAAGGTCATCAGCATGATCCCCGCCCAGGCAATCCACCTCTGGATGTTTGATGGGGAGGACCTCAGGCTCATGTCGAGCGCCGGTCAGGACAAAACCGTGGAAGCCGGTATCACACAAAAGCCGGGCGAAGGCTACGTCGCGGACATGGCGGAGGAGGGAGATCCCATCCTCATCGAGGATCCTGAGGACCCGAGACTCCAGACCCGGAATCAAGCGACCGGCGACAGAGGAGCAGCTCAGGTTTACACCGCCCTGCTCGTTCCATTGCTTCAGGAAGGCAGCGAAGTCGGCGTAGTCGAAGCGGTGAATAAGACTGGCGGCGGCCCCTTCGACGATGATGACCTGTTCTTTCTCAACACCATGGCAGAGACCATCAGCAGCGCGTTAAAAAACGCCAGCCTGATGCTCAGCGAGCGGAAGCTGGAGATACTGGAAGCCCTGGTGCACGTCAGCACCGAGATCACTTCAACTCTCCGCCTTGAACGCCTTCTTCAAATTATCGTCAACAGTCCCCAGTCGGTGCTCCCCTTTGAACGCTGTGCCATTGCAATTGACCAGCGGGGGAAGCTTCAACTCAAGGCAATTTCCGGAATGGCGAGTATTCCGGCAGGTGACGTCACCGTCGAGCACCTGCGCGAGCTCATCGCATGGCTCTCAAAGAATGACGAAATCCTCCTGGTGCGGCAGCACAACGACGAGCCGGAACACGAGGACCCAGCCGTCCGTGCGTTCTTAAAAAAGTATTTCGAGGAAAGCGGCATGCGCGCTATCTACGCCTTGCCGCTCAGCGACGACCAGGGTCGAGTGGGCATGCTTATTTATGAAAGCAGCGATCCGGACTTCCTGGAAACGGCACATATCGAAATGATCAAAGTGCTCGCAGGTCAGGCCACGGTTGCCACCCGCAACGCACTGCTCTATCGCGAAGTCCCGCTCATCCAGATCCTCGAACCGCTTATGCACCGCAAACGGATGATGCTGCGCAGCGAACGGCAGCGGCGTTTTTTTGCGCTCTATGTTGTGCTCGCCGCAATCGCCTTTTTCACCCTGGTCCCGCTGCCGCTTCGGTTCCGGGGCGCCGCGGCCGTTGGTGCGCAGCACATAGTTACAATCGCGGCTCCAGTGGAGGGCAATATCGCATCGGTGACCGCCCGCGAAGGAGAGCGCGTGCGGCAAGGTCAGGTTCTTGGCGCCATGGATACCTGGGAGTGGAAAGCGGATCTCGCTTCAGCGCAGGCAAAATATCAGGCCGCCGTCCTCGCACTGGAAAATGATCTTGCCGCCGGCTCCCCCAAAGCAGGCCAGGATCGCGCCGAGGCCGACCTTCTGAAGGCCCAGGTCCGCTTTGCCGAGCTTCGGCTCGCAAACGCGGAGCTCCGGTCTCCCATCAACGGCATCGTTCTTACTCCCAATCTGCAGAATGCCGCCGGAGAACACCTGGATGCCGGAGCATCGTTCGCCAAAGTGCTGGATGTATCGAATGTGGTCGTCAATGTCGCCGTCGACGATGCCGACATTCCGCTGGTGCATCCCGGACAATGGGTCGCAATCAAGTTTGACAGCTTCCCCGCGCACACCTGGCACGGAAAAATCGCCATTGTCAGCCCCGAAGCGCATCTGCAAAATGGAGAGCGGGCCTTCTTTGCCCGCGTATATCTTGATAACCCGAATGCAGAGTTGCGCGCCGGCATGGTAGGGCATGCCAAAATCTGGGACGGCTTCCACAGCGCCGGATACGTGCTTCTAAGGCGGCCCGCGTTGTGGATTTGGGAGACTTTCTGGAATTTGATCGGCTGGTGAATCTTTATGCAGGTACGGGTCTTTCGTTATTTCGCAACCCCCGCCGCAGTTGCAACCTCGCTCGGCCTTGTTCTCTTTCTGGCTGGCTGCAACGCACGTCCCGTTCTCTCCTCCAAAAGCGCAGCTCACAGCACCGCGAAAGATCGTACTGCGCCCATTCCCGCAAAACGAACGGAAGTCGCTGAGCCAACCACCTCCACCGCGTCAACCATTGGAGCAGACTCCTTCACCACAACCGGCCCCCTGGTCGTCGACCAGCAGGCGAATATTGCCGCGCAGCGAGACGGTCAAATCGTGGAGGTTCGTGCCCATCTCGCCGACCATGTCGCCAAAGGACAGGTCCTGGCCTTACTCGACAGCAGCGAACTCCAGGCCTCTCGTGATGCTGCCGCGGCAAAAGTCACTGCGCTCAAGGCCGAAGTGCGCGAGTGGAAGGCCGAACAGGAGGTGGAAACCGCGGACCTGCATCGAGCCGCTCTTTTACGCGCAGCGCAGGTAATGGACGAGGTCGACTGGGAGCACTTCAGGTACAAGCTGCGGGAGACGATTGCAGAGGTAGCCAGATACGAAGCCGATGAGTCGGTCGCTCAATATCAGCTCCAGGCACTCAACGTGAAACTGGATCAATCGCGCATCACCGCACCGTTTCCAGGAGTCGTAGGCCGCGCATCCGCACGCGTTGGACAGCAGGTAAAGACTAGCGACGTACTCTTCTGGGTCACAGCGGAACGGCCCCTCCACATCCTGTTTACCATCCCCGAAAGCGAGCTTCGCGCGGTCCACCCCGGCACGCGCCTTGAGCTTACAACCCCCGTATTTCCCGAGCTTCATCAGGCCGCAATTGTGCGCCGCGTCAGCCCGGTCGTGGACCCATCCAGTGACAGCATTGAGATCGAAGGCGACCTTGCGCATCCCTCTCCGCTGCTCAAGCCCGGCATGTCCATGCAGATTCATTTGGGAAAACCATGAACCTCAGCGAAGCACTCGACGCCGCGCTTCCGGAGATACCAAAAAGCAGGGTGTTGCGCAAAACTCCGCCGCTACTCGATCCCGACCTCATCGTGCGCGAAGACACGCTCGATGGCGAACAGGTCACGGTCGTCTACCAGCGCAGCACGACCAATATCTATCGCTTCCCCCCAGTCCAGTGGAAGCTGGTACAGCTTTTTGACGGCACAAAGAGCTACGAAGAAATCGCGGAAGAATACTCCGCGGAGTACGCACCCATTACAGCCGACGAAGTAAAGGATTTGGCATCTGGCCTGGACGAGTCCAACTTTTGGTACCGGACTGCTCAGGAAAAAAACATTGCTCTGAGCGAGAAGCTCCGCGCAGAGCGCTCCCGGCGCAGTCATAAGAGCGTTGGGGCCAACCTGGCTCACATCTCCTTCTCGGCCTGGGATCCGGACCATTACCTGACGCTTTTGGATAATGCCGCCGGCAGCTTTCTGTACGGCCGCTGGTTTACCGTGCTGGTCGTTCTGCTTTTTCTTTTTGAGGCCTTCATCTTTGTCCTGAAATGGCCTCTTCTCAGCCACGACATACCGCTCTATTACAACTTCAGCAAGAAAAGTTTTGCCGACCTCGCCAGTTTTTGGCTCATCTTCTTCATCATCGGATTCTTGCATGAAAGCTCGCACGGCCTCACCTGTAAGCACTTTGGCGGTGAGGTCCACAGCATGGGTTTCATGTTTCTCTATCTCACCCCATGCTTCTATGTGGATGTCTCCGAGTCATGGGTATCTGCTACGCGGCTGCAGCGTCTGGCCACTATCATCGCCGGCATCTGGATTGAGATGGTGCTGTGCGGCATGGCAATGGTCCTATGGCTCAACACTCCCATTGGAGAACCACTTCACGACTTCGCCTATCAGATCATCCTCATCACCGGCCTCGCCGTCATCGTCATCAACCTCAACCCCCTCATCAAGCTCGACGGCTATTACTTCTTCACGGAGTGGATTGGCATACCTGATCTCAAAGAGCGCTCCACCGCCTTTCTTTCCGGCTGGGTGCAGCACCACATCTTCCGGCTTTCGGTTGAGGTACCCATCGTTCCGCGCAGACGCGTGGCTCTCTTTGCCGGATATGCAATCCTCTCGGGCCTCTACAGCTACCTGCTTCTGTTTGTCGTCGTACGATTCGCCTTCAACATACTCACGCATTTTATTGCGGAATGGGCCCTGCTACCGGCGATACTGCTCTCCTATGTAATCTTTCGCTCGCGAATCCGCCTCCTGGGCGCCTTCCTTGCCAACTTCTACCAGGCCCGAAAGGAGAGCATTGTGTGGAAAGTAACACCTCTTCGGATGGCTGCTTTCGCTCTAGCCGCCATTCTGCTCTTCGTACCCATATGGCACACGCGTGAAAGTGCCTACTACCTTGTTGAACCCTCAGATGTGCAGGTATTGCGGGCAGGCGTTCCGGGGACGGTCCGCGCTGTTTATGTTCAGGAAGGACAACTTGTCCGGAAGGGTCAACCGCTCGCCGGGCTCGACAGTCTGACCTATGACACGCGCAGTTCCAGCGCCAGGGACAATCTTGCGCTGGCATCCGCCCGGCTTGAGAATTCGGTGGTATACCAGCATGGGCTCGGCCCTGCAATTGCAGCTCACAACAAGGCAAGACAAATACAGGCAATCTCGGAAGGCGAAAGCCGCTTCCTTACGATCCGCGCCCCCTATGATTCGCGGGTTATGACCGCGTCACCCGAATCGCTGGTCGGAAAAAATGTTGGTCAGGGCGAAAAGATCATCGCCATTGCAAGCACTCGCCCACCAACTATCCGGATCTTTGTTCCGGCGCCGGCTCTCGACAGGGTTCATGCTGGGGACCTGGTCGCCATCGATACACACTCGACCTTTTTCCCCGCGTGGGTTCGGCTGGCCCCGCTCAGCGGAGAGACATTCAAATTGCCAAAGGGAATCCTGCCGCCTCAAAAGTACATCGGGCTTGAGCTGCCTGCGTTTTATGTGTCCCGTACACAGTTCAACCACCCGGCCGCAGTGCTTCGACCCGGTATGGTGGGCAAGGCAACAATCCTTGATAGGAGACGGAGCGTGGCCTGGAGAATCTATGCCGCCATGCGCAATCTCGTGCGCAGCTATGTTTGGTAGGCAAAGAAACGGCGAGACGTCGGGTGTCGTCTCGCCACAAATCCGGGGAACAACTCGTTGGATGATGTCCAACCTTGTTTGAAACGGTTCTACATTAATGGCCGTACGGCTGTCTTCAGCTTCGAAGCAGGGGCCGGGGCAGACTTGGTATTCCTGTTGGTCCTGGTTGAGCTCGACTTCTTCGTCTTCAATGTCTTCTTCTGGATTGCCATGGCTTTCTCCTCGCTTTCCTGGTTCGCATTCAACGTTTAGGGCTTGACGCCGGTGAAGCTTAGGACATCATCTTCGCCAAAGTCGCCTTCTTGGCAAGCTGGATCCTCTTGGCCATCCTCAAACTCGCTGCCGTTTGCAGTTTCGATGAAGGGGCCGTTGTCGTCGCCGGAGCAGCCTTACGATTGCTCTTTGCGGTGGAAGTGCTCTTGCTGATCAAAGACTTTTTCTCGATTGCCATTTTCATTTCCTCGCTGAAGTGTTGGATGATTGCTACGCCTTCCCTATTGCAGTCAGCGTGCCAAACTCGCGGGGGGCCCGCCAAAAACACAGCAGAACCTTTGTTTTCCTAGGTTTGCATGTTCTGGTTCGATCTCGTGGATCTTCGGCGTGGAGAGCTATCGGGGTATATGAGTTAAAATTTAATCCATATAGGATTAAAAATTAACCCCTCTGCCCTGTTCAGAGCGAATACTTCCGGCACAAATACTTCATCCGCTGAGTATCCAGCTTCAGCAGCCGTGCTGCGGCCATCTTGTTCCCTGACTCCCGGCGAATCGCAGCCTCCAGCAGCGCGATCTCCATCTGGCGAATCTGCTCGTCAAACCCCACTCCGTCCCTGGGCAATAGAATCGCATCCTGCGCTGACAGGCTCTGCTCCAGCATCTGCGTCGGCAGTTGCTCCAGATGGATATTGGTCCCCTTGACCGTGATCAGGAGCCGCTGCATCAGGTTTTCCAGCTCACGAACATTGCCAGGCCAGTCGTGTTCCTCCAGAATAGCCAGAACTTCGGGCGTCAGATGCTTGGGCTGCACGTTATTGGCTGCCGCGTGAGCACGCAGGAAATGGTCAGCAAGCAGCGCAATATCGCCCGTCCGTTCGCGCAACGCGGGAAGGTGGATCGGCACCACGTGGATCCGATAGTAAAGGTCCTCCCGAAATTTCCCCGTCCGGGCCATCTCTTCCAGTGGCTCGTTGGTGGCGCAGATGAGCCGGAAATCAATCTTCCTGCTCTGACGGCTCCCCAGCCGCTGCACCTGATGATCTTCCAGCACGCGCAGTAGCTTGGTTTGCAGAGGCAGGGTAAGAGTCGCAATCTCGTCCAGAAAGATCGTGCCCCCGTCCGCCTGTTCAAAGTGCCCGGGCTTCGAATCCACTGCCCCGGTAAAGGCGCCGCGCTCATGACCGAATAGCTCTGACTCGATCAGATTCTCCGGCAGCGCTGCGCAGTTCACCCGGATATAGGGTTTGTTTCGCCGGCTGCTCTGCGCAACAATCGCTCTTGCAACAAGCTCCTTGCCGGTTCCGCTCTCGCCCCGGACAATGACCGTGATCTGGCTTTCGGCCACCTGGGAAATGGCCGCATACACGCGCTGCATCGCAGCACTTCCACCGATCAGGTCCTCAAACACACTGACGTTCGGTGGTCGCTCATCGACAGATGAAGGATCAGGCTCGGGCTTCAACTTTTTGGCAACAACTCCTTTATGACCCACTGGACAGATAGCCCACCTCAGATCGTTGGTGAACAGCGAACCAACCATTCTGCCTTATTGAAGTGCAAGGATTGAAGCACAAAATATACGTATAAAAGATCCCTATTGGATCTATATGTATAAAAGGGTCCTGTTGAATCAGGGTCAGAAAAATCATAAGGGACACTCTGCCCACGTCAGGTCTGCTTGAGCCCCGCAGCGCGGCGAAGCTCTTCCCCAAGCAGCACCGCCTCGGATATTTCTCGCATGCTCTTGCGGCGTCGCCGGCTCTCCTTTTGCATCATGCGGTAAGCCTCATCTTCGCTAATGCTGTGGTCCCGCTGCAGCAAACCCTTGGCGCGCTCAATCAGTTTGCGTGATGCAAGCTGCCCGCTCAGAGCGTCGCGTTCGCTCTCCAGACGGGCCATTTCAATCTCCGCGCCCACCAGAAAACCCACGGTCGCGATCGTCTGCATTTCCCACGGCGTGTAGTGATGCGTCTGGCGGTGCTGCACATTGATGACGCCCACGAGACCACCGCGCGCCAGAATCGGCACCGAAAGGAAGGCCTCGAATGTGTCCTCCGGCAAATCCTTGAACGCCTGAAATCTCGGATCGCGCAGCGCGCCCGCATTGATGGCTACCGCTTCGCGGTGTTCCGCCACCCAACCGGTAATACCCTGGCCTACCTTCAAACCAAGCCGGTCCACAACATCCGGATGTGGGTTTTTCGAGGCACGCAGTACCAGCTGATTGTCTTCCAGCACATAGATAAAACAGGAGTCACAGCTGAGCAGGGTCTCGATAAAGCTCACAATCTGGCTCAGCACGGCATGCAGAGGATCGGAAGCCGCCATTCTCCGCCCAATATCGTGCATGATCCGGATCGCACTCAGTTGGCGGGAATCCGTCCGAAGCACAGCTTCTGCACCAGACCCGCCATCCCGCAAAGCAGCCGGCTCCATCTCCGAGGCGTTGCGCTTCTGCTCAAGCAGCTTCGCTGCTCGCTCTGCCGCCTCATGCATCAAAATCCCCATCTTCGGGTGCGACGGCTCAAAGTCAGGCTGCACTCCGTATCGTCCAAGCTCCTCCGACGTGCTCGGCCCAATGGAAAGGACCACCGCCCGCTGCAGGCCGGCCCCCAATGGCTCCGTGAGGTTCATCATCTCCGCTACCTGGAACAAATGCACGACCTGGATCGCGGTCAGGAAAACTACAACCTCCATCTCTCCATCGGCAATCGAGCGGACCGCGTTGCGCAAAGGCTCCAGATCTCCCGGAAGCGCCCACTGGTACACAGGAACTCTTGTCCACTCCACACGGTGCTCGCTCAAAGCCTTCAGAAGTTCGGGATTCGTCGTCCCATATTCCTGCACAGCCGCGCGCAGGCCCTCCAGCGAAGCGCCAAAAGTCTTTTCGAGCGCTCCAATTAACTCGCGCCATGTCGATGGCTCGGGCGCGGTCACAGCTACCGCCAGCCCCAGCTCCCGCAGCGCGGCACTGGACTTCGGGCCCCGGGCGACCAGTTTCACGCGCCGCAGCGACTCGACAATCTGCGCAGGGTCATAGCGTGTCGCCAAAATATCCATAAGCCGGCGAACGCCAACCCCTGTGGTCAAAATCATCAGGTCGAACTCGCCGTCGATCAGTCGCCGCCCGAACTCCAGCGCTTCCTGGTTCGACTCCAGCGGAACCTCGCGCATGGCGGGCACAACCGTCGGATCGCCGCCATACGTCCGAATCAATTTCGCGATCTCAACCGCACGACGGCTCTCCAGCGCTAAAACCTTCATCCCATTCAAACTGCCGCTTGCCATGCTTTTATTCTTTACCGAAACCACCTCGCGTGCGGCAGAATTGTCGCTCGCCACGCTTGCACCGGGAAAGCCCGGACACCCCCATCCCCCGGTGCTCTCCGAATTCCTCTGGAATAGTACAGGCAAGTCGAGTAGAGTGTTTCCAGTTTATTCGCACTCAAGAAGATGGGAAGCTCAATGGAATCTGTCTCACCTGCCCCTCTGGAAACCCCCTCGAGCGTATCGTCAACCCGCCTGATATCGCTCGACGTCCTTCGTGGAATCACCATCGCATTCATGATTCTGGTGAACAATGGTGGCAAATATGCATTTCATCCGCTCACGCACTCCGTCTGGAACGGTTGGACGCCCACCGATCTGGTGTTTCCTACATTCGTCTTTCTGGTGGGCATGACCATCGTCTTTTCAACGGAGTCACGTCTCCGCCGAGGCGCTTCAAAAAAGAGCATTGCACTCCACGATTTGAAGCGGTTCGCCATATTGTTTGCGCTCGGTATCGTGGTCAACGGTTTCCCGTTTTTTCCACTCGGCACCCTTCGCATTTACGGCGTACTGCAGCGCATCGCCATCTGCTTCCTCATTTGCAGCTTCCTGTATCTTTGGGATAAAAAACCGGCCAGCAAAATCATTCTCGTCGTCACTTGCCTGGTCGGCTATTGGGCGCTGCTGCGTTTTGTCCCCGTGCCCGGATACGGCGTTCCCGGCAAAGCCATGCCCTTCATGGACAAGACCGCCAACCTTGCCGCCTGGCTCGACCGGCATATCTTTCCGGGACGTCTCTATCGCGGCGTGCGCGACCCTGAAGGCCTGCTGAGCGACATCCCCGCCGTCGCCACCACGCTCCTCGGCATGTTGACAGCCCTGTGGCTCCGCACAGGAAAGACGATGCAACAGAAATTCGCCGGACTGCTCGGTGCAGGCATCGTGCTGGTTCTTCTGGGCGAGCTCTGGAACCCCTGGTTCCCGATCAACAAAAACCTCTGGACCAGCTCCTTCGTTCTCTTCTGCGCCGGCGTCTCGCTGCTGTGCCTCGCGCTCTGCTACTGGGCCATTGAAATTCGCAACTGGAAGAAGGGCTGGACCTACTACTGGCTGGTCTTCGGCGCCAATGCGATCACCGCCTACATGGTTTCGGAGCTTCTGTCTTCCGGAATTTCCGCCATCAAGGTAAGCCCCGGCCGCAGCTTCTTCAGCCTGACCTACTACAACGTATTCCAGCGCATCCATCCTTACGGAATAGGTGCGCTGTTATACGCTCTGGCATTCGTGATGGTCTGCTGGCTTGTTGTATGGCCTCTTTACATCAAGAAAATTTTCATCAAGGTTTAGCAGGGACCGTCGCGCTTCCGTGCATCCACTCGTTGTAGTGCCGCAGATACTCCGCCTTGTATGCCGCAACCGCATCGGCATAGCTTAGGTCCGGAGTATCCACGCGGCGGCTCCATGCAATGCTCACCGTATGCGTGCCCGGCGGCACCGTGACCGCGCTGCCCATCACCGGCACGCTTTTGCCGTCCGCCGAAACCGACTCGACCTTCATAAACCATGGCAGATGAACCACGAGCGCCTTCGGCGCATCCACCCACCTCGAATCAATATGCAGCACGGCGGAAGTATTGCTCGGCTGGTCGAGCCTCAGGCTCACCTTGCCGAAGTCCGTCGGTACATTCTCGGCAGCGATGGGCTTCCCGGCGCCAATCCAGTCCGGAGATAGCACCGAGAGCAGATGCAGGTCCTGGCCGTCTTCGCGCACAAACATGTTCCGCACCAGGGTGCGATACTCAGCCGCAAACCATCCATGCGGCGAAAGGTTCCCCTCAAAATTCCGGTCTCCCCACGGACGGATCGCAAACTCGAATCCCGCCTGCGTGGAGCTGGTATGCAGCAGCAGCGCATACAGCTCATGCACCGCTTGGTCCTGGTCTCCGCGAATCACCTCGGTCAGCGTGTTCTTGATGGTCAGATAGTGATGGAGATAGCGCCCATCTCCATACGTCATGATCCCTTCCTTGTACTTCGCCTGCGTCGTCTTCAGCGTGGCCGTAATGCGCGGATCATGCGGCGATAGCACGTGCTCCGGATAGGTGCCCAGCAGATTGCCCCAGTCCTGGCCGCCCTTCTGCCCATCAAGCGCCGGAGGAATGTAGCCTCCGGTCTTGGCCGTCACCTCGTCCAGACGCTTCAGGAAAGTTGCCCGGTAGTCGTTGTACTCCCGCTGGAAATCGGCGGCATCCTCGGTCTTGCCCAGCGACCGCGCCATCAGGATCGCTTCATGCAGCCCATCCAGCGCCAGAAAATTGTAGCCGGTAATGTGTCCCGCGACGTCCTCGTTATCGTGCACATTCGACGCCGGCATCAGATGCAGCGGATCCGCTGCGCGCGCCTTCTTCAGCCACGCAACAGCGCGCACAATGGAAGGAAATACCTTCTCGGCGAAAGCGCGGTCGTGGGTCATCCGGTAGTGTTGCCCATACGCCCAAAGCGTCTCGCCCCAGCCGTCATACTGCTCTGACTGCGAAAGGAAATTGCCGTCCGGCGTCTGCGAGTCTGCGAAGAAGTCCAGCACCTGCCGCGCAATCACTGGATAGCCGGTGACGTCATACGAGTGAACAATGTCCGACGAATCCCGCAGGTAAAACGAGTGGTAGTGCAGGTCGTTCACCGTCTGGATATAGTGTCCGTCGATCTTGTTCCGCGCAATCAGGTCGTAGATCAGGCTGGTGCGAAACACATCCGTCACCTTCGCCTCGGGCAGGGTCAGCCGCATGCCCCGATGAAGAATTCCCTCCCAGAAGTTGACCATTCGCTGGTGATACGAATCAAACGACGCATTCTCCACCGCCGTCAGCTCTGTCCCCGGCGCGGCTGGAATCACCGGCAGCTTGAACACCAGCACATAGTCCTCGCCGGGCGCCAGCATTTTGGTGTAGCGCACCACGCCGGCCGGTGTCGTAGGCAAAATATCCAGCAAACGCGGCTTGAGGTTCGGAGAACTATTGTAATTCTGCCGCAGAGTAAACGACCTCTCCGCCGGATGCTCCGGAAACACATACATCGCCTTGCCGTCGCGCACGAACGCATTGCCTGAGAATGCATACTCCCACTGCGTGCTGAACAAAACTCCCGGCTGGCGATAGTCTCCTAGGCGCTTTGCCGCAACCGGCCGCACAAAGCGATTGTCCCCAATCGGGCGCGGCGTATTTGACGGCGCCTGATACCGGAACCCTGCCGCCAGCAGCGCCCGCGTCGGAATCGATCTCTCGTTATGCATCCGAACGCGAACAAAATCGACAAGCTGGCCTTCCGGAGTCCCATCGAGCGTGGCTGCAAACATGGTGAAGTCGTACGCAATGCCGTCCTGCTTCCAGGTATAGCGGTCAATCGGAAGGTATCCGCGCTCGAGCGTGCGCAGCCGCTGGTGGACCGGCGTATCGTCCGGCCCGGTAAAGAACATCAACTCCCCGAATCCCGTGTAGAGATAGCCTTCCGGAGTAATCTCCGTGGCCTCGGGCGCGTCCATCACGCCAATTTCATCCGACGGCTGGCTGAAGTAGGAGAATGGCTGGTTAGGCGGATCGATCTTCGGCGAAACCATCTGTACCAACTGGGCCGAAAGAGAAACTGTAGAAGCCAAAGCTGCGGCGATTGTGACCACTCCAGTGATCACATGTGTACGAAAAACTCGTTTGTACCAGTTACGCATCGAACGGACGCCCCGGAAGAATTTATGGTGACAATAACCTAATCTTTTCCGGCTGAGATAGCCAGCACTTGCATCACCCTGCGTCAGGTTGACGCGCACTACTGCTTTATACGTAGACTGGCTTCGAAGCCAGTTACGACCTGGAGCGCTGCGGATTGAATCCACAACCCCGCGCTTGCGGCCACAACAGATCATCCCCCTGGCCTGAAGACGGCGGAGGCATCGTTGCGAATATCGCTCTTTATCACCTGCTACAACGACACGTTGTTCCCGGAGACAGGACAGGCCGTCGTACGGCTGCTGGAGAATCTCGGCCACACCATCGACTTCCCTCTGGAGCAGACCTGCTGCGGCCAGATGCACTACAACACCGGATACGAGCGCGAGGCCATGCCCCTGATGCGCCGCTTTGTGGACATCTTCCGCGACTCCGAAGTGGTGTGCATCCCCTCGTCCTCATGCGTGGCGATGATCCGCGACCACTATCCCAAAATGGCCGCCGCACAGAACGACCCGGAGCTTGTGCGCGCCGTCGGCGAACTTCTTCCGCGAGTCTTCGAGCTTACCGAGTTGCTGGTCCACCGCCTGGGCACGGAGGACGTGGGCGCATACTTCCCGCATCGCGTCACCTATCACGCCAGTTGCCACTCGCTGCGCAGCCTCCAACTTGGCGATGCGCCCTTGCGGCTGCTGCGCAACGTGCGGGGCATCGAATTGATTGATCTACCCAATGTGGACCGCTGCTGCGGATTCGGCGGCGCCTTTGCGATCAAGATGGGCGACATATCCGCGGCCATGCTCGCGGAAAAGATGACCGACGTGGAGAACACCGGGGCAGAAGTTGTCACGGCGGTCGACAACTCCTGCCTGATGCACATCTTCGGCGGCCTGCATCGCCAGCGCGCCGGGACCCGCATGGCGCACATCGCAGAAATTCTGGCCTCCACAGACACCGGCCGCAACGCAGGTGCGCAAGTATGACCATACGCGTCGGCGAATCCGGACAGGCGCCCTCCTTCCAGCGCGCGGCACTGCCTTTGCTGAAGGACGCGCAGCTCAGAAAGAACGTCCGCCACGCAACAGATGTTATCCAGAGCAAGCGCGCCTCGGTTGTGGCGGAAACCAAAGACTGGCAGGAGTTGCGCACCTCGGCCAGCGCCATCAAGGCGCATACGCTCAGGCATCTTGACCGCTACCTCCAGCAGTTTGAGCAGGCCTGCACCGCCGCGGGCGGCGAAGTGCACTGGGCAACCGATGCGGATGAGGCCAACCGCATCATCACCGCTCTGGTAAAGCAATACCAGTGTAACGAGGTCATCAAGATCAAGACCATGACCTCCGACGAAATAGGGTTGAATCAAGCGCTGGAGAACTCCGGTATCCACGCGCATGAAACAGATCTGGCCGAGCTCATCATCCAGCTCGGCAACGATAAGCCTTCCCACATCGTCGTTCCGGCACTCCATAAGAACCGCAGCCAGGTGCGTGAAATCTTCCTCGAGAAGATGCACCTATCGGAGCTGGGCGAGCGTCCCGAGGATCTGACCGCAGCCGCCCGCCACTACCTTCGCGAAAAGTTCCTGAACGTAAAGATCGGGGTGTGCGGCGCAAACTTTCTCGTCGCAGAGACCGGCGGCGTATCCATCGTCGAGTCGGAAGGGAACGGCCGGATGTGCCTCACGCTGCCCGACGTCCTGATTGCCGTGGCCGGCATTGACAAGGTCATCCCCTCGTTCCAGGACCTCGAGGTATTTCTGCAACTGCTGCCGCGATCGGCGACCGGCGAGCGCATGAACCCGTACAACTCTCTGTGGACAGGGGTCCACGCCGGAGACGGGCCCAGGCATTTTCACGTCGTGCTGCTGGACAACGGCCGGACCGGCGTACTGGCCGACGCAGCGGCGCGGGAGACGCTCCACTGCATTCGCTGCGCAGCCTGCCTGAACACCTGCCCCGTGTACCGCCAAACCGGCGGACACGCCTACGGGTCTACCTACTCTGGACCGATCGGCGCCATCCTCACGCCCCAGTTGAACAACATGCAGCACTCGCAGTCGCTTCCCTTTGCATCGTCGCTGTGCGGCGCGTGTTACGAGGTGTGCCCGGTCAAGATCAATATCCCCGAGGTACTTATTCACCTACGCTCGCGGATCATTCAAGGACAGAAGGGAAATTTTGATTTCGAAGCCCTGGCCATGCGCGCCGCCGCCGCCGCCTTCGCGAGCCGGAGACGATTTGAGGCAACACAGCGCCTGGGCCGGATCGGCCAATGGCCCTTCGAATCCAATGGCTGGGTGCGCAATCTTCCCGGCATGCTCGGCAACTGGACCCGTGTACGCGACCTCCGCGCCCTGCCCCGGCAAACCTTCCGGGAGTGGTGGAAGGAACGTGCCACGTCCCGGAAGGAGCAGGACCATGCCTGACTCCCGGGACATCATGCTGCAGCGGATTCGAGCCGCAATCACCGCCGGAAATCAGAGTGGCATCGCTCGGAACAGCATCCCCGCGGCAGAAGAGGCTGCTCAGAATGACGTCGCCTCCACTCCCAGAACCTACATCCGCACCGGGCAGTTGGATCAGCAAGCGCGTCTGCGCCTGTTTGCCGAGCGCCTGCACGACTACGACGCAAATGTGTCCACCACCAGCGCAGGCTCGATCTCGCAGACCGTCTCCGCGATTCTGGAAAAGAACGGCCAGAAGAATGTCATCGTTGCGGACGGCTTACCAGACGGCATACTGCCCGCGGGCCTTCCCTTCGTCCCGGAACGCGAAGCTTCGATCCGCGATCTGGATACGTGCGATGGAATCGTGACCGCGTGCACGGTCGCGATCGCCACAACAGGAACCATCGTTCTGCGGCACGGCCCCGGCGAAGGAGCCCGCAAGCTGACCCTGATTCCCGACCGGCACCTATGCATTGTGCGCGCCGATCAGGTGGTGGAAACCGTGCCCGAAGCCTTTGACCGCCTGGCGCCGTTCGCCACCTGCCCCATCACCTTTATTTCCGGCCCGTCCGCCACGGCCGATATAGAAATGACGCGCATCCGGGGCGTGCACGGGCCGCGCTTCCTAAACGTCGTTCTGGTGGTTTAGGCCTCAGCCTTTAACGCATCCGCGCATCCGCGCAAGTCAGCCAACGCCCCTCACCCGGCACATCTCAACCGCCTTTCCCAAATGCCGATGCAAGCTACTATCATGGGTTCCTGCAATCGAAGTCTTGTTTCAGCCTGAACGGAGTGCGTCTTGGACAAACTGGCAGAACAGATCGGCACAGCACTGGATTCCTTCCCAATCGAACTTCCCTCGTGGGGGTTTGCCAACACGGGTACGCGCTTCGGCAAATATCTTCAGGACGAAGCAGCCAGCACCGTCGAAGAAAAATTTGCCGATGCAAGTCAGGTCCATGCCTTGACTGGTGTATGCCCAACCCTTGCCCTGCATGTCGAATGGGACCTGCCCGGCGGTCTGAACGATGTGCCGCGGATTCGCAGCCTTGAGTCCGAACACAACATCCGGTCCGGCTCCATCAACCCCAACCTCTTCGAGCGGCAGGAGTACAAATTTGGCTCCATCTGCAATCCCGACAGCGGCATTCGCAAGCTCGCGCAGGAGCATCTGCTGGCTTCCGTCGAGCTTGGCAAGGCGCTCCAGTCGCAGGACATTTCCCTTTGGGTCGCCGACGGATCGAATTACCCCGGCACCCAGAGCATCCGCAAGCGAATCGACTGGATGATGGAAGCGCTCGCCGCGACCCACGCCGCACTCGATCCGAACCAGCGCATGCTGATTGAATACAAGCCCTTCGAGCCGGCCTTCTATCACACCGATATTGCCGACTGGGGCATGGCGCTGATGCTTGCCCGGCAGGCCGGACCTCAGGCCATGGTGCTGGTGGATACCGGACACCACTATCAAGGCCAGAACATTGAGCAGATCGTTGCCTGGCTCATGCACGAAGAACGGCTGGGCGGATTCCATTTCAACGACCGCAAGTATGCCGACGACGATCTGACCATTGGCTCCATCGACCCTTACCAGATCTTCCGCATCTTTCATGAGCTTCTGTCTGCCGGTCAAGAACTGGAAAAAGTCGCTTTCATGATCGACCAAAGCCATAACCTGAAGAGCAAAATGGAAGCCATGGTGCAGACCGTTTGCACCGCCCAGGAAATATTTGCCAAAGCGGCAGCCGTCAACCAGCAGGAACTGGCAGAGCACCAGAGCGCCTGCCGGCTGGTGGAAGCCGAAGAATGTCTGCGCCGCGCCTTCTGGCTTGACGTGCGTCCAATCCTGGCCGAGTGGCGAAAGCAGAAAGGCCTGCCCGAGGACCCGCTGGCGGCACTGCGCGAGAGCGGCTACGTTGATCGCATCCGAGCGGAACGAGGCGCAAGAAGACCCAAAACAGTCTCCTCCTACGCATAGGTCCGGCGCAGCCACAATGTCACAATAGAAAGCGCCGCCCGATTGCTATCGCGTGTGGCATCATTCTTGGGAGTCGAAATGAAGCCTGTCGCCACCCTCCAATATCTAAGCGATCTCTGGGACGAAAGCGTCGCCGCCCAACTCGACGAGCCTGAACTGCTGCGCTACCGCTCGAATCTGCTCGGTTCCGACCTGCGCATTACGAACTTTGGCGGCGGCAATACCAGCTCTAAGGTTGTCCAGCCCGACCCGCTGACAGGGGAACCAACCGAAGTCCTATGGGTAAAGGGCAGTGGCGGCGATCTCGGAAGCATCCGCCGGGGCGGCTTTGCCACCCTTTATATGGACAAGCTGCAATCGCTGGAAGCGCAATACGCCGGGGCCGCGCTGGAAGACCAGATGGTTGAGAAGTACCCGCTCTGCACCTTCGGACAGAACCCCGTCGCCACCTCCATTGACACGCCGCTTCACGGCTTCCTTCCTTTCCGCCATATTGATCATCTCCACCCCGACTGGGGCATTGCGCTGGCAGCGTCGGTTAACGGCAAGCGAAAGATGGAGGAGTTCAACCGCTCATTCGGCCATCAGTTGGCCTGGATCCCGTGGCAGCGTCCCGGCTTTGAACTCGGCCTCATGCTGCGCCGTGTGGTCGAGCAGAATCCCGCCGCGGACGGCATCGTGCTGGGCGGACACGGATTGTTCACCTGGGGCGATACACAGCGCCAGTGCTATCGGAACACGCTGGCCATCATCGACCAGCTTGGGCAATTCGTGCAGGACCACGCCAACCGCAAACGCACCGCGATCTTCGGCGGCGCAGCCTGCAATACGCGAACCGATCACAGGGAGATCGCTCTGGAGCTGATGCCCTACCTCCGCGGGCACCTTTCTCAGGACAAGCGGCTCATCGGAAGCTGGACAGACAGCGCCGACGTCATGCAGTTTGTGAATGCCCGCGATGCAGCCGAGCTCGCGCATCTTGGCACCAGTTGCCCGGACCACTTCATCCGCACCAAGATCCGCCCGCTATTCGTTCCCGCAGGAATGCAGGACGATTCAGCCTCCCTTAAAAAGGCCATCGACACCGCACTCGAGCACTACCGCCAGGAGTACGAGGCCTACTACCGCAAGCACGCGGACCCCGCATCACCCGCCATGCGCAACGCAAATCCAACCGTGGTGCTCATCCCCGGAATCGGCATGTTCTCCTTCGGCAAAAACAAGGCCGAGTCCCGCGTCACCGGCGAGTTCTACGTCAACGCCATCCACGTAATGGAGGGCGCCACGGCGCTTGCAGACGGCGAGCCGGTCAGCGAGGTCCCGCAGGCCGGAGCTGCCGCGCCCGCCTCTGACTTCACCATTTACCAGAACTACGTGTCGCTGCCGCCTTCTGAGGCCTTCCGCATCGAATACTGGGCGCTGGAGGAAGCCAAGCTGCGCAGGCAGCCGCCGGAGAAAGAACTCAGCCGCCGCATTTTCCTGATCGTGGGCGGCGCAAACGGCATCGGCCGGGCAGCCACCCTGCTTGCGGCGCAGCGCGGTGCGCATGTGATGATCGCCGATCGCGACCTCCCTGGCGCAGCAACCGTCGCGCAGGAAGCAACGGCGGTGGCCGGCAAAGAAGCCGTCACCTCCGTCGAGGTGGATATCCGTAGCCGCGACTCAATCCAAGCAGCCATGCAAGCGACCATCGCGCAGTTCGGCGGCCTGGACGCACTTATCAACACCGCCGCGATCTTCCCCGCCTCGCCTACGGGCGTCATCGGCGATTCGATGTGGGCGACGACGCTCGACCTGAATGTGACCGCAAATTACCTGCTTGCCGACGAAGCGGCCCAACTGTTCGCCGCGCAGAATCTCAATGGCTCCCTGGTGCTTACAAGCTCCGCAAACGCGGTCGTGCCCAAGCGCGGCAGTGAAGCCTACGACGTCAGCAAGGCGGCGCTAAGTCACCTCGTGCGCGAACTGGCCGTTTCGCTGGCTCCCCGGGTCCGCGTAAATGGAATCAGCCCGGCCACCGTCGTGAAGGGCTCCACCATGTTCCCGCGCGACCGCGTCATCGCATCGCTGAACAAATACGGAATCCCCTTCGACACCGCCGCCAGCGACGATCAACTGCGCGAAGCTCTGGCCACGTTCTATGCCCAGCGAACACTGACCCACCGGCCCATTGATCCCGATGATTGCGCGCAGGCCATCCTCTTTCTGGCCGGCCCTCATTCGGGCTGCACAAGCGGTCATCTGATCCCAGTCGACGGCGGGCTGCCCGAGGCCTTCCTGCGGTGAGCACAGGACCGGCACTCGTAGCGATTGATCTCGGCGCGGAAAGCTGCCGCCTCTCGCTGCTCCAGTGGAGCCAGGGCAAGCCATCGATCACGATGCTCCGTCGCATTCCCCACGAAGTAATAGATCACGGCGTTAACGGACTTCGTTGGGACTTCGACCGCATCTGCGCAGAGATTGAAGCCGGGCTGCGCGTCTGCGCCGGCAACACAAAAGACCCCATACAAAGCATCGGCGTCACTGGATGGGCTGTCGATTATGTCCGGCTCGACACGGCAGGCAACCCTATAGCCCAGCCGTACTCCTACCGCGATCCAAGAACCACCGCCGCAATGGAGGCCGTGCACAAAATCATCCCGGCCGCTGATCTCTACGCAACCACCGGCATCCAGATCCAGCCGATCAACACCATTTACCAGCTCTACGCGGATAAGTTAAGCGGGGCTCCCATCTCCTCGCCGTGGGTCAATCTTCCCGAGTATGTTCTTCACCGGCTGGGCGCGCCCCTCATCGCGGAATACACCAACGCAACCCACACCGGACTCATCAACGCAGGCACGCGGACATGGTCCGATAAGATTTTCGCGGAACTCGGTCTCGACGCCTCAGCAGCTCCTGATCTGGTCAGCCCCGGAACCGTGCTGGGGCCATTGCGCGGCGCACTGAGCAATTTGCCTGCCTTCGCAGGCGCGCAGCTCATCGCCCCCGCCTGCCACGACACAGCTTCCGCAGTCGCCGGCATCCCCGCGCACAGCTCCGGAACGTGGGCCTATCTCAGCTCAGGCACCTGGTCGCTGATGGGCATGGTGCTCCCCGCGCCCATCCTCACACCCCAGGCCTGCCGGCACAGCTTTACGAACCTGGGCTTCCTGGACGACAAAATCATGTTCCATCGCGGCATGCACGGCATGTGGTTGCTGCGCCAATGCCTGAATACCTGGGATCAACAGCGCGAGTGGAACCTGAGCGAGATCATCGCCGAAGCCAGCCAGTTGCCCGGCCCCGATGGCCTGCTCGATCTGGAGGACCCATCCTTCAGCACACCCGGGGACATGGCCGCCCGCATCAACCAGCAGCGGGAGCAGCATGGGCTGCCCGCGTTGCCGCGCGAGAGCCACGCAGCCCCGCGCTACGCCAACCTTATCTTCCACAGCCTTGCCCGCCGCTACGCTGCGTTGCTCGACGACCTCACCCTCCTCACCAGGCAACGCCCGGAAGCCCTCTACGTGGTCGGCGGCGGCGCACGCAATGAATACCTGCACGCACTGACGGCCAACGCCCTCGGCATTCCCGTCCATCGCTGCTCTGTTGAAAGCTCAACGCTGGGTAATTTCGCCATTCAGTGGGCGCGGATCGAGAACCCCTCCGGCCCGCTCGATCCGCAGTCCGTCGCGGCCAAAGCCTCCACCCTCGCCACGGTGGAATTCAGTTGATTCCAGGGAAATAAAGGAGCTCGAATGCCCCCTATTCTTTCCGGCATTGGATGGCACATCGTCGGTGCAGCCGCGGCCGCATCGTTCTATGCCCCCATTGAGAAGGTCAAAAAGTGGTCGTGGGAGACCACGTGGGCACTCGCCGGTCTCTTCTCCTGGATTCTGCTGCCTATCGCCGTCAGCCTGATTCTGCTCCCTCACTTCATCGCCTTTTACTCCGGCATCAGCAGCGATGTTCTTCTCCAAACCTTCCTCTTCGGCTGCATGTGGGGCATCGGCAATGTGAACTATGGCCTCACCATGCGCTACCTCGGCATGTCTCTCGGAATCGGCGTGGCCATTGGCGTAACGCTCGTCGTAGGTACGCTCATGCCTCCCATTCTGCACGGGCAAGCCATGTTTCTGCTCACCACCAGAAGCGGCCTGTTCACCTTGGCCGGCATTTTTCTGGCACTCGCAGGAGTGGCCATCGTCTCCTTTGCTGGGCACCAGAAGGAGAAGCACATGGGCGTCACCGTGAACGAGTTCAACCTCCGCAAGGGACTCACGCTGGCGGTACTCTGTGGAATCTTTTCCTCCGGCATGTCCTTTGCCATCGACGCAGCCCGCCCCATGCAGGCCGCGGCACTTCATTTGGGAATCAAGCCGCTCTATTCGGCGCTCCCGAGCTACGTCATCATCATGGGCGGCGGCGCGCTCGTCAACTTCACCTACTGCTTCCTGCGCCTCGCATTCAAAAAAGACCTTTCGCTCCGCCGCGATCTTTCGCAGCCCCCAAAGTTGCTTCTCGTCAACAGCAGCAAAGCCGCCAGCGGTGGAATCATGTGGTACCTGCAGTTCTTCTTTTATGCCTGGGGAGCGGCCAGCATTCCGGCACATCTCTTCTTCGTAAACTGGATGCTCCACATGAGCTTCTATGTTCTCTGCGGCGGACTCATTGGCCTCGCGCTCGGAGAGTGGACCAATGCAGGCAAACGACCCATCCGGCTGCTCTGGGCCGGAATCATTGTCATCATCGCCGCCGCCAATCTCGTCGGGCTGGGCATGGCTTTCTGAACCCGGCAGCGCAATCATCCCCGCATGCATTCATAAATCCCACGATTGCCGACGGCCTTCCGGCATCGCGTACTCGATAAATGGAAATCATGCCACCGAACTTCAAGGCTGTCGTTCAATAACAAAGCCTGCGGGCCTTCGACCAGCAGAAACCGGCTTCGCGTAACTGCCAGGCGTTTGCGCTCGCAGAGGTCTGGCGTGACATTCACATTCGCAATGCGGTCTCGTCTTACAGCAAGAGAAAGAGGAAGCCCGCGGCTATGCCGTGCCGGGGCGCTGGCCGCCACTGCCGAAATGCCGGCAACGAAGCCCACCCTGCCCCATCGTCATCTCTGCGACATAAAGCCTTTGCTTTCTATTCGAAAAGAGCGCATCTGCCCGCGAAATAACTTGACACTCTGCTGGACGGACTCTACGCTGTTCCAAAGCATTCATGCAGAAGCTTTTGCGGCAGCTCACCGCCTGCAGGCTGCGGATGGGGTCACTCCCTCCGTCAAGGCAGTTATGAACGCCTGTCCTTTTCCCTGGGGCAGTGGTTCGGCGCGAAATCATATATCTCAGCTCCCGCTCGATATGTTTTCCGCTGCCGATATATCAGTATGTTGCATCGTTGTGCGGCTGTAGGGCCAAATGCAATGCTCTGCGCCTCTAAGGAGATGGGATGATGTTCGGTTCGCGTGTGTTCTCTGGTCGCCTCTTTCGCCTTTTTGCCCTTTGTCTTTTTATCACCGGACTCGCCGCACTTGCGCCGGGCCTGCAGGCGCAGACCGCGCACTTCAGCGGCACGCAGACCACCATCGGCAGCAGCCTGAATCTGCCCACTGGCGTGGCGGTGGACGGCAGCGGCAACGTCTATATCGCCGATTACGGCAACAATCGCGTGCTGAAGGAGACGCTCTCCGGCGGCAGCTACACGCAGAGCACCATCGGCAGCGGCCTGAATTCCCCCTCAGGCGTGGCGGTGGACGGCAGCGGCAACGTCTATATCGCCGATTACAACAACAACCGCGTGCTCAAGGAGACGCTCTCCGGCGGCAGCTACACGCAGAGTGTAGTGGTCAGCGGCCTGAATAACCCCGTTGACGTGGCGGTGGACGGCAGCGGCAACGTCTATATCGCCGATACCTACAACAACCGCGTGCTCAAGGAGACGCTCTCCGGCGGCAGCTACACGCAGACC
>Ga0307373_10000059_pt1 | contig 168517 bp, 149 predicted proteins | sample OX2MG_FD_202534 | JGI IMG/M metagenome (GOLD analysis project Ga0307373, IMG submission 202534) | Soil microbial communities from Risofladan, Vaasa, Finland - OX-2 | ecosystem: Environmental > Terrestrial > Soil > Coastal area > Acid sulfate soil | place: Finland: Risofladan, Vaasa...
CAGCGCGGCGAGGTCCGGGTGGAGGCCGGCGTCCTGCGCGCGTACCCGGATCCCGGTCCCCAGGGATTGGCGTCGCCCGCCCCGAGGCGCTACCGCGCGGCCTGTCCCGGGTGCGGCGGTCCTCTCGACCTCTATCAGCTGAGGTTTGCGGGGGCGGACCCGCTGGCCGGGGCCTGCGCCGAGTGCGCGGCCGAGATCCCGGTCGCCGAGACGCAGTGGGCTCCGCCCCTGCCCGTGGCTCGGTTCGAGATCACGTTCGGAGGCCTGGACCACCGTCCCAGCCTGCGAAGCCACCCGGTGTTCGGGGAGCTTGAGGCGGCCGCCGGCGCCAGCCTGCGCGAGGTCCACGTCACCCTGTGAGGCGACCCCCCCCGCCCGGCCGTCCGCTGCCCCCGGCGATGTCCCACGCCGTAGGATCCGGCTCGGGCTACCGCCTGAGGGTTCTCCGATGAAGCTCACCCTGGACCTCCACGACGTGTACAACCGCGGCCAGGAGATCGACCGCGCGCTGCGCGACCTCTTCGCCGAGGCCGAGCGGACTCATGCGCCGATGGTCGAGATCATTCCGGGCAAGGGGTCGGGGCAGCTGAAGCAGCGCGTCCTGCGGTTCCTCGACCAGCCGGAGGTCCGGGCGCGCTACCACCGCGTTGAGAAGGACTCCCGCAACTTCGGCCGTCTCTTCGTCCACTTCCGCTGGACGCGCGGGCTCCCCCGCTCCCCCCGGGAGACCCAAAAGGCGCCGGCTGGGCCGGCGGTCGAGGCTGCTCAGGGACCCAACAGTGCCCACCATTCGCGCACGCGGACGTCACCCAGCGCGCGGTAGCCGCAGTTGACCGCGAGCAGGGCCCGCAGCCCGCGCGGGTCCCGGGCCGCCCGCGCGACGGTCCGTCGGGTCAGCCCGGGATGGCTCCCCAGCCAGAGCGCGATCGCCAGCACCCGTCGCCGGTCCCGCCAGAGCCGCCGGTGGTCCCCCTCGTAGGCCGAGAGGGCGGCGGCGGGCGCGCATCGCTCCCCGAGCAGATCGGAGAGCCGCGTCACCAGCGCCTCGGCGAGCAGCAGACCCATGGCGAGCCCCTCCCCGGTCGCGGGGTCCTCGTAGCCGGCCGCATCGCCGGTGAGCGCCAGCCCGGGGCGTGTGGTCCGCCGGACCGCCTGCGGGAAGGCCCCGGCCGTGCGCACGCGACCAGTCGGGACCGCGGCGTGGAGGTGGGGGAGGTCGGCGCGGGCGGCCGCAGCATAGGAGTGGGCGACCGCTCCCGCCCGCCGCCGTGGGCCTAGCCACGCCACCAGGCGCTCGCCTGGTCGGGTCGGCGTCTCGTACCACTCGTGGTCGCCGCAGAGGGTCACGGTGACGCCTGCCGGCTCCGGCGTGAGGGTCCGCCAGTGGCCGACCACCCCGAATCGCTGCCGGCCCCGCGACGGCAGCCCGAGACCGGCGGAGCGCCGCAGGGTCGAGTGCAGCCCGTCAGCCGCCACCGTGATGCGGGCCGCCACCGGCCCGATCCGGGTGGCCACCCCGGCCACCTGTCCATCCGGCGAGAGGAGCAGCCGGTCCGCGCGCACGTCCTCCAGGAGCGTGATCCCGGGCTGTCGGCGGACCGCGTCGGCCAGCACCGCGTCGAGGACGAGTCGCCGCACCCCGAGCCCGCCCGCCGGGGCCTTCCCGGGGGGTGCGGGAAAGGCGGTGAAGGCGCTCGACGAGGCGCCCGGGTGAGTGTAGGCGATCCCGGTGATCGGGGCCACGCCGGCGGCGCGGACGGCACCGAGCAGACCGAGCCGCTCCAGCGCCGCCACCCCCGCGGGCATTAGCCCCTCGCCGCAGGGCTTGTCCCGGGGAAACCGCGCGCGCTCCACCACCAGCACCCGATGTCCGGCCCGCGCCAGCCCCAGCGCGGTGGCCGCTCCGCTCGGACCGGCGCCGACCACCACCACGTCGACATCACTCACGCGGGAGATCGTCGCGCACCGAGGCACCGGGCCACCGATCGCCTCGCCTGGCTGATCGGGAGGGGATGAGCACGTTCTCGGCTGGGGCGGGTCTGGGGCGGCGCCCCGGCCTCAGGTCAGTGGACTCCGATCGGGCGATCACGCCGCCAGCGGGGGCGGGATCATCCCAGCGCCTCCAGCCGTGCCAGTAGCAGGCGCCGGGCCGAGCGCTCCAGGCGGCGGCCCGCGCCGGCGGCGCGCCGCTGCCAGTGCGCCGCGCTGCCGAGCGCGCCCGGCACCCGCAGCATGAGGTACAGGCAAGCGAGCGCATAGAGGATGGAGACTAGACTCTGCCCGTCGGCCACCGTCAGCGTCACTGCCACGCGCAGCACCAGCAGCTGCACGAACTGCATGAAGAGCGTGGCCACGAACAGCCGCATCCACTGCCGGCTCTGGCTGCGGGTCTCGGGAAGCACATGGAGCAGCGCTGCCAGGGGTGCCACCACGCAGAGGACGACGAGCAGCGTCGCGCGGACGACGTAGGCGAGTGCGAGCAGGAGCAGTGCCAGCACCATGAGCGCACTGAGGACGAGCAGGAAGAGGTTGTCGGCGGCGGCTTGCAGCGCGGGGCCGGCGAGGGGGTTGGCCCAAGGAAGATTGGCCGGGGCGACGGCCCCGTTGCCCGCGACCAGCCCGCAGAGCGCATTCTCCAGGTCAACCGCCAGCTGAATCAGCGGCAGCGACCAGTCCATCAGCACCACCGCCAGCAGCAGCCGGGGCAGCACCACCTGCAGGGTGTGCTGCACGTCGAGGTGGTGATCGATCACGGTGCGCAGGCAGCTGTAGAGGAAGACCGCGACCAGCAGCACGGTGCCGGCGTCCGCCAGGAGCCGGTTGAGCTGAATGATCGCCGGGTCCGCGGTCAATGGAGTCGTGGTGCCCGGGCGGGTGATGTCGTAGGTGCCGAAGAGGTAGGTGGCGAGGACGGTGTCGACCGACTCCCGGGCGGAGGTCACGAACTGAAGCACGCCCCCGTCAACCAGGTGAAGCACGAAGGCCACCGGGTCGAAGCTGAAGAGCGGAGGCGATGTCGCCGGCACGCGGGCGACGGCCGCCCCCGTGGTCACGACAGCCCGTGCGGGACCAGGCCGAGGAGGATGTGGCTGAAGACCCCAGCCAGCTCGACCCCGAGCGTCCCGACCGCGATTCGTCCCAGCCACCGCTGCGCCTCGGACGCACTATGGGGATGGACCGCCACCACCCGCCAGATGAAGGCGCACACGAACGCCAGCGTGCCGAGACTGCCGATCACGCCCTGACCGAGCGAGATCCACGCGTTGAGCAGGGTGGTGAGGGTGGTCATGTGTGTCCTCGCAGAACGACAGTGCTGTCGTCCTCCGTCCCGCCGCGGCTGGGGAACGGGGCGGGGATCGGGATCAGCAGCGGGTGTCCCAGGCGGCCTCGTGGCGGGATAGCACCACGGTCACCGGGCCGTCGCCGACGGCCGCCACCACCATCTGGGCGCCGAAGCGCCCGGTCGCGACCGGGGCGACGCCGAGCTCGCTGAGCCGGGTCGCGAAGGCCAGGCAGAGGGGTTGGGCGACCGCGCCCGGCGCCGCGGCGGAGAAGTTGGGGCGATGGCCGCGCCGGGCGTCAGCGAAGAGTGTGAACTGGCTCACCACCAAGGCCCCGCCGCCCCGGTCGAGGACGGACCTGTCGAGGCGTCCGCCGGCGCCCGCGAAAATGCGCAGCCGAGCGATCCGCTCGGCGAGCTCGCGCGCCACCAACTCAGTATCGGTCGCGGCGATTCCCAAGAAGATGAGCAGGCCCGTCTCGATGGCGCCGACCGTTTCCCCCTCCACCTCGACCCGGGCCTGCACGACCCGCTGGACCACCGCCCGCACGAGGGCGCGGCTTAGGCGATCGCGCGCAGGCTGCGGTACATTCGCATCGCCTCCGCTTCGGCCTCGAGGAACCCGTCGGCGCGGGCACGCAGCCCCTCCAGGCTGAAGCTCCAGCTTCCGGGGGGGCCCTGCGGCCCGGGCAAGGTGGCGCCCCGGTAGCGCGGCGGGTAGAAGGTGATGGTGCCGTCGACCAGCCGCTTCTGCACCGGTCGCGCCACCATCAGCTCGTCGAGCGTGCGCGGACCGGTCGGCTCGCCGCAGTCGAGTTCGAGCCAGCGCTGCTTGCGGATGGGATTGCCATCGTCTCGCAACTCCGCCCGTCCCTGGAAGCGGCGGGTGAGCTCGACCAGGATGAAGAGGGCGGCCAGCGCATCCGTCTCGTCGCCGCCGAGACGCACGAAGCCGGCCCCCGCCAGCGGTCGTCCCGACTCCAAGCGGACGTGTCGTAGATACTCCATGGCGAAGAGACCACGGGCAGCGTCGGTGGCAAGCCACATCGGCTCGTCACGCCAGCTTCGGCTGGCGGCACGCTCGGCGACCGCCCCTGCCCACTCCTGCGCGCTGGCGCACCCGGTGTCGACCACGGTATAGAAGACCACCCGAAGCATGGCGGCATTGTAATCGGGCTCTCGTCGGGGTCATGACGCGCCTGCCTCACCGGCGTCGGCGCTGGTGCGCTTCCAGGAGGAGGTGGTGCAGCGGCGGCGCCTGCACCACGATCGGGGTCCGCTCATCGGCGCCGACCAGCAGGAACTCGCCTCGCCCACAGTCCTCGATCGCGTCCCGCTGGGCGTCGCTGAGCGAGAGCGCCGCCTGTAGCCGGTCGGCGTCGTGGCCGTGGTGGCTGCCCAACAACAGGGTGCCGGCATTGCCGGCGAGGATCTCGCCGGTGGTCGACCCCAGCAGGTCGCCCACGTTCTGGGTGACGAACACCAGCGATCCGGCGTACTTGCGGATCCGTCTCGCGAGCTGGGCCAACAGCCCCCGCAGCGGCGCGTGCTCCAACAGCAGCCCGGCCTCGTCGAGGACGATGTGGCGGGGCTGCGGGTCGCGCCGGACAAGGTCCCAGAGCCAGGCGGCGACGATCAGGGTCGCACCCGGTAGCCACTCCGCCGGGCAGTCGCGCAGCCCGATGCCGGTGAGCTCCCCGGGGGTCGTCAGCGTGGATCGGCGCGCGAACAGCCGGCCTGCTCCCCCCTGGGTCCACCGATCCAGCAGGGCGGGCACCCGCTCGTCGGGCCAGCGCTCGCTCAGGATGCGGTTGAGGTCGGCGAGCGTGGGCGGACCATCGGCCGAGCGGGCCAGCGCCTCCCGGGCCCCAACCTCGACCCGCGCCTGCTCCAGCGGGCCAAGGCCGCCGCACATGGCCGACACCACCTGGGTCACGGTGACGATCACCTCCTCGGGGTCGCCGCCGTCGAAGGCATTCAGCGCGGCGGTCTGCGAGCCGCCCAGGTTGACGTAGGTGCCGCCGGTGGCGCGACACAGCTCCTCGTGCTCGCCCTCGGGGTCGACGATCACGCTGGCGATCCCGCGGCTGAGGTCCTCAAGGACCAGCAGGCCGGCGAGGTAGGACTTGCCGCCTCCGGAGGCGGCCACGATGCCACAGTTCGCGTTGGCGCGCCGCCGCACGTCGAACAGGTCGAGCTGGCACAGGGCTCCGGTGCGTCGGTGCCGCCCCAGCAGGGCCCCGGCGCCGGGCGGGCGCCCGGCGTCGACCCAGGGCCAGCAGGTGCTGAGCGCCTCGGTGTCCACCAGCCGCAGCGGCCCTGCGGGCGGCTGGCCCAGGGCGAGGGTGTCGCGACGAGCTTGGAACTGCTCGAAGGTCGCCGGGCGCGCCTCCCCCAAAAGACCTCTCACCCGGGCCACCAGCAGGTCGGCGAGCTGCCCGGCCTCTGCCGCTGTCGCCGCCGTGAGGGTCACCGTGAGACCGCACTCGAAGGCACGGACCTCGTCGCCGGCGAGGCGCCTGCGGAGGACGCGGATCGCGCTGGCCCCCGCCTCGAGGCGGGGGTCGCCGGCCGCCCCCAGCTCCGCTCCCGCCAGGCGCGCGGTGCGCACCGCGCGCTCGGCGCGCCGCAGCTGCCGCTGGGCGCTGGAGGCGGGTCGCGGCCGGACGTACAGGCTGACGTCCTGCTCCGCGGCTAGCCCCACCAGCTCCCAGAGCCAGCCGGGCTCAACCGGGCGCCCCGGCAGTCGGGTCACCCGCACGGAGGTGACCCAGGCGGCGCCGGCCCGAAGGTGCCGGGGCGATTCGATCGTCCCGGCGGCCACGCTCGGGAGGCGGTCGGGAGCGCACGCCTCCACCCCCATACCGGCGTGACGGAGCCGATCGGCAGCGGCTTCGGCCGCCGCCCGCGCCCCGGAGTCGGGTGCGGAGACGACCAGATGGACCCGGCGCTCATACGCGGGATGCCGGCCGAGTGACTCGGCCAGATGGCGGAGGCGGTCCTGGCCCAGGCGCTCCCTTAGCCCCGCCCCGGCATCGGCCTCCCCGCCGGAGGGGGTCCCGATCCGGCGTGCCGTCACCAGCAGCTGGACCGGAATCACCAAGGAATCGAGCCAGGCCCCGAACTCCCGCCGGCGCCGCTCACGCTCGCTCGGGTCGAGCTCGACCGCGTCGGGGCCGTCGACGGTCCAGATCAGGGGGACCGACGCGGGGGGCGCCGGTTCCCGCTCAACGGGCGGTCGCCGGTTCGCCATGCCGGTCCCTCCGGACAGCGGGGAGGAGGGCGTCGGTGAGCACCGCCAGCCCCTCCGGGAGCGGCAGGGTGCGGTCCAGCACCGCCGGAATCCGGGTGCGCTGGGCTCGCTCGAAGCGCGGGTCTGAGAGCACCCGGGCGGTGAGCTGTCCGCTGCGGCGGTCCCCCGCGCCGACCGTGTGCGCACGGTTGTGGACGACGTGGATTCGGGCTGCCAGGCGCAACGGGCGCAGGGCATCCCGAGCCCGGACGACGTCGTGGGCCGCCCCCGGGGTGTCGGCGAGCACCAGCACCACGTCGTGGGCGGCGGCCAGGATGCGCTGAGCCAGCGGGTCGAGTCCGGGCCCGATGTCAACCAGGGCAGCTTCAACCCCGGAGCCGTCCAGGGCATAGAGCACGGTCACGATCCGCTCGACCAACCGGCCATCGCGGTCCGACGGCGCCTGGGGAGGGGCGAGCAGGGCCCGCAGAGGTGACCCAGCGGGCCGCACCAGGGCCTGCCGTACCGCGGCTGGCCCGGGCCGCTCCTGACCGAGGAGATCGGCCAGGGACGGTCCCGTACACCCGATCCGCTCGGCCACCTGACCCGCCTCGATATCGAGGTCGACCAGCGCCACCCGCAGGGGCCGGGGCCGCGCCCCGCGGCCGCACACCCGTCCGTCGCGTGCCAGCAGCGACGCCACCTCGATGGCGAGGGTCGTGCGTCCCACCCCCCCGCGCAGGCTGAAGAAGACGATCCGACGCGTGCCGCCGAGAAACGGGGGCGCCAGCGCGGGGCCGGGGGCAGATCCTCGAAGGGGCCCCGCCCGCCCCGAGGGAGGACCCGCGGCCCCGAGCGCTCCCCGTCCGAGGCGCTCGCGCGGGGGCTCAGGCTGGGGCCGGGCCCTCCACCGGCGAAGAGCGTACCCGGCGACGAGAGGGGCCCAGTCCAGCGCGGGCCGGCCCCCGAGCCGTCCCCACGCGAGTGCGGCGGTCACCAGCACCAGCAGGGCGGCGAGCGGGGCTCGCAGCACCGCGGCCAGGGGAGAGCCGGCGCAGGCCATCGCCAGCACCACCCCGCCGACCGCCACCAGCAGTCGCGGCGCGGTCAGGCCGAAGGCGATGCGGTCCTCGGGGTCCAGCCCCTCGATGATCCGGATCCCCGCCCCACTGGACCACCCGCTCGCCCCCACTCCCCTGATCGTCCCTCCACCGGGCGCGCTCGGGTCGGTCGTGACCGCGGCAGCCAGGGCGGTCCTGTCGTCAGAGGCTTGCGGCTGGTGCCCCGGCGGCAGCCCCTCAGGGGGCGAGCGGCCGGGATCGGTCCCTGGTGATCGCGACCGCGAACCCCTGCGTCTGACCGGGCAGCCGCGGCTCCTTGGCCACCCGCAGATGGACGCGCTCCACGCCCTCCACCTCGAGTACGCGGGTGGCGATCGCGGCTGCGAGAGCCTCCAGGAGGCGAAACCGCTCCTGCTCCACCACCGCGCGAACCACCTGGTGGAGCGCGCGGTAGTCGACGGCGTCGGTCACCCTGTCGCTCCCAGCGGCGCGTGCCAGGGACGCCTCGACCTCGAGATCGACGACGATCGGGCCACCCCGCTCGCGCTCCTCCTCGCTCACCCCGTGGTGACCGAAGAAGCACAGCCCCCCCAGGATCAGGCGGTCGGACATCGCGACCTCTCGCTCACGATCGCTCTGACGCCGGGCCGGCCACCGTCTGGCCGGCTCGGGCGCCCCGCCTTGACAGGCGCTTCGCTCGATCCTAGCGTGGGTGCATGAACGTCGTCGTGCGCGCGGTGGGCCTGCGCACCGTGCGTCGCCGAAACCAGCTCACCCAGCGTGAGCTGGCGCGGCAGCTGGGGGTCACCCAGAACTACATTCCGGCCCTGGAGTCGGGAGCGCGCAACCCGGGTCCGCGCCTGCGCGCCGCGCTCCTCACCGTCTTCCAGTGCACCTTTGAGGAGCTGTTCGAGGTCGTAGTGGTGGATCCGGCCACTCGGGTGGAGCGCCGACTGGGACCGCTACCCGACTCCACCCCGCGGGGCCGCTGAGCCGGCTCGCCGCCCGGTCAGCGGCGGCGGCCGCGGCCGGTGGGCGGCGGGGCCTCGACCGCTTCGATGGATTCGATGTGAAGCACCTCGCGGCGGTTGTCGCGGGTCGGGAAGATCAGCACCAGCGTCTGGGAGAGGGCCGCCGTCACCTGGGCGATATCGCCGACGGCGATTCCCTCAATCAACTCCCCGGTGCTGTGACGAACCAGATCGGTCACGCGGACCCAACTTCCCGGAGGCCAGCGCATCTCGGGCGTCTGCTCCTCCAGCGGGATGTCGGCCAGGTCGGGGGTCGCCCCGCGCAGATCGGGCCGTGGCCGCGGCGGAGACGGGCGCGGGGCTGGCGGAACCGGAGTCGGCCGGACCACGTCCGGGACCTGCGCCAGGCGCAGGGTCCCCCCGCCCGCGGCGCCAGCGGTGGCGCCCCCGGCTGCCTCAGCCTGCGGCGCCGACGGGGGGTCCACCGGGCCGGACTCGACGGCCCGCCCCGAGTCGGGGCGGGGGGCGTCATCGACCGGTCGGGGCGCCGGTGCGCCGCGAGCGTCGGTCCGCTTCTTGGTCATACCGCCGCCTTCCTCCCAGCTGGCGGACCACGGCCCGGGCCCGCCTCACCTGATCCCGTCTCAGCCTAGCATGGCACCGAACGGGCTCCTCAGCGGGAGGCCGCGCCGTCTCGTTCATGCGGCGGGTCCGGGCACCTCCTCGCGCAGGGCGCGGACCACCCAGGGGTCGCGGCGCGTGTCCAGCCAGAGGGTGAGCTGGACCGCGGTGTCGGCGGTGGCGGGGTGTCCGCCGGAGGCGAGAAAGCTGGTGCGGTCGCGGTACCGCAGGCTCACCCGCGCGCCCCCGTCGACCTCCTCCTCGTCGACGTGGATCTGGAGCGACTCGCGAAACGGGCTGACACTGATCCCGCTCGCCCGGTACGTTCTGAGCCGTGCGCCGACCTCACGCAGGGCATCACCACCGAAGGCCTCGGAGAGCCGGCGCTCGTTCCCGGTCGCGGCCACGTCGTCGAGGACCTCCAGGATCCGTCGAACCTCGGCTCGGCAGCGGCTGAGCTCCGGCGGGCGCGGGCGTCCGGGCCGCCAGCGCACCCCTTAGCGTCTCCGCGGACGCATCGGCCGAAGCGGGTCGCTGGGCGCGTACGCGGGGAGCTGGGGATCCGAGGCGGCCGTGCTCCCCGGCTCGCCGGGGACAGCGCCGGAGATCGCCTCGGCAGGGGGGCCGGTCCTCGCGTCGACCACTCGCCCCAGCATCGCGCCCGCAGCGGTCGCCGGCGCCAGGGGGGGCACCTGGACCGGCTCCATCGCCGCCCAGCTGAAGCTCTCCAGCGCCGGACCGATCACGTCGCTCGCGGTGGCGTCGATGCTTGCGATCGGCCAGGCCTCGGCGCCGGGGCCGGCCGGGGGGGCATCTCGACTCACCGGGCCAGCCCGCGCGCGGGCGCGCTCACCAGCAGGCGCGCCCGTCCCGCGCCCGGCCAGAACGCCCGGGAGTGCGTCCAGCTGGGCCAGGAACGTCATTCCGGCGGCCTCGACCAGGCTGCGCAGGCTGGCTGGGGGGAAGGGACTCTCGCTGCCGAGCACCAGGCACCGGTGCGCGGGCAACCCGCTGAGGCCGGCGAGCACTGAGAAACCGGGGCGGGCCTCGAGCACCACCGCCACCGGGGTGGTGCCCTCCTCCATCCGGCGGCGGATCACCGGCACCGCGGTGGCCGGTTCCCGCAGGTCGGGGTCGTCGTCGGCGTCGACGACGGTGGCGGTGGGGACAAGGCGGGCGACGGCGCGGGCCAGCTGGAGATCGCCGATGACGACGACGGTGGACACAGCGCGCTTCTCCATGCGGACGCGTGCGATGCTACGCCACCCTCCCCGGGCGGCCTCGCCTGCCGAGGCCCCAGCGGCCCCTCAGTGGGCGGGCTCAGCGGCGCGAGCGTGAGGATAGACGCCGAGCAGGCGAACCGCGTGGGCCACCCCGACAAGCTCCTCGAGCGCCGCCTGCGCGGGGCCGACGTCGGCGTACTCGAAGTCCAGGTAGTAGCGATACTCGAAGTTCCGCTCGGGCAGCGGGCGGGCATCCAGACGGGTGAGGTTGAGCTGGCGGGCGGCGAACACGCCCAGCGCGGCGTGAAGGCTTCCGGGCCGGTGAGCCGTCTCGACGGTGAGCGACACCTTGCCGATCGGGGGGGCTCCCTCGGTTGGCCAGATCGAGGCGCCTCGCGCCACGGTCACAAAACGGGTGGTGTTGTCGGCCCGGTCCTGGATGTCGCTGGCCGCCACCCGAAGGCGGTAGCGTCGGGCGGCGGCCGCGCTCGCGATCACGGCCAGGCCGGGCTCCGGGTGGGCGGCGAGCGCGCGCGCGGCCCCGGCGGTGTCGTCGGCCGGGACCGGGACCGCTCCCAGCCTCTCGAGATAGCGGCGACACTGGGCCAGGGCCTGCGGGTGGGATCGCACCCGCGTCACCGCGGGGGGATCCGGGCCCGCCTCGTCGGCCGCCACCAGCAGGCAATGCCGCACCGGAAGGAGGTGCTCAGCGACGATGTGGACCGGGTGCTCTGTCAGCTGGTCGGAGACTTCCTGTACCACTCCCCCCAGGCTGTTCTCCACCGGAAGCACCGCGATCACGACCTCGCCTGCGACCAGGGCGGCGACGGCGAGGCTGAAGGTGGGGTAGGGGCAGGCACACGCCATTGGGTCGATCGTGAGGATCATCTCCTCCGAGAACGCACCCGGCTCGCCCTGGTAAGCAATCCGCCGACCCCGCGCGCGCTCCGGCCCCATCCGACCATGATGGCGGAGGCGGCTCCCGGCTCGCTCCCGGCCCGCGAGCACCTCGCTGACGGACATCCCCCATGGGGGCCTCGCGGCTCCGGCCGGCCGGGTCCCACCGGCGGGACATCATTAGCACCTATGGCCGTGGCGCGACCGCTGGCCGTCAAAGGATCCGATCCATTTCGGGAGCGCAGCCTCCCCGGCTACGACGCGTGGCTGCTGACACGGGCCGGGCGCGGCGGGGCGCGCTGCCGGGTCGCGACCTATCTCGACGAGATCTTTGACGTCGAGCTGTGTGGAGACGGTGCGATCCCCGATCACAGCGTCGCCACCCTCGAGTCCGCGTGGGAGCCATTCGCCCGTGACCTGGGCCGGCTGCCGCTGGCCGCCCGCATCGTCATCGCCTCGCCGTTGGTCCGCCGGATCGCCGTCATTCCCGGCCACCGCTCCCGACAGGGGCCGGTGCTCGGCACCTACCTGCCTGACCATGCCGAGGCCGGCTTCGCAGCCGAGCTGTGGACGGGTCGCGTCGGGCCCATCTTGGGGGTGCGAGCGGCCCGCCACACGCTGGTCCACGAGTGTCTCGGCCACGGGCTCAGCGCGGCGGCCGGCCTTCCCATCACCGGAGCCTGGCTCCCCTACCTGGCCCGCACCCACCTCCCCGACCCGCTCACCAGCCCCTATCTCGCGGATTGGCTGGCGGCGATGCTCGAGCCGGGAGGCGGGCCGGATCGTGTGGCCCGTCTCTTCACCCAGCGCCTCTCGACGGCCGCCCCCGGGCTGATCGGCGCGGACCGAGTGACCGGCTCGACCCTGGTGGAGTTCGAGGCGGCGGTGGCGGGGGCGCCTCGGTACGCGGGCAGGGCCGCCCTGCCCGCGGGACTGGGCCTGTTCGCGAGCAACCTGGTCGGGGAGGCTCTCGGCCAGCCCCGCCGGCTGCCGGCGCACACGCTCTTTCCGGACGCACGGGCTCTCGCGACCCTGGAGGCGGCGGTACGCCGCTACCGTGCTGCCTGGGAGCCGTCGCCACGTCGCGGCGGACCAGGCGGGACCGGGGCGGTCGGCTGGGCCGGATGGAGCGTCGACCGTCGCATCGACCACCGGCTTGCCCGGGCGGCCAGCCGCTACCGGGCCGCGGACCTGCGCCGGGCGCTCGACCGACTGGAGCCGGTGCCCTCCGCCTACGCGACCGTGACGCCGATCGAGGCCCTGCCCGAACACCTCACAGTGGCGGTCGCGGTTCCCCAGCTGCGCCCCTGGTTCCCGGACACCCTCGCCCTCTGTGGCGGATGGATGCGCCCGGCGCTGCGGCGTCTGGCGGCGACCCGTGCCCACGGAGGCAGGACGCTCCCCGACCCGCTCTGGGAGCCTCTGGGCACCCGCCGGGAACAGCGCCCCAGGACGCGCAGCGGACCAGGATCAGCCGACGCGCTCGTGGTGCTGCGTCGTGGCGGCGACGCGGGCGGGGTCGAGCTCCACGCCCAGGCCGGGCCCGGTGGGGACCGCAAGCGTCCCGCCGGGCTGGAGCTGGAACGGCTCGGTGAGGATGTCGGCCTCGAAGTAGCGGTCGCTCGCCGAGGTGTCCCCGGGCAGTGTGAAGTTCGGAAGCGCTGCTAGCGCCACGTTGGCGGCGCGTCCCACTCCGGTCTCCAGCATGCCGCCGCACCACACCGGCCAACCAGCCGCGCGACACACGTCGTGGACCGCCACCGCGGGGATGAGGCCACCCACGCGCCCCGCCTTGATGTTGACGATCCGGCCGGCGCGGAGCTGGATCGCGGCCCGGGCGTCCGCCACCGACTCGACGCTCTCGTCGAGACAGATCGGCGTGCGCAGCTGGGCCTGAACCGCGGCGTGGTCGACGAGGTCGTCGTGCGCGAGCGGCTGCTCCAGCATCATCAGATCGAAGGCGTCGAGCTGGTGCAGGACGGGCAGGTCCTCGAGCCGGTAGGCGCTGTTGGCATCGAGCATCACCAGGGCATCGGGAAAGCGAGTCCGCACTCCCCGGGCCAGCTCGACGTCGTAGCCGGGGCGGCACTTGAGCTTGATCCGGCGGTAGCCGGCAGCAAGGTAGCCGTCGATCAGGGCGTAGGTGGCGTCCAGTGACGGCTGGATGCCGATGCTCACCCCGCAGCCGACCCGGTCCGACGCAGCCCCCAAAACCGCGCCGAGACTCACGCCGCTGATGCGTCCGGCGAGATCGAGCAGTGCCATCTCCAGGGCCGCTCGGGCCATGTTGTGGCCTCGCACCCACGCCACCCGCTGCAGCTGGTCGGCCACCGTGGCCGCCGGCTGGCCGAGGACGCCGGGGAGGAGGTGGTGGCGGAGAACGTCCCGGGCGGTGGTCACCGTCTCGGCCGAATAGGCGGGCTCGATCCCGGCCGCGCACTCCCCCACCCCGGTGGCGCCGTCACCGTGGCACTCCACCAGCAGCGCGCGCCGCACCGTCTGGGTGCCGAAGCTGGTCGTGAAGGGCGACCGAAGCGGCAGCTCCACGATCCGAAGGTCTGCGTGCTCCACCGCCACCGGCCCCAGCAGGTCGAGCCGCAGTGGGGAGGGGGGCTGGGCCTCAGGCATCCCCGGCTCCGACCGGCTCGGGGGCGACTCGCCAGCAGCCCAGCACGACGCCCGCGAGCAGCGCCGCTCGTCGCGGCAGCTCGGAGGGCACGACCCATTCCCCGGCCGCGTGGGCATTGCCCCCGACCAGACCCAGCCCATCGAGGGTGGGCACGCCCAGGGCTGCGGTGAAATTGCCGTCGCTCCCGCCGCCGACCTCTGCTCCCTCGAGCGATGTCCATCCCAGGCTGGCCGCGACCTCCCGGGCGCGGCTGAAGAGGTCGGCGGTGGCGCGGGGCGGCAGCGGGGGCCGGTTGAGCTCTCCGCTCACCTCCAGTCGGGCCTCGGGATGGACGGGGCGAAGCGCCCGCAGGCCAGCCTCGACCCGCTCCGCCTCCCGGACCGTGCGGACGCGCATGTCCACGTCGGCGCTGGCACGGGCGGGCACGACGTTCGCCCGGGTCCCGCCGCGCACCACCCCGACGGTCACCGTCGTCCCCACGTCCGGATCGCCGAGTGAGGCGATCTGGGGAATCTGGGCGGCCAGCTCGACGATGGCGTTGACGCCGCGTTCCGGCTCGATCCCGGCATGGGCGGCACGCCCCGTGACGGTCACGGAGAATTGCCCCACCGCCTTGCGGGCGGTCTTGACCGCCTGACCCACGGGGGGCTCCAGCACCAGGACAGCCTGGTGGGCGCGGGCAGCGGCCTCTATCAGATCGCGGGACCTGTGACTTCCCACCTCCTCATCCCCGGTGAGAAGCACGGTCGCACCGCCCTCGGCACATCCCAGCGCCCGGAGGGCCGCGAGGGCGGCGCAGGCAACCACCACCCCCCCCTTCATGTCGAACACGCCCGGTCCGACGATCCGGTCGCCTGCCCGCTCGAAGAGCGGCGAGAAGCTGCCGCGGTCCCACACCGTGTCGAGATGCCCGAGCAGGAGGACGCCTCCGGCTCGCCCACTCTGGAGCCGTCGGCAGGGCGGGGTGAGGTCGGGGCCGGGGCGGTCGGCGCACCCCGCCCAGTCATAGAACGCGACCGCGGCGCGGTCCGCGCACCGACCAACCGCCTGTGGGTCATCGCTGGGAGACTCCAACCTCACCAGCTCCTCGAGAAGCATGAGCCACTGTGCCTGCCGCTCGGTCACCCAGGCCTCGATCGCTTGGAGCTCGTCGCGCGTCGCACCTCGGCTCGCGGTCACTGGCCGCACCGTCCAGCCCACAAGTGCATCGGCGCCGACCGTGCCCGTCGCCGTCGGTGCCCCACCCCCATCGGGTGGGATCGTACCAGGGGGGCCGGGAGGTCCGGTGCCGGCCGCCGGAGCCGTCACCGCTGGCGGGGTCGGGTCGTACCTCGGCACCGGAACGCCGAAGATCTGACCGACCAAGAGCACCAGACCGCGGGCGTCCTCCCGGAAGCGGCTGTGACGCCAGCCGGGGTGACGGAGCAGGCGGGCGAAGGGCCCGGGCCGACCCGCCCTAGGCACACGCCCACTGGTTGGACTCGCCGGCGGCGAACATGGACGCGGCGACGTTTGCCTGCTGGACCGGGGACCAGATGTCGGTGCCGCCGTGACCGTAGAAGGTGCTGGGCATGAACTGGAAGAGGCCGGTCGCGCCCGACGAGCCGTTCACCGCGAGCGGATCCAGTCCGGATTCGCAGGTGGCCACGCCCAGCAACCAGGTGTAGGAGACGCCGAACCGCTGGGCGGCCGCGAGGATGTCGCCGGCTATCGACCCCGAGGGCGGCACCGCCACGATCTCGGCCCGGGGGCTGACCGCGGCGCTCGGCTGGGGGCTTGCAGTGGCGTGCGGCGAGGGCGCGGCGGTCGGGTTGGCGGTCGGGCTGGCGGTCGGGCTGGCGGTCGGGGCGAGGAGGGGGCTGGCCGACGCCGCGGCCCGCGGGGTTGAGCGCGGGCGGGGATGCGGGCGTGGCCGTGCCGCAACCGGCGAGGGCGTGGGGGTGGGCAGGGTCAGTTGGAAGCTCTGGGCCGGGACCAGGTTGCGCGCCGCTTCGGAGAGGGTGGCGATCGCGCCCGGTGAGGGACCCGCGAATGCGGCCGGCACGCCTCCAACGCCCAGGATCCCGATCACGGGTGTACCGGCGAGGGCAAAGGCCCCCCCAACGAGCCAGCGCAGCCGACCGGCGAGGCGACGGACGCGGCGCGCCGGCCGCCTCGGCTCAGCGGGGGCCGTAGATGTACCCCAGCAGACCGTCCCCGCCGTCGGGGATCCAGCGGTAGTCGACCTGGTCCCACCCCGCGACGTTCATCTCCGCGACCTCGAACTGACCGGCTCCCGCCGCGACCACGTAGGCCACGTGACCGAGAGGGCTGATGCCGCTGATGCCGAAGACGGCGATCGCGCCCACGGTAGGGACGGTCCCCTCCGCGTAGCCGGCGGCGGCGGCGGCCCCCCACCACTGCCAGGCGTTGCCGAACCAGGGGACATAGCGCTGGGTGGCCACGTACCAGGTGCACTCGCCGAAGGCGAAGTGGTTGCTCCAGGATCCGGGGGTCTGGCTGACCGGCTGCACCACCGGAGGGAGCGTGCCGGCGAGCGCGCCGAGGTCCCCACGGGCCGCGGCCGGAGCCTGAGCGTAGGCGACATCGCGCTGGGCCGTCGCCGCCAGGAGCTGCTGAGCCTGGGTCCCCAGCTGGCTCTCGGCGCCGACCGCCGCCCGCTCGTCCACCCGCAGCACCAGCGCCGCCCGGCGAGCGCGGATCTCCGCGGATCTGATCCCCGAGACCAGGTCACCGAGGTTGGCTGCGGTCGCCGCCGGCAGGCTGCTGCGGCTCATGAACGCTCCGATGCTGGGGGCCGCCAGGGCTGCCGCCACGCCCGCGGGGCCACTGGAGTCGAGATAGGCGGTCCGGATCGCCGCCGCCAGCGCCAACCGGTCGGCGGCCAGCCGCTCGGTGAGCCGGCTCTCCAGCACCACGGTCACCGCCAGATGGTCGTCGAGAGCTTGGAGTGACGACTGGTTGTCGCCGATGGCGACCAGGAGGCGGTGGACGCGCAGCTCGGCCGCCGCTGCGCCGCCGGCCTTGAGCTGGTCGAGGCGTGCCAGCAATCGATGCTGATCACCCGCTCCACGCCCGTGCGCGAGCGCCGCTGCTCCGGCCGGGGTGCCGAGGGGGTCGCCCGCCGCCCGAACTGGGAGCAGGCCGCCTCCGACGAGGACGGCGCACGCCGCAGCCAGGGCCGAGAGCACACCCGTCCCACGATGCATCCCGCGCATACGTCCTCCCACATATGGCGCGTACGGACGGGGGGACCGTACGGGATTGGGACGGCCCCGGTCAAGCCATTGGGGCCATTCCACACCTGGCGGGGGGGCGGCGCTCTCGAACCGGCCCGGCCGGGCCGCGCGTGGGCTGTAAGGTGAATGAACGAGTTGGCTAATGCAATGGTGTTTTGTGTGATCGAGTTCAGGCTGGACCCGGCCTCGGGCCGGGCCGTCTACCTGCAGCTGACCCACCAGGTGCGCCAGGCGCTCCGGATGGGCAGGTTGCGGGCGGGGGATCAGCTGCCCACCGCAAGGGAGGTCGGCGCCCGACTCGGCATCACCTCCAACACCGTGCTGAAGGCCTACCGGGAGCTCGAGCTGAGAGGCCTCGTGGTGGGCCGGACGGGAGTCGGCACCTTCGTCGTCGACCCTCTTCCGGGGGGCGCCGTCGAGGTGCCCCCCCAGCTCCGGCACGACCTTGAGCGCTGGCTCGCGGAGGCGCGTGCGGCGGGACTGGACGAGGAGTCGGTCGACGCTCTGCTGGCGACGACTCGGGACCAGCTCGCTACGGAGTCCGTGGCGTGACTCCGGCCAGTGACCCGAGCGCCCTGGGAAACCGGTTGGCAACGCGCTGGGGGCTTCGCGAGTGCACAGATGGCAGGGCCGGGGGGTGCTCGAGGGGGTCGGGTCGGCGGAGCCAGCACGTCGACCCGACCCAGGCGGCGGTGGGGGTGCTCACGCATCCGACCCGCCCCATCCGAACCGTCAGCGACCGGGTCGGCAACCTCCCGGGTGGCGCGTGACCAGGACGCCCTGGCCGGGCAGGAGACCCCCCTCCGCGGCGGGTTCGTCGTCGCCGAGACCCCGGGGCGGTCGGACATCGCTGAAGCCGCTGGCGGGGCTCGCGCCCACCGGGCCCGGCTCGCCAGCCTCCGCGACCGTCGCATCGGCCAGCTCGCGGTCCGCCAGCGAGCGCAGGTGGCGCTCGTCCCAGCCCTGAGCCAGCGGCCAGACCTCCTGATCCGGGACGACCCGGTCGCGCGCCGCGATCCCCCGGCGCGCCGCGACCCCCCGGCGCGCCGCGAGGTCCGGTAGGTGCCGATGGCCATGGCCGCAGAGCGGCAGAGGACGCTGGCGCTCTCCTCCCACCTGCTCGACGACGTCACCCAGATCGGCGACCACCTCGTCATCGTCGGGACGGCCGGGTCCGGCGCGCGGGCGACATCGCCGAGCTGACCGCCGAGCACCGGCCCCTGACCGGCCCCGCCGCTGCGCGGGGTCGTGGTGGTGGTCACTGGGAGCGCGTCGGGAACCGCTTGGCGAGGACTCGGGCCGGCCGGCGCCTGCGCGACCAGCGGGATCTCCGCCGGCGCCGCGGCGGCGATCGTCCGGCCCACCTCGCACGGCAGCTTCCCGAGCCCGGGGGGACCTGTGGACGTCATTTCGCCACGGTCCGGGCCGGCAGCGGAGCTCCCCTCCGCTCCCGCGAGCCGGAGCGGGGCACGCCCCCGCTCGCTATCACTTAGGGAATCTCCCCAGGGCCGGCGATGCTCGTGACCCGTCTCCCCGCCGGTGGAGCCGCCCCTGCGACGACATCAGCGGCCACTGGCCGGCGGGTCGACCGCACGGGTGTCGTCAGGACCGCCTACGTCCGCCTCACACTCGGCGGTATGGTGGGGACGGCCGTGGCCGACCCGACCCCGCGATCGTGGCCACGCCGGCTCCTGATCGGCCACGGGCTCTGGCCCTGCTCGCTGAGCCCCGGGTCGCTCACCCGCCTGCCGCCGACACGTGTCCGCCGATCCCTGCGGGGAGATGGGGCCTGCCCTCCCCCGGCATCACCCGGTGCGGTGGGGCCTGGCGGAGCCGCCACTAGCGGTCGGATCGGCCCGGCGGCGGCCGCCACCCAGCTGGACGTCGGGGCCCGCCGGCTTGTCCGCGGCGTGGTGGACTCGCCCGTGCACCGGCCCGTCAGCCGCTGCCGGAGCGTCCCGGGGATCGCGGGCGCTCGGACCGCGGGCGTCGCCGGGATTCTCGCGGCGGTGTCCGGCGACGGGACCACCCGGCGACGTGACCGATTCCGCGTCGGGCCGGACCGCCGGGGGCCGGCCACCCGTACCATCTCGGCATGGGCGGACCGGAGGCGCCCGAGGGCGCGGGCGAAGCTGGGGCGGGGAGTCCCCACATCCTCTACCTAGAGGACGAGGCGGCGATCGCCCTCCTCTACCGTCTCGCGCTGGAGGCCGCGGGGTACCGGATCACGATCGCCCCGGATGCGGCCACCGGCCTGGCGGCGGCCTCCGCCCTCTGCCCCGACCTCGTCCTGGTCGACTACCACCTTCCGGATCGGAGCGGGGTTGAGGTGGTCCGAGCGCTCCGTGCCGAGCCCGCCACCGCCCGGGTGCCGATCATCATCCTCAGCAACGACGATGCGCCCCAGGTGGTTCGCACCGCCCAGGCCGCCGGGGCCACCGAGGTGCTCACCAAGATCCTGTGGCGTCCGCCCCGCCTAATCGAGGCGCTGCCGGGGTGGCTCGGGGCGCGTCCCGGCCCCTCCGGCTGACCCGATCACCGCCACGGAGGACCGTGTTGGATCTGACCACGCTCGCCATCCCCCCCTGGGACCTCGTCGTTCGCTCGGTCGTGATCTACCTCGTGCTGCTGCTCGGCCTGAGGCTCTTCGGCAAGCGCGAGGTGGGGCAGATGACCCTCTTCGACCTCGTCGTCGTGCTGCTGGTCGCCAACGCGGTGCAGCCCGCCATGACCGGTCCTGACAACTCCCTGTTCGGCGGGCTCCTCATCATCGGCACCCTGCTCAGCGCCAACTGGGTGGTGGGCCGGCTGCGCGTGCGCAGCCCGGTCGTGCGGCGGCTGCTGGAGCCCCACGCCACCGTGCTGGCGACCGACGGTGCCTGGCTTCAGCCCGTCCTGGCCCACCAGGGCCTGGACCAGTCCGACGTCGACACCGCGCTCCGCGAGCACGGCTTCAACGCGGTCAGTGAGACCCGCCTCGTCGTGCTCGAGCCCGACGGGAGCATCAGCGTCGTTCCCGGTGGCCAGCAGCGGGTCCGGGTCCGTCGCCGCGTCCGCACCATCCTCCACCCCTAGACGGCGCGGGCCGGGAGCGACTCAGCCGCCTCCGCGGTCCTCGGGCGCAGCCGTGCTGTGGACCCACTCCACCAGCTGGCGAAGGACGTCGGGGTCGGTGGCGGGGTCGACTCCGTGGCCGAGATTGAAGATGTGCCCCGGCCGGCCACCCGCCCGGGCGATCACCTCGTGCGCGGCGGTCCGCACCACTGGCCACGGTGCCAGGCACACGGCCGGGTCGAGGTTGCCCTGCACGAAGCGATCGTGCCCCACCGTGGCCCAGGCATGGTCCAGCGGGACCCGCCAGTCGAGGCTGAGGCCCGGGCTCCCAACCCGCGCCAGCTGCTCCAGCAGATGGGGAGCCCCGGTCGCGAAGAGGATGGTCGGGACCCGGTCCCGCAGGGCCTCGACGATCCGGGCGAGGTGGGGCACCACGTGTCGGTCGAAGTCGACCGCCGAGAGCGAACCGGCCCAGCTCTCGAAGATCTGTACCACCTGGCACCCGGACTCGACCTGGGCCGCGAGATATCGGACCGTGGTCTCGGTGAGGGTCGTCATCAGGGCGGCGAAGGTGGCGGGGTCGGCGTGCATCAACCCCCGGGTCCGCGGGAAGTCCCGTGCCCCCCGGCCTTCGACGCAGTAGCACGCGAGGGTGAACGGACCCCCCGCGAACCCGATCAGGGCGGCCCGGTCGCCGAGGGCTCGGCGTGCCAGGCGGATCGTCTCCAGGACGTAGGGGGTCGCCTCGCGCGGGTCCGGTATGCGCAGCCGAGCGACGTCGCCCGAGGAGCGGATCGGGTCGGGGACCACCGGCCCTACTCCGGGACGGATCTCGAAGGCGAGTCCCATGCCCGCGACCGGGAGCATGATGTCGGCGAAGAGCACCGCCCCGTCGACGCCGAGGGTCTCCACCGGCATCAGCGTGACGGCCGCGGCGAGCTCCGGTGTGGTGGCGAGCGTGAGCAGGTCGTGGGCCTCCCGCAGCCGCCGGTACTCGGGCAGCGAGCGGCCCGCCTGACGCATGAACCACACGGGGGTCGCATCCGGGACCCGGTGGGCGCAGGCATCCAGCAGGCGGGCCGCGCCCGACCCCGGCTCGGGCGCGCCGGAGTCGGCTGCCAGTGCCATGATCGCCCTCAGGATGACAGGTCGCGCGACAGCTCCCGACTGGCGCGAACGGGTCGCGGGCTGGGTCCAACTCGCCCACCCTGGCCCCAGCCTGGCCACCACCTTCGTCACCGCCGCCAGCGCCCGGGCCGCCGCCGCGGGATGGGCGGCGGGGGCCGCCCGCTCTCGGACCGCCTGGGCGACGGCGGCGATGGCACTGGCCCAGGTCAGCACAGGTTCGCTCAACGACTGGGCCGACGCCGCTCGTGATGCCCTTGGCCAGCCGTACAAGCCAATCCCGCGGGGCCGGGTCGGGCGTCCCGCCGCGGCGGGCCTCGCGGTGGCCTGCGCCCTGGGTGCGCTGGCGACGGCGCGGCCGTTGGGAGCGCCCGCTGGCCGCTGGCTCGGCCTCGGCCTCGCCGCCGGATGGTCCTATGACCTGGGCCTGAGTGGGAGCGCGTGCTCCCCCATCCCCTTCATGGTCGGTCTGGCCGCGGTCCCGATGGTGGGCGTCCGTGCCATCGACCCCCACGCGCCGGTGCGCCGCTCGCTGTTGCCCCTGGCGCTGGTCCTGGCGCTCGCCGCCCACCTCGCCAACGGCGCGCCTGACGCGGCGACGGACTCCCGACATGGGCGCCGGAGTCTGCCCGCCCGTCTGGGGACGGCGGCATCCTGGCGGGCGGCCCGGCTCGGGATCGCCTGCGCCGGGGCGGGCGTGGTCACTGCCGCGCCCCCCGGCCGCAGAGGGCGGGCTCTGGGGTGGGTGCTCGGGGCGGGCGCCGTCGTGGCGCTCGACCGGCTCCGCTCCGACGGTGCTCGACGACCCGAGTCGACGCCCTTCGTCGGGCAGGTGGTCGCGTCGCTCCTGCTCGCCTCCGGCTGGCTTAGCGGGGGATGGCGCGCCTCGTCCCGGCCGGGCCGGGGCGCCGGGCCCGCTGCCATCAGGCCTCCCCTCGCACCTGCGCGACGGCGCGACGCTGCGCCGCGGCGTGCAGCCGGATGAGCTCGGCGAGGGTGCCCTCGCAGGCGTCGCGCAGGGCCCGGGCCCGAGCGGCGGCGGCCGGTTCGTCCAGCCCCTCGCACACCGCGGCGAGCCGGTCCACCCGGCGCAGCACGCCCCGCGCCTCGCGGACGGCCAAGGATAGCGCCCGCAGCTGACCGGCTCCCCCGAGTTGGGCGTCAGCGTCGCGGAGCGGCGTCATCCGGCTGCCACTGAGGGACGACGGCCGCGGGCGGGGATGAGGATGCACCCGGCCAGCACGTAGGAGGCGCCCATCATGAGAAACCCGGCGGCGAAGCCGATGTCCTGGATGATGAAGCCGAGCGCGATCACCCAGAGCGATCCCACCCCGTAGGCGATCGCGAAATAGTAGCCGAAGATGGTGGCCTGCGACTCCCGGCTCACCGCCTCACTGAGCAGTGCCTGCAGCAGCGGGCTCTCCGCGTAGGCCACCAGCCCGACCCCGAGGGTCAGCGGGATGAGCACGGCCGCCTGGTGCGCCGCGACCCCGTAGAGGCTCACGAGCACCGCCGAGAGGGCGTAGGCGGTCCAGAGGACGCGCCGACGCCCAAACCGGTCGGAGAGCAGTCCCGCCACCAACGGCCAGAGGACGCCGCCGGCGAGCATCAGGTTGAAGAGGAGCCCGACCACGATGGTGGGGAGATGGACCCCATCGCGTAGGTACAGAGGCACGAAGGCACTGAGCGTGCCCAGTCCCCGTCCGCCCGCCGCCACCGTTGAGGCGAGGATGACCAGAACCGCGAGGCGACGGTCGAGGAGTCGCGGGGGGCGGGGGCCGGGAGACGGCGGCGCCGCCGCCGATCGGTGCCGAGAGATGTCGGCGCGGTGGGGAAAGGTGAGCAGGAAGACCAGGCCCATCACCACCATCGGCGCCGCGAATACCCACATCGTGCCACGCCATCCGATGTGCACGATGAGGATCGCGGCCGGCACCGGCACCAGCAACGATCCGATGTTGCCCCCGACGACGTGGGTGCTGAGCGCGAAACCCCGACGGTTGGGATATCGGCGCGACAGGACCGCGCTCCCCACCGGGTGCTGTTGGCTCGCCGCCACCTGGCTGAGGCCCCGGGTCGCCACCCAGGGGGCGAACGAGGGGCTGAGACCTCCGAGCGTCGCACACACGCCGAGAAGGATGTTCTGACCGCCCAGGATGAAGCGGGTGGGGATGCGACGGCTGACGACTCCGGCGGTTGCCTGCACGCAGCCCCCGACCACGCCGACCAGGCCCAGCCCGAGTCCGAGCGCCGCGTAGCTGAGGTGGAAGGCGACCACCACGGCCGGATAGGTGAGCGGGAGCAGCGCCACGTACATGTGCTGGGTCGCATGGGACGCACTCACGAGCGTGAGGGTCCGCCGTTCCTCCCGCGGGGGCGGCGGGGTCGCCTTCCTGTCGCCCTCCACGGTCACCACCCGGCAGCATAGGGGGTGAGGGCCCGACCACCCCGGGCGCGCCAGCCGATGCCGGAGCTGGGGCGGGGGCGTTGAGGGGCCCGGCGATGAACCCGGCGAGCTGTTCCACGGGGCTTCCGCTCGAACCGGCCGCGACCCAGCGCAGGTCGACGTACGGCCAGCGCGGCCCGAAGTCATCCCAGTTCGCCTCGGCGACCGTGTAGCTGCCATCTACTCCCACTCCCACCACGAAGGCAACGTGCCCGGGCCCCTGGTCCGTGTCGACCGCAATCGCTCCCAGCGACGGCAGCGGTCCCACCGCGTACCCGTCCGACGCGGCGGACCCGAGCCACGTGCCGGCGTCACCGCCGAGCTCGCCGGCGGGTCCGCGCCAGGTGACCAGCCGTCGGGTTGCGACGTACCAGGTGCATTGCCCGGTGGCGAACCCCTGGTAGCCGGCGGGGAAGGGCTCCGGGTGGCCGGTGCAGGCGGAGGGCTGCACTGCCAGCGCCCCTGGCTCCGGACCGCAGGGACGCGCGAAGGCCGGAAACCCAGCGGCGGTGATCTGGAGGTGGCCTCCCGGCGGAAGCATGAACCCGCCCGGCTCGAGCGTCAGCGGACCACCGCCGGCGGCGGTCACGAGGGGGCCGGTCCCGCCGACCAGGCCCAGCACGGCGCCGCTCGCCGCGGCGCCCAGCGCGATCAGGACCACCACGGCCAGGAGAGTCAGGCCCCCGCAGCTGGACCAGATCGGCCTGGCCCAGTCAGAAGGCATACGGGACCTGGCGTCCCAGGGTCGGGCGGGGATTCACCGCGTGGCCCGGCCAGTGGGTGGGCGGGACCGACCGGGACAGGGGCTCGTCGATCTCGACCTCGTAGAGGAGGTGAGGCCCAGTGGTGAGCCCTGTCTGTCCCTCCCAGCCGAGGACCTGCCCGGGCGCAACCCAGGCCCCGAGGCTCAGCCGGGCGATCCGGCTGAGGTGCGCGTAGATGACCCGGGTTCCCTGTCGCTGGAGCCACACCGTGACCCCGAGAGGCCAGACCCGGCCGAGGAACACCACCTGGCCGTGGAGGGTCGAGCGCACCGGGGTGCCGGCGGGACACACCAGATCGATCCCGTCGTGGCGCAGCCCGGTCGCGCGCAGGTAGCGACGGTCGCGGAATCCGGCGGACACCAGCACTCCCGGGCACCACACCGGGAGCCCGCGGGGGAGCGGGCCGGATGCACTCAGCGGAGCGGCGGAGCGCGGAGTGGGCGTGGGGGATCGCCAGATCGGGAGGAGCAGTCCCACCAGCCCCGCTGCGAGCGCAACCCCAAACGAAGGTCCCGAGGCCTGCGACCGGGTCACGGGGTCTCGGCGATCTCGGCTGGGTGGGTCGTGATCCACCGGTGCAGCTGGGGGGAGGCGAGGCCGCGGACGGCGGCCTGGTCGGCTCCGAGGACCACCAGCCCGCACCCCGGGGAGGCCTGCTCGAGGATGTCGGCCGCGCCCCGAGACAGTCCGAACGCCGACGCTACCTGCGGCAGCGCGACCGGCTCCTGGCGAAGCAGGAGCTTGAGGTGACTGTTGCGCATGATGACGTTGCCGGAGGGGGAGTCGAGGAGGTCCTCGACGACCTGCGAGATCACCAGCAACCCAGCCCCATACTTGCGCACTCGTCGGCTCATGCCCTCGAGCGCCACCGCGCTGGGCCGGTGGCGCAACAGCACCTCGGCCTCATCCACGACCAGGAGCCGGCGCGGGCCGGGACACCGGTGGAGCTCGCCCTGGAGGTGTCCCAGGAGCATGGCGATCACGGCGGGCAGGAGCGTGTCGCCATACGCGGCCAGCGAGCGCACTCCGAATGTCACGATGGGGGCGTCGAGCCGGACGGTCGTGGGCTGGTCCAGCAGCGAGCCGTACGCCCCCTCCGTGTAGCGGCGCAGCCGCGCCGCCAGCCCCCTGGGTCCGGTGGCCTCGAGCCGACCGCTGAGGTCCTGGAGTCGTGGCTGGGCGCGGGGGTCGACATCCTGCGTCGCGCCCGGAATGCCGGCTCGGGCGTAGAGGTGCAGGAGGGCTGCTTCCAGGGCCGCCACCTCGCCCGGGCGGAGGACAGGGCTGCTCCCATCGCCGGCCGGCCGTCCCACCAGCAGGGTCAGGATCGGCAGCAGCTGGGCGACCTTGTCCCGCTGGATCGCGACCGGGTCGGTCCCGGGCACCCCGTGGAGATCGAGGGGGTTGAGCCGTGTCGGTGACCCGAGCCCGATCGTCAGATATTCGCCCCCGAGACCCGTGGTCACCGCGCGGTACTCGTCGGCCGGATCGATGCAGCGGACGTGGACACCCTCCGCCGCGCACTTGGCGAGCAGCAGTTTGGCGGTGTACGACTTGCCCGCCCCCGAGGTTCCGACCAGGATCGCATTGGCGTTGGGGTGGCTGGGAGCGAACGGGTCGACGAAGACCAGTCCGCTCTCCAGCAAGTTGGTGCCGAGGAGGACCCCATTCGACGTCGGCAGCCCATTGCGCAGGAACGGGAACGTCGTCGCCAGCGCGCTCGAGGGCAGGTCGCGCACCCATCCCAGCGGAGAAGCCCCGAGCGGGAGGGTCGCGCGCCACCCGTCCACCTGGCGATGGCGCAGCCAGCTCGCGTGGCAGCCCAGCTCCGCAAGCCGCGCGGTGAGGGCGGTGCAGCGTTCCCCGAGCTCGCCGAGGGTGGGGGCGGACACGGTCGCGTCCACTTCGAGGTGAAAGAGCCGCTCCTCGTCGAGCAGGACCTGCTCCTCCAGCCGGGTCGCGTCCGCGAGCACGGTGCGGGTCCCGGAATCGGTGCGACGCCCCTGCAGACCGTCCACCACGGCGGTCGTCTCGAAGCCGCGGATCTTGCGTCTCAGGTGCCCCAGCACCACCGCCTTCGGCAGTGGGCGGATGTGCAGCGCGATCCGCATGGGATGCCCGAGGCCGCCGAGCAGAGGACCCAGCCAACCCATTCGGACCGTGCGCGGGTAGCCGGTCACGACCAGGCTGCGGCAGTACCCGTCGTTGACGACCAGGTGGTCGGCCCGGACCCGCATGTGGGCCGGGGCCAACCACGCGGCGAGGGTCGCGGGCTCACCTCCACTGCGTCCCCCCTGGGCCTGCTGCAGCATGTCGAACCAGGCGGCGTCCTCAAGGCGCTCGGCCCTCAGCCCCACCCGCCGGAGCCCGTCCCGCAGGGTGGCACAGCGCTCGTTCAGCTCCCGCTGCGCGGCTGAGCCGGTACGCGGCCCTCGCTCGGTCGCCGGGGCGGCATCCCCCCGATGCGCCACCAGGCGGCGCCAAAGAGCGGGGGGATGCACCAGCGGGGCCGCGGTGGCCACCACCACCACGAAACGAGCCTCCAGCAGCTGCCGCTCAGCCAGGTGGGCGGCCACGACCTGAGCCTCCTCCCGGATCCATGGTCCCAGCGCTGGGGTGAGGGCTCGCGCGGCGCAGCGACGGTAATGCGCCGCCAGTGGTGCGGGGTCGACCGTCTGGGTTACCAGATGCACCGACACGGGGACGGTGAGCCCGTCAAGCCATTGGCGGTAGCTGCGGTAGACGTCGGCCTGCTCCTCGGGTCGCCGCAGGAGCAAGCTCAGCGGACGCACCTCGAGTGCCGCACGGGCGCTGCCGTCCCGCAGCCACAGCATCCCGTCGTCGAGCGCGACCGCCTCGACCAGCTGGGTCGACTCGGCGGCGGAGCCGCCCCCGACTCGCCCCCGGCCGGGTCGCGTCAGGCGCATCGGGCGGCGCTGTCCCGGTCCACATCGTTCCCCGAGTCGAGCGGCCGCCATCCCCGCTCGTCTCGGGTCGCATGCGCTGCCGGGTGCTCCAGCTCACGGGGCTCGCGATGGAAGCGGGCCCAGTCGGCGGCCCATGCCGCCGCCGGGCGCCCCTCGGGTCGCGCGAAGGCTGCCACCAGCCCAGCCAGGGTGCTCGGCAGGCTGAGTCCAGTCCCGGTGGCCAGCGGGAGGTGACAGCGCACCAGCAGCAGGAAGGGCGCGGCGGCGGCCAGGGCACACCAGCCGAGCTGGCTCAGGGTGAGCGCCCCGAACCGGGTCGAGCTGGCGCTGATCGGCTGCGGGACCTGTGCCTCCACCGGCGTCGTTCCTCCCACCTCGGGGCCGATCGGCGACCGGGTCGCCCCACTTTCCATGGGTCCGCTTGGGCGGCGCGGGTGGGGCTCGGCTCAGGCATCGGTGCGGGTCGACCGCACGTAGGCCAGGTCGAATCCGGGCAGCTCGCTGCCCTCGCGGGCGATGTAGGCGGCGCCCAGACGCATCTGAGCCCGCCGCGCGGCGACCGTGGGAGCCCCGCTCGGGCCGCGCAGGCGTGCCCGCCGCTGCCAGCCGGCCAGCTCCGGGGCCTCCATCTGGACCTCCTCGGCGGTTCCAGCGTGACCGAGGGGCCGTTCGGCAAGCCGGCTTCCGACGAAGAGCGTGTACCCCTCGGCATCGAGCCGTCGCGGTCGCGGCGGTGACGGGATGCGCCCGGCCACCGGAGTCGACCCGGACGCGCCGGCCCCGCCGATCGGGGGGGTCGCCATCCCCGCCACAGGCGCGGCGGGGAGGCTGAGCTCCGATGCGGGGTCGGGCTTCCCCCCGCCGAGGCCCGCCGCCGCCGTTCGCATCGGTGCCTGGGCCCACCGGGCGGTGGCTCGCCGGAGTGCGCGGGGGGCATCGCCGGCGACGACTCCGATCCCGACCGCCGCCGCGCCGGCCGCCGCCGCCCCGACCAGCCGTGCTCCCCGCAAGGAGACCATATCCTGGGGGGCAAGGTGGCGCGGCAGGGTCAGCATCAGCCAGACCGTAAGGATGGCGAAGCAGCACTTGGCGAACTGGTCGCCCTGGGCGGCGCTGCCCACCGCCGCCAGCAACCCGCCCCCAGGGCTGGCGGCGCAGCCCGCCGCCGCGGTGGCGTAGACGGGGCACCCGGCGGCTGCGCTGCTGGGTGCCAGCCCGCTCGCCGTCGACACCACGGCGACGAAGACGAGGAAGACCGCCGTCTGCACCACCACCACCAGCGAGAGCCCGATGAGAACCCGAAGCCAACGTGAGAAGAGTCCGCCCGCGCCGGGGATAGTCAGCGCCAGCAGCGCGAAGGCGCTGAAGGCCGCGAGCAGGGCCAGCACCACGTATCGAACCAGGTAGCTGAATGCGAGCACCACGCCCAGGCCGGTGAGCACAGTGAACGCGACCATCCCCACTAGCCCGTCCGGGACGTCGTACCCGTTGCGACCGTGGGGCCCGACGCCGCTCCACACATTGGTGAAAGTTGGTGTTGTCCCCCAATAGATATCCGCGTAGCGACAGTCTGCGGCTCGCTGCCCATTCCCCGCCCGCGGCTCGCCCGGTAGCGGCAGCAGGCCCAGCTGTCCCGGCACGCCGTCGCTGCTGCCGCTGCCCTCCAAGCAGTCCTGATCATGATTGTCGTTGACGGTGTTGTCGACGTTGGTACACAGGGGCTGGCTCGGGTCGATCACGGTGGCATCGCAGTTGAGGTCGTGCAAGGGCGGGCCGAAGATGTTGTCGCTGCGGTCAGTGACCTCCTTGGTGAAGTCAGGGTCGCTGCTGGCGATGCAGTGGGACTGGGTGTCGTGCGGATCCATCCAGGGCTTCACCAGCACCGCCTGTTGCGGCGACGACCCCGGCCAGGAGAGGTGGATCCCGGGGTGAGCGATGGGGCTGTCGGCCGGGCAGTAGGCGGTGAGGGCGAGCACCGTCATCATGTTGAGAGGGCCGGCGGAGGTCGTGGTCGGCGCCTGCAACGCGCCCGCGACAAGCGCCTGGGATACCCAGCTGCCCGCGTCAACGATGCGGCCGGCAACGTGCAGCGGCAGGTTGGCCGACAGCGCCGCCGCCACCACCAGGCTGGGGAGGACGTGACGGCGAAGCTGAAGCTGCTGTCCGGCCATGAAGAGGACCAGCTGGACCAGCAAGGCCAGCACCACAAGTCCAAGGCAGAGCGGGACCGCGATGTGGTCAAAGGTCTCCACCCAGGGGATGCACCCCTGCGCGCCGCACTCGTGCGGCGGACCGCCCAGGCTGCCGTCGTAGTTGTCCACCACGGGATTGGTGCCCACCATCGTTGTGATGAAGCGCCAGGGACCGTTGGTGATCGCTCCCGACTGGGGATCGATGTGGGCCGGGTCGGGGCTCCCATCCAACGTTCCCATCAGCGCGACCGGCCCGGTCACCACCGCGCTGGCGATGGTGCACCCCACATCCAAGATGCCGCCACACTGCTGACTGGACGCGTCCGCTCCGATTGGGTGCCGGGGTGTCGCAACCCCGGTGCGCAGCGCCAGTCGGAGATTGGGCTCCCGGGGTTGGGGGGATGGTGGGTCGGGTAGTCGTGCTATCTGGGCGGCTCCCAACCCCTGGGCCAGCAGCATGGTCGCGAGCAGGGTGAGCAGGGGCTGTCCGGCGCGGCCGATCGAGCGCGGGCGCCGGCCGCGCACGCGTCAGGGACCGGGGGGGGTGCTGGATCCGCAGGCGGAGCTGGTGCAGGCGGTGTTGCTGCCGGTGAGGCCCTCGACGAAACTGAGCAGGGCACCCTCGTTGACAATCAACAGCACGCCCACCATCACGGTGAGCAGTCCCTGCACTGCCGCCGCCCGCCGCTGCGCATTGTCCAGCGCCGTCATGTAGCGAATCGCGGCCAGGCTGAGGCAGAGCACCGCGATCGCGCCGAGCGCGAGCGTGGTCAGAGTTCGGATCACGGTGTCGAGCCCGGTGAGCAGGGTCCCGAGCGTCGTGACGGTCACCGGCGCACCTCAGCTGGGCACGGCAGCCGTGACCTCGAGGGCCACCGGCTCCGGCTCCGGCGCGCACAGGGGCGTCCCCACAGCCGGGCCGAGATGGGCCCGCGCCGGCACCGGGAGGCCGACGGCGGCGCGCAGCTGGCGGTCCCGGTACCAACGCCGCTGGCGCACGATCGCTGGCTGCGCGGAACTGTGCAGGAGGAGAGCTTCCGAGGGCCGCAGGCGGCGGATGTCGTCGGGATGGAGGAGGGGTTGCGCCGCCTGCGGCTGGCCAACCCCCTCACCCCCGGCGCGGGCGTGGAAGGTCGTGGTCCCAGCGAGGCGACTCGCCTGCTCGAGCAGATCGACTTCGGAGATCCCCGCCAGCAGGACCTTGGCGCGGCAGTTCGACCACAGGGCGGCGACCACCTCGGGACCGTAGGTGGCTCGGACGGAGGCGAGGTCCTGGGCGAGCAGGCACAGCCGTACCCCCTGCGACCGGCCTAGTTGCGTCAGCGCGGGCAGTTCGGGGAGGTGAGTCAGCTGGGCGAACTCATCGAGGACAAAGGCCGCCGCCGGCCTCGGGGGCTGGGCAAAGCACGCCCGCCACGCACGCGAGAGCAGCGCGCCGACCAGTCCGCGAATCAGGAGAGCGTCGTGCGGCGTGACGACGCAGTAGAGTGTCCGCAGCCCTCCCGTGGCGATGTCGGCGGGATCGAAGTCCGAGGTGCCGGTCGCCGCGAGCACCTGGTCGGCTCCGTAGGGACCGAGTTGGGCGATGCAGGTGGCCACCACGCCCATCGCTGTCCGGTCGCCGCCCGCGAGGGCACCCTGAACGATTCGGCGAGCGGCCGGGTGGGCGACGACGTCGCCGAGCTCGTCGGCGGGCGTCTCCTGGAGGAGGTGAAGAACATCCCCCAACGAGAGGGCGGCGACCGCAGCCTCAACCAGCAGACCGTGAAGGAGCTGGCGGGCGAGGTCGTGCCAGAAGGGGTCGCGCTCGGGAGGGCGGCCCATCAACAGGCCCGCCGTCCGCAGAGCGTCGTCGGCTGTGAGGATGGCACCCAGCGGGTTCCAGCGGTCGGTGGGAGCCAGCATCGGCGCGAACACCGCGGCCGGCCCCATCCGTTGCCGGTAGGCCAGCGTGCGCGCCACCAGCTCGCCCTTGGGGTCGGTCACCACCACCGCTCCCGGCCACTCGAGAACCGCGGGGACCGCGTACCCGCTGGACTTGCCTGCGCCGGTCGGCCCCAGCACGAGGACGTGGTCATCGAGGGCACTCCAGAGCGCCCGGCCGTGGTGGGTCCCGAGACGAAAGCGTGGTCGGGTGGCCCGATGCCGGCGGGCCGAGGTGGCACAGGAAGTGGGGGCCGTTCCCGCAGGCGGGCGGCGAGATCGGCTCCACCGAAGCGTCGCCGCCACCGCGCTGCGTACCGCCGGTCGCCAGTCGGCGCGCAGGTGGGAGAGGTCGGCCAGGCGGGCGTGGTCAGCCCGCCCCAGCACACCACTCCTGACCGGTCGGCGGAGGCGCTGCCACCACCGACCCGCCGCGACCGCGATCACCGACGAGCCAACCCCGAGGACCGCCAGCAGCACGGAGAACAGCGCGACCGACCCCGGGTGTCGCGCGCTCCCGAGCGTCTGGGGACCATGACCCAGCAGGAGGTCGGGCAGGATCGCCGCCGAGTAGCGGCTGAAGCGGACGCCGTCACTCATCCCCGCCGCCAGCCACACGAGCAAGCTGCCATAGCTGAGCCCGGCCAGCCCAACCGCGACCGGCAGGGCCGGATTGCGGTCGCCGCCGGAGGCGCCCCCCCCGGCGGTCATCGTTCCCCCACCCCACCCTTCATCGTCACCCCTCCAGTCCGTCGGAGAGGACGGAGCGGGGCGGCCGGGGCGACTCCCTGGCGAACCTGTCACAGGATGGGTGCCCAGGTGCGTCGGCGCGGTGAAGGGATTGTCAGATCGAGCGCCGACAATGGCGTCGTGAGCTACTCGTCGGCGTCCCCGAGCGGTCTTGGTCCGGGCCAGTCGATCTTGGTGGTGGACGACGACCGGGACAGTCGCACCGTCACCGGCGCCATCCTGGCGCGCGCCGGGTTCACCGTGGTGGAGGCGGCTGGCGGGCTGCCGGCGCTGAAGGTGGCCGCCGGGACGCGGGTCGCCTGTGCGGTGCTCGACGTCCACCTCCCAGACTTCAGCGCGTTCGAACTCTGTCGCCGCCTGCTCCACAGCCATCGCTGGGATCGCACCCCGGTGGTCTTCGTCAGCGCGCGGACCCCGGGAGCGGAACTTCGACTGCGAATGGAGGCGCTCGGCTTTGTCTATCTCGAGCGCCCCTTCCGCGCCGCCCACCTGCTCGCCGCCGTGGGCGACGCTCTCGCCACCGGCGAGGGGTTGGGCGCGGGCGAGCGCCGCCGGTGGCAGGTGTTGGCCGGTGCCGAGGAGGCCGTGCTGGCTTAGCCGGCCGCCTGTCCGTTCGCGTGCCCGCGGCCCTGACCGTTTCCACCGCCGTGGCGGTGGGACTGTCCCGGCCCCGGAGGTGGGCCGGCGGTGGTGACTCTCGGGGCCGGGGGGGCGGGAGCTGGAGGCGCCGGCTGGGGTCCGGGATCGCCGGGGAGACTGGACGCGCCGCTGCCACACCAATAGTAGTTGCCGCCATCGTAGACCCAGTAGCGGCAGATCCCGCGGTAGCGGACGTTCGTCGTCACCCCACCCGCGGCCGGGCCGGGGATGCCCAGGACTGTGGTCGATGGGCCTGTCCCGGGAAGGTAGTAAGCGCGGGTGGCGCCGGTCCCGTCCACGGTCAGCCCGGCGGGGGTGGGAAAGTAGCGGTTGGGCGTGCGCGCCATCGCCGCCACCATGAACGCGTTCCACATCGACGCGGCCCCGCTGATCCCGTTGATGCCACCGCCGTACATCGGCTGATCGTCGGCATTCCCGACCCAGGTCGCCGTCACCAGCGTGGGCGTCCAGCCCACCGCAAGGTTGTCGCGCAGGTCATTGGAGGTCCCGGTCTTCACCGCCACCGTGCGGCCCGGCACCACCAGGTCGGTGGCAGGCCCGAAGGCGAGGAGCCGGTTGGCATTGCGCGACAGCATCACGTTCATGACATAGGCCGCCCGGGCCGAGAGCACCCGGCGCGCGCGCGCCGGAGCTGCGTACAGGGTGTCCCCGTCCATCCCGGTCACCCGGGTGACGAAGCGAGCTCGATGGAGGAGCCCTCCGGTCGCCAGCACGGACCCCACCTGTGCGGTCTCCCACAAGGGGACCGGGTACCCGCCCAGGGTGAGGCTAGGCCCGTAGCTCGCCGCGGGACGCGCGAGGGTGGTGATCCCCATCCGCCGGGCCAGGCGCACCACCTTCTCGATCCCGGTGCGGAGCTCGACCCGGACCGCGGCCACATTGAGGGAGTTGCCCAACGCGACCTGGACCGGCACCACCCCCTGGTAGACGTCCTCGTAGTCATGCACGACAAACGGACCGCGCCCGCCCGGGGGGCCTCCACGGGGCAGGGTGAGCGGGGCATCGAGCACCGGGGTCGTCATGGTCACCGCGTGAGCGCTCAGGGCGGCGCTGTAGGTGACCAGCTTGGCCGTCGAGCCGGGCTGACGGGGCGCCGCGGCCATGTCGATCTGGCCACCGGGGACACCCGGGCCGGCGCCTCCAACGTAAGCGATCACGTCGCCGCTGCGCGGCTCGATGGCCACCAGCGCGCCGTCGCTCATGTGCATCGCCTGACCCCCGGCCACCGTGGATGTCACCACCCGCTGGGCCAGCCGCTCCAGTCCCAGCCGGAGCGGGGTCTGAACGCGCAGGCCCATCGTGAGGTAGCGGGTTCCGAAGCGTGCAGCCAGCCAGCCGCGGACGTGGTCGATGAAGTAGGGGGCCCGGTCCACTGTGGTGGCGGGGGTCCGCCGGAGCGGGAGCCGCCCTCCCAGCACCGACTCGGCGCGGGACCGGCTGAGATCCCCGGCTGCCACCATCGAATCCACCACCACCCGCTGGCGCACGCGGGCGCCCGCCAGGTTCAGGAGCGGGTCCAGCGCGCTCGGCGCCGGCAGCAGCCCCGCCAGCAGGGTCGACTCCGGCAAGGTGAGTCGACGGGCGCTGACGCCGAAGTAAGTGAGCGAGGCGGCCTCGATCCCGGTCGCTCCGTCACCGAAGTACACGTCGTTGACGTACTGGTCGAGGATGGCGTGCCGCGACTCGGTGGCGCTCAGCTGCTGTCCGAGCAGGATCTCCCGGACCTTGTACGTGATGCTGCGATTGTCGGTGAGGTAGCGCAGCTTGGCGAGCTGCTCGGGGATGGTGCTGGCTCCTTCCAGGGTGCCGTGGTGGAGCAGGTCGTGGAGCGCCGCCGCGACCAGGCGCGGCCAGTCGATGCTGCCGCCGGTCCAAAAGCTCCTATCCTCGGTCGCGATCACGGCATGCAGGAAGCCGGGGGCCACCTGCGAGAGGCGGACCGGGATCCGGCTCTGTCCGGGTACGTGAAGGTCGGCGATCTCGGCTCCGCCCGCTGCGAAGACCAGGGTGTCAGTAGGGAGTGGGTTCGGTGTCGGCAGGGCTCCCAGAACCCGGGTCAGTGCCGCCGCGGGGCCGATCCCCAAGGTCACAGCGAAGAGCAGCACGAGCAGTCCCGCGACCATCCCGCTCACTCCCTGCGAGCGTCGGCGCCGCGCCCTTGGCCGGGGTGCGGGTGACGGCGCGGTCCGCCGACCGGACCCCCGAACTGGACGGGGACGATCGGCCCGTGCCGGCGCCACGGGAGCGTGGGAGTCGGCAGGGTACCTCATGGGTGGGGACTCGGGCACGGCGCGCCGCCCGGGATCGGAGGGTTCCGAGGACCGGGCGGGCGGGGAGGCGCCCTGCGCGCCGTGCCCGCCTCTTCCAACGCGCCAGGGTGCCGGATGGTTTCGGAGCAGGTCCGGTCGTGCTCTCCGCGCAGGCCGCTGGGGCCGATGCTGGCAGTCGGAGGGTCACCGGAGCACCTCGGGAACCTCGGTCGGCCCGGCCTCCGGTCGGCGGTCGCCCGGGCGTCCCGCCGGGTCCGCCGTAAGATCTCGGGCATCGACTGCGGTTCCCCTCGTCGGTCGCCGGAGGAGGTACTGGTGCGCTCACCGCTCGCGCCCCGGTGGTGGCGTCGGCCCTTCGCCGAGACCCCGGTCGTCACGAGCAGCCCGATCATCCGCGCGGGCCCCGGCCCGGCATCTGGGTGGGGCTCGACCCTCCTCGTCCCCGCGTGCGGATCAGCGTGGGGCACGTAGGACCCGCCAGCGACGCCGTGGGCCTGGTGCCGAGCCACGGCGCGCTCGGGGTCGCGGCATGGTCCCGGAGGGGTTGGGCGGCGATCCGTCGCACCGCGGGTGGGCTCAGCGGCGGCCTCCACCCGCTCGAGTTCAGGCGGTGCGCCCGGCCCGCCTGGGTGCCCGACGGGCCTGGATCTCCCGCTCAGGGCCGCTATGGTCAACCGCTCCGGACAGGTCCCCGCGCCGGAGACCTCCAACGCCGACGCCAGCCGTCTCCTGCGCTCGCTCGTGATCGCGGGCGGAGTCCGGGACCGCGGGGCAGGGGGCGCCCGCGGCGGGGCAGACCGTGTGCGACGGGATCGTGCAGGCAGCTCGCGTCGATCGCCAGCGCGCTCCGGTCCACGGCCAGCAACCCGATCAGGCGGAGGACAACTCCGGGGCCGTCCGGCTCGACCATCCCCAAGCCGATGGGGGCGAGACGGACGGTCTGTTCGTCGCGCCCTCGCGTCCGGCTCCTCCCGCGTGCGTGCCGCACCGGGATGGTCAGCGCCGGCTGACGTGCTGGCGGGACCTGGACCGATCCGCGATCCCACCCGCGCCGGGGGTGTGGCGGGGTTGCCCCGCGAGCACCGGGCGCGAGCTCCTCGGCCCCCGCGGCGGGCCCGGTGGCAGCTGACCCTGGTCGGGATCGCGCTCTTGGTGGTGATCGCCCTCGTCCGGGGGCTCCATGCAATCCCCTCACCCAAACCGTCACACCGATCGCCTGCCGCGGCCGTCGCTGGCTACCTCCAGGGGGTGGGGCGCGGCAGCTCTCCCGAGATGCTCGCCTACCTGACGCCGCCCGTGCGTGACCAGGCTGCTGCCTCGATCCAGGCAATCCACCGGCTCCACGTCGTGGTCGCAGCGGTGGTGGTGACCGGGGTCGACCTCGGCCGAGACCGCGCCGTGGTCCAGCTGGTGGCGACGGTGTGTTTCCAGGCCCCGGGGGCTCCGCAACGCTGTGATCCGCTGGACCGCCACCCGCTCGGACTCACCTCCGACCTCGGAGTGGTCCGACGCTCCGGCGGCTGGTACGTCTCCCAGCCCATCCGGCCACGCCCCTGAGGTCGATCAGCCCCCTGCTGTCCCCTCGAATCCAGGCTCCACCAAGCGCTCCGGGTCGAGCAGACGATCGAGAGCAGCGTCGTCCAGGCGCGTCTGCTCGCGCGCCACCTCGCGCACAGTTCGGCCGCTCCGGTGGGCGGCGTGGGCGATGGCGGCAGCGGCGTCGTAGCCGATCGCCGGCACCAGCCCGGTGCAGAGCGCGAGCCCCTGGTCGAGCAGGTCGGGCCCGCGGGTCGACGCCCGCAGGCCGCCGACACAGCGGCGAGCGAAGTTGACCGTGGCCCGGCTCAGCAGCTCGATCGACTCGATCAGGGAGTGACCCGCCACCGGCAGCATCACGTTGAGTTCCAGCAGGGACCCCGTCGCCGCCGCGAAGCTGATGGTGGCGTCGTTGCCAATCACCTGCGCCACCACCATGCAGAGCGACTCGATGATCACCGGGTTGACCTTGCCGGGCATGATCGATGAGCCCGGCTGAACCTCCGGCAGCTCCAGCTCCGCAATCCCCGCCCGCGGACCGCACCCCAGCAATCGGATGTCGGTCGCGATCTTGTGAAGGGCGAGGGCCGTGACGCGCAGTGCGCCGGCGGCGGCGACCACCACGTCGAGGCTGGCCTGCGCCTGGAAGTGGTTGTCGGTCTCCCGCAGGCCGGGGGCGCCGCAGGCGCTCCGGAGCCGGGCGATCGTGCCGGCTGCGAACTCTGGGTGGCGGCCGATTCCGGTTCCGACGGCCGTCCCACCGAGGGGAAGCTCCTCCAGGTGCTCGGCGGCGGCGGTGACCAGCCCGCGGGCCCGGGCCACCTGGGCGGCATACCCGGAGAATTCCTGGCCGAGACGGATCGGAGTGGCGTCCTGGAGGTGGGTGCGACCCGTCTTGATGATGGGCCAGAAGGCATCGCGACGGTCGATCAGCGCCGCCTCCAGCTCGGTCAGCGCGGGGAGGAGATCGTGCCGAACTCCGTCGAGCGCGGCCAGCTGGATCGCGGTGGGGAAGACGTCGTTGCTCGATTGCCCGCGATTGACATGGTCGTTGGGGTGGACCCGGTCACGGGCGCCGCGAGGCGCGCCCAGGAGTTCCAGCGCGCGGTTCGCGATCACCTCGTTCGCGTTCATATTCGACGACGTGCCGCTGCCCGTCTGGAAGACGTCGACCACGAACTCCTGGTCCCACCGGCCATCGATCATCTCCCGGGCCGCCTCCTCGATCGCGTCGGCTACCGCTGGGTCGAGCAGACCCAGCTCCGCGTTGGTCTGCGCCGCGGCCGCCTTGACCCGGCCGAGCGCCGCGATCAGTCGGCGGGGAAGCCGCAGGGCGCTGATCGGGAAGTTCTCCACGGCCCGCTGGGTGGACGCGCCATAGTAGGCGGCCGCCGGCACGGCGATCTCGCCCATGGAGTCGTGCTCTGCCCGGAGCGATCCCCTGGAGTCCGCGCGGGTCATGATCGACGGCTGCCTTCGTCAGGAGCCGCGCGGGCCGACCAGACGCTGGCCCGGGCGGCGGTCGTGCACGATGCGCTGCCAGAACTCGTCGGGTGCTGTCTCCTGACCCTTGCGCTGATCCGCGAACCCCTCCAGTCGGCGCAGGCAGATGCAGGCCAGCAGCCCAAGCGCGGCGATCGCCTCCGCGACCGGGGCGCCGGTCGCCCACAGTACCAGGGGTAGGCTGACGAACCCCGCGAGCACCCCGACCGGAGGCCGGCGCCCCAGCCACCCGAGCAGGTAGGCGGCCAGCAGGACCGCGAACCCTGGCCCCCACCACATGCTCACGACGCCGGTGGCGGTGGCCACCCCGCGCCCGCCGTGGTAGCGCAGATAGGCGGGCCAGCCGTTGCCGATGACCGCGACGAGGCCCGCGCCGGCCACCACCACCGACGACGCGTGGACCCGCTCGGCGACCAGAACGGGCAAGAGGCCCTGGACGAACTGGACCGGCCCGACCACGGCGGCAGGCCGCCAGCCCGCGTTGCGAAAGAGGTTGCTGGTCCCGATCTTGCCGGTCCCGACCTGACGCAGGTCGATCCCAAGCACCCGCCCCATGAGCCAGCCGGTGGGGATGCCCCCCACCAAGTACGCGCCGATGAAGAGCAGCCCGGCGCCGCCGACGTCGATCATGGCGGGCCCCCAGCCGCGGAGGGCTCGCGAAGGGGAAGATCGGGAACCGCCGCTGCCCCGATCAGGCCCGGGCCAGTGTGGAGGGCGATCACCGGAGTCAGGGCCAGCCGCTCAATCGGCTGGTCGCCAAAGCTGGCGACCAGCTCGCCTGCGAGCTGGTCGGCCATCTCCAGGGATCCTGCCGTGAACACCGCGAGGCGAAGCGGGATATCGGCGGCGGTGAGCGCACGGAGCTGCTGGGCGACCGTGCGCAGCGCGTGGCGGGTGCCTCGGACAACCGCCAGACGGGTGACGTCGGAGCCGCTCAGGGCGAAGACGGGGCGGACTCTGAGCAGATCACCCCCCAGGGCGGCGATCGTCGGAACCCGACCGCTGCGGGTGAGAAACCGCAGGGTCTCCAGGGCGCCGATCACCTGAGCGCCGGCGGCCACCGCACGTGCGTGCTCCACCACCCGCTCGGCGGACAGTCCCTCGGCACAGGCCCGCGCGGCCGCTTCGGCGACCAGGGTGTAGCCGCCTGCGGCCGTCCCCGTGTCGATCACGTGGACGACACGGCGCGGCTCCTCCTGGTGGAGCAGACCGACGGCGACCTTGGCCGACCGTCCCATCATGGAGTAGCGCTCCGGGATCGTGAGGCAGACGACTGCGTCCGCGTCGGCTGATCGGAACGCCTCCAGGTAGGCGCCCGGCGCCGGCGAGCTGCTGGTGGGCAGCGGACCCGGCTGGCGGAGCCGAGCGTAGAACTCGTCCACCCCGATGTCGATGCCGTCCCGCAGGTCGTGCCCGTCGACGTGGAGGGTCATCGGGACCACCGTCACCCAGGGTGCCTCTCCCAGGCCGGGGGGCAGGCACGCGCTGCTGTCGACCACGAGGGCGGTCCCCACCGCCCGGGTCACCGGATCCGGGCGGTGGGGACCGCCGACGCATGGTAGACATCCAGTACCCGTTCCAGCATGGCCTCGACGCCATGATGACGCACCGCCTCGGCGCGCGCCAAACGTCCGAGCTCTGCGGTGGCCCCGGGGTCGGAGGCGAGGCGGCGGAGCTGCTTCGCGAGGGCCGAGACCGTCCCCAGGACCGGGAGCATCACCCCTCCCGATCCGGCCACCTCGGAGCCGGCCGCTGCCGTCGCCAGGACCGCACAGCCGCTCGACATGGCCTCGAGCAGGGACAGGGAGAGACCCTCCGCCGTCGACACGAGGCAGAAGAGGTCGACGGCGCGCCAGAAGTCGGCCCGGCTGCCGCTGCCGTCGATCTGCCCCACGTACACGACCTGCGGCGAGATCTCGGCGTCCCGCCGAACCCGGACCTCGTCCTGTCCCCGGCCCCCGATCACAAGTCGCACCGAGTCGGGCAGCTCGGCGAGGTGGAACCCCTGGAGCAGGGTGGTCACGCGCTTCTCGGGATCGAGTCGGCCCAGGTAGCCGACCACGAAGCGCGCGCCCGCGAGCCGCGTCGCGCGCAGGTGAGAAGGCCCCGGGCTGAAGGCCGCGGTGTCAACCGCGTTGGGGATCACAACGCAGCGGCTGGCCGTGATCCCGGCGGTGACGAGCCGCTCCGCCTGCTCTGGGGTGAACACGATGATGCGGTCGTAGGCTCCCAGCCGGTGTGCCCAGAAGCGATAGAGTCCCTGGAGCACACGGCCGCGGCCGCTGCCGCGGCGGCCGTAGGGGAGGTGGAAGGTGACCACCGCTCCCGCACCCAGTCGGTGCGCCTCGGCGGCCAGCCAGCCGTCCGCGAGGCTGAAGCTCAGAGAGCAGTGGACGATGTCGGGTCGCTCCCAAGCAAGCCGGCGTGCCGCGGCACGCCGGAACCCGGGGGCGGCCACCGTGACCGTCTTGAAGCGGCGTCCTCGCCAGCCGGTGCGAAGGCTGTCATCCACGGGCGCGACCATCCCGTCTTCCCGAAGGTGGTGGAAGTAGACGGTGCAGCCGCGATCCGCGAGTCCGCGCACCAGCTGGTCGGAGTAGCTGGACAATCCGTCCGCCCGCCGCCCGGCCGCGTGGCCGAACCAGCTGACCCTGAGTCCGGGACCCCTCCCCGGCTCGGGGGGAGAGCCCGGGTCAACCGGCTTGATCGGGGCCATCGCGTCCACGCTCGGGGAAGCGGTCGCGGCCGAACGGGAACCACTGATCCGGCGTGCGGCGGATCTCGGCCTCGAAGACGGGCATCATCGGCTGCAGGGCGGCGGCTGGGTCGGTGCCACGGGCGACCACGAGGGGTGGATGGATCTCGATGACGTAGTGGCCGTCGGGCGCCCGTTGACAGGTCACCGCATGCATCGGGGCGCCGGTGCGAGCGGCCAGCAGCCCCGGTGCCGCCGAGAAGCGGCAGGCCTGTCCGAAGAGGGTGACGTCCACCGCGGGAGTGGCTCCCGGCAGGTCGGCGAGCAGCGCGACCCATCCGCCGCGGACGAGGGCCCGGACCAGGGTGGCGGGGCCCCGGCTCGGCGTCGTGACCTGGAGGCCGATCCGGGCCCTGCTCCAGATGACCAGCGCAGTGAGCGCCGGCTGGTTTCCGTCGTCCATCACCGACCTGGGTGCGAAGCCGTAGGCCTGGGCAGCGGCGCCTGCGATGTCCCAACTGCCGTGGTGAACCAGGACCAGGATCCCGCCCCGGCGCTCCGCATCGCTGCGCTGAAGGTGCTCCAGCCCGATCACCCGGGTCAGCCCGGCCACCTCCACCCGCGTGAGGGTCTGGACGTAGAGGAAGTCGATGGCGGTCCGGGCGTAGGCGCGATAGCTCGCCGCGGCCAGGCGCCGGGCGCGACCCCGGCCCAGCGGGCCGAGCGCACGACGGAAATTCGCGGCGGTCACGCTCCGCCGTTGGGGCTGGCAGGCAAACGCGGCGTTGCCGACCAGGTCGGCGAGCCGATAGCGGCGGGATCCGAGCGCCCGGGCGCCGTGGGCGGCGGCTAGGAACCCCAAGCGCAGCCAGAGCGGGGGGAGGCCTCTAGATCCACTGGACATGTGAGACCACCTCGACGGCGTTGAGGGCCAGGTGATGGGCGAAGACGGCGTGATGCAGGTCGCCGTCGTGGGGCAGCACCCCTGCCGCGCGGGCCGCGTCCACCTCAAGGTGGTAGGTCTGGACCCCCTCCAGCCCGACCACGACGCGCAGCCGGCCGATCTCGCGGGCGACCGGGGGGCGGTTCGCCCAGAGGCGCAGAGCCATCGCGGTCTGGTACACGCAGAGGTCCGTGACGTCGCCGGCCACCACCAGGGCGCGGTCGGGGGGAAGCGCGCCCACCGCCGCGTGCGCCCAGGACAGCAGCCCGGCATCCTGCGGGGTGATGGTTGCCTTGCGGATCCAGGTGGTGTCGAGCCCGGGAAGTGCCGCCGCCTCCACCAACGCGGGGACACTCCGACTGGAACGGGTGTTCTCCAGGCAGTGAGGCGGGAAGGCGAGGAACTCGGGCGAATCCGGCGGATGGGCGTCCTCGCAGATGCACAGCCACCGTCCGCCACAGGCTGCGAACTGTCGGACATCGCTCGAGATCTGGGGGACCAGCCCGGCCACCCGCGAACTCGCCAGGGGACCCTCATCCACGAAGCCGTGGACTAGGTCGACCACCACCACCGCGCACCCGGCGGCGGAGAGGGTCAGCTCGGGGCGCTGGTCCATCCAGGCGTCGAGGTGGTCGAGGAAGGCAGCGGACCCTTCCCGCAGGGGAGTCCGGGGAGTGAGCCGGGGAGCCCGGCCGGAGAGAGGCACCACCCGATTGTCCCAAAGGTCGCAACCCGCACCCCGACCGCTGAGGCGGCGTGCGGTACGGTGGGGCGGTGAACCGGCTGGCCGCCTCCACCAGCGCGTATCTGCGCGAGCATGCCGCCAACCCGGTCGACTGGTACCCCTGGGGCGAGGAGGCCTTCGCGCGAGCCCTCAGGCTGGACCGCCCGCTCTTGGTCAGCATCGGCTATGCCGCCTGCCATTGGTGCCACGTGATGGCGCAAGAGACGTTCGCGGATCCGACCATTGCCGCGCGCCAGAACGCGCTCGTTGTGAGCGTCAAGGTGGACCGCGAGGAGCGTCCCGACGTCGATGCCGTGTATATGGACGCCGTCCAGCGGCTGACCGGGGGCGGCGGCTGGCCCATGACCGTCTTCTGCCTTCCGGATGGGCGTCCGTTCCATGCCGGGACCTACTATCCGCCGCGCGACCAGGGGGGGATGCCCGGTTTCCCCCGGGTCCTGGACGCCATCGCGACCGCCTGGGGCGAACGCCGAGACGAGGTGACCCGGGCTGCGGAGCAGCTCACCTCCGCCCTCATCCCCCAGCCGCTGCGGGGGCGAACCCAGCCGGGTCCGCCGGTACACGGGGAGCAGCCTTGGGCGGCCGCCGTCCCGGCGGCGGCCGCCCGGCGCCTTGTGGGGGATGGGGACCCGGTCCACGGGGGATTCGGCGCCGCGCCGAAGTTTCCCAATGCGCCCGCCCTCCACTTCCTGCTCGGTCGCGTCGCGTGTGACCCGGCCGACCCCGAGTGGCCGCAGGGAGTGGAGACGCCAGGGGGATTCGTGGAGAGGACGCTGGACGCCATGGCCCGGGGCGGGATCCACGACCAGGTCGGTGGAGGCTTCCACCGCTACACAATCGATGCTGGCTGGCGCGTCCCCCATTTCGAGAAGATGCTGGTCGACCAGGCCCAGTTGGCCACCCTGTACTCCCATGCTCACGCCCTGTTCGGCCGCGAGCGGGACCGTCGGGTGGTGGCGGACACCATCGAGTACCTCCTCGCCGACCTCGCGGTGTCCGACGGTGGCTTCGCCGCCAGCACCGACGCCGACAGCGAGGGCCGAGAGGGCCGCTACTTCGTCTGGACCGCGGAGCAGCTCCGCAACGTGCTGGGGGACGAGGACGGCTCCCTTGCCGCACAGATGTTCGGAGTCAGCCGGGCAGGCAACTTCGACGACGGCGCCAGCATCCTCTGGCTCCCCCGATCCGTCGAGGAGGTCGCTGCGGAGCTGGGCGGGACTGGCGCAGAGGTGCAGGAGGCCGCAGATGGATGGCGTGAACGCCTGCGCGCGGCGCGCGCGGGCCGCGTGCCGCCCCGACGCGACGACTCCCGGCTCACCGGGTGGAACGCCCTGGCCGCCATGTCGCTGCTGGACGCGGGCGTGGTCCTGGCCCGTCCCGACCACCGTCAGCGGGGCCTGGACACGCTCTCCATCGTGCTCGAGCGCGCCCGTCGCGGGGGGCGACTTCGCCACCTCTGGCACCCGGGGGCTCCGCCGGTCGAGGCAACCCTCAGCGACGTCGCCGCTCTCGGTCTCGGCCTTGTGGCCGCCCACCAGGCCACGCTCGACGTCCACTGGCTGGAGGAGGCTGCGTGGATCGCGGACGCCGCTCTCCCTCGGTATCGGGACCAGTCCGGGCCTGGGTGGTTCGACGCTCCCGCCGATCACGACCCGCGACTCCCCGTCCGCCCCCGATCGCTGGAGGATGGCGCGGTTGCCAGCGGCACTGCCCTGGCCGCCCTGTTCGCCCTCCGAGCGGGGGCCCTGCTGGGCAGCGCCGCGCTCCTCGCCGACGCTGAGGAGGTGCTGGAGTCCCTCCTGCCGACCGCCGCACGGGTGCCGCTCGCCTTCGGGGGCCTGCTGCAGGCCGCTGAGGCAGCGCGGGCTGGGCCGGTCACGGTCGCCGTGGGGGGCGGGACCGCCGATCAGCGCGAGGCCCTGCTGGCGGTGGTCCAGGAGCGCTACCGTCCCCATGTGCTCTGCTTGACGGCCACTGGCCCCCATCCGCCCGGCAGCCACCCCTCCCTCGTCGGCTGGCCGCCCCCCGGGGGGGACCGCGCCGCTGCGGTGGTCTGTCGCGGCACCGTCTGCGCGTTGCCCGAGGCGGACCCCGGGGGCCTACGCGTCCAGCTCGAGACGCCGTGAGCGCCGCGCGACGACCGGTCGCGGTGGTCACCGGAGCGAGCGCCGGGATCGGGGCGGCGTGTGCGCGGCAGCTGGCGGCGGCCGGCTACTGGGTCTGGCTGGGGGCGCGGCGTCTCGCTCTGGTGGAGGAGCTCGCGCGGGAGGTGGGCGGGGTCGCCCGGCCTCTCGACGTCACCGACGCTGACAGCGTCGAGGCCTTCGCGACCGGGCTGAGCACGGTGGACGTGCTCGTCAACAACGCGGGCGGCGCCCGCGGACGGGAGCCGGTCGAGGCGATTTCCGACCAGCACTGGCGCTGGATGTGGGAGGTGAACGTCCTGGGCCTGGTGCGGATGACGCGCGCGCTGCTGCCCCAGCTGGAGCGGTCTGGCGCCGGCCACATCGTCAACATGGGCTCGGTGGCGGGGTTCGAAGTCTACGAGGGCGGCGCCGGATACACCAGCGCCAAGCACGCCGTCCGCGCGATCACGCGGACGCTGCGGCTGGAGCTGGTGGAACGGCCGATTCGAGTCACGGAGATCGACCCGGGGATGGTGGAGACCGACTTCTCGCGGAGGCGCTTCCTCGGCGACGAGGCGCGCGCAGCTGAGGTCTATCGCGGGGTCACCCCGCTCACGGCCGACGACGTCGCCGACTGTGTCGTCTGGGCGGTCACCCGTCCCGCACACGTGAACATCGACGAGCTGGTGCTGCGTCCGCGCCAGCAGGCGGCGGCCCACCGGGTGCACCGGGCGGAGTAGGCCGGCGCTGGCCCCGAGCCGAGGTCGGACACCAGGGGGCCGGGGTCGCGGCGGCGTCCCGGTGCCGGCCCACCCGGCGACATAGCTCGGTCAGGGATCGGGGCCGATGGCCACCGGGTGGGCGGGGTCCTGGCTCCACTCACTCCAAGAGCCCGGGTATAGCCGCCCGCCCTCGACCCCGGCGACGGCGAGGGCGAGCAAGACCATGCAGGCGGTGATGCCCGACCCGCAGTAGACCACCGGGGGGGCGCTGGGATCCACCCCGGCCGCGTCGAGAGTCGCCGCGAGCGCATCCGACTCGAGCAGCCGTCCCGCCGGAAACAGCTCGCCGAAGCTGAGGTTGCGCGACCCCGGGATGTGGCCGGCCCGCGGGTCGACGGGCTCGAGCTCACCCCGGTACCGCTCGGGAGCGCGCGCGTCCAGCACCGCGGCACGGCGGGAGCCCGCCGCGGCCGCGAGCCGGGCCACGACGTCCGCCGTCACCGTGCCGGAGAAGCCGGTCACGGTGAGGCCGCCGGGCGAGGGGCGGGAGACTGAGGTGACCAGGGGTCCCCCCGCCTCCACCCAGGCGGCGACGCCACCATCGAGCACGGCCGCCTCCGCATGCCCGGCGGCGCGCAGCAGCCACCAGCACCGAGCCGCGGCCCCGGTCCCCTCGTCATATGCGACCACGCACGTGTCTGGGCCGACCCCGGCTCGGCGCATGGCCGCCTGGAAGAGCGCCGGGTGGGGCAGGGGATGGCGCCCGGCCGCGCCTGGCGGACCGGCCAGCGCCTGCTCCAGGTCAATGAAGACGGCCCCCGGGAGGTGCCCTCGAAGGTAGAGGTCGGCGCGGGGCCCGACCCCGAGGGTCCAGCGGCAGTCCAGCACTCGCAGTGAGCCCTCGTCCACCGCGCGGAGAAGCCACGCGACCGAGACTAGCGGGGCGGGAGGTGACGCCATGCGACCATGATGGGGCGGCCCCGGCCCCCCCGGGTCCCTGCCCGAGGAGCTACGCGTTGAAGACCGCGGGGTCTCCCTGCCGGCTGCGCTGCCTGCTGGTCGGCGAGCTCGCCCCCGAAGGCATGGCGGCGCTGCGGGCGATCTGGCCGGAGGAGCACCTGGAGGTCGTCCCCGCCGCGGATGCTGTCGGTTGGGGTCGGGCGCAGCCGTTCGACGTGATCTGGGATTGCTTCGGCGAGGAGCAGGCGGTCGCCCGAGCGCTGCGCGCCAATCCGGAGGTGACCTGGCTGCACACGAGCGCGGCAGGCATCGACCGGCTGACCGGGGTGCTCCCCGCTCACTCCGGGCTGACCGTCACCCATGGCGCCGGGATCGGCGCCATCCCGATCGCCGAGTTCGTGGTCGGGTGCCTGCTCGCCCACGCCAAGCGGCTCCTCGATTTCGCTTCCCTCCACCGACAGCACCGCTGGAGCTCTCCGGAGCTGCGCGAGCTGGGCGACCTCCGCGTCGTCATGATGGGCCTGGGGGAGATTGGCGGCGCGGTGGTGGCACGGCTGATCCCGTTCGGGTGCCCGATCATCGGCGTCCGGAGGGACCCGGGACGGGGGGCGCCGGACGGGGTCCTGCGCGTGGTTGGGGCCGCCCAACTTGATGAGGCCTGCGCCGGTGCCGACGCGCTCGTTGTGGCGGCGCCGCTGACCCCCGCCACTCGCCGCCTCGTCGGCGCCCAGGTGCTGCGGGCGCTGGCCCCGAACTCGGTGCTGGTCAACGTGGCCCGCGGGGCGATCGTGGACGAGGCCGCGCTGCTGCGAGGGCTCGCCGGCGGCCAGCCCTCGGCCGCCTTTCTCGACGCGCTCGAGGAGGAACCGCTGCCCCCGCGGTCGCCACTCTGGTCAACCCCGGGAGTGCTGGTAACCTCTCACAGTAGCTGGTCCTCGCCCCACTTTGCGCAGCGGAGCGGCGAACTCTTCGCCGAACAGCTGCGGCGGCGGCGTGGGGGCCACCGGCTCCGCAACCTGGCGGACCTTGCGGTCGGGTACTGACCGAGCGCCATCGCCGCATCCCTATCGAGGCGGACCTGCCGAGCGCTCGATCTGGGCGGAGGCCCAGCCGAGTCGTCGAGGAGGAGACAGCCGCCCGGGTCCGCTCCGGTTCCGTCGGCCGGGCCAGGAGATCTCGCCGCGCTGGATCGCCGTCGATCGGGCCAGGGCGGGGTCGACCCCGGGCGCGGCATCCCTCTAGGATCGCCGTCAGGAAAGGGGCTGTCCGGTAGCCGCGGGACGGCCCCGATCAATCGGCGGCGGGATGCGTGGAGGTAGCTGATGAGCTCCGACCGGAACACAATCGAGGCGCTCCAGCAGGAGGGGCGCATCTTCCCCCCCCCACCGGCGTTCGCAGCCCAGGCCAACGCCACGGCGGACCTCTACGATCGCGACTCCGAATCGTTCTGGCGGGAGGAGGGGCTGACACGGGTCAGCTGGTCCCACCCGTTCAGCCGGGTGCTGGAGTGGGAGCTTCCGTACGCCCGGTGGTTCATCGGCGGCACGCTGAACGTCTGCTACAACTGCGTTGACCGCCACGTCGACGCGGGTCGCGGTGACCGGGTCGCTTTCCACTGGGAGGGTGAACCCGAAGGCGAGCGCCGCAGCCTCACCTTCGCCCAGTTGCAGATCGAGGTGGTGCGGCTTGCGGCGGCGCTGCGCGGACTCGGCGTCGCCAAGGGCACCCCGGTCGCCATCTACATGGGGATGGTACCGGAGCAGGCGATCGCGATGCTGGCCTGCGCGCGGCTGGGCGCTCCCCACACGGTTGTGTTCGGCGGCTTCAGCGCCGAGGCCCTCGCCAGCCGGATCAGCGACATGGGCTGCGAGGTGCTGATCACGCAGGACGAGGGATGGCGTCGCGGCAAGCGCGTCCCCCTCAAGGCCAACGCCGATGCCGCGCTGGCGCTGGCGCCATCGGTGCGGGCGGCGATCGTGCTCCGCCGCACCGGCGCCGCGGTCGCGATGGTTGAGGGGCGGGATCACTGGTGGCACGACCTGGTGGCCGGGCGGGACGGCGATCCCGCAGCCTGCCCCTGCGAGCCGATGGATGCCGAGGACCTCCTGTTTCTGCTCTACACCAGCGGCACCACCGCCAAGCCCAAGGGGATCATCCACACCACCGCCGGCTATCTTGTCGGTGTCAGCACCACTCACCACTACGTTTTCGACGTCAAGTCGGAATCGGTGTACTGGTGCGCCGCCGACATCGGCTGGGTCACCGGCCACAGCTACATCGTCTACGGCCCGCTCTGCAACGGCACCACCTCGATCCTCTACGAGGGCACCCCTGACTATCCCGATCGGGACCGTTGGTGGGCAATTGTCGAGCGATATCGGGTGACCATCCTGTACACCGCGCCCACCAGCATCCGCACTCACATGCGCTGGGGGCCCGAGCATGCGCAGCGGCACGACCTGTCCTCGCTGCGCCTGCTCGGCACCGTGGGTGAGCCGATCAACCCCGAGGCCTGGATCTGGTACCGGAAGCACGTCGGCGGCGATCGGACTCCGATCGTCGACACCTGGTGGCAGACCGAAACGGGCATGATCCTGATCACCCCCCTTCCGGGAGTGACCACCTGCAAGCCGGGCTCCGCCACGCGGCCGTTTCCCGGCGTCGCGGCCAAGGTGGTGGACGACCAGGGACGCGAGGTTCCCCGCGGCCAGGGTGGATACCTCATACTGACACGTCCGTGGCCGGCGATGCTGCGCGGGATTCACCGTGACCCCGAGCGCTTTCGTGAGACCTACTGGAGCCGATTCCCCGGCGCCTACTTCGTAGGTGACGGCGCTCGCGTCGACGCCGACGGCGACTTTTGGCTGCTGGGCCGAGTCGACGACGTGATGAACGTCTCCGCCCACCGGATCTCGACGATCGAGGTGGAGTCGGCACTGGTGGACCACCCCTCCGTGGCCGAGGCCGCGGTCTGCGGGCGTAGCGATCCGCAGACCGGCCAGGCGATCGTCGCCTACGTCACTTTGCGAGCTGGCCATCGTGCCTCGGTGGAGCACATGCGAGTGCTCCGCGAGCACGTCGGTGCCAAGATCGGCCGGATCGCAATGCCTGCCAACATCGTGTTCACCGAGGACCTCCCCAAGACCCGCTCCGGCAAGATCATGCGCCGTCTGCTGCGCGACGTTGCCGAGCACCGGGCCCTGGGCGACACCACCACCCTCGCTGACCCCGCCGTGGTGGAGGAACTGAGGGCGCGCGCTGGCGGCGACGAGACTGGCGAGAGTTGAGGCCGGGGCGGCCCCTGGCTCAGGCTGGGGTGGCGGTCTCGGCTCGAGCCCAGCGTCCGGCCGATCGCCACAGCAGGGGGAGCGCAGCGGTCATTACCGTGACCAGGCTGGCGGCGGCGATGAATGGCACCCAGGTCCCAAGGCCGAAGAGCAGCCCCCCGCCGATGGCGCCCGCGGCCGCCGCCCCCGTCTGCGCGCTGCCCGCCAGGCCCTGGGAGCGTCCCGCCCGCTCCGTGCCGACGGTGTGCATCAGCAGCGACAGCACGGCCGGGATCCCGATGGCGGCGGCGGTGGCCTCGACCACCCCCAGGGCCATCAACTCGGGCGGCGAGGGCAGGAACGGATAGGTCGCCGCGCAGCCGCAGCCGACCAGGCTGGCGAGCCCTCCGAGCCAGCGGCGGTCCCAATGGTCGGCGAGCCACCCCGCGGGCCAGGACGCCAGCACCAAGGGTAGGGCGAACAGCGTGAACGAGAGCCCCACCTCCCAGGGCGGGGCCCCCTTGGAGCGCAGCAGCAGGCTCCAGTCCGCGTCGTAGACGCCGATGAGCAGACCCGTGCCCGCCGAGGCCAGCAGCACCCCCTGCACCACCTGTCGGCGCCGAACCCCGTCGCCGGGGAGCGGAGGGGGGTTTCCGGAGCCCGCCTGCGCGCGACCGGGGGGGACCGTGATCGCCACCACCGCGGCCGCCAGCCCCGCCGCCGTGGCCGCGACGACGAAGACGATCCGCGGGTCGATGCCGTAGAGCAACGCGCCCGCCAGCGGGCCGACCACCATCCCCCCGAACTGGGCGCCGGTGAGCAGGCTGTAGGCCCGACCGCGGCGGTCGGCGGGTACGAGGTCGGCGACCACTGCCTGTGTCATCACCTGGACCGTCCCAGCCCCGCCGCCCTGGAGCGCGCGCAGGAGGATGTAAACCGGCGGCGATACGGGTAGGACGAATCCCAACGTGGCGACCGAGTAGACCCCGAGGCTGGTGAGGAGCGGTCGCCGCCGGCCGAGCCGGTCGGACAATCGACCGAGTGGGTACTGGACCGCGAAGCTGGCGGCGAGGAACGCCCCCATGACGAGGCCGATCAGGGAATAGGGGGCACCGGCGTGGCGAAGATAGAGGGGCAGGACGGGCAGCACCGCGGTGGCGCCTGCCCACTCCACCATCAGAGCGGCGGCGAGTCCTAGCACCGCGGGGTGAATGCGTCCCGGCGGTAGCCTCGTCACCCCTCCCCCCCCGGCTGACGGTTGCGCCCAGCTCGGTGCCGACCCGGCGCCGACCAGCCGCTGCGTCGCACCCCGCGACCGTGCCAGGATACCGGTGGCCCACGCTCGTCGAGCCGATGGGTAGAATCGAGCGGTTGGGAAGGAGGGAGCCATGACCTCGGGCGGACAGATCGCGATCTCACTCGGTGTCCTGACCCTGGTGGCCGGGGGATCTCTCGTGGGGTGGGTCCTGCTATTCCGGCGAGCGGACCGGGGCGAGCGACAGACCGTGGCGGCCGAACGGCGGTCTCCGGAGCCACACTGACCCGGCGGGGCGGAGGTCCCCAGGGCGAGATGACGGCGCGTGAACCCACCCGTCCCGTCGGACGGGCGGCCGGGAGGGCTCCATGTCCACAGCGGTGACGGTCCGCGAGCTCATGCACCAACCACCGGTGGTGGCGCGCAGAGAGATGTCCGCGCCCGAGCTGGCGCGGCTTCTGGACGGGGCCCGGGTGGGCGCCGCCGCGGTTCTCGATGGCGAGGAGCGGGTGATTGGGATCGTCACCGAGCGCGACCTGCTCCGTGCCCTTGGCACCGGCCTCGATCCGGCCACTCCCGTGGGCACCCTCATGTCGCCGAGTCCGGTCAGCCTCAATGCCGACAACCCGGTGGCGGTGGCGCTGGAGATCTTTCGCGAGCACCACTTTCGCCACCTCCCGGTGCTGGATCGCGGACACCTGGTCGGGATGCTCTCGATTCGACACATCGTGCGAGTGGCTCACATCGAGGACGTGCGGGCGGCTGGGTCCGCGCCCACGGTCGCCCCGCCCGGGTTGGAGGGGGTCGCGGTTGCGGAGACAGCCGTCGGTGATGTCCGCGGAGAGGAGGGGTTCTTCCACTATCGGGGCTACGATGCCACCCAGCTGGCCCGTCGCTGCTCCTTCGAGCAGGTCTGGCACCTGCTCTTGATGGGTGAGCTGCCCGACACGGGTCAGCTGGCGGCATTCCGCGAACGGGCCCGGGCAGCCCGCGAGCTGGCTCCCGCGGTCGCCGACCTGCTGGCGCCCTTGTCGCAGGTGGAGCCGTACGCTCCGCTCGACGCGCTGAGGACCGCCCTCTCACTGGTGGCCACCAGCCTGCACCTGCGGCCCACCCTCGACGCGAGCCGCGACGAGGTGCTGGACGCGGCGCTGCGACTGACAGCGGCGGCCCCAGTTGTGCTGATGCGACAGTACCGAGCCCACCGTGGCGACCCTCCCGTCGAGGCGGACGCCGACCTCGGCTACGCTGGCGCCTACCTCCACCTGCTCACCGGTCGCCGTCCCGAGGCGGAGGCGGCGCGTGCGCTGGAGCAGTACCTCATCCTCACCATGGACCACGGGTTCAACGCCTCAACCTTCACCGCCCGCGTGATCGCCTCCACCGGAGCCGACGTGGGGGCTGCCGTGGTGGGCGCATTGGGCGCACTTTCCGGCCCGCTGCACGGCGGAGCTCCGTCGCGAGCGCTCGACACCCTGGACGCGATCGGGACACCGGACCGGGCCCGAGCGGTGTTGACCGAGCAGGTTCAGCACGGCGAGCGGCTGATGGGCTTCGGCCACCGCGTCTACAAGACCGACGACCCACGCTCCACCCTGCTCCGCGAGGTGGCGCTCCGGCTCGGGGGCGCCCAGGCCGAGTTCGCCCGCTCGGTGGAGGCGACCGCGCTCGAAGTGCTCCAAGAGCTCAAGCCGGGCCGACGCCTCTACACGAACGTGGAATTCTACGCCGGAGTCGTGATGAACACCGTGGGGGTGCCTCGGGACATGTTCACTCCCACCTTCGCGTGCTCGCGACTCGCCGGCTGGACTGCCGCGGTGTGCGAGCAGGCACAGCACAATCGATTGATTCGACCGTCGGCAATCTATGTGGGACCGCCCGCTCCCCGCCCGCTCCCCGACGGCTACACCTACGCCTGAGCGTGCCCCCGGCGCCCTGAGATGGAGACGCTGGCGGCCCGATCGACCCCGGCGGGTGGCTCTGGAACGGGCGGCACCGATCGCAGTCGGTGCCGCCCGGGAAGCCGACGATCAGGCGGCGGCCGTCGCCGCGTGCGAAGTCGCCGGATTGACGGTGCCGTTGAAGCTGGTGTCGTAGATGACGAGGGCTACCGCACCCCGATGGGGGATGACGTGGCCTCGCACCACCACCACGTCTCCCGGAAGCAGCGCCGCCGGGGCGATCTGGATCACGCCGCGACCGCGACCGCGGTACTGGAAGACCCGGGTTCGCAGGTCGAGGCTGAGGAGCACGGTGCGCCCGTTGGGCCGAGTCACGGTGAGTACGCCGCGGTTGAACAGGCCACCTGTGCTGGTGACCGCGTCCACGGTTCCGATGGCGAGAGGTCGCGCCGGGGCTCGCCGGGCAGCCGCGGCGTGGCCGACCGACACGCGGGCGGTCGGCGCCAGGGTCGCGGCCGACGCGAAGCTGGCGGTCGCGACCACGGCGAGCACCACCGCGGCTACGCCTGCTGCTGGTCTGCCGATCGCCTGGTTCATCGCCGGGACCTCCGTCGTGAGTCCCGGAGATGAGGGTCCGGGACCGATCGTGTGGATGACTCTCACGGTAGACGGTCGATCGGCGCAGCGCCTTAGAGGAGGCTGAAAGTCTGTCGCGTCGTGGCGATGACCGTGCCCAGGCCGGGTCGCACAGGTGCGGGGCCGTCGCGCTTGAGTTTGGCCCGTGTCCCGTGCCCTTGGGTGCCCTTCGAGGTGTGACTCCGACCACGGGGCTCCTCTCACGCTCCGGAGGCCCCGTGGGACTGCGGCCGAGGAGGAGGGGGCCGGCGATGTCCGCCGGTCCTTCCGATTCCCGGAACGCGGTCCACGGAGCGGGGCGCCTCGCCCTCCCGCACCAGCCTCTGACCCTCACAGCCGGGGTGGACCGCCCCTCGGCAGCGCGAGCGAGCGCCAGCGGAGGGTGTGGGCGCCATCCCCGGCTTGGGGACAGTCGCGGGGGACGCTGGTTCCCGGCGCACACCGGGATCAGCGGCCGCTCGCGCCCAGCCCCGTCAGCCCGCGCCGGGTGGCGGAGCACCCTGCCCACGACAAGGCCGATGGATGGCGCCCGCGGGAGCAGCCTGTCCGAGCGGACCGGACGCGATGGTCCGGGCCGCCTCGACGCAAAACGAGCCGAGGCCCGTGGGCCCCGGCTCGGGGGAGTGAGGGGCGGCGCCGGTCCGCTCGGCGCCGCCCGGAAGAGAGCGTGCGGTGACCCGCTCGACGCGGGGCCCGGGTCAGGGAGTTGGCACCACGGGCGGGGTGGGGGTCGCGATCGCCGACGGGGTGGCCGGGTTGAATCCCGTGAAGTCGACCGCCAGGGCCAGGAGCACCAGGCCGTTGTTGTTGGTGAGAGCAGACGACTTGACGTCGATCACCTCGCTGCGCACCACCACGAAGTCACCCTGGGTGAGGCTGGTGATCGCGATCGGGCTGCGATCACGACCGCCGAGGCCGCGGGTGAGGTACCCGTGGCTCAGATTGTCGAGATTGATCGTCAGCACCTTCTGCGCCGAGTTCTGCACGGCCAGCTCGCCCTCGCCGAAGAGGCCTCCAGTCGCCGAGACGCTCTCGACCACGTAGAGGTTGCGTGGATGGGTGCGGTGCCAGTAGCGCCAGAAGTTGCGATGCGGGTGACGCACCACGTGGGTGCTGGGCGTGACGCTCGCCGCCGACACGGCTACCGAGCCGCCCACCGTGCCGAGCAGGAGTGCCGCGCTCACCATGAGCCCGCGAGTCTTGAGTCGTGACATGGAAGTGTCTCCGTCTGAGTGGGCCCCGGGAGAGAATCCGGCGGCCGCACGGTCGTGCAACATCCCCAACGGTAGGCCGGGGGGTTCCGCACCACCTGAGAGCTGCCTGAGAGAAGGCTGAGGACAGCCTGAGAACCTGAATCCGCCGCTCCGCGCGGGACTCCATCGGGTGCCCCGAGCCGGTCAGCTCAGGCCCAGTCCGCCATGAGGTCCGCGAACTGCTCGCGACTGAGTCGCAGCTCGGCCTCTCCCAGATCGCGCAGTGGCATCCTGGGCAGGTGCTCGCGGGCGGTCAGATCCGCCATCTCCGGGTTCACGTAGAGGAGGCCGGTGACCAGCTGGCCCGCCTGCCGGCTCGCCTGCACCAGGTGCAGTGCTGCCAGGCGGTCGCGGGGGTCGTGCTCGGGACCGACCTTGCGGAGAATCACCTCGGACCCGTCGGGAAAGCGGACCGTGGTGACGCTTCCGGGCTCGTAGTCCACCAGGATCTCGGCTCGGGCGGGTAGGAAGTCGATCTCCTGGAGCACGGTGTCGTGCGCCTTCACGTAGTCGTAGCTCTTGGTGGACCCCTCGTGGTCATTGAATGCGACGCAGGGGCTGATGACGTCGAGCACCGCGGTGCCGCGGTGCGCCAGAGCGGCGCGCAGGAGTGGGACCAGCTGCTTGCCGTCCCCAGAGAAACTGCGGGCGACAAAGGAGGCGCCTAACTCCACCGCCAGAGCGGCGATGTCGATGGTCTCGAACTCGTTGACCTGCCCCTTCTTCTGCACCGACCCGAGGTCGGCGGTGGCGGAGAACTGGCCCTTGGTCAGCCCGTAGACCCCGTTGTCCTCGACGATGTAGGTGCAGTCGACGTTGCGGCGGATCAGGTGGCAGTACTGGCCCAGCCCGATGCTCGCGGTGTCCCCGTCCCCGCTCACTCCGACCATGATCAAATCGCGGTCGGCGAGCTTGGCTCCGGTGGTGATGGCCGGCATCCGCCCGTGCACCGCGTTGAGGCCGTAGGCCGACTCCACGAAGTAGGCGGTCGCCTTCGAGGAGCAGCCGATCCCGCTCATCTTGGCCAGCTGGTGCGGTGCTACCGCGGACTCGTAGAGCGCTTTGATGATGTGGTTGGTGATGGAGTTGTGACCGCAGCCCGCGCACAGGGTGGTGGGCAGACCCTTGTACACATCGCGCCCCAGACCGAGGCGGTTGCGTGGGCCGGTGGCCGGCGGCGGGTTCGCGGTGGCGGTCACTGGACGGCTCCGGCCGCGGCTGGGACGGCAGCTTCCGCCGCGCGAATCGGGTCGGCGACGGCGTCGGCTGGCAGCGGCTCACCCTCGAAGAAGCAGATCGACCGAAGACGCACCACGAGGTCGGCCGGCAACTCGGTGCGGAGGATCCCGTAGAGTTGTCCGTCGCGATTCTGCTCGACCACATAGGTGCGCTGGTGGCGAGCTACGAACCTGGCTACCTCGGCATGCACTGGCAGGGCACGCAGGCGCAGGTAGTCGGTGGCGACCCCCTCCGCGCGCAGGATGTCACGGGCCTCGACCACGGCCGGATCGCTGCTGCCGTACGCGATCACGGCGGTGCCTGCTCCTGCCTCATCGACGGCGGGTGCGGGCATCTGCTCCCGGATGGTCTCGAACTTGCGCCCGAGTCGCGCCATCAAGTCGTGGTAGGAGCGGGCGCTCTCGGTGTACCGGGCATGCTCGTCGTGGCCGGAGCCGCGGGTGAAGTACCCGGCCCCGGGGTGGTCAGTCCCCGGCAGGGTGCGCCAGGGGAGGGCGTCACCGTCGACATCCGCGTACCGGTCGAAGTGCCCTCCCAGACGGTCGAGATCATCCGAGCTCAGCACCTTGCCCCGGGCGAAGGGGCGGTCCGGGTAGGCAAGTGGGCGGGAGCGCCACAGGTTCATGCCAAGGTCCAGATCGCTGAGCACGAAGACCGGGGTCTGGAAGCGGTCGGCGAGGTCGAATGCGAGCTGGGCATGCTCATAGCATTCGGTGACCGATCCGGGGAGCAGCACCGGGTGGCGAGTGTCCCCGTGCGAGAGTGTGTAGGCGAACGAAAGGTCACCCTGCATCGTCCGGGTCGGCAAGCCGGTCGAGGGCCCCACCCGCTGGACGTCGAAGATCACCGCCGGCACCTCGGCGAAGTAGCCGAATCCGACGAACTCGGCCATCAGCGAGATCCCGGGCCCAGAGGTCGAGGTCATTGCCCGCGCTCCCGCCCATCCCGCACCGAGCACCATCCCAATCGCGGCCAGTTCGTCCTCGGCCTGGACCGTTGCGATCCGGCGCTCGCCGGTGGCGGGGACGGAACGGTAGCGGTCGGCCAGGGCGATGAGATGCTCGCAGAGCGACGACGAAGGGGTGATCGGATACCAGGCGAGGACGGTGCACCCGCCCATTAGGCAGCCGAGCGCGCTGGCGAGGTTCCCTTCGACCAGAACCTCTCCGGCGGTGCCGTCCATCCTCTCCACCCGGAAGGGGTCCTGCTTGACCAAAGACCCGCGCACGTGGGCGCGTCCCAGCTCGATAGCCATGAGGTTGGAGGTGCGGGCCTTGGGCTTGCGACGGAACTGGGCGTCGAGGGCGAGGCCCAGGGCGGCTTCCTCGATCCCCAGCAGCTCAGCGATGACACCGACGTAGATCATGTTCGTGAGGTACTTGCGCAGTTCGGGATCGGCGACATGTTGCTTGGCCAGCTGCTGGAACGGCACCGGGTAGAATGTGCAGTCGTCGCGCGCCGCCGGCCCGGTCCGCGGCAGGGTGGCCTCATGGACCACCATCCCCCCCGCGGCCACCCCGGCGGCATCCCCCTGCCAGGTCTGCGGGTTCAGCGCCACCAGGACGTCGCACCGCGCCCGGCGCGCCTGGTAGCCCTCGGGCGAGAGCCGGACGCTGAACCAGGTCGGCAGCCCCTCGATGTTCGATGGGAACACGTTCTTGGGGGCGACCGGGATCCCCATCGCGAAGAGAGAGCGCGTGAGCACGAGGTTGGCTGACTGGCTTCCCGACCCATTGACGGTCGCCGCGGTCAGGGTGAAGTCGTTGACCGCCGCGACCGCCGGGCGAGGCCCGGGAGCCGGCCCGTCCTCGGCGGCGGCCCGCCCGTTCGAGTGAGGCATCTCGCTCCATCCTACCCCGGGCGACCGAACCGACGCGGCGTGCGACCATGGCCGCATGGCCACCCGGCTCCTGGTCGGAACCTGCAACTGGGCGGACCACGCTCCCTTCTATCCTCCTGGGCTGCCGCCGGCGGACCGGTTGCGCTACTACGCTGAGCTGTTCCCGATCGTGGAGGTGGACAGCTCCTTCTACGGGATCCCCACTCCCCGGACGACCCAACGCTGGGCCGCGATCACTCCCGATGACTTCGTCTTCAACGTCAAGGCCTACCGGAGCATGACCGGTCACGAACGGGTCGACGGCCGCCCGCGACGGCCCACCGCCGGCGAGCTGGCGGCGTTCGAGGCCGCCCTGGCTCCTCTGCGGGCGGCCGGGAAGCTGCGCGCGGTCCACTACCAGTTCCCGCCCTGGTTCACCGCCACGCCGGAGAATCTCGCCGAGCTGTCCGCGCTGGCTGAGCGGCACGGCGACGACCTGGTGGCGGTCGAGTTCCGCCACCGCTCATTCGGGGATCCGGAACGGTGGCCCCTGGTCATGGATCTCCTGCGGGAGGCTCGCCTGACCTACTGTTGCGTCGATGAGCCCCAGATCGGCTCGGGATCGATGCCGCCGCTGCGGGCGGTGACAGCCGAGCTGGCGATGGTGCGGTTCCACGGGCGCAATCAAAGGACCTGGTACCGGGGAGGGCCGCGGTCGGGGGACCGCTTTGACTACCGCTACACCCTGGCCGAGCTTACCGAGTGGCTGAGCCCGATCCGCGAGCTCGGGGTCGCCACCGCCGAGGTGCACCTGCTCTTCAACAACAACCAGCAGAACTACGCCGTGCTCAACGCGCTCGAGCTGGCCGGCCTGCTCCAGCTCGACCGTCCGCGGCTCGGCCCCTCCCTCCCGGCCGGGCAGACGGACCTCCCCCTGGGAGCGGGCCCCAGGCTGCCGTGACCCACCTCCTGGACACGTACGGCTACCTGGTCGTGTTCGCTGCCCCGCTGCTGGAGAGCATGGGGGTGCCCTTCCCCGGCGAGGCCGCTCTGCTGGCGGGGAGCGTCTACGCCGGGACCACCGGACGTCTCAGCATCCTCTTGGTGGTGCTCGCGGCGGCGGCCGGTGCGATCCTCGGTGACAACCTTGGCTACCTCGTCGGCCGGATCGGCGGTCGTGCGCTCCTGCTCGGACCGGGGCGCTACGTGGGGTTCACCCCTCGGCGCCTCGACCTGTTGGAGCGCTTCTTCCGCCGGCGAGGCCCGGCCGCCGTCTTCCTTGCCCGCTTCATCACGGTGGTTCGCAACCTGGCCGCCCTGGCGGCGGGGGCCGCCTGCATGCGGTATCGCCGCTTCCTGCTGTTCAACGTTGTTGGGGCCTGCGTCTGGGCCGGCCTGTACGGCAGCCTGGCCGACGTGTTCGGTCGCAGCGCCGAGCGCAGCCTGGCCAAGGTGGCGACCCTCGGTCTGGCGGCGGCCGGCATCGGCATCCTCGCGCTCACGATCGCGCTCGTGCTGGGGCACCGGCAGATCGAGCAGCGCCTGGAGCGGTGGCTGGTGGGGCCGGAGCCGACCGCCGACGCCGTGCCGCCGTCACCCACGGTCCGGTAGCTCTTGTCCCCGACGCCGGGACGATCAGGGACGCCGCGCCAGGCTGCCGAGGATCTGGCGGTAGGCGGCGGGCCGGGCGGGGAGGAAGCTGGCCGCTGCGGCGCGCAGTCGCCCGACCTCGTCAGCGGAGAGCTCGAGGTCGGCGGCGGCGGCGTTGGCCTCGAGCTGGGCGACCGATCGGGCTCCGGGGATCACCACCACCTGTGGCTGAGCGCAGAGGTACGCGAGGGCCACCTGGCTCGCGGTTGCTCCGTGGCCGCGGGCGACCTCCCCGATCGTGTCCAGGAGCCGGGAGGCTCGAGCGAGGTTGGCGGGGGTGAAGAGCGGATTCCTGCGCCGGAAGTCCTGCGGCGGCGCGCCCGGCCCGTAGCGTCCGCCGAGGACACCCTGGGCGAGCGGGCTGTAGGCGATGATCAGGCGTCCCTCTCGGGCGGCGAAGGGGACCAGCTCCCGCTCGGCCTCGCGCTGGAGGAGGTTGTAACGGACCTGATTAGCGAGGATAGGTCGTCCCAGGGCACGATCGGCGGCGAGCCACCGACGTCGGGAGAAGTTACTGACACCGGCGTGGGTGGCCAGGCCCCGATCGAGGACCCGGCGCATCCCCTCCATCTGACGGCTGAGGGGAATGATCGGGTTGGGGAAGTGAAGCTGGTAGAGGGAGACACGCTCGACGGCGAGCCGGCGGAGGCTGGCCTCGCAGGCGGCGACCAACCGTCCCGCGGTGGGCAGCACCGGCAGGAACTTGGTGGCCAGGAACACCGAGTCGGCCCGGTCGCCCAGCGCCTCTCCCAGGATGCGCTCGCTGGCGCCGCGGCCGTACATCTCAGCGGTGTCGAAGAGGGTGATCCCGAGCTCCAGGGCTCGCTCCACGATGGCGCGGGCCTCGCGCGCGCCGAAGACCGACCCGTAACCCCAGGCGCGGCTGCCGAACTGCCAGCAGCCGAGACCAACCACTGACACCGGTCGACCGTCCACCAGCACCGAGCGCATCCCCCCATTCTCGCGCGCCGGGGCTCCTGCGCCCCGGTGCAGGCTTGGGGCGAGGGCGACGGGGCAGCCGCGACCTGGGGCCGATTAAGGGCGCAGGCGCCGCCCGCGTGACCAGCGTTGGTGTTCGCCGCCGTTCGCGGCCCACGCCTCCCTGGACGCGTGGGCCGCTCTCTCCGACCGCCTGACGCCGCCTGAACGGTCGGGATCGTGATCCTCTCGGCGGTCGGCGCCCGCGCGCGAGAGGCGAGGGGCCAGTTCCGACCCGTCCCGTGCGCCCGACTCTGCTCGCTCGCCGCGACCTCGACCGGCCCACCCATCAGGAGGACGGACCGCTCGGCGGGCGCGAGTGGAGCACCGGCGGCCGTCCGGTCCTCCACTCACCCTCCTACCAGGCGTAGGCCTCGGGTGCGGCACCTCCTGGCCCGGGGAAGATCTCGTCCAGCCGCGCCAGCTGGCTAGCCTCCAGCGCCAGGTCGAGGGCTCGCAGGGCCCCCGTCAGCTGCTCCGACGTGCGTGGGCCGATGATCGGTGCGGTGACTGCGGGCTGGTGCAGCAGCCAGGCCAACGCCACGTTGGCCGGGTCCTCGCCCAGCTCGCCGCAGAAGGCCTCGAAGGCCGTGATGGCCTCGCGGTGCTTGGCCAGCTCGGCCCGGGCGGTCTCGCTGGCGGTGCGCCCCTCACGCTGCTTGCGCAGAACTCCCCCGAGCAGGCCCCCGGAGAGGGGACTCCAGGGGATCAGCCCCAGACCGTAGGCCTGACACGCCGGCAGCACCTCGAGCTCCACGGTGCGGTCGAGCAAGTTGTACAGCGACTGCTCGCTGACCAGCCCCAGGAAGTGACGCGCTCGCGCTGCCTCCTGTGCCTGCGCGAGGTGCCAGCCGGCGAAGTTGGAGGAGCCTACGTAGACCACCTTGCCCTGCTTCACCGCCACCTCCAGCGCCTGCCAGATCTCTTCCCAGGGGGTGTTCCGGTCGACGTGGTGCATCTGGTAGAGGTCGAGATGGTCGGTCTGAAGTCGGCGCAGCGACCCCTCCAGGGCGTGCCGGAGGTTGCGCGCCGAGAGGAACGTGTCGTTGGGCCAGTCGCTCATGGATCCGTAGACCTTGGTGGCGATCACGGTGCGCTCGCGCCGTCCTCCTCCGGTGGCGAACCAGCGGCCGATGATCTGCTCCGTCACCCCCTCGCCTTGCTTCCACCCGTACACGTTGGCGGTGTCGAAGAAGTTGATGCCTAGCTCCAGCGCCTCGTCCATCAGCCGGTGTGCCTGCGCCTCGTCGGTGTGCGGTCCGAAGTTCATCGTGCCAAGGCAGAGGCGGCTGACCTGGAGGCCGGAGCGACCGAGATGGGTAATCTGCACGGAATGACCTCATGAGGGACGGGACTATCCCATTGTCGCCGTATCCGCTCCCACGCGTCGATCGGCGGACCCGGCACCCCACCCGCTCTGTTGGGTTGACCTGGGGTCCACGCATCTGCTCTCATAAACTCCACGTATGCGCACGCGTCCACCCACAGGCACATGCCCACAGGTGGGGACGAAGCTCCGAGGGGCTGGGTCGTAGTCCCCAGGCGCAGGCCCGAGCGGGTCGGCAGGGTGGGAGGAGCCCGATGACGCGACGCCCACTCGCTCTGGCCGTTGGCCTGAGCCTGTCGATTCTCGTTGGCCTCGGCCCGGCCGCAGGCCCGGCCGTCGCGCGCTCGGTGCAGGCGGGCGGCACGGCCACCTTTGCCGAGCTGGTGGGGGCGCCGCCCACCTACATCTTTCCCCTGCTGGCGGGGTCGGACTCCGGGAACAACAACCTGACCTACCTGGTGCCGCTGATGTGGCGGCCCCTCTACTGGTTCGGGCACCGCACCTCGGACAAGCCCACCATCAACTACGCGCTCAGCATTGGCAGGCCACCGGTGTTCGCTGCCGATGGTCGCACCGTCACCATCGGGCTGCGACATTACACCTGGTCGAATGGAAGCCCTGTCACCAGCCGGGATGTCGAGTTCTGGATCAACCTGCTCCGAGCCAACAAGAGCGAGTGGTGCTGCTATTCACCTGGCGATTGGATCGATCACCTTGTCGCCATGCGGACCCTCTCGCCGACCCGCTTCTCGCTGACGTTCCACGCCGCCTACAACCGCAACTGGCTGATGGGCAACGGGCTGTCCCAGATCACGCCCTTGCCTCAGGCCGCCTGGGACAAGACCTCCAGGGCGGGTGCGACCAGCCATGCCGATCGATCTGTCCGGGGAGCTGAGGCTGTCTTTCGCTTTCTCGATGGTCAGTCCAAGGACCTCGCCAGCTGGGACACCAACCCGCTCTGGCAGGTGGTGGACGGACCCTGGCGGCTCCAGCCGGGACAGGGATTCCAGCCCGCCACCGGGCTCACCGTCCTGGTCCCCAACCGCGGCTATGCCGGCCCCGGCAGGGCGCGTCTCGCCAAGCTCGAGGAGGTGCCCTTCACCAACGCCACCGCGGAGCTGAATGCCCTGCTCGCGGGCCAGGTCGACTACGGTTACCTTCCGTTCACCGACGTTTCCTTGGCCAAGAGCCTGGTCGGCCGGGGTTTTCAGGTGAAGCCGTGGCTGTACTGGGGCTTCAGCGACATCCAGCTCAACTTCGCCAACCCCAAGGTGGGCCACATCTTCGGCCAGCTGGCGGTGCGGCAGGCCCTCCAGCGCCTGATCGACCAGCCGAGCTACATCCGGACGATCTTCAAAGGTTACGGCTGGCCCACCTATGGCCCGGTGCCGGTGGTGCCTACCAACCCCTACGCCAGCCGCTTCGAGAAGACGAATCCCTCCCCGTACAGCACCGCAGCCGCCGCCGGACTCGTGAGCGCGAGCGGATGGAGGGTGCGACCCGGCGGGGTCACCACCTGTGCCGACCCCGGCTCCGGCCGGCACCGCTGCGGCGCGGACGTGGCGCGGGGTGACCCGCTCACCTTCAGCCTGGTCTACTCGAGCGGCACCCCGGCCTACGCTCAGGAAATGCAGGCGTTCAAGTCTGCCGCATCGCGGGTGGGGATCCAGTTCGCGCTGAGTGAGGCGCCCTACAACGAAGTGTTGTCATCGACGGCGGCCTGCGACCCCAAGAGCGGCAGTGGATGTGGCTGGCAGCTCTTCTGCCTCGGGGCTCCCTCGCTGACCTACGTACCGGTCTACTACCCCACCGGAGGGACGATTTTCGGCACCGGCGCCCCGATCAACGTGGGCCACTACAGCAGCTCCGTCGCCGACGGGATGATCCGGGCGAGCCACGTCGATTCGGGAGTGGGCGCATTGTTCCGCTACCAGAACTTCATCGCCGCCCAGCTGCCCGAGCTGTGGATGCCCAACAGTGACTATCAGATCTCGGTGATCAGCGACCATCTTCATGGCATCAGCGCCCAGGACCCCACCGGCCACATCTATCCCGAGGATTGGTCCCTCAGCCCGTGAGTTCTCGTCCGACGCCCCGTAGCCGCCGACAGGCGCTGGTGACCCTGGCCCAGGCGGACCGCCGCCACGAGGTCGAGGTCCCGATGCGCGATGGCTTGATGCTCGCCGCCGACATCTATCTGCCTGATCCGGACCCGGGCCATCCGGTCCCGGCGATCGTCTTTGGCACTCCCTACGACAAGCGCGGACCGGGCGCGGTGGATGAGGGCCGTTTCTTCCAGGCACGCGACTACGCCTACATCGCCTACGACACTCGCGGCCGAGGCAAGTCCGAGGGGGAATGGCGCGCCCACGTCAACGACGGACGCGACGGCCATGACGTCGTCGAGTGGGTCGCCGGGCAACCTTGGTGCGACGGCCGGGTGGGGACTACTGGGCTCAGCTACGGTGGGTGGAACCAATGGGCGACTGCGCGGGAGCACCCGCCCCACCTCGTATGCATGGCCTCCTTCGCCGCCGCCGGCCGCTGGATGCAGGAGATCCCTTACACGTTCGGCGTCTTTCAACTCTATTTCGCCTACTGGGTCTACGGCACGCGGCGCCGGATCCAGAACAGCCGCTCCGACCTCGACTGGGAGCGTGTGCTGATGCAGCTCCCGGTGGCGCAGATGATGGAGAGCTTGGGAGCAGCTCCGGGCACCTGGCCCGATATGCGCGACCATGACACCCTCGACGACTTCTGGCGAAGACTTCGGCTCGACGACGACTACCGCACGCTCACGGTGCCCTGTCTCCACGTGGCCGGCTGGCACGACCGCGAGGATCTGCTGGGAGCCTTCCACCACTACGAGTCGATGATCGCCGCCTCGCCACGGGCGGCCGACCAGTGGCTGATCGTAGGGCCCTGGCCGCACGTGGGCACACGCTACCCGCAGGCGAGCTACGGCGGCGTCGACTTCGGCGACCATGCAGCGCTGGCGATGGACCAGCTGCAGCTGCGCTTCTTCGATCACTGGCTGAAGGGCCAGTCCAACGGATGGAGCGACGAGCCGCGGGTGCGGTTATTCGAGACCGGGAGCAATCGCTGGCTCACCCCGGCGGCGTGGCCGCTGGCCGGTGAGCGGGTGCCCCTGCACCTGCGCCACGGTCCCGAAGGCACCACTCTGGGGCGCGCCGGCGCGGCCGCGAACGAGCCGCCGGTGGCCTTCCGGTACGATCCCAATGACCCGGTGCGGGTGCCTGGGGGCCTCAGCTACGAGGAATTCTACGAGCCCTCGCTCGACGAGACCCATCTCGACGGCCGCGCCGACGTCATTCGCTACACCACCCCGCCGCTCACGACGCCGCTGGCGATCAGCGGCTGGCCCCGGCTCGAGCTCCACGCCAGCAGTGACTGCGAGGACACCGACTGGCACGTCAAGCTGGAGGACCGCCAGCCCGATGGCCGACTGATTCGGGTGGCGGCGGGCTGCCTGCGCGCCGTCTGCCGCGAGTCGCTGACCCACCCGACCCCATTGGTCCCGGACGTGGTCACCTGCTTCGACGTCGAGCTCAATCCGGTGAGCCATGTGTTCCTCCCAGGCCACCGCCTCGTGCTTGCTGTCACCAGCAGCGACTTCCCCTGGTTTGCGCGCAACTGCAACCGCGCGGGTCGCGCTGTGGACCAGCGCGACCCGCGTGTGGCGGTCAACGCGATCCACCACGGGCCGGGACAGCCGTCGCGGCTCTGGCTCCCGGTGGTGAGTGGGTCCGAGGGATTGTGACGGGGATGTGGCCCTGGCATAATAGTCCACATCATTCCAGCTAAGCCCACAGATGTCCGCGGCAGCGCCAGGGATGCGGCGATCCCGAGTGAGCGTCGGCTCGCGATCCTGGAGGCGATCAGGGCGCGGCCGATCCTGCGCGTGGACGAGGTGACCAGCCGCTTTGGGGTGTCCGGAGAGACGGTTCGCCGCGACTTCCTCTCGCTGGAGCGCGAGGGCCTGCTCCAGCGCGTCTACGGAGGCGCGACCAGCGCTGCACCCGGCGATCGGGAGCCATCGTTTGCGGAGCGCCAGGTCCGGCACCTCGTCCGCAAGCGGGCGATCGCGCGGCTCGCCGCGACCCTGGTGGGACCGACCGACACCCTCATTCTCGATGTGGGCACCTCGGTCGCCGAGCTCGCCCGCCATCTCCCCCCCGGCTACCACGGGCGGGTGCTCACCAACTCGCTGCTGGTGGCGTCGATCCTGGCGGAGCGACCAGGGGTCGACGTGCTCGTGGCGGGGGGGCGCGTTCGTCCCGGCGATCTGGCGTGCTCGGGCCCGGGCGCGAACGAATTCTTCGCGAATCACTTCTGCGACAAGGCCTTCCTCGGCTCCGGTGGGATCCACCCCGAGATTGGACTCACTGACTACTACGTTGACGAAATCGCCTGCCGCCAGCTCATGATCGACCACGCACCCCAGCGCTTCGTACTCGCGGACGGGTCCAAGTTGGGCCAGGTGGCGGTTGCGAGGGTCTGCGGTCTCGACCGGCTCACCGCCGTGGTCACCGATTCGGAAGCCGATCCGCTCCAGCTGGCAGCACTGGTGCGGCAGGGGCTGGTGGTCCACCGCGCGCCGCCGCCTGCTGCCGCCCGGTCGGTCGACTGACCCGCGCGGCCATCACGCGACGACCGGCGGGCGTGGCGGCCGGTGGAGGTGCTCGGAGCGGATTGCCCGTGCTGGCGATCGATCAGGGGACCTCGGCGACCAAGGCGATGGTGGTCGCCGTCGACCGACGCGTCCTCGCCCCGGCCCGGGTATCCGTGGCGACGGTGACCGGCGTCGACGGCTCGGAGGAGCAGCACTCCCAGGCGCTCTGACTGTCGGTCGTGCGCGCCGGGACGGAAGCCCTGGCTGCCGGGGGTGTCCCCGTCGCCGCTGTGGGTCTGTCGAATCAGGAAGAGACCATCGTCCCCTGGGATCAGCGCACCGGCGCCCCCAGGGGACCGGCCGTCTCGTGGCAGGATCGGCGCGCCGCCATGACCTGCCGGCGCCCACGCGACTCCCACTCGGAGCTCGCCGCCATCACCGGTCTGCCTCTCGACCCCTACTTTGCGGCGCCGAAGCTCGCCTGGCTGCGGGAGCGGACCGCCCCCGTCCCGTTTCTCATGATGACCGCCAGTGAGGTGTGGCTGCGGCATCGACTGACAGGCAGCCATGCCACCGCCGCCGCCACGGCCTCCCGCATCCTGCGGCTCGACCTCGACCGCGGTGACTGGTCCCCCGCGCCTACCTCACCTTCAGAATCTATCCCGTCGACCTGCCGGCGATCGGGCCCTGTGCTGGTAACACCGGGATGACGCGCGCATTCGGGCCGGACCTCCGCCTCACCGCCGCGATCATCGATCAGCCGGCAGCTCTCTAGGGTGAAGCCTGCCACCGGCCCGGCGATGCCAAGTGCACACGCGGGACGGGCGCGTTCTTGGTCGTCACCACCGGGGCCGTCCCGATCCACTTCCTCCAGCGACTGGACGCGTGAGTGGCCCGGCGGCTCGATGGAGCCGACACCCACTGCCTGGACGGGCAGCTCGAGACGGCCGGATCCGCGCCCGACTGGCGGCGACGTCTCGGGGAGGCTCGCACCCGCCGCCGCTGGAGGCGACCCTCGCCCGGGCCGCTCCGCCCGGCGACCGCTCCGTCTTCGTCCCGGCCCTCTCCGGGCTGGGCGCCCCGTCGTGGCTCCCTCGCGTGCGCGCCGCCTTCACCGGCCTGACTCTCGCCACGACCGCCGCCGACCCCGCGGCCGCGGTCGTCGACGGCGTGGTCATCACGGTCGCCGACCTGGCGGCAGCCGCCGCCCGAGACGGCGGCCATCCTCTCGCCCGCCTGCGCATCGACGGCGGGATCACCCGCGCGCGGCGTGTGGCACAAGCGCTCGCCGATTGGCTCCAGATTGCGGTGGAGGTGTACCCGGGCGGGGACGCGACCGCGATGGGGGTGGCGTCGCTGGGGGATCTCGGCCTCGGTGATCGGGGCGGTGCCGACCGGGCCGCCTCGGGCGGGCGCTCAGTCCGGATCGCCGAGCCCGCCCTGGGATCGGACCAGGCAGCCTCGCTGTTCTCCCGCTGGCGTCAGACGCGGGCGGTGGCGGTCGAGCTTGCCCCGGAGCCGTCGTGATCTGTGCGGCAACCCCGCCACCGCGCGCGACGACTCCGACCCCCGATGACGTCGCCGTCATCGGGGCCGGGATGGTTGGGGCGGCGATCGCGGGAGCTCTCCCACTTCCGGCTCCGCGTCGTACTGCTGGACGGAGCCGAGGATGTCGGCACCGGGACCGGCCGAGCCAACCCCGCCATCTGGCACACGGGGTTCGACGCCGAGCCGCTCATCCAGGAGGCGCGTCACCTGCGCCGGGGCCACGGACTCCTGCGCGCGCATGCGGCCAGGACGGGCATTCCGATGGAGACGGTGGGTGCGCTGCGGGTTGGCTGGTCATCGGCCAAGGCCCCCCGACTTCCCGGCATCCGAGCCACCGCTCTCCGGAACGGCTGGACCGATGTCCGTCCGGTCGCCATGGGGGAGTTGCGACGCCGGGAGCCGGAGCTTGGACCGGGAGCGGTGGCGGGCCTGTGAGTGCCCGGCGAGGGAATCCTGTGCCCTTTCACAACCCCGCTGGCATTCGCCACCGAGGCGGGGGTGAACGGCGTCGACCCGATGCTCGGCCGCCCCCTTGGTTGGGGGCGGAGCGACCAGTCAGGGTGCACCGCCTGGTGACGCCGGCCGGCGTCATCGACGCGCGCTACGTCGTGAACGCTGCCGGCCTCGCCGCCGACACCGTCGATCATCTCTTCGGCCATGGCGACCTCACGATCACGCCCCGGCGCGGCCGGCTCCTGGTCTTCGACAAATTCGCGAGCTGGCTCCCGACGCACATCCTTCTGCCGGGGCCCTGCCCGGCGGGTAAGGGCGTGCTGGTCGCTCCCACGGTGGTCGGTAACGTCCTTGTGGCTCCGTCCTCGGAGGCCGTCTCCGATCGCTGGGATACCCCGCCCGCGGCGTCCGGGCCCTACTTGACCGGGCCGCTCGGATCCCTCTCGCTCTCGTCACGGAGGAGGTCACAGCTGCCCACGCGGGGGTGCGGGCTGCCACTCAGTACTCCGACTGTCAGCTGGGCGCCGACGACGCCCACCGCGACGTCCGCGCGGCGGGGATTCGCTCCACCGGGATGAGCGCCTCGATGGCGATCGCCGAGCGCCTCCGCGACCTGCTTCACGCGATGGGGTTGCCGCTGGACCCCGCTCCCGGCCACCGCAGCGCGATCAAGCCCGACCTCTCCGGGCGACGACTGCGGCCCCACCGGGACCCTGACGCGATCGCGCGAGACCCGGATGCCGGTTGGATCGTGTGCCACTGCGAGCAGGTCACGCGTGCCGAGTGCCTGACCGCCTGCCGTTCTCCGATCCTGGGCCGATCGGTGGATGGCCTGAGGCGCCGGACCCGAGCGATGCTGGGACGCTGCCGGGAGTTCGCGTGCGCCGCGGAGATTTTGGCCCTGCGTGCCGAGGGAACCGGCCGGCCGGTGGCCAGCATGTGGCCAAGGCGATGATCGGCGTCTTGGTGATCCCCGTCGCTGCCCTCGTGGTCGGGGCGGGCCCGGCCGGGCTCGCAGCCGCGGGCCGGCTGGCCCGCAGCGGGGCAGGCTCGGTCCTCGTAGTCGACCGCGAGCCGGTGGCGAGCGGGACTTCGCTCCACTACCGCCACCCCGGTTTCGGGATGCGCGACCAGCACCGCCTCCAGGACGGCCCCGCCTACGCCGCGAGCTGCGTCGCCCAGGGGACCTCGGCAGGGGCGGTGATGTGGACCGGCACAACCTGTCTGGACTGGGTCGGGCCAGCCAGCATTCTGTGCACCGGTCCCGCTGGGCAGCGGGTGGTCGAAGCTAGGGCCGTGGTGCTGGCGACAGGGTGCTGGGAGCGCCCGCGCCGGGCGCGGCTGGTGTCCGGCAAGCGGCCGCCCGGCGTGATCACCACCGGCAGCCTGCAGCGGTTGGTCGCTCTGGTGGGGCCACGGGTGGGCCGGCGCGCGGTGGTGGTGGGGGCGGAGCGAGTCAGCTTCTCAGCCCTGCTCGCGCTGCGGTCCGGTGGAGTCCGCCCGGTGGGCCTGGTGAGGGAGCATGCCCGTCGGCAGGCACCTGCCCCGATCCGGCGGGCGACCGCGACCCGGATGGGGGTCCCGATCTGGACCAGGCCCCGTGTTATCGAGGTGCATGGGTGTGAGCGGGTGAGCGGTGTCACGCTCGCGGGTCTCGACGGATCCGGGCGCCGTCACATCGCCTGCGACACGGTGGTTTTCACCGGGGACTTCGTCCCCGACGACCATCTCGCCCGGCTTGGTGCTCTACGGCTCGACCCCGTGAGGTGCTCTCCGGTTATCGACGGTGACCAGCGCACCACCCGCCCGGGCGTTTTCGCCGCGGCAACCTGCTCCACGCCGCCGAGACTGCCGCCGTGGCGTCGGCCTGCGGGCTCGAGGGTGCGGTGGCGGTGTAGGCGCACCTTTGCGGCGCGGTCTGGCCTCGAGCCGAGCCGGTCCCGCTGCGGGTCGAGGCGCCCCTCCAGTGGGTGTCCGCCGCGAGCGTGCGTCCCGCACCTCACCCGGTTCCCCACGGCCTCCTCCTGCTGCGCTGTGGCGTCGAGTGGGATGGGGGCGGGTCGAGGTCAGCCAGGCCGACCGCCGGCTCGCCGCGCTGCCGTTCCACCGACCCGTGCCGAGCGTGTCCACAGCCCTCGCGGTCGACTGGCTCGCGGCTGTCCCCGGGGAGGCTGGTCCCGTCACGCTGCGGCTCGCCGGTGGCTGTGACGGGCACGCTGACACCCTGAGGATCGGGCCCTGGCCGCGGCCAGGGCTGGCGGTGCCCCACGCTCGCCCGCCCAACCCCGGCGGGGCCGGTACTCCGGCAGATCTCGACGGCGTGGAACCCGATGGGGGGAGTGCGCCGACCGCCAGGTCCGATCGCCGGGAGCGAGCACGGCGGGTAGGCGGGCCGGGACCGCCCCCCCCGGCCACCGGATAGCGATCACGCTGAGGTGATGTCGCCGTCGGGCCACCCCCTCAGCGTCCGCGAAGCGGCGAAGAGTTGGCAGTCGCGGAGGGTGGACGGGGATCGGCTCAGCCGACCCAGGTGAGGGGGGCGCCCCCGGTCGGGCGGAGAGGCTGCCTCGACACCTCGCCGGACCCGGCACCGAGCTCTCGCTCAGGTTCGCGCCAGCCGCCGCCAGCCGCCCCGGCGGTCCTGCAGGATGACCTTGGCCGCGTTGCGGGCGGGTGTTCCCATCACCCCGCCTCCGGGATGGGCCCCCGAGGCGCACAGATAGAGGCCCTGCAGCGGAGTGCGATAGGCGCCCGCCTCCGCGGCGGGCCGGAAGGAGAGCATCTGGTCTAGGGCCATCTCGCCGTGGAAGATGTTGCCGCCGACGAGTCCGAAGGTGCGCTCCAGGTCGAGCGGCGTCACCACCTCGCGGTGGAGCACCGCCGCGCCCAAGTTGGGAGCGTAGGCGGAGAGGGTCTCCACCACGCGGTCAGCGAACGCCTCCCGCTGCTGGTCCCAGTCGGTTCCGGCGAGATCATAGGGGGCGTACTGAACGAAGCAGGTCATAACGTGGCGGCCAGCCGGGGCCAGCTGCGGATCCTTGATCGACGGGATGACGCAGTCCATCATCGGGTGCGCGCTCCAGGCCCCGTGCTTGGCATCATCCCAGGCGGTCTCAAGGTACTCCACCGACGGGCAGATCTCGAACTCGACGTGGTGGTCGGCCGGCTCGGTGCCGGGTCGGGCGGTGAAATCGGGGAGCTCGGCGAGCGCGAGGTTGACCTTGGCCGAGGCGCCGCGGGTTCGATAGTTCTCGATCTCCCGCACGAAGTCGGGGGGAAGAGTGTGGCGTTCGACCAGCTCCAAGAAGGTGGTCTTGGGGTGGATCGCCGCCGCCACCACCGGGGCTCGGAGCACGGTACCGTCGGCCAAGGTGACGCCCACCGCCCGCCCGCCGATCACATTGATGCGTGCGACCGTCGAGTCGGTGCGCACCTCGGCCCCGGCGCTGCGCGCGGAAGCCGCGATCGCCTCCGAGAGTGCGCCCATGCCGCCGCGCACGAATCCCCAGGCGCCGCGCTGGTTTCCGGCCTGGCCCAGGCGATGGTGGAGGAGGACGTAGGCCGTCCCCGGCGTGCGGGGCCCGCCCCAGGCGCCGATCACGCCCCCCGGGGACATTGCTCCTTTGACTTGGTCGTCCTCGAACCAGCAATCGAGGAAATCACTCACCGAGAGCGTCATCAGGTCGACCAGCCGGCTCACCCCACGGCGGTGACGGTAGAGGTGGCGCCCCATGCGCACCAGCTCAGCCAGGTCGCGCGGGCCGAGGCTGGCGGGCAGCGGCGGCACCATGCTGAAGAGCGGGCGCACGATCTGCACCAGCTCGTCCAGGGTCTGTTCGTAATCGAGATAAGCGAATGCGTCGTGAGTGGAGATCTTGGCGATCTCGGCAGCGGTCCGCTTGGGGTCGTACCACCACATGATCGATCGCCCATCCGGGAACGGGGTGAAGGCAAGCGGGTCGAGCGGGATCACTTCGTAGCCGAAGCGGGCGAGCTCAAGCTGGCGAACGACGTCCGGCTGCAGCAGGCTGACCACATAGGAGCAGGTGTTGACGTGGTAGCCCGGCCACGGCTCCTCGGTGACGCAGGCTCCTCCTACCAGGCCGCGTCGCTCCAGCACCACCACCCGCTGCCCGGCGCGGGCGAGGTAGGCGGCGCAGACCAGCCCATTGTGGCCGCCGCCGACGATGATCGCATCGTACTGGGTCGCCTGCATGGTGGCTCCTTCCCCCGCGCACGGCTGCGCTGCAGCATTGTCAGCGCCGCTCGGTCGAACTGTCAAGTCGACCGTTGCATAGCCGCTGCATAATCATCCCGCCAGGGTGGGCGCTCCTTTTGCTAGCATCCGACCATGTCGGAGGACGCTCTGGTGGTGCCCCTAGCCGACGGGACGCAGCTGGCGGCGACGCTCTACCGCCCCGCGGAGCCGGAGCCGGTGCCAGCGCTGCTCGAGGCGCTGCCCTACCGCAAGGACGACGTCACCGCCGGGGACGGGGAGTGGTATCGGCGGTTGCGCGACGAAGGCAGGTTCGCCGTCTGCCGTGTCGACGTACGCGGCACCGGTTCCTCCACCGGGATCGCATCTGACGAGTACCCGCAGGCCGAGACCGATGACTGCGCCCAGGTGATCGCGTGGCTGGCGACGCAGCCGTGGTGCAGTGGGCGAGTCGGCATGTTCGGCACCTCCTACTCCGGCTTCAACGCCCTGCACACCGCCGCGGTGGGGCCGCCCCGGTTGGGCGCAGTGTGCGCGCTGTTTGCCAGCGATGACCGCTACAGTGACGACGTTCACTACGGGGGCGGAGTTCCCCGCGCCCTCGATCTCCTCGATTACCCACTCTACATGGTGGCGCTCAACGCCCTGCCCCCGGTGCCGATGCTGACCGGACCCGGCTGGCGCCGACGCTGGCAGGAACGGGTCGACCGGATGGAGCCCTGGCTGCTGCGCTGGTTGGCGGACCCCCACGATGGTCCCTACTGGCGGCGGGGGTCGCTGCGGCCTCACCCCGAGCGCATCCGCTGTCCCACCATGCTGATCGCAGGCTGGGCGGATGGCTACCGCAACGCCACCTTCCGCGTGTTCGACAGGCTCCAGGGGCCTCGTCGCCTCCTGATCGGCCCCTGGTCCCACATGAGTCCAGAGCGTTCGCAACCTGGCCCGCGGGTCGACATCATCCCAGAGATGATCGGGTGGTTCGACCGCCATCTGCGCGCGGGCCCCTTCCCGGCCGACCCGCCGCCGATCACGGTCTTCGTCCGAGAGGCGACCGCTCCCGCCGCCGACCTCGACCTCATGAAGGGATGCTTCCGCTACGAGACCAGCTGGCCGCCGGCCCGGCTCCACCAGCTGGTGCTGAAGGAGGAGCTGGCGATCCGGCCCCGCGGTCGGGGCACTGGGGGCTGGGCACCGCTGCCGGTGCGCGGTGAGGTCGGGGTCACCGGCTCGATCTGGTGCGCTGGGGCGCTGCCGTTCGGGCAGCCGTGGGACCAGCGCGACGACGAGGTGCTGGGGCTGGTCCTCGACTGGGCCGTCGGACCCGAGGGCCTGGAGGTCCTGGGCACGCCCCGCCTGGAGCTCACCCTGAGGAGCTCGATCCCGGTTGCGACCTGTGTCGCCAAGCTCGCGGACGTCTTTCCCGACGGCAGATCGGCCCTGGTCGCGCGTGGAGTGCAGAACCTCGCCTGCCCGCCGAGCCCGGCCCCGGCGGCGGGGCTCGCACCCCGGGTTCACCACCACGCCGTGGTCGAGCTCGACGCCACCTCGTGGATCTTTCCGGCCGGTCACCGGGTCCGGCTCGCCCTCGCCACCAGCGACTGGCCCTCGGTCTGGTCTCCTCCCGCCCCCGGGCGGCTAGAGGTCGACTGGGATTCGCTCCGATTGATGCTGCCGGTCCTCGGTGGCCCTGGGCCGGAGCTCACGCGCCCACCGCTGACACCGGGTCAGGAGGCGGCCGCCGGACGCGGCACCCCATCGGACCGGGTGGTGTGGCGGGTGGAGGACGACTGGATCGCCCGCCAGCGCCGGGTCCTGATCGACCACGGCGGGAGGTCCCGGCTTCCTGCAGGCGGATGGGTGCGGGAACGGTACCAGGGGCGGGTGGGTGTGTCTCGGGATGACCCCGCCATCGCTTTCGCAACCGGAAGCGCCTCGTACGCGGTGAGGTTCCCCGAAGCGACGATCGGCGCCCGCGCGGACCTCGACCTGCGCAGCGATCGGCGGGGGTTCACGGTTCATCTGCGACTGCGCGTCAGGGAGCGCGGCGAAGCGAGCCGCGAGCGGCGGTGGGACCGTCGCTACCCGCGCAGGTTTCAATAGGATGATGCCAACCCCACCGTCGACCCAGAGCCGGCGCCGGCTCGCCCTCGCCGGGCTCGTCGCGGTGATCGCCGCCGTGATCTCCGCCCTGGTGGCCTCGATCGGCGAAACTCCGGCTTCGGGCGCGGGGGTCAGCCCCGGGATGGCCCTCCAGGTTGTGCGCGCCTACGATCGGGCTGAAACGCGGGCCACCCTCCAGCTCAGCACCGCAGGGCAGAATGCTGTCGAGGCCGCGCCCGAGGCGACCATCGACGACGCCACCTTCGCCGGCCTCCGCGCCCAGGGGCAGCGGCGGACCCCCCCCGAGCCCCAGACCGACGTTCGGATCGTGACCTACGTTCCCCTCCAGCACCGCGGCGCTCAGACATTTGCAGCCTATGTCAGCAGTCGCGTCCGGGGCCAGCTGGGGGCCATCCTCATGGTCTTCCAGCGCGCCTCCGGGCACGCGCGCTGGCGGCAGTCCCTGTCACCCGCCTACCCGGGGGGCGGTTCGCCGCCGGCGGTGGCCGTCGGGTCGAGCGGCTACGCTCACCGCCTCGACCCGGCGGCTCAGATCGACCGGTTGCGGCTCACGGCGGCCACCGTTGCCGCCGACTACGCGGGCCTGCTTGAGCTCGCCGTGCGCGGCGACCAGCTCGTGGGCGGAGACCCCTTCGCGGCGGGCACGTTCACGAGCCAGCTGGCCGCCACCGACCGGCAGACCGTGTCCCAAGTCGAGGGGACCGGGGCGGGATCGAGCGGCACCGCCGCCCCCGCCGCCTTCCCCGAGCTGGCCTTGGAACTCCGCGGCGGTGGCGCACTGGTGCTCTTCACGGTGACCGTGCGCCAGAGGTTCACCGCTCGCCCCGGCCTCTCCCTAGTTCAGGGCGCCGGACGCACCCCCTGGAGCGCGCTGGTCGCGCCCGGAACCTACCGCTCGATTGCGACCACCACCCTCATGACGGTGGCGGCGCTGGTCCCGCCCAAGCGCTCGACGCGCCGAGTACGGGTGGTCGCCGAGACGGGCGCGGTGGTCCGCGTGGCAGCACAGCCCGCGGGGGGGTCGATCACCACCTGACCTCCGGGGTCAGCGCGCGCCCCACCGCCCTGCAACCGGCACCGGCCTCAGTTGGCGAGGACCGCCTGGATGACGGAGAGGCTGTGGCTGATATCGGCCGGCCCGATGCCAAGGTGGGTCACCAGGCGCACCGTGTGGGGACCCTCGTCGAGGCAGAGCAGTCCGCGGTCGGCGGCAGCGGCGACGAAGGTGGCGGCGGGCGTGCGAGTGAGCCGGGCGTTCACGATATTGCTGCGCACCCGGGTGGGGTCGAGGGCGACGCCGTCGATCTCGGCCAGCCCCTCGGCGAGGGTCCTGGCATTCGCGTGATCCTCGGCAAGCCGGTCCACCATGGTGTCCAGTGCGACCAGCCCACAGGCGGCGATGACGCCGGCCTGGCGCATTCCACCGCCCAGCATCTTGCGCCATTCGCGCGCCCGCGCGATGTCGGCGGCGCTACCGACGAGCAGGCTACCGACCGGGCAGCCGAGGCCCTTCGAGAGGCAGAAGCTCACCGTGTCGACCTCAGCGCCGATCGTCGCGGGGGTCACTCCCAAGGCGATTGCCGCGTTGAAAAGTCGCGCGCCGTCCATGTGGACAGGGATCCCCGCCGCCCGGGCGAACTCCCCCAGCGAGCCGAGCTGCTCCGGCTCCCAGATGACCCCACCCTTGCGATTGTGGGTATTCTCGATCGCGATGGCGGCGGTCCGAGGTTGGTGCGGGTCGTCGCGGGGGCGGATCGCCTGAGCCACTTGGTCGGCTCCGAGCACGCCGTCGGCGGTCGCCAGCGGGCGTAGCTGGATGCCCCCAACGACCGCCGCCCCGGCCGCCTCGTAGTAGAAGATGTGGCTGTCAGCTTCGACGATGACCTCCTGTCGCGGCCCCGCATGCACCAATAGAGCCAGCAGGTTGGCCATGGTGCCGCTGGGCACCAGCACCGCCGCCGCCTTGCCTAGACGATCCGCCGCGACCGCCTCCAGCTGGTTGACAGTGGGGTCCTCCCCGTAGACGTCATCGCCGAGCGGGGCGGTGCGCATCGCCTCACGCATCGCCGGGGTCGGCAGCGTGACGGTGTCGGAGCGTAGGTCGACCACTTTCACGCCCACCATCGTAGCGGCCCCCCTGTGGCTGCCGTCCGGCAGCGGGGTGGACTCAAGAAGCGGTGCACTCGATCCAGCATCCGCACCATCTCCTCGGCGAGGTCATCGGCGCGAGCTCGCGGGTGGTGGAAGACCGCGTCCTCCTTGGCCACCGGCGTGGCGAGGTAGTCCAGCCCGATCGACTCCTGGTGTTTGGCGAGCAAGAAGTCGGGATGGCTGGCCTGGTCGAAGACCCGACCCTGCTCCGCGTCGAAGCGGCTGCGGACCGACCTCGAGCTCGATGCTGGGGAGACCCCGCGAGGGATGGGTTCCGCAGGGGGCCGCTGTGAGGGCACACTCCCGAATCCTCACCCCTTGCGGCGTCGACGGAGCCATCTTCGGCTCCCAGGTGGCCCCCCTGTTCGCTTGACACGGACAAGGGCCGCTACCTCGAGTACCCGACCGCCCTGGCCAACGGCTGGCCTATCGCGACGGGCATTGTCGAGGGCGCCTGAGCGGATCTCGTCCGAGATCGCTTCGACGTCACCGGGGCCCGCTGGTCACTCGATGCCCCCGAGGGGACGCAGAAGCTGCGAGCGGTCTGGGCGCACGGGGGCTGGGAACGCCGTCCTCGTCACCACCTCGGCGCGGTGGTGACGAGGGTGCACGAATCCCGCTACCTCGATGGGCTCATTCCGCCAGCCACATCAGCGGTCCCTCTCAAAGAGCCACACCCTATGTCTTTTCCCGCGGCCATCTCGAAGCCATCGTCACCGAGTACCTGTGCCACTATAACCAGGCCGCACCGAGGGCTCGATCTTGCGCAGCCAGCACCTCAAGGCGAGACGCCGACCACGAACGGCACGATCAGCCGCCGCACAGTGCTCGGCGACAAGCACGAAGTCGCTGCCTGAGCTCGTCTAACGCTCGCTGTGCCGCCCAGTGGCGGCACACAGACCAGCTGTCCCTCCCACCGATCGATCGGGCACGCTCGGCTGCCGGCGCGAGCTCCACGCCGGTCCCAACCGCGCCCCCGCGGGCGCGGTTGCACCCTGGATGGCGAGTGGCGTCGCGCTTCTGGACCGTTCACCCAGCCCGCTTCGTGCTGCAGGTGCCCTCTTCGAGGGTGAAGCCCTCGTCCTTCTAACCCTCGATGCCGCCAATCATCTTCTTGACCGAGCGGCCCAGGCGTGCGAGACCGGCCGCTGCCTTGTCCGCTCCATTGCAGTGAGGGCCGGCGCAGTACACCACGGACAACGTCTCGTCTGGATACGAGCTGAGGTTGCGCTCGTTGATCCGTCGATGAGGAAGGCTCACGGATCCGGGCACGTGACCGGCCGCGAAAAGCTCAGTACTGCGTACATCGACGAGGACAAACCCAGGCTGCCCGCTCACCATAGCCTCGTGCACGTCCCAGCATTCCGCTTCGAAGCCGAGCAAGGTTTCGAAGTGAGCGGCGGCGTGAGCGGCGGACGCAGCCGGTATCTCCGTCACTGCGTTGCTCAGGAAAAGGTCTGGCACCCCGACATCTTAGCCTGGAGCCACCGAGCCGGGCGCGAGGAGTGGTTGAGCGCGCCTCGCGGCGGCCCGGTTGGGGCGTCGAGGAGCGGTCGCCGAGGGTCTGGTGCGGCTCGGGCACCGGGCGGAGGGTGAGCGCAGCGGTTGGCACGGTCCGCGGTCGCTGCGGCCGCAGTCCGTGGGCATGCGGACGCGGCTCCCTGCGCGGACGCCATCCGTCGGGGCTGGAGGGGCCGTCAGCAGCAGTCGCGGACGGCGCGCTGCTGGGCGAGGGCTGCGGTGAAGAGCGCCTGCCAGGGCCAGGCTCGCGGCAGATGCAACGTCCAGCGTCGGGCGGAGCGCGCCAGGCGACCGGGCAACGCCAACAGGCGGCGCCGCAGGGTGGCCGCGGTGGTGCGGGCGGGAACGGCGTAGGGCAACTCGATTGCGCTGACCCAGCGGCTGAGGTTGTGGGCCTACGCGGCGAACGCAAGCCAGGCCGCGTTGGCGGCGAACTGGCCCGAGGGCTGGTGCGCCAGCCCGGCGCCCTCCTTCAGATCCCGGCTCGCGATCTCGACCACGGCGTGGGCGCGGTGATCGGCTTCGAGGGTGAGCGTGTCCCCGGCTCAGTCGGTGATGAACGCGGGATACGCGAATTCAGTGAAAAGCGCGAGAAGCGAGTCCGGGGTGGGGCGGACCCGGCGCACGATCAGCCGCAGGGGCGTGCCACGCCGTCCAAACGGCGTGGAGGTGGTCTTGGCCACGTCCGCTCCCGAGAGGGACTGGCCGTTCGCATCGAACCCGAAGGTTCCCGTCCTCCACCCGTACGGGATCGGCGTCCAGGCGTCGGCCGCGATGGCGGCGTTCGATGCGCGCAGCGCGGGGTGCCGCCGCACCGTGAGGCTGAACCGGACGCCGGCTCGGCGACACGTCCGCACCACCGCCTGCGCATAGAAGCCCAAGTCGGCATGCAGCGTGAGCGGGCCCGTGGCCCCCGCCGCCCGCACCCGGGCGACCGTCTCGCGGAGGAAGCCCGCTGCTCCCCGACCGCTGTGGGCCCTCCCGCCGTGCAAGCGCGCGTGCAGCACCTCTCCGCTGCCGGCCCGCGTGGCCAGCAGCGGATGGTAGCCCCTCACCTTCGCGTAGCCGAACGCCGCCCCTGCTTGGCGGGGCCATACGTCTCACAGATGGTGGAGTCCAGGTCGATCGTCAGCGGCGCGCCCCCCGGCCCGGCCCCGGCCGCCCTGGCACGGGCCAGCGCCGCCCGCGACACCGCGTCCAACTGCCGGACGTGTCCATAGGTGAAGCTGCGCAGGAAGGTCCCCAGAGTCGAGGGCGCCCCGGAGCCGATGCCTGAGCACCGCCCCCGTGGCGGAGGCCCGCAGGGCGCCGGTGTCGTCGATCCTGTCGGCCCCGGCCAGCATGGCGGCGACCACGGTCATCGCCTTCAGCCCGACGTGTGCGTGCCCGGATGCCGTCCCCAGGTCGACGTGCCGATCTACCAGCGCCGGGACGCCCAGCTTCTGGGCCAGGGTCGCCGGCAGGGGGAGCCCGGTGTGGGCAACGGCGTGGGGATCGTCGAAGGCGACGCCGATCCGGTCGAGACTGTGGCGGAATGGGGGCATCGAAAGGGTGCTCCTGTACTGGGACGCTCGCGTGCGTTGACAACACCGACTATCCCAGCGCGAAGTACCCTTTAGTCGTCCTCAGCCCGCCGTCCCGTCCCCGGGTTCGGTGGATCCAGGCTTAGTAGCACGTCACCTCGCCTCCCCCGACCGGCCGGCCCAATATGAGCCACGCTTCTGGACCAAGCTGGTGACGGCGCTTCTCGATCATTCTCATTCGGGCGAACTCGTACTCGTCGTCCCTTGGCGCCTTCCGTGACCTGGCGCCGCGCCTGCGCCTCAGGCTTGAGGGTGGCGGCCAGCTCGGCCACGGTCATAGACCTGGGGGACGTTGAGGTTGGACGCGTTCTGGTCCACCTCTGCCCCCTCCGGCACTCTTGCGAGGGGGTATTTCCCAGGCCGGACCCGTGCCCTAGACATCGGTGGTGGATGACACTTCGACGCAGCGCCGCCGGCCCAATTCGGTGACCAGAGAGCGGAGGTCATGGCTCTGTCCCCATGGGCCGCGTCTCCAGCGACCCACTGGAAGGGCAGGTGGCCAGCTGCGTAGGCGTTCCGCACCATCTCAGCCCCCAGGCTCCAGCTTGGGTCGGAACTCCAGCCCCTCGGGAAGGGCAGCGCGACGTCGCCGCGCTGCGGCCGCCTCGGTGAACTACTCCGTCAAGAGGTGGAGGCGCCGGTCGACCAGCGTGTGGCACTTGCTGGAGGGGTAGGCCAAGAACACTCCCACTTGGCAGTGCCCCCGGCGCCCAGGGTGCCTGAGTACTGCCGTCCGACTCCGGCAGACTGGGTCCCCTTCTTGGCAAAGCCGGTGTCCTCCAGGATGAGCACGCCACTCGTGCTGCCCAGATGTTCCCCCACAAGCCGCTGCAGCTCGTCAATGCCGGCTTCGGCATCCCAGGGGGAGTCGCTGAGGAAGTCCTGTCGCAGGCGGATCGGCACGCCCACCTGCTCGGCCACGTTGTCTGCATTCCTGCGCTCGATCGGCAGCATCAAACCGGTCAGGTAGCGCCGGCTGGCGGCCGGACCCTCTGTTCGGCAACAGAAGCCCGCAAAGCGCTGGTGGAAGCGCTCCAACTCCGGAGTCGCGGCCTCGAGGTCCGCAGCATTCATCGCGAGCGTCGTCGTGCCGGGCGCCATGGCTGATATGTACGAGGTGACGGCGCCCACACCGCCCGGGGCCGCTCGGGCGTTACGATCCCACTGCGACGGCCCTCCGCCACCTCCAGGGGGCGGGCGCCGCAGGCCGCCGCCGCCGCCAGGCGTCGCGGGAGGTGGTCGACGAGCCTTCAGAGGGTGAGGATGCGGAGGACTTCGCGGCCGAGGTCGGCGAGGAACACGGTGGGGCGGGCAGCTTCGCAGGCACGCCGCCGTTCGTCGAGCTCGAGCCGGGCCTCGGCGCGCCCCCGCTCAAGACGGAGGACGTGGGTGCGGGTCGTGCCGTCGGTGCGGGTGCCCATCTCGCACCGCGTTCTCGGCTGCTGAAGGGCGAACCGACGGATCGCCAGCTCCGCGAGCGTGTGCGGATCTCCCAGCTTTGGTCGCCTCGAACAGGCTGCCGCCGAGGCGGCCTAGCCGGGCCGCGTCCGTGCCTCGTCGTGGACGGCGACCAACGGGTGCCCACCGTGGCGGCGGGGAAAGCTCCTGATCCGTCCTCCCCGCCGTTCCCCCTCGGGGTAGTCGTCCGCGGCGCTCAAGATTAGCTCGTCGAGGGCGTCATTGGGGTCTGAAGATGCCTGCTCTGTGATCAAGAGCGCTGTGTCCAGGTTGCCGATCCTGAGCTGGAGCGTCTCCGCCGGCACGGTAGTCGCGACTCATCCGCCGGACCTCAGTACTGAGCCCAGGGAATGTTCCAGTCGGCCTCGCCGTTGACCTCGCCTGCTGGCAGCCCTGTGCCCGAGATCTCGACCACGTCGCCGGGAATGCTGAAGTTGTAGAACCAGACCGCGTCGGCGGGGTTCTGCTCCACGCACCCGTGAGAAACGTTGGCGACTCCGTGGTCATACACGTCCCAGGAGGCATCATGGATGTAGTACCCGTCGGTCGAGACCGCAACGTCGTAATAGACGTTCTGTGCGTACAGCCCGGGATACCCGATCGTGGCGCTGTTCATGAACACCGAGGGACTCTTGGAGAGCACGATCAGGGTGCCACTGATGGTCCGGAATCCGGGCCTGCCGAGGCTGACCGGAAAGTTCTGGATCAGGCGTCCGTGGTTGTAGACCAGCTCGCGATGTGTGATGGCGCTGATCACGGTCAGGTGATCGTCGACCACCGTGAAGCTCGAGGTGAATTGCGAGTTGACCAGTCGGTGCCCGATCAGCTGGAGCCCGTTCAGGTCGCCTTCCAGCGTCACCCGCTCGCCTACGGGCCAGAAGTGCTCGGGACGGAAGTGGAGCTCAGTGGGGCTGAACCAGCGCCAGCGACCGACCTCGGGGATACTCATGGACACGTGCAGCGCTTGGAGGATCTCGGCCTGTCCCGCCGCCGGGATCGCTCGAGGAAACTGGAGGACAAAGACGGCGCCCTCGCCCACCGGCTCGCCGTTGTAGGGCGAGACATTCGGGATCAGCGACAGCATCGCCAGTGGGGCCGGCGGGGTGGTGAAGGTGCGAACCACCGTCACCGGCGCCGGGTGCTGCCCCCTCGAGCTCGCGGACGCGGTTGCGACCACGCGGTAGGTCGTGGCCCAGGCGAGCGGTGCAAGCGGCATCCAGGCTCCGTGCTGCAGTCGTCCGGCAACCGCCGCCCCTCCCGCGAGTGGCGCGACGGTGAGCGCGGTGAGGGTCCCGTGAGTCACCGTCACGCCGATCGGTGCTGCGGGGGGCACGTCGGTCACGGGCCCTGAGAACGCCAGCGTCAGGGTGGGCGGCGTGGAGGGGGGTGGAGGGCTTGCCACGGGGACGGACGCCGCCGACCTCGGGAGCGCGACCACTCCGAGTTGGACCAGCGTGGTGGCCGCGACCGCCGCCGCCAGCACGCCCACCACGAGCACGATCGATCGCCGCCGACGGGCGCGCCGGATTGGCGGCGCCTGCCCGAGGGCCTGCTTGGAGGTCGGCGCCTGGGAGCCGCGGATGGCCATCGCGTTCAGTATAGGCGGCGCCGGAGATGAGGTTGCCCGCGAACGGCGCCCTCAGAACCCGGCCGAACGGGCTTCGGACCAGGTGTACACGACGCTGGGGCGGGGCCCTTGCACCAGGGCGAAGGACTCGGCCGCGCTCGCCAGCCCGGTCGCGGCTGCGACCGACGCAGCCCCCATCACCAGCCATCGGCCCGGCGTGGGCGCCCAGCGAACGAGGATGTTGTCCCTGTGGCCCCAGCAGCCGGGCGCCGCCGGAGTGGAACAAGCGAGATTCCCGGCGCCAAATCCGTCCTCGTACATCCAGCCGTAGCTCACCCCGAGCGGCCCCGGCCCGGCGCCCCAGTTGCCGCCCCAGGCGACCACTGTGTCCCCACCCAGCCGTGATCCAGCTGGAATCGGATCGGTCGCCCTCCGCGCGGCCGTGGCCGCGACCGCGTCGAGACCCGCGCTGAGGCCGAGGTAGGGCGCCAACCCGCGGCTGGTGCGCTCCTCGTCGACGAGCACGAACAGCTGCTCCGCCGAGGTCAGGCGCGCGAAGTCCGAGGGAACTGTCAGGGGGCCCAACCCCTCCACGCGGCGGGCGTGATCGAGAGCGGCGATGGCGGCCGCCGCGCAGGCCGGGGTGCCACTCGCCGCGGCGGCGCACACCGCGAGGAACGGCGGCTGAGCGGGGACATTGGCGGCGGGCCGTCGTGGGGGGACGATCCCCCGCGGCCACTGGCCGTGACCAGCCGCCTGCGCGACGAGGGCGGGGGTGAGCAGCAGGCCGACCGCCACCCCGCTCAGCAGGAGCCGACGCCACCGGCGGACGGAATCGCCTCGGGTGGCGTGGCATGAGGCGACGGGTGGGGTCGGGGTGGGTGTGAGCACGCTCCCTTCGACCATGGCCGCGGCAGCGGGCAAAGGGGGTGCCCGTAGCCTCCTTGTCACCGGACCGCAGGTGTGCAGCGAGGCGACCGTCAGGTGGGGGACTCCGGCCGGCCGCCCGGCGGGGGCCGCGTGGCTCCCCCGCGTTCGGGCCGCCAGTCCCACTGGTGGGACCGGCCAGCGCGTCCTGGGCGGCGCGCGGGGGCCGACGGCGAGCCCGAGCCGCGGTGATGGGGACACATGGGTGTCCCCGCTCGGGTCATCGGTGGGGTGCTCACGGATCAGGCGTCAACCAGCCCCCGCGAGCCCCCTCGCCGCCCTGACTCTCATGCGGGCCGGGTCCAGGTCCGACTTGCCGTGAGCTTCTAACCTGACTACACTCATCAACAAATGAACGCTGGAGGGAGCCATGAGCGTGACGGATGACTTGGTCGAGCAGGCCCGGACCTACCAGGCCACCTTTTCGGCCGGCGAGCTGCCGATGCCCCCGGGGCGGCAGGTGGCGATCGTCGCCTGCATGGACGCGCGTCTCAACCCCTATGGCCTGTTCGGGCTGAAGGAGGGCGACGCTCACGTCATCCGCAATGCCGGGGGTGTCGTGACCGACGACGTCATCCGCTCGCTCGCGATCTCCCAGCGGTTACTGGGGACTGAGGAGATCATCCTCGTGCACCACTCGGACTGCGGAATGCTCACCTTCACGGACGACGCCTTCCGATCCGACCTGGAGCGCGAGACCGGGGTTCGGCCCGAGTGGGCTGCCGAGGCGTTCAGCGATCTCGATGCGGACCTGCGTCAATCTGCGGCCCGACTGCGCGTCAGCCCGTTCTTGCCTCGGCGTGACCGCGTGCGCGGTTTCGTGTACGACGTCCGCAGCGGAGGCCTGCGCGAGGTCTCGATCACCTGATCGGGCTCGGGATCCTGCCCTCCGCCGGGGCACGTCGGCCACAATGCTTGCTGTGAGCAAGCCCGCTGCCGCGCCCCTCCCTCCCTTCCCGCCTGAGCCTGACCAAGGACGCTCGGACCGCACGGACGGGCTGGCAGAGGTCCGGGTGGAGGGGGCCAGGCTGCGCCTCGTGGAGTTGCCGCTGGTCCGTCCCTTCACCACCAGCGTTGGCACCGACACGGTCAAGACCGCCCTGCTCGTCGAGCTGGTCGGGGACGGTCTTCGCGGCTGGGGCGAGTGTGTAGCCGACCCCGGACCGAGCTACTTCGGCGAGACCCTGGTCACGGCGCGCCACGTTCTCACCGAGTACCTCCTGCCCGAGGTGGTGGGGTCACCGCGGCGCCCCGTTGCCGACCATCTGCGCCGCATCACCTGGGTTCGCGGCCACCCGATGGCCCAGGCGGCGCTGGAGATGGCGCTGCTGGACCTTGCCGGCCAGGCGACCGGGCGGAGTCTGGCCCAGATCCTGGGGGGGGTGAGAGTTCGGGTCGCCTGCGGGGTGAGCGTCGGCATCGAGGCCACCGTCGCGGCCACCCTGCGGGCGGTCGATGGCTACTGCGCCGAGGGATATCAGCGGGTCAAGCTGAAATGCCGCCCCGGACGAGACGAACGGGTGGTGGCCGCGGTCCGTCGGGCGTTCCCGACCCTGCCCCTCACCGTCGACGGCAACGCCGCGTACACCCTGGCGGACCTGGCCGTCCTCCAGCGTCTCGATCGCTACGGCTTGCTGATGATCGAACAGCCCCTCGCTCACGACGACCTCGTCGACCATGCCCGGCTGCAAGCGCTTCTTCGCACTCCGGTCTGCCTGGACGAGAGTGTCCCTTCGGTGGCCTCCGCCCGAGCTGCAATCGCCCTGCGGGCCGGTGGCATGATCAACTTGAAGCCGGGGAGGGTTGGTGGCTTGTTGGCCGCGGCCGCCATCCACGATCTCTGCGGGGCGGCGGGCTGGCCCACTTGGGTTGGGGGGATGCTGGAGACGGGGATCGGCCGTGCTGCCAACGTCGCGCTCGCCTCCCTCCCCAACAACACCCTGGCGGGGGACACCTCAGCGAGCGACCGCTACTTCAGCGAGGACCTCGTGGCGGAGCCGTTTCGGCTCGGGTTGGATGGTACCCTGGCGGTGCCGACGCGCCCTGGGCTCGGGGCCGAGCCGGACCCCGAGCGCCTCGCCCGGGTCACCACCTGGCTCGAGAGGTTCACCGGCCCGGGTACCGGACATGGCTGACCAGGACCCGTGGCTCGTGGCCGAGGCGGCCGCGCTCTCGGCCGGGGTCACCCTCCGCGAACTTGACCGGGCCGACGACGGGTTCCGGATCGACGAGGTCACGCGCGCGATCTGGGGAACCTCCGAGGTCGCCCCGCCTCTGGCCCGGGCGATGCAGCACGCCGGCGCCATCCTGGTCGGGGCCGAGGCTCCGACCGGCGAGCTGGTCGGCTGCGCGCTCGGTTTCATCGCCTACCGGGACGGCTGGCACTGTCACTCGCATCTGGCGGCCGTCCTGCCCCGGTTCGAGGGCCGCGGGGTCGGCCGGGCACTCAAGCTGGGCCAGCGCGCCGCGTGCCTCGCCCTTGGGGTGCCGGAGATGCGCTGGACCTACGACCCGCTCCTCGTTCGCAATGCGTGGTTCAACCTGGTGCGATTGGGTGCGGTCGCCACCGCTTTCCTCTCTGACTTCTACGGGGCCATGGATGACCTCCAGAACCAGGGCGACCGCGGGGACCGCCTCGAAGTGCGCTGGTGGCTTCCGGCGCCTAGCGCCTCGCGCCAAGGATGCTGCCGCGGTGGGCCGCGACTGCTGGACGCTGTGGAGGTGGCGGGTCGCCTCGAACCGCACCTGACGGACGCTGACCCGGGAGAACGTGCCGAGATACAAATCCCCCCCGACTACCCTCGGCTGCGGCGGGAGTCCCCCGACCTCGCCTCTCGCTGGCGCTCGGCGGCGGCAGCGGCCTTCACTCGGGGCTTCGCGGCGGGACTGGTGGCTACCGCCATCAGCCGCGAGGGCGTGTACCGGCTCACCCGTCCCCAGCCCTCCAGCCCCGTCGGACTCCACCCCGCCGCCGCTGGCGGGGTCCCCTCCCCCCCCGGGTGTACCATTCCCCGGTCCGAGGCGGATCAGCCGGGAGGGTCGCCCTGATACTCGACCGATCCCTGACTCGTGTCGCCCTGCTGGCGATGGCAGCTCTCGTAGGTCTCGGGCTCGCGCCGACCGCTTCGCCACGACTCGGATCTACCAGTGCGGCGCCGGCCGCTGCGTGGCCGGTCTACCACGCGGATGCGCTCCACAGCGGGGTGGCGACCGGAGTGCCTCGGCTGGGCCACGTGCGCCTGTCGTGGCTGCGGCAGCTCGACGGGGCGGTCTACGCCGAACCGTTGGTGGTGGGCGGCCTGGTCATCGTGGCGACCGAGAATGATACGGTCTACGCGCTCAACTCGGTCGACGGCGGCGTCGCCTGGCGCCGGCACCTCGGCACCCCGGTACCCCTCTCGGCCCTCCCGTGCGGGGACATCAACCCGCTTGGGATCACCGGAACCCCAGCCTACGACCGCGCTACCGGCCTCGTCTACTTGGTGGCGGAGCTGACGGGATCGCGCCATGTCCTGTTTGCGCTCGACGCGCGCAGCGGGCGCATCGCATGGTCCCGCCGAGTCGATGTCGCGTTCTCCAGCCCCGTCGCCACCCAGCAGCGCACTGCGCTGGCGATCGGCAATGGGATGGTGTACTTCGGGTTCGGTGGCCACTCGGGGGACTGCGCCAACTACCGTGGCGCTGTCGTCGGCGTCCCCGTCGACGGGCGCGGGCCGACCCTCACCTATGCGGTGCCCACCCCCCGTCAGGGAGCGGTCTGGGCTCCCGGGGGGCCGGTGCTTGACGCCCACGGCCGTCTCTACGTCGCCACCGGGAACGGCTCGGCCTTCCACCCGCCCTACGATGGATCCGATTCGGTTCTCGAGCTCTCGTCCCGACTGCGGCTGATCAGCCGGTTCGCGCCCGCGACCTGGGCCCGGGACAACGCCGAAGACCTCGACCTCGGCTCGGTCTCGCCGACGCTTCTCCCCGACGGGTACGTCTTCATCGCGGGCAAGAGCGGTACTGGCTACGTGCTGCGGCAATCCGCCCTCGGGGGGATCGGACACCCGGTCGCGAGCGCACCGGTCTGCGCCTCGTTCGGGAGCACGGCTTTCGTGGGCGACACCGTCTACGTCCCCTGCACCGACGGCATCCGCGCGGTCGCGGTGGAGCCCAGCGGCGGTCTGCGCATCCTCTGGCACACACCGGCGGGGGCGAATGGACCACCGGTGGTGGGAGGGGGAGCAGTCTGGAGTGTGGACACCTCGTCCGGTGTCCTCTATGCGCTCTCCCCGCGCACGGGCGCCGTACGGGCGTCGGTCAACCTCGGGCTGGTGCCGCACTTCGTGTCGCCGACATTGGTCGGGGGCCGGGTCTTCGTCGGAACCAGTCTTGGCGTGGTGGCGGTGATCGGCGCCTGAGGGAGTCAGTCCGGTTCGACGCGTGGGCCGAAGAGACGGGCTGACACCCGAGTCAGATGGAGCCGCATCAGCTCCTCCGCCCTTCGTCCATCGCGATTCCGCACTGCTTGGACCACGTCGGCGTGCTCTCGATGGCCGATGGCCCGGCGGGCGGGGCTGAACCCGCGACGCTTGAGGCTGCCCCAATAGGGTTGGTCCCGGGCCGCATTGACCATGGTGAGCAGCGCCACGGCGAGGCGATTGTGGGTGGCGGCCGCCAGCGCCTGGTGCAGGGACGCGTCCCAGAGCTCGAACTCCTCGTGAGACTCGGCGATTCCTCCACGGGACAGGCACGCTTCGACGCGGTCCAGGTCGGCGGGCCGAGCGGCGGCGACGGCGAGCGGCATCAACTCCGGCTCGACCGCGAGCCGGACCGCCATCACCTCGACGGGAGATGTTTCCACCAGGTCGGTCGATGGCCCGGCGTCCCGGCCCGAGCCAACCACGTAGGTGCCGCGTCCCACTTGGCGTGCAATCCCGCCGTGGTCGGCGAGGACGGCGAGCGCGTCACGCAGCGCCCGCCGCGGGACCCCCAGGGTCTCAGCCAGCTGGCGCTCCGCGGGCAGGCGCCGATCCGCCGTGTCCCGCAGCCGCACCTCGGCCTCGACTCGCGCGACCAGTGCTTCCAGGGCGGGACGGATCCGACGCGGCGCCGTCACCGGTGGGCTTGCCAATCGCGAACCAATCCCCGCGGGTGGTCGCGGCGTTGACTCTGGTGCCAGAGCTGATTACAGTACGGAGCCGCACGGCTGTGACGCATTCTGGCCGACCATAACCGAACCAATCGCCCGGCGCAATCCCCTTCGGCGAGCCGGTGTCGGCAGCGAGGGGGTGTCGGCGTCGGCGGCAGCAGGGGGATCTGATGCGGCTGATTACTTTCACGGTGCCGGGCGACCCGCGCCCTCGGCTTGGGGCCCATCGCGGCGCGCAGGTTGTCGACCTGGCCGCCGCCCCGGGATGGACGGACGGGTGGGCCCGGCCGCCGCGGGATCTGGTCGAGCTGCTGGCGTTGGGCGAGGTCGGGCTGGCACGCGCGGCGGCCGCGGTCGCTCGGGCCGAGGAGTGCCGCTCGGGCTGCCATCCCGCCGCGGCCGCGCGCCTGCTGGCGCCCCTCCTGCGGCCCCCCAAGGTGATCGCGGTCGGACGCAACTACCGCGGCCACGTCCGGGAGGCGAAGGTGAAGCAGCCGGACATGCCCAAGCTCTTCGCGAAGTACGCGGCCACGATCGTGGGACCCGGCGACGCCATCATCAAGCCCGCCCTTACCGATGAGGTGGACTTCGAGGCCGAGCTGGCGGTCGTGGTCGGTCGGCCGGGCCGCGCCATCCAGCGGGGCGACGCCCTCTCGCACATCGCCGGCTACACGGTCGCCAACGACGTCAGCGCCCGTGACATCCAGTTTCACGACGAGCAGCTGACCCTGGCCAAGAATTTCCGCACCTTTGCACCCATGGGCCCTTGGCTGGTGACCCGGGACGAAGTCGCGGACCCGGGTGAACTCGACATTCGGCTCTGGCTCAACGGAAACCTCATGCAAGACTCCAACACCCGCGACCTTGTCTTCGACATCCCCCATTTGGTGGCGTTCATCTCCGCGGCCATGGACCTCGAGGCGGGCGACGTGATCCTGACCGGCACCCCGTCGGGGGTCGGCTATACGCGCACGCCCCCGGTGTTCCTGCGCCCCGGCGACACGGTCCGGATCGAAGTGCAGGGCGTGGGGGTGTTGGAGAATCCGGTCGCGGCGCAGGAGCCCGCGATCCCCTTCCCGGGAGCCGGGGTGGGTCAGGTTGCCGCCGCCGGTCCCCAGGCGGGTGGGTAGGGCTTGGGGCCAGGCTAGGCGGAGCCGGGGACAGAGCCGGCCAAGGGTAGCCGGACGCGGAAGGTCGTCCCGCCCCCGAGGGCGGTGTCGAGTTCGACCGAGCCGTGGTGGGCTCGGGTGAGCGCCGCCACGATCGCGAGCCCGAGCCCGACTCCTCCGGTGGCGCGCTCGCGTGACGGGTCGGCCCGATAGAAGGGCTCGAACACGTGCGCCGCGGCACGGGCCGTCAGCCCCGGTCCCTGATCGCGAACCTCCAGGACGGCCTCGGCACCGGCGGCCCGGACGCCCACCTGCACGGGGGTGAGGGGACGGGTGTGCCGGCGGGCGTTCTCAAGCAGGTTTGTGAGAACCTGGCGCAGGCGCGCCTCGTCGCCGAGTACGGTGACCGACAGGGGAGCGTCGAGGTCGAGCGGTCGCTCGGGGTCGAGCAGGCGGCTGTCGGCAACGGCCTCGTCTGCCAATCGAACTAGGTCGACCGGCCGCAGCTCCAGCGGTCGGCCGCTGTCCAGGCGCGCGAGCAACAGCAGGTCGTCGACCAGCAGGCCCATCCGACCCGCCTCCTCCTCGATCCGCCGCAGGGACTTGGCAAGGTCCCCCGGGCGCGACTCAGCGCCGCGCCGGAAGAGCTCGGCGTACCCGCGGATTGAGGTCAGCGGGGTGCGGAGCTCGTGGGAGGCGTCGGCAAGGAAGCGGCGCAGGCGGTCTTCGGATGCGCGCCGCTCCTGGAACGCGTCCTCGATCCGGGCCAGCATGGTGTTGAGTGCCAGGGCCAGTCGCCCCACCTCGGTGCGCGCCTCCGCTCCGCCCACGCGCCGACCGAGGTCGCCAGCGGCGATCGCCGCTGCGGTGATGGTGATCTCTTCCAGCGGGCGCAGGCCACGTCGCACCGCCCAGCCCGCCGCCAGCGCGACGGCCGTCAGGACGGCGAGGCTGACCAACAGCTCGCCCATGATCAGCTGCCCCAAGGTGGTGGTCACTGCGGTGAGCGGGATCGCGGTCACCAGCGTTCCCAGGCTGCCCGGGAGGCGAGTGGACAGTACTTGGTAGCGGACGCTCCCGTGCCGACCCCCGCCGGCTGCGATGGAGCGCCCTATCGAGGTTGCCCGGGTGAGGATGTCGCCGGGAAGGTGGGGGGTGGTCCCGGCGCCCTGGTAAGCAAACGTTACGCGGGCGATGACGCGGCCGCTGGGGAGTGCGAGCTCGCCGAAGGTGCCCGGGGGCAACGTCGAGGGCACTGGCCCTACCGGGCTGGTCGGGCCGAGCCGGCGTCCGAGCAGCGGCGAGGGCGCGGTGACTCCCAGGGCACGAACTCGCAGGGCCCGAAGCACGGGGAACTGAGCCGCGCGCAGCTGCTGGCCAACCTGGGCGTAGAGGTCATGGTGCAGAACGGTGTAGGTCAGGAGATCGGCCATGCACAGCCCTGCCGCCGTCAGCCCGGCGACCGCGAGGAGCAGGCGCAGCCGCAGTGACATAGTTAGGGGCTGGGGGGTCGAAGCGTGTACCCGACGCCGCGTACAGTGTGGATCAGCGGCGGTCCAAGAGGGTCCAGCTTGCGGCGCAGATAGCTGACGTAGGTCTCCACCACCGTGTCGGAGCCGTGGAAGTCGTCGGGCCATACGCGCTCCAGAATCTGGGACTTGGAGAGCACCTGCCGGGCGTTCAGAAGCAGATAGCGCAGCAGGTTGTGCTCGGTGACGGTGAGCGGCACCGGCACCATCCCTCGCCGCACCTCGTGGATCTCGTCATCGAGCACCAAGTCGGCGACCGCGAGGCGGCTCCGTTCCCCGGATTGGCCGTGCGAGCGCCGAAGTACGGCCTCGATCCGCGCCGAGAGCTCAGAGAGGCTGAATGGCTTGGTCATATAGTCGTCGCCACCATGGCGGAGCCCATGGACCTTCGCCTCGATCGTGTCGCGGGCGGTCAGGAAGATGACCGGAAGCCGGGTGGCCTGGTCGCGGAGCCGGCGGGCGACCTCAAAACCATCGAGGTCGGGCAGCATGATGTCGAGCACCACGAGGTCTGGGCAGAACCGCCGTGACTCCTCGAGGGCGGAGCGGCCAGCCGAGGCGACCGCCACCTCGTACTGCTCGTAGCGCAGCGCGGTGGCCAGCAGGTCGGTGATGTTCGGCTCGTCGTCGACCACCAGGATCCGGGTGGGGGACGGGGTGCGCCAGGCGCCTACCGCGGTTGCCATCGCCACAAGTGTGGCGGCTGCTTGATGTGAGCGGGATGTGAGGATGGCCGGTCCCGCGGGGCGCGTACCATCGCCGGATGCGCAACCTCACTGCCCTAGTGGTGTGCGTGGCCTTTGTCGACACCGTGTTCTTCGCCGCGCTGGCACCGCTCCTGCCCCACCTGGTGCACACCCTGGCTCTCGGCAAGGGTGCCGCCGGCTTCCTCACGGCCGCCTATGCCGTGGGGAGTATGGCGGGAACCCTCGTCGCCCTCCCGGTGGCCGCTCGCGGCAGCTTGAAGGTCGGGGTGGTGCTGGGGCTCGCCCTGATGGCGGCCTGCACCCTGGGATTCGCGCTCGCTCATGGCATCGTCCTGCTCGACGGCATGCGGTTCGGCCAGGGCGTCGGGGACGGCCTGGCTTGGACGGGCGCAGTCGCCTGGCTCGTGACTGCCGTTCCGGCTGGCCGACGCGGCCGCGCCATCGGCACCGCCGCCGGCGCCTCCGCGGCCGGGTCGCTGTTGGGTCCGCTTCTGGGCGGGATCGCCGCCACCGCGGGCTTGCGGCCGGTGTTCGGGGGCATCGCCGCGGCCACGGCGGGCCTGGTCATGTGGACGATGGTGACCCCGGCGCCTGCCGAGGAGGGTCGCCGAGATCTCGGGCGGCGGCTCCGTGGGCTGCTCGGCTGGCGGGCCGGCGCCGGCCTCTGGCTCGGTGGGCTCGGCGGCGTCCTCACCAGTGTCCTTGCGGTGTTGGCCCCACTCCAGCTGGCGCGCGCAGGCCTAGGCGCGGGGGTGATCGCGGCGGTCTTCTTCCTGGCAGCAGTGATCCGCACTTGGGTCAACCCCCTGCTCGGACGCTGGACAGACCGGCGCGGGCATCGGCGGCCGGTCGTGGCCGGGCTGGCCGCCTCCGCCCTTGTGTCACTGCTCCTCGTCGTGGCAGCGGGAGGGTGGGAGCTGGCTGCCGCGGTGGTGTTGGCGGGCGCCGCCTTCAGCTCCTTCTGGGTGCCGGCCATGTCGATGATCTCGGTGGCCGCGGGTGGCACTCCCCGGACCGTCTGGGTGGGCTTCGGGCTGTGGAACCTGGCCTGGGCGGTTGGCTGGAGCGTGGGCTCGGCGGGCGGCGGCACGCTCGCAGCCGCGGTCGGCGATCTCTGGGCCTACCTCGCTCTGGCGGGGGCCTCCCTCGTGACCCTCGCCCTTGTCCATGGGGGCCGGTGGTCACCCTTTCCACGGGGCCGGCTGGCGCAGGGGCGCGCCGGCTGACGCGAGCGTCAGCCGGCGCGCCATTGGCTGGCGGGGAGCCGATCCGGGGGCGCATACTCGCCCGGTCGGCCCCCTCCCGCTGGCCAAGTCGGGAGGAGGAGTATGAGGCTGCGGCTGGGCCTTCGGACCCCGGCTTCGGAGGGATGGCGATGCGTGGTCCGCGGCTGACGCGTGGGGGTGCCGTGGGCGCCCTGGTCTCGGTGGCAGCCCTGGCGAGTGTCGGAGGCGCGGTGGCCGCCGTCCGCCCGGCCGTCGCCGCTGTCAACGGCGGGACCGCTGCATTCGCCACCGCGGGTCCACCCAACTGGATCTTCCCGATGTGGACGCCCACCACCTATGGCATCCAGGTGACCCAGTTCACCACCCTTCTCTACCGACCCTTGTACTGGGAGGGGACCCGGGGGACCAATGCCCTGAACCCCGCTCTCAGCATGGCCAACCTGCCGCGTTGGTCGAACGGGGGCCGCACTGCGACCATCACCTTGAAGCGCTGGCGCTGGTCGGACGGCCAACCCATCACCACTCGCGACGTCGAGTTCTGGTTCAATCTGGAGGCTGCCAACAAGACCAAGCTGGGCGCCTACCACCCCGGCTGGCTCCCCGACGATCTGAGCCGGGTGACCTATCCTTCGGCGAGCACCTTCGCGGTCACTTTCAAGCAGTCGTACAGCAAGACGTGGCTGCTGGACAATCAGCTCACCGACATCATCCCTCTGCCACAGCATGTGTGGGACAAGACACGGGCCGGCCAAGCCGTGGGCAACTATGATCGCACCCCGGCGGGCGCGCGCGCCGTCTTCAGCTTCCTCGACCGACAGTCCGGCGATCCCGGCAGCTACGCCACCGACCCACTTTGGAAGGTCGTCGACGGTCCCTTCCGGCTGCAGAGCTACTCCGCTCCCACTAGCGACGCCGTACTGGTCCCCAACCATGCCTACTCCGGCCCCGACCGGGCCCACTTGGCTCGGGTCGACTGGATGGTTTTCGCCAGCGACACGGCCGAGTTCGACGCTTTGCGCGCGGGTGAGCTCACCTATGGATACCTACCCTACAACGACGTCTCCCAAGCGGCCTACCTGCGCAGCCACGGATACCGCGTCGTCTCGTGGAACTGGTACACGCTGAACTACGCGGAGATCAACTACACCAACCCCAAGACCGGTCCCATCATGCGCCAGCTCTATCTGCGCCAGGCGCTCCAACACCTGGTCGATCAGGCCGCCTACATCAAGGTGGCGCTGCATGGGTACGGGCTTCCGACCTACGGTCCGGTGCCGACTGTCAACAACTCGCCGTATGCGACCAGCTTCGAACATCACGACCACTACCCCTACAGCACGAAGGCTGCCCGGGCCCTGCTGCAGAGCCACGGCTGGGCGATACATCCCAATGGCACGGACACCTGCGAGCGTCCCGGCACCGGTGCCGGCGATTGCGGTGCCGGCATCAGGGCGGGGACGCCGCTCGCGCTCCGATTCGTGTACTGGAACGCCTACCAGTACACCGATCAGGAGGTCGAGGCGTTCAAGTCGGCGGCCTCGCTCGTCGGAGTCAACATCAGCCTGCTCGGCCACACGATCGCCGGCGTCTACGCCCTCGGCGGTCAGTGTCCGGCCTCCTCGTGCAACTGGGAGCTGCTCACCTTTGGAGGCAACCTGTGGAACTTCGGCGGGGGCGACGCCTATCCCACCGGAGGCCAGATTTTCGGCTGTGGCAGTTACTGGGGCGGAGGTTACTGCAACAAGCAGATCGACGCCCTGATCACGGCGACCCACACCGACACCAGCATCCAGGCACTCTATCGCTATGAGAACGCCACCGCCCTGCAGGTCCCCGGCCTGTGGTGGCCGCTCGCCAACTACCAGATCTCGGTGATCAGTGACCATCTGCACGGCTGGAGCCCGCAGGATATCTATGCCTCCGTCTACCCAGAGAACTGGACCCTCAGCCGCTGACGTGGCGGTGATGAACACCGACCGGCCCGCCGACTGGGTCTTCCTGGGCGGCGCCGTCTACACGGTGGACAGGGCACGGCCATGGGCCGAGGCAGTCGCAATTCGAGACGGGCGGATCGCGGGGGTCGGCTCCGACCACTCGATCCGCAGCCAGATCGGACCCCGCACCGAGGTGATCGACCTGCGTGGCCGGATGCTCATGCCGGGGTTTCAGGACAGTCACGTCCACCCCGCCATGGGAGGACTGCAGCGCCTGCGCTGCGACCTCAGTGACCACCACACTCTCACCGACTACCAAGCTGCGGTGCGGGCCTACGCGGCGCTCCACCCCGGTCGGCCGTGGATCGTCGGGGGGGGCTGGGCGATGGACGTGTTCCCAGGCGGGTTGCCCACCGCCGAGGCCCTCGACGCGGCTGTCCACGATCGACCGGTCTACCTCAGCAATCGCGACGGCCACGGTGCCTGGGTCAATTCCCGGGCGCTCGAGCTGGCGGGGGTGGACGCTGCCACGCCCGATCCCCGCGACGGACGGATCGAGCGGGACGCTGCCGGCCGACCCACCGGTGCTCTCCATGAGGGCGCCATGGATCTGGTGACGCGGTGTGTCCCGGCGGGGACCCGAGACGAGTGGCGCCAGGGTCTGCTGGCGGGCCAGGCCTACCTACACCAGTTCGGGGTCACCGCCTGGCAGGACGCCGCCGTGGAGGTGACCGGCAGCACGGTCCCGATCCTGGACACCTATCGGGAGATGGCCGAGCGCGGCGAGCTCACCGCTCGGGTGGTGGGGGCGCTGTGGTGGGACCGTCATCGCGGGCTGGGGCAGCTCGACGAGTTGGTGGCTGCGCGCGATCGCGTGACCACCCCCGGGTTTCGTCCCACCACGGTCAAGATCATGCAGGACGGCGTCTGTGAGGACTTCACGGCGGCCGTCCTCGACCCCTATCTCGATGGGCACGGGTGCGCCACCGAGCGACGCGGCCTTAGCTTCATCGATCCCGAGCTGCTGGGCCAGGTGGTGACGGCGGTGGATCAGGCCGGCTTTCAGGTTCACTTCCACGCGATCGGCGAGCGTGCGGTCCGCGAAGCGCTCGACGCCCTCGCGGTGGCTCGCACCATCAACGGGATGAACGACCTGCGACACCACATCGCCCACATCCAGGTCATCCATCCCGACGACCTAGCCCGATTCGCAGCGCTGCGGGTGGTGGCGAACGCGCAGCCGCTGTGGGCCGCCAATGAGCCGCAGATGACAGAGCTCACCATCCCGTTCCTCGGCCCCGAGCGGTCGCTGTGGCAGTACCCATTTGCCACCCTTGATCGTCTCGGGGCGCGCCTTGCCTTTGGCAGCGACTGGTTCGTCTCCAGCCCCAACCCACTCTGGGAGATCCACGTCGCCGTCAACCGCGTGCCCCCGCCACGTGACCTCGGGCACCAGCTCGCCGAGGGACGCAGCGACTCGTTCATTCCCACCGAGCGACTCGATCTGGCCACCGCACTGCATGCGTTCACGATGGGTTCGGCGTACGTCAATCACCTCGACCACGAGACCGGATCGATCGCGGTCGGCAAGTGGGCCGATCTGGTCGTCATCGACCGCAACCTCTTCACCGAGCCGCGGCTCGCCATCGCCGAAGCCAGCGTGCAGCTGACGCTGGTGGGTGGGCACCCCGTGTACCAGGCCCCGAATGCCCGCGGCTGACCCGGCGCCACGCCCGGCCGACCTCATCCTCGTGGGCGGCTCAGTCTGGACCGGGGACGCCGTGGGACGCTGGGCCGAAGGGGTGGCGATCCTGGACGGTCGGATCGTGGCGGTGGGCTCTGACCACGAGCTGCGCGCCTGGGCAGGACCGGCCACCGAGGTCGTCCCGCTGCGCGGTCGGATGGTGTGTCCGGGCTTCCAGGACGCGCACATCCACCCAGCCGGCGGTGGATTGGACCGGCGGCGCTGCGATCTCAGCAGCCTGCGCACGCGCCCGGAGTACCTTGCGGCCATTCGTGCCTATGCGCAGGCCCACCCCGACCTCAGCTGGATCCTCGGGCGGGGCTGGTCGATGCCGGCTTTCCCCGGTGGGATTGCCACCGCGACCGAGCTGGATCAGGCGGTTCCTGACCGCCCCTGCTTCCTGCGCAATCGCGACGGGCACGGCGCCTGGGTCAACAGCCGTGCGCTCGAGCTGGCCGGAATCGACGCCGCCACCTCCGACCCTGTCGACGGACGGATCGAACGGGACGACGCCGGCAGCCCGGTCGGGACACTTCACGAGGGCGCCCGCGACCTCGTCGAGCGGCTGGTGCCTCAGCCCAGCGAAGCCGAGCGCGAGGCGGCGATCCTGGAGGCTCAGGCGTACACCCACCAGCTGGGGATCACTGCCTGGCAGGACGCCAACCTGGACTGGCGTGGTGGGCGCTACGCCAGTCTCGACGCCTACCTGCGGCTGGTGCAGCGGGGACTTCTCAGCGTCCGGGTGGTGGGAGCTCTTTGGTGGGACCGCCACCAGGGGTTGGAGCAAGTGCAGGAGCTGGTGGAGGTCCGGGAGCGAGCCCGGCGAGGTGGGTTCCGCGCCACCACTGTCAAGATCATGCAGGACGGTGTCCTCGAGAACTTCACCGCTGGGGTGCTCGAACCGTACCTCGACGGTCACGGGTGCGCCACCGACCGGCATGGCCTCAGCTTCGTCGACCCCGACGTTCTGGTCCAGGCGGTCCCGGCCCTCGACCGCGCCGGCTTCCAGGTCCACTTCCATGCCATCGGGGAGCGGGCCGTACGCGAGGCGCTGGACGCGGTCGAGGCCGCGCGCCAATCCAACGGGATGAACGACCTGCGTCACCACATCGCGCATATCCAGGTGATCCATCCCGACGACGTGGGACGATTCCGCGGCCTCCAGGTCGCGGCGAACGCCCAGCCCCTGTGGGCCGTCTCTGAACCTCAGATGACCGAGCTGACGATCCCCTTCCTGGGTCCGGTGCGGTCCGCCTGGCAGTACCCGTTCGCGAGCCTGGCGCGCCAGGGCGCTGTGGTCGCCTTCGGCAGTGATTGGCCCGTCTCCAGCTGCGACCCGCTCTGGCAGCTGCATGTGGCCGTGAACCGCCTCCCGCCTGCAGGGGACGTCACCCACCAGCCCAACCGCGCAGAAGCCATCCCGTTCCTCCCGGAGGAGGGACTTTCCCTCGCGGTGGCGCTGCGTGCCTCCACGATGGGGTCCGCTTACGTCAATCACCTGGACGCCGAGAGCGGCTCGCTAGAGGTGGGCAAGGCCGCTGATCTGGTCGTTCTCGACCGCAACATCTTCGAGGAATCGCAGTTGGCGATCGGCTCGGCTCGAGTTCTGCTGACGCTGGTGAACGGGAGAACCGTGCATCAGGATCGATCCGGTTGGCGGTGATCCGCCTGGTCGTTGTCGGCGGGGGCATCATTGGCCTGTGCACCGCGCACTTCGCCCGCCGGCTTGGGGCGGAGGTCACTGTGGTGGAGTCGGCCACTTGCGGAGCGGGCTGCTCCTACGGCAACGCCGGGTGGATCTGTCCCGGTGACTCCGCTCCTCTCCCTGCACCCGGCGTGGTCGGGACCGCGCTGCGGTCACTGCTCGACCCGGATGCGCCGCTGCACCTGCATCCCACCCCGGCATGGGAGTACCTGAGCTGGCTGGCGCGATTCTGGCGCCGCTGCAACCGACGCGACCAGCTGCTGGGGATGGCCGCCCTGGGGGCACTGAACCGGCGCACGCTCACGCTCTATGACGAGCTGGCCGCGGAGGGGATCGGGTTCGAGATGCATCGCACCGGCCTCCTCCATGCGCACCTCGATGCTGCCGCCGCGAGCCGAGCGCTCGAGCGGGACCGATCGCTCGCTCCTGACGGCTATCGGATGCCGGACCGGGTCGTGACCGGATCCGAGGTTCGGGAGCTTGAGCCCGCGCTCGGTCCGGCGGTTGCCGCCGCCTACCTTGTCGAGGAGGAACGGCATGTTCGTCCCGACACGGTGACCAGAGCCCTGGCGACCGGTCTGGTACGGGCCGGCGCCCTCCTGGTGGAGCACACGCCGGCCCGCGGCGCTGTCATCCGCGCCGGACGCTTGGTCGCGATCACCACCGACCGGGGCCCGGTCGACTGCGACCGGGCGGTGGTGGCGGTGGGTGCACAGACCGCTCGCTGGCTGCGTCCGCTCAGGGTGCGGCTTCCGATGCTGGCCGGCAAGGGCTACAGCTTCACAGTGCCTCTCGCGCGAGCGCCGCAGCGCGCGATTGATCTTGTCGACACCCGCATCGCCTGCTCACCAATGAGCTGCGGGGTGCGCCTCGCCGGCACAATGGAGATCGGGCGGGTCGGTCCGGGCCCGGAAGCGCGACGGATCGCAGCGATGATCCTCGGGAGTCGCCGGTTCCTCGCCGACTGGCCGGTGGACTTCGATGCCCAGGCGGCCCTGAGGCGGGACGCATGGGCCGGACTGCGGCCGATGACGGCGGACGGGCTGCCCGTCCTGGACGCCGTTCCGAAGGCGTCAGGCCTGTACGTGGCGACCGGGCATGCAATGGAGGGAATGATCCTGGGCCCCGCGAGCGGGGAGGCCATGGCCGAGTTCGCGGTGACCGGTCGCCGACCGCAGGTGCTCTGGCCCTTCTCACTTGAGCGGTTCATCTGAGGCCGGCACGCGTTTCCCCCCTGAGCCCGGGTCACTCGGTCGCTCGGCCCGCCTTGTCCTCGATCTCCCACGCATGGTCGAGGACGTGCCACGCCAGCCTGCGAATCGCGTACCGGACCGGCCAGGACCGGGTTCCCCCTCCGTCGGGTGGTGCCGGTCCGAGCAGGGTGGCTGTGATCGCCTGACGGTGAGCGCCAACGGCCGCCGAATCCGCGAGGCGGGGAGCGACCAGGCGCAGCCCGAGCTTGCCGGCGTAGGCCGTCTCGGCCTTGAGCACGTGGTCGACGATGGCGTCGCGGTCTCGCCCGCCTCCTCGGGGGCCCTTGCGCAGAGTTTGCGGAGCACTCGCCACCACGCGATCGAAGAATGACCACGTCCCATCGAGCAGTCGCACCAGCCGTGCGGCGGTGGCGGGCGAGGGGTGTTCGTGCTCGCTTGTGGCGATCGCGCTGGGCGCGCCGAAGTCGGTCGTGGCGGAGCCGGGAAGCCGCTCCACCACCTGGAGGGCGTGGGATCTCATCCCGGAGAAGGCCTCGCCGGCGCCTTCGGCGACCGGCAGGTACCGCGCCGCCGCCGCCGAGAGCGCCGACAATGCCCGCTCTTCGTCGCGGTCGGATCGTGTCCATCCGGGCCAGTCCACGCTGCTCGCGAAGACCCGGTGAGCACCCACCTCGATCACGACTGGTACCGCAGTCTCAGCGGGCACGGGCGAATTGTAATGCCTGCTGGGCACCGAGTCTCCGTCCACCACGTCCGGGCCGCGTGTGATCGCGGATGTCACCCCGGCGATCGATGAGCTCGTGGTGTCAGGGCCGCCGACAGCACCCCGCAGGGGCACAGCGGCGCGAGTCGTGACGCGGCCACGAGACGATCGCCTCGGCAGCATGTGGCACTGCTGGATCGGACTCGGCTCGGAGCGGTTTGCACCCGGAGCCAGTCGCGGTCCCGCCCCCGAGGGAAATCGGATGCCGATCGAGAGGTTCGGGGTCCGGGGATTCGACGACGGCCGCCACATGGATCCGGAAGCCGAGTAGGGCCGACCGCTCGGAGAGCAGCTTGCCAGCGTCGAACCGCCCGGGTGCGGACTGGGGCTCGACCAGCACGTCGACAGCTCCGCCCTCGGCTTCGCTAACGCTTGCCTCGGACCCCAGATTCACCGGCCGCTCGCGGCCCTCTCAGGGCAGACGACCACGACCGCGACACGCCTGGGCCGCACCTCCGAACGCGAGGGCGGCGGCCGCTCCGATGGTCGGGATCCCCGAGGTGGCTTCACGACATCCCCAAGGTCGAGTCCTGCCTCCCGATCGCGCGTGGACCCTGGCACCGCGAACGCCCTGGCGGGGCGGTCCGCTCCGAGGTCCCCCGCAGGGGGAACTGGTACCGCTATCCGGGTCGCTGAGCAGATCTCTGGACAGCGCCGCACTCCGACGGGCGGAGCGCTCCCGACAGGTCCCGCCGGAGCGGGAGACCGGGTTCGAACCGGCGACCTTCTGCTTGGGAAGCAGACGCTCTACCAGCTGAGCTACTCCCGCCGAGACGGCCTCCGCGCTGGAGCGCCCGGTGCCGGTGGTCGGTGCCGACGGCTGCCCAGTATACCCGGGCGGGGGGTCCGCTTCCTCCGCTCGTGCCGGATTCGGAACTCAGGACGAGATCACCGTCGTCGTGTTCGTGACCGTTGACAGTTCGGGCGTCGGCTGGCCGGCCGACCCCGGCGGCTCGAGGTCTATACCACCTGCGGCGAGAGTGAGGTGATCGGGCTTGTGGTGCCCGCCGAACTGGAGGCGCTGGCGGTTCTGGATCGCAACCATCTCGCAGCGCATCAGTGCACACGTGGGGAGATGGCCTCCGCCGGCGGCCTGGGCTCGGCTCGACGCCACGGTTAGGGCCGCCCGTGAGCCGCTGGTACTGCCGGGGATGGGGCGGGCGGGCCCTGGACTGACTTGGCGGATGGTCGCATCCCTGGTTCCCCTGCACCCGGCAGGACCGCCCGGCCGCCGGGCCGTGATCTCACCTCATTACCGGTGCTTCGCTGGGGTGAGTGGACCGGGCAATCGGGGGGTCCGCAGGAAGCCGGACACGCGGATTGTGCGTTGGCCACCCACCCGGCACCTAGCGGCTCGTGGAGGTGGGCCACCGATCCCTCGAGCGCGGGAGCAGCTTTGGAGCCCCAGGGCCGGCCTCGGAGGGGATCGGCGCCACTGGCAACCCGGGGCTGTGGCCGCGGTGACAGGGATCGCGGGCGAGTACTGCCGGCGCCATCAGCTGGTGAGGGGTCCTTCGGCCGCATCGATCGCGGTTCGAACCTCCGCTGCGAACGCCCCAATCACCGCTTCGGCCGCCGCAAGGTCGTTCATCGACGCAATGATGTGGTATTCGGGTCGGTCGGGGTCGGGGAGGACCAGCACCCAGCCGCCGTCGGTGGGCAGCTTGAGACCATCGGTGAGGTCGACCCGCTCATCGCGGTGCTGGTCGAGGAGTCTCCGCATGACCCGCCCCTTCGCCTCCCAGGGACAGAACTCATCGTGGCGAAGGTGTGCTCCCCGTGGAAGCTCGTCCCGGATCGAGCTGAGGGTGCGCCGGGTGCGAGCGAGTAGGGCGATCAGTTCGAGCACCGTGAACATCGCGTCGAATGCCGCGAGGTGACGGGTCCAAACGTAGCCTCCGTTATCGTCGCCTCCGAGCACGGCGTCGGTGCGCACCGCGGCCCTGAGCACCGATGGCGGGTCCACCTTCGTGACCACCGCGCGTCCCCCCAGCCGGGTCGCGATCGTCCCAATCGAACCGGGCGCCGAGGCTGGCACTACCACGGTGCCACCGGGACTGGTGGAGAGCGCCAGCCAGGTCATCACCGCCAGCGCCTCGTCCGAGTCGAGGGGATCACCCCGGTCGTCTATCAGCTGAAGTCTCTGCGCCGCGGCGTCGACCACCACACCCACGGCCGCCTCTACGGTGCGGGTGATAAGCGCCGACTGCGCTAGCTGCTCGCGAAATTGGATGGGCTCTCTTGCGGTGCGAGGACCCTCGTCGAATCCGGCGTGCAGCGGGATCACCTCCGCGTCAACCGCCCGCAGCAGTCGCGGCAGGACCAGCGAGGCGCTGCTGAAGTCGTAGTCGACCAGCACCTTGGGACGCGCGGCGCGAACCCCCTCAATGTCGACACCGGCGAGCACCTGAACGGCGTATGCGTCAAGGGCCCAGTCGGCGTAGGCGATCGGCTCGATTTCGTCCGGCACGACCCGACGGAAGTCCTCGCGAAAGAAGATGTTCTCCAACCGCCGCTCGGCTCGGCGATCGATTGGGATCCCGCGCTCGTCGAAGATGCGGATGTCGGCCGAGCGTGCGTCGAGTGGGGAGGCCAGCACGTGGACGGCACCTGCCACGGCCGACTCCCGGGCGAGGTGACTGGTGACCGGAAGGGGTAGCTCGGAGAGGTCGAGCACCCGCGCGCCTGCGGACAGCATACCCGCCGTCATTGCCCGCTTGATCATGCGCGAGCTCGGACGCCTATCACGACAGATCGCGAGCTCGCTTCCCTTGGGGTGGCTGGCCGCCCACGCGGCTCCCAGGCGCGCGCACCACTCGGGAGTGAGTTCGACATTGTTGAGGCCGGTTATTCCGTAGGACGTGAAGAGGCTGGACCGCCAGGTGCCGGCCCAGATCACCGAGTCCCTGACGGTGGCCCCGGGCTCGATGTCCTTGTGCGGCCAGATTCGGACGTTGGGAGCGATCACGGCCCCAGATCCGATCACGCAGCCGTCGCCGATCACAGCTCCCTCCTCCAGCAGCACCAGCGGCTTGAGGGTCGCGCCGGAGCAGACCACTGCTTGGCGAAGCCGAGCTCGTTCGCCGACGTAGGCCTGCGGCCAGAGCACGCTGCTGCTGACCTTGGCGCCGGCGTCAACCACCGCGTGCCGGTCGACTACCACAGGTCCGTTGAGGAAGGCATTACCCCTCACCATCGCGTCACGCCCGACGAAAGCGGGGCCGATCACCTGGGCTGCGGGGTCAAGCTCAGCGCCGGTGGCGATCCACACGCCATCGGCGCGGCGGGTGCCATCGAGCTCGCACATGACCCGGCCTTCGAGAGCGTCCCAGTTCGCCTGTAGGTAGCTGGCAACATTGCCAATGTCGCACCAGTAGCCATCGCCGACCATCCCGTACAGGGGATCGCCGTGCTCCAGCATGGCGGGAAATACGTCCTGCGACCAGTCAACGCTCACGTCCGCTGCAACCGCGTCGAGCACCTCGCGCTCGATCACGTAGATACCCGTGTTGACCTGGTCGCTGAAGACTTCCCCCCAGGAGGGCTTTTCCAGAAAGCGCCGGATGCGCCCGTCGGCGTCAGTCACCACCACTCCGTACTCCAGCGGGGTCGGTACCCGTGCCAAGACAATCGTGGCGCGGGCGCCACGATCCCGGTGCAGGCCGATGGCGGAGGTGAGATCGATGTCGGTGAGAGCGTCGCCGCTGATCACGAGGAAGGTGTCCTGAAGCAGGTGAGCGGCATTGCGGACACTCCCGGCGGTGCCGAGAGGCCGATCCTCCACCGCGTACTCGATCTCCATTCCTAGTTCCTGCCCATCCCCGAAGTAATTGCGGATCTCAGCGCCCAGGTACTGGAGTGTGACCACCACCTCCGTGATTCCATGGCGCCGAAGCAGTCGGAGGACGTGCTCCATACAGGGTCGCCCGACCACCGGAACTAGCGGCTTGGGGCGGCGACTGGTCAGCGGCCGCAGCCGGCTGCCTTCCCCTCCCGCCATCACCACGGCCTTCACGGCAACCTCCCCTGCGGGTCGTGGTCGGCGGCCGCGCTCCGCCGCGCTCTCTCACGACCGATCATACGGGTCGGGTGAACCGGCTGCGCCGACGGCGGGGCCCGAGCAGCGCGAGGCCGGACAGGCCGACCAGGATCGCGGCGAACGTAGTCGCCGCCGTCCCCGCCAGTTCCAGCGTCGCCGTGCCGCCGATGTAGACCGGGGGTGCGGGCAGACTCTGGAGCCGGTGGATGTAGAGGCGGGCAGGACCGGCTGCGACTACATCTCCGTGAGGCTGCCTGCTCGCGAAGACCGGTCCCACGCTGGCCACCGCCTCAATCGTGGAGGGCAGCTCAGAGGGAGCCGCACGGTACCAGTCGTAACCGTCGTCGGGCGTGAGCAGAGTGGCGAATCCGCGGGTGGCGAGGTAGGCGGACGTCGAACCCACCGCAGTCAACCCGGTCGGCTCTGGCACTCCCGCGAGGCCGCCCGACGGGAGGATCTGGAGATCGGGCACCAAGCCCCGAGCGGACGATGCCAGGACAAGCCCCGAGGGCTCAGCCGCGAGCACCGTGCCGTCGCCGAGCTCGACCAGGATGTGACTCGTCGGGGGCAGTGGCGCCGTGTGCCGTGCGGCGCCCCAGACGGTGCCATCGCGCGAGCCGTAGAGGCGGCCATTCACGAGCGCCCACCAGGGAAGCCCGGGGAGGACCGGTGCGATCACCGCTGTCGCGACGCCCGCTACCAGCCGCAGCGGCTGCCGCCGGGGACGGAGCAGCCAAATTCCGCGTGAGGTGGCGGCGATCGCAAGTGGTGCGGCAGGGGTTCCGGCGGCGGCGAGAGCGCGCACCGGGGTCGCCAAGGTGGCCAGGACGGGTCCGGTGCCACCTGCGGCGACTATCTGCACGCTGCCGTCGCGCAGGGCGGCAACCCCGGTGCCGCCGGCCGTGACCGCGACGGCGGTGGCCGGGGAGCGAAGGCCCGTCGGAGCCATCTCACCGGTGGCAGGGTTGACCCAGTACGTGGCCCGGGCGGTGGCGACCAGGGTAGTAGGCGCCGACGTGCTCGCGATCGCGGCGGCCACGATCCGTGGTCCCGGCGCCCACCACGCCCCCTCCACGGCGGCGCTGGCGGAAGGCGCCATCACGACCGTGGCCACGACGGCGATCGTCAAACCCGCAATCCCGGCCCCACGGCTCCGCACCATCACAGCCCGTAGAGGCCGCCGAGGATGGCGACCGTGATGAAAAGGTCGGCCACGATATGGATCACGATCGCAGGCCACAGCGAATCCGTCCAGCGCGTCAGCCAGCCCCAGACGAGGCCCAGCGCAGTGACGATGGGAATGAAGGAGGCGCTTGGTCCCGCGTACTGGACGGCGATGTGGGCGACCCCGAAGATGACTGCCTGGAAAACGACCGCGACCGTTGCGGGATGCCCGCGCTCGAGTTCTGCCAGCAGGACCCCTCGGAACTGGACCTCCTGCGCGGTGGCGTTGGCGGCATTCGCGACGAGGTAGGCAAAGGCGTTGGGCGGGGCCAAGGCGAGCAGCGGCACCCCTTCGCGCCCCAGCAGCTGCGCGGGCAGGAGGAAGGCGATCGCCAGAAAGACCACCGCTCCCACTCCCGTCACCAGCAACACGCGCGGGCGGGGGAGCCGTAGCAGCCGAATCGACGGGGTCGGAAGCGGGCATCGCCACCGATACCCTGCCGCCATCACCAGCACGATCGCGAGTTCCGCCACTCCGGCGGTCGCGGTTCGCCCCAGGCTGTCGGCGGCGCCCAAGACTCCGGGAAGGTTGTCCGGCCATCCCAGCAGAAGAATCCACACCGAGTAGGGGAGGGCGAGCGTCGTGAACGCGAAGGCTAGCGGCGCGACGGCGCGCAGGCGCGGCACCGCTGCGGCGCAGATCCAGAGGGCGAAGAAGTAGGCGGTCAGCCGCCACGCGTCCGGGTCCGAGCTCTGCGGGTCCCCAAATAGGCGCGGCCCCAGCAGCGCGAGGCCTGCACCAGCCAGCACTGCAAGGAGCGGGCCGATGTCTCCAATTCCGTGCCGGGCCGCCTCTCCTCGGCCGTGTCTGGCAGCGCTCACGCGGCTGTCAGCGGGGTTGGGGCGTCAGTCGGGGGAGCCCGCGCCGAATTCGTCCGAGGTAAGAGGCTCGGGGCGTGCCACGGCGTCGGTGCTGGTGGCCCGTGACCCCGGCGACACCAACGGACCCGTGGTCCATTCGTCCTCGTCGTCCTCCCCGGATCGTCCCTGGAGACGATCGACGATGTCATAGACCTTGTCCTGGAGCGTCCCGGAGAAGAGGAAGGCCACCCCGGCTCCTGCCAGCACCGCGGCGGCCACCCAGCGCCGGCGGTGCCGGCGCCGCGGCGGGCGCGGCGGCTGGACCCCGGTCTTCCGAAGCGACTGCTCCACCACCCGGCGGGCGTCGGGCGGCAGTGACTTGCTCACCTCATAGGCGGCCTGGACCACTTGCTCGGCGATCGCGCCGGAGCGCTCCCGGGCCTGCTCGATCACCTCCCCGACGCGATCCCGGGCGCCATCAGCCATAGGCTGCACGTTCGCGGCGAGCCGTCCTCCGACTGCCTCGGCGACCTGGGGAAGCTGGTGGCGGGCCGAGTCCAGCGCCGGACCCAACGTCTCCGAGGCCGCACGCAGGTGCGGACCCAGGAGATCGGCGAGCTGAGCCGCCGTACTTCCGATCCGACTGGCCGATCTCTCACTGTGCCTGCCCATGGCTCGTACCTCACGCTCCCGCCAGGTGGCGGTGGCCGCACTGGTCCTGGCAGGCCCGGCGCGGCCCGGACCCGTCCTGCCCCAGTGTAGGGGCCGATCGGCGCCCGGCCCACCACCGAAGGCGCGTTCCGCGCCGCGGTCAGGACTCGGGGGCCCCTTCGTCGGCCTGAAAGACCACCCAGCTGCCGACCTGGAGACCGAATCTGCGGGCGGCAGCTCCCCGATTGACGGCCAGGCTGAGCTTGCCGCTGGAGTCGTGAAAGAGGAGTGGGTCGCCTTCCGGGGCCTTGCCAAACGTGAGGACGTACGGCACTCTCCAGGTACCACCGCCTGTCTCCACCACGATCGGTGAGCGGCCGGCAAGCCGGGCACGGCCCCAGTCGGAGTCAACGACGTCGAATTGGCACGTGCCGTAGCCATTGATGCTGGCCACCGCGGCCCGGATCGTCCCCGCCTTGACCTCCGGATCGGCGCGCACCAGCCGCACGAGAGCGGTCGGGTCCAGTCTCGGCCCGAGTTCGTCGATCGCAAGGCCGATGGCGAGGTGCCCGGCCGCCGGAGCGAAAATGTCGCGGCCGTGGAAGGTCTGTGAGGTGGGGTGGAGGCGGTGGGCTTCGCTCTGGAGCTCGACGGCAGCGATGATTCCGCCAAGCCGTTCCGCCGCCCAGATCAGGAGGCCGTTGTCCGGCCCGACGCAGCTGTCCCCTCGCGCCGTGACCATCGCGATCCCCCGCCGCGCGGTTCCGACGCCGGGGTCGACAACCCCCACGTGGACGCTTCCCGCTGGAAAGTAGGGGAGCGCCGCCTCGAGCATGCGCGCACCCCGGTCGATGTCGAAGCTTGGCACGAGGTGGCTGACGTCAGCCACTGGGATTCCAGGCGCCGTGGCGGCGAGTACACCCCGGCAGGCTCCGACCGATGCATCGCTGAGTCCAAAGTCCGTGAGCAGTGAGATAACCGGTGCCGTTCCCGTTCGATACCTCCGAATCTGCCGGCGTGGCCCGGCGATGCCGCGCCCATCCTGAGCGCTAGTCGGCCATCGTACGGGAGGCCGACGGGGCGGGGCCACCGGCGTCCCCCCCGGGGGCGTCACCGGTTGATGGGACGGGCCGCTCGGGCTGGAGTGGCGCGCGGTGCCTGGGGCAACGACGCGCGCTGGTCGCTCGAGCGGTGGCGCCCCCCGAGCGACTTGTCCATCTCGGTGGCGCGCACCAATTGGGCCGGTCGACGCCCGCGATGGATGGCAGCCGGGTGCGTCGAATCGTGCCCGTTTGCAGTCTTGCCGGGCGGTCGCGCCAGCTGGTCCCGAATTCGGTGCCGCCTCCCGGCGGACCACCGACCCCACCGCGTCCTCGCCCCAGGTGGCGGGGCGCTCACCACCGGCGCGTGGCCGATGGCGCTCTCCGGCTCGGTCGCTCCTTGGGCGACGACAGGTTACTTCGTCCTCCGGCTGGGCGGCCGGAGGCCGCCCATGGCGTCGGCCGAGCACCGGATGCGGGACGTGCCCCGGACGAGGGCAGGGGATCGATCAAAGGCTCGCGGGGGGAGGGCCGCCTGACCGGCGGAGGTCGCGCAGCGCGCCCCACCCCTCCGGGACGAGCAATCCCGGAGGGGTGGGGGCTCGGCCGGCTCGGTGTCGCGCCGACCAGGCTGCGAGCCACTGGGCTCCCAGAGACGCGCGGTCGGTCGGACACGATGCCGAGCCGGGAAGGCGGGCGTCTCCGCCCCAGAGGAAGGTCCGGACGCCGATCCGCGGTGCAGTAGCTCCGCCCCACGCCCCCGGGGTGGACCTCACCTCTCCCCGCCCCGGGCCCGGTGGCTCGCTGGCACGAGAAAGTAGTTCGGCAGGCTTCCATTGGGGTGCCTTCTCGTGTCCTTGGAAGTCGGGGGTGTGCGCGGCGCTCGGCCTGAGGGGCGCGTGAGTCGGGATTGAACTCAAGCGGGATCGCCGCCAGATCTGAGCGCCACCCGGAGCACAGGCGGGCTGGTGGTCGCGACCACTCCCAGCCAGCCCCGCGGCCCGCCCACCATCTGGTCCCCAGGGCTGCGCGTCGCTCCGCCTCCGATCGTCAACGCTCCTCAGTCGGCCGGGAGTCCGATGATGGCCCCTCCCTCGGCTCGCAGTCTTGCTTGGGCCTATGGCCACCGCGGCGCAGGCAGGACGGCACTGTCGCCCAATCCTCCCGACGCGGATGCTCCGAGCCGGGGGTCGGCGTCGCGCCCAGCCCACCCTGCCCGGACGCGGGCGGAGCCGGGCCCCGGAGGCTGCCTTCAACCCCTTGACAGGCCCGTGGACGGGGCCATAGTGTGCGCTAGAGCTTATAGATGTGCAGCAGGGTCTCGCGATGGGGCCGAGGGAGGGGTGGGCGATGGGTCGGTTGTCGGGTTGGCACGTGGCGCGCGTCAGTGCGCTCGGTGCTGTCGCGGCGGTGGCGCTGGCCGCCTGCGGTGTGGCGGCGACCAGCGCCCGTCCGGCGGGAAATCGAGTGAGCGGGGGGGTGGCCACGTTTGCGGTCGTGCCCGGCTACACGCCGAAGTGGATCTTCCCGCTGTACACCCCCACCAACTACTACTTCGACGTGGTCGCAGACTTCGATCTTCAGATGTACCGGCCGCTGTACGCCTACGGCAATGGGGCCGCCGACGCCTACAACCCGAGCCTCAGCTTGGCGGAGCCGCCGGTGTACTCGAATGGTGGCCGGACCGTCACCATCACCCTCAAGCACTATCTCTGGTCCAACGGGCAGCCGGTCACCACGCGTGACGTTGAGTTTGATGTGAACCTCATCCGCGCGGCCAAGACTCTGTGGGGGCCCTACCATCCCGGGAACTTCCCCGACAATCTGGTCTCGGCCGATTGGATCAGCGCCACCAAGTTCAGTCTCACGTTCAATCGCGCGTACAGCCACCTCTGGCTGCAGGCGAATCAGCTCACCGACCTGATTCCGCTGCCACAGCGCGTGTGGGATCGCACCTCCGCCTCCGGGGCCATCGGCAACTACGACCTCACCCCGAAGGGCGCCACACAGGTGTACGACTTCCTCGCCAAGCAAGCGGGTGCGGTCCAGACGTACCAGACGAACCCACTCTGGAGGGTGGAGGACGGCCCTTGGGCGCTGAAGCAGTTCGATCCCACGACGGCGGACACCACCTTCGTCCCCAACCGCCGCTACTCGGGACCGGTCAAGCCCAGGCTGGCGGAATTCAAGCTCGTGACGTTCACCAGCGAGGCTGCCGAGATGGACGCTCTGCGTGCAGGAGAGCTCACCTATGGCTACCTTCCCTACACCGACGTCAACCAGGTCAGCTATTTCAAGAGCCGCGGCTACACCATTGCTCCCTGGCAATGGGTCGCCATCAACTATGCCGAGACCGACCACACCAGCCCAGCCAGCAAGGCGATGTTGAATCAGCTCTACCTCCGTCAAGCGCTGCAGCACCTGGTGGATCAGCCCGCCTACATCAAGACCTTCCTCGCCGGATACGGCACTCCCGATTACGGGCCGGTGCCGGCCCTCCCCGGATCGAACCTGGCTGACAGCTTTGAGCGTCACAACCCCTATCCCTACAGCACCAAGTCCGCGATCAAGATCCTCAAGGCCCACGGTTGGTCGATCCACCGCAATGGGACCGACCTGTGCGCCCACCCCGGCACTGGCTCGGGCGACTGCGGGTCCGGTGTGCCCAAGGGCCAGAAGCTCAGCTTCCGCTTCCTCTATGGGGCCGGCACCGAGGTCACCCTGGAGGAGATGGAGACCCTGCGGTCCGCCGCCTCTCAGGCGGGGGTCCAGCTCAATCTCGCCTCGCATTCTGTGAACGGCCTCTACGCGCTCAACACCCTGTGCCCCACCTCGCCGCAGTGCAATTGGGACTTCGTGTACTTCAGTGGCGAGGGGGCCACTTGGAACTTCGGTCCGCCCTCGGACCTGCCGACCGGGGGACAGATCTTCGGCACCGGCAACTACTGGGGGGGTGGGTACACCAACCCCACCGCCAACCGGCTGATCTTGGCGACTCACACGCAGAGCTCCCTCGCGGCTCTGCACGCCTACGAGAATTACCTTGCCGTCCAGCTTCCAGTGATGTGGATGCCCGTCCCAGATCTTCAGATCTCGGTCATTAGTAACCACCTCCACGGGTGGAGTCCCCAGAGCTCATTGCAGGAGATCTATCCCGAGCAGTGGTACCTCACCAAATGAAGGGGCTACGTCGTCCCGGTCTGCGCGGGCCGGGACGGCTTGAGTGAGCACCGTGGCCGGTCCAGCAGATTGGCTGTTCGTGGGCGGTGATGTCGTCACGATGGACTCGAGTCGCAGCCACGCCGAGGCGGTCGCCGTCCGCGATGGACGCATCGTGGCGGTGGGTCCCGAGATCGACCTGCGGTCATTGGCGGGTTCGTCGACCCGTCGCGTCGACCTCGCTGGCCGCACCCTGGTCCCCGGATTCCAGGATTCCCACATCCACGCGGTGGGCGGCGGTTTGGCGCGGCTGCGGTGTGACCTCAGCGAAGTGACCGAACTGGACCGCTACGTCGGCATCATCCGAGACTACGCAGCAAGTCACCCTGAGCTTCCCTGGATCACCGGAGACGGCTGGGCACTCGCCACGTTCCCCGGAGGTGTCCCCCGCCGCCAGCTGCTGGACGAGCTGATCCCCGATCGGCCAGCATTCCTGGTCAATCGGGACCACCACGGTGCCTGGGTGAACTCCAAGGCTCTGGCCATCGCGGGCATCACCGCGGCAACCCCCGATCCGGTGGACGGACGCATCGAACGCGACTCCACCGGGGAGCCGGTCGGCACCCTCCAGGAGGGCGCCATGGCGCTCGTCGCCCGCCACATTCCGGAGCCCTCCGCGGCGGAGCTCCATGCCGGCCTGGTGGAGGCGCAGCGGTACCTGCACGGATTCGGGATCACCGGTTGGCAGGATGCCATCGTCGGATCGTATGACGGCCTTCAGGACAACTTCGACACCTACCGCGCCGCCGCTGAGTCGGGTGGATTGACGGCCCGAGTGGTGGGTGCTCTGTGGTGGGACCGTCGCCTCGGATCGGAACAGCTGGAGCTCTTTCGGGAGCGTCGCGGCCACGCCGGCAACGGGCACTTTCGGTGCACGGCGGTGAAGATCATGCAGGACGGAATCTGCGAGAACCTCACCGCGGCGGTGCTGGAGCCGTACTGCGGCCACCGGGACGACCAGGGTGGTGGGCGTGGGATCAGCTTCGTCGATCCCCGGCGCCTGCCCGAGTACGTGGGTGAGCTGGCGACGGCGGGGTTCCAGGTGCACTTCCACGCGATTGGCGAACGTGGCGTGCGCGAGGCGCTAGACGCGTTGGAGGCTGCCGGTCCCGCCGGAGCGGGCCGGGACCTTCGCCACCACATCGCCCACATCCAGGTGATCCATCCCGACGACTTGCCGCGCTTCCAGCGGCTGGGCGTGGCTGCCAACATGCAGCCGTTGTGGGCGGCCAACGACCCACAAATGACCGAGCTCACCATCCCTGTGCTCGGGCCCGAGCGTGCCCGCTGGCAGTATCCCTTCGCCACCTTGAGCCGCCTAGGGACGGCCATGTGCAGTGGTAGCGACTGGCCGGTATCCAGTCCTAATCCGCTCCTCGCCGCCCATGTTGCGGTGAACCGGCTGCCTCCCCCCGACGGGAGCCGAGGGGACGACCGTCCGGTGGCGCCATTCCTCCCGTCCGAAAGTCTCGACCTCGCCACCCAGCTGGCCGCGGCCACCATCGGGTCCGCCTACGTCAATCACTCGGACGATGTCACGGGGTCCATCGAGGTGGGCAAGCTGGCCGACCTCGCCCTCCTGGACCGGGATCTGTTCGGAGAGCCCGCCTCGGCGATCGGGTCAGCGCGGGTGGTCCTGACGCTAGTGGGTGGGGACGTGGTCCATGCCGACGGAGCGCAGGTCAGCTGGTGATCCGAGCCGCACCCAGAGGGTGTGGCCCCCCACGGCTTGGAAGCCGGCGCGCTGGTACACCGTCAGAGCAGGCAGGTTGTCCGAGTCGACCGTGAGGCGGAGGGGAAAGCGCGGGGGGTGTCCGGCCGCTGCGGCGGCCCGCCGCACCGCCTCGGCGGCCACCAGGCGTCCGAGGCCGCGGCTCCGCGCCGACGGCACCACCCCGAGGTAGAAAACGATGTAGCTCTCCCAGATGCCGGGCGAATTGAGAAGGCAGAGACCGACGTCGCGGCCGCCCCGCTCGCGGGCGAGGAACCAGAACCTCTCCATGCTCGGACCGGCGTCGCGTCGGGCGGCGCTCCAGCCGGCGCGAGGGTGGGCGGACGCCCACGCGTAGGCGCAGTCCAGGCTGGCTCGAAAGGAGGCCTGATAGAGCCCGAAGAAGCGGCCGTCAAGGGTGGGCCGGTGGGTGATCCAGGTGATCCCGGAGGGCGCGGGCTCGGTCGCGGCCAGCGTATGGAGCATCTCCACCCGGTGCAGCTGCCGCCGGAAGCCTGCCCGCTCCAGTGTGGCGTCGGTGACCGCCGGGCCCCGGGTCGGGCGGTCGTCCTGGCGAAACCTCAGACCGCCGGGCGACGGCCTGTCGCCGCAGGGGGCGACTCCGAGCAGCTGGGCTGCCGCCTCCACTCGGAAGGCGGGTGCGACGAGACGGTGATCAAGCAGCGGGGCATGCACCGGTCGGCTGCCATCGTCGGGGTCACGGGGACCGTGAGTGACCAGGCCCAGTAGCCGATTGCCGCTGAGCAGGAGGACTGCCGGCCCGCGCAGCGGCCAGGCGCGCCAGTCGCGGGCCAAGGCCTCGATCGCCCGTGCGTCGTTGGCTCCCGCTGGCCGCAGCGCTGTCCGGACTGAGGCAGCCCTCAAGCGGGCCGTTCCCGAACCCAAGACACGTTCCTGGCACGCTCCCTGGGCGGGAAGTGCTGCAGGGGACCGTGGCCCGCACCTAACCCTGGCGCGCTCGCGATCGCTCGGGCGACATAGCGCTTGGCCGCGGCGATGGCTGGGAGCGGCTCGCTGCCCTGTGCAAGCAGAGCGGTGATCGCCGCCGAAAACGTGCATCCTGTGCCGTGGGTGTGAGCCGAGTGGATCCGACGGCCGGGCAGCCGAGTCACGCCCTCGGCGTGGACGACGAGGTCGGTGGGCGCTCCGGGAGCATGGCCGCCCTTGACCACGACGAACCGGGGCCCGAGAGAGAGGATGCGGCGACCGGCCGCGATCGCCTGGGTCTCGTCGCCGACCGGTCGACCCGCGAGAACCGCCGCCTCTGGCCAGTTGGGGGTGACCACGAGCGCCAGAGGCAGGAGGTCCTGCCGCATCGTCCGGATCGCGCCGAATCGCAGCAGCCGATCTCCGCTCTTGGCCACCATCACTGGGTCCACGACGAGGGGGCCCCAGTGGTGGCGGCGCAGACCCTGACACACCTCCCGGATGTGACGGGCGGTGAACAGCATCCCGGTCTTGACTGCCTGGGGCGGGAGGTCGTCGGCGAGAGCATCGATCTGAGCGCGCACGAAGGCGACCGGAAGCGGCGTGATGCTACGCACTGCCACGGTGTTCTGGGCGGTACAAGCGACTAGGACTGACACTCCGTGAACCCCATAGGCTGCGAAGGTCTTGAGGTCGGCCTGCACTCCCGCGCCCCCGCCGCTGTCGGACGTGGCTATTGTGGCGGCGATCGGCACCACCCGGCTCACCGAGGGGACCTCGGGAGCGGCACCGGACGTAGACCCGAGCGACGTAACTCGAGGCGGCGAAGCGCGAAGTATGCGACCACCGTGATGCCGGTGCCCACGAACCCGCTGATGTCGGCAGGCTGGCCCCCGAACAGGCGCTGGGCCACCGGCGACACCCACCCGAACTGACCCGGGGGAGGAGGCTCGTTGAAGAACAGGACCGTGGCGGCGGTGCCGATCGCGAAGGCAAGCAGCATGGGCCATCGGACTCCGCGGCGGAACCAGTATCCTCGTTGAGCCGTGATCTGGTCGGCGTCGAGGCGTGCCGGTCGGACGAGGCTGTCCAGGATGACAACGACGCCCCAGGCCGGAAACCATACGTACGTCAGCGTGAGGAAGTTCACGTAGTTGGCCTGGAATCCATTGCCAGCGAAGAGCACCAGGGCGGCGATCAGGCCCCCGATCGCCCCCACCGTGAGCGCCGCCGCCCAGCGTCGCATACGCAGCCCGATGGCGAGCGCGCAGAGCGCGGCCGAGTACACGTTGAGGTAGTTCGAGCTCAGTTCTGCGACGATGATGAAGGCGGCGAAGACCGCGGCGAACCACACGGGCACCAAGTGCACGATCAATGTGGTCAGGAGCAGATGGGGATCTGCCGTCTGGATAGCGGCGCCGAGGATACCGCAGGCAACGAGGCTAGCCGAACTGCCGCCGCCGCTAGCGAGGGCTATCCTGAGCCCGCTGCTCGCCTCCGGAAGGTAGCGTGAGTAGTCCGCAGCATAGGTCACCCACGAGACGATAAGCGCGAAGGTTAGGGTGAATCCCAGCGCCAGAGTGGCGAGATGGGGACCGGGCGCGAGCGAGGTGGCGAGGCCCAGGTGCATGTGCCCGGCGGTAAATCCGACCAGAGCCAGGCAGATGGCGATGAAGAGGGGAACCTGCACCGTTTGGAACACCGCGATGGTGCGATGGCCAAATACCGCTACCACGAAGGAGATCACGGTGATCGCCCCGAGCAGGGCGCCGGCGACCCAGCCGGGGGTGGCAGACACGCCCGGCAGCGCGCGGGTAGTGGTCACCGCGATGGCGCAGTCGTAGGCAAACCATCCTACCGCGATCAGCAGGGTGAGGGCGCCTCCGATGCTGGCGCCGCGGAGTCCGAATACCCTTCGCGATTGCACGATCTGGGGCGCACCGCTGCGGGCCCCGGTGACACTCAGGAGGCCGAGGAAGGTCGCCCCCGCCGCGGCGCCAAGCCCAAGCACCAGGACGGCGTCCAGGAAGCCCAAGCCGCTCGAGATCAGGAGCGCCCCGGCGAACAGCGAGAAAAAGTCAGAGAGCGCGCCAGCCCAGATGAAGAACAGCTCGCGGGGCCGGCCGTGACGGGCTTCCCGCGGCACTGGCTCCAGGCCGCGCAGTTCGATCCGTAGGAAGGCGTCGTCGGCCGGAGCCTCCGTAGCGGAGGGGGTGACCGCGGTCATGGGCGCTCCTCGCCCGCTCATCGTCGGGCCGGGGGGCCAGCCGGTGCTTCCCGACGCTGGTGCGAACCAGATCCGGTGATCAGGGTTGGCGTCGTCGCCTCTCAGCGCCGCGGTGGCGCACCCCTAGCGCGGCGGCTCGGAAGGGCCGCCCCGCGGACGAGTATAGCCGGATCCGGCCGGGAGACGAGGCATGGGATCGGAGCGGTGGCGGAGAAGGCCGTACGATGCCGTGCATGACGACCCTGGCCGGGTACGATGCCATCAATCTCCTGGCGGACCCGATCTACGGCTACTGCCAGATCACCAAGCCGATCGGCGATGGGGCCGCCTCCGAAGCGGCTATCCTCGACCACCCCTGGCTACAGCGGCTGCGTCGCATCCACCAGCTCCAGAGTGCCTGGTGGGTCTTCCACACTGCGGAGCACACTCGCTTCCAGCACGTAGTCGGGGTGATGCACCTCAGTGGCCTCTTCGCGCGCCACCTCTACCCCAGCCTCGTGGGGTGCTACCCGGACACCCCCTCCCCAGCGCTGGTCGAGGAGACGCTCCGGGTGGCGGGCCTCTGCCATGACATCGGTCATGGGCCATTCGGGCACTTCTTCGACCAGGAGGTGCTGAACCGCCACCAGCTCGACCACGAGGTGGTGGGCCGCCGGGTGGTCACGACTCTGCTCGCCGACCGCATCGCTTCCCTCCGCCGCAGTCCCCTCGGCTCCTTCGCCGGCGGCGAGGCGGTAGACCCCCGAGCCGTCGCCTTTTTGATGGCTCCGCCCGAGCTGACCGGCTATGACCCCCCGAGATGGCTGAGGGCCCTCAAGCCGCTCCTGTGCGCGCTGGTGTCGACCGACAACATGGACTACGTCCGCCGCGATTCCTACATGTGCGGAGTATCGGTCGGCCCCGTCGACATCGATCGACTTCGCCACTATCTGTTCATCCACGAGGGCGCCCTCGTTCTCCATCAGCATGGCTCGGCGGCGCTCGGGATGTTCCTCAGCGCTCGCCTATTCCTCTACAACTCCGTCTACTTTCATCGGACCGTTCGACGGATCGACCTCCACCTACGGCCGGTCTTCGCGGCCACCGTAGACCGGCTCCTCCCCCCCGGGGACCCCCTGGACCACCTCGACGACTACGAGCAGCTCACCGATTGGTCGCTGCTCGCCGAGGTGGATCGCCTCCAGCGGCATCCGCTCGACTCCTCCGAGCGAAGCCTGGGGCGGCACTGGGCGCTGGTCACCTCGCGTGAGCTTCCCTGGCGCCTCGCCTATGAGGCTTACGAGGAGGTAACCGTGCTCGGGGCGGGCTTGGTGCGCCCCGACGCAGGTGCGCTGGTGGACCGGATCCGGGCCGCGCTACCCGCACGATGGCGGACGATCGGGCTAGAGGTTGACGTCGCCAGCACCGACCCGCGCCCGCTCGACCCGACCACCGACGACCGTGTGCTCGGCCTCTATGATCCCATCCGCCGGACCGTCCACCGTCCCGGTGCGGTCGACCTGCTCACCAGGCTGCTCCCGCTGAGGACCACGATCCTGCGGGTGTACACGGACGTGCCCCAGGCGCGCGAGGCGGTGCGGGCCGCGGCCGAGAGGGTGCGGGCGCCGGGCGATGCGGGATGAGGAGCCGAGCGTGGCTCGAGCACGCGACCGCTCGGAATCGTCCCACTGATTAGGAGGTGCAACGATGATCCTGGAGAACAAGCTCGCGGTTTCGCTCACCCCAGAGGCGCTCTTCCCGCTCCTGCAAGACCTGGAACGGGTGGCTCCCTGCCTGCCGGGGGCCACCATCACCGAGCGGGTCGATCCGACCACCTATCGTGGCCGCGTCACGGTCAAGGTCGGTCCGATCACAGTTGCCTACGAGGGCACGGCGACGGTGGTCAACGTCGACCCTGCAGCCTACCAGCTGACGATGCGCTGTGAGGGACGTGACCCGCGCGGGGCCGGCTCGGCCAGCGCCACCATCACCGCGACGGTCGAGGCAGCGGGGACAGGTGGGGCGGTGGGGCTGATCCGCTCCGATGTGTCCATCACCGGGCGGATCGCGCAGTTCGGCCGGGGTGTAATCGAGGACGTCGCCAGTCGGATTCTCACGCAGTTCGCTGAGTGCCTGGAACGCTCGGTGGCAGCTGAAGTGGAAACTGGACCGATCTCGGCGGACACCCCTGCCGGGGGGCTGTCCCCAGTGCTGCCACGCACGGCAGAGTCGGCCGAAGCACCGGACGGTCCGCGAGCCGTCCGGGCGGGATCGCCGGGAGCGCCGGCCACTCCGGGTGTGCTTGGCCTCCTCATGAGCGTCCTCTGGGGGCGCATCCAGCGGGTGCTGAGGGGTGGCGGCACCCGATAGTCCTAGCCGTGGCCGATCCTGGCGGCGGCTGCCTGTGGGGCCCACCATCCAGGGGCCTCCGGATAGTGGTTGAACCAATTCGAGTCCAGCGCGCCCTTCGACCCCCCGGCCGGATCGGATCTCGCTCCGAGTAGGGCCGGCTGTTCATCGTGGCGGATTTTGCACGGACGTGAACCAAGGTCTTGACCGGTCCGCCTCGTGTCGCGTATCGTCTCGGCCACGCCGTGAGTCAGCGCCCGGAGGGGGGAGCTAGGTGAGACTGGCAACGATCGTGACGCCCGTGGGGGACCGAGCCCATGTGCGCACGCGGGCTGGCTACGTGGACGTGGCTACAGCGCTCGGCGATGAGCGGTTTACTTCGCTGGCGAGCCTGCTGGCGGCGGGACCGGAGGCGATGCTGCCACTGCGGACGGCCGATGGCCCCGCGATCGACCCCGCCACCGCCCGGCTGGCGGCCACGATCCCAAATCCCGGAAAGGTGATCTGCATCGGTCGCAACTACCTGGAACACGCACTGGAGGGCGGCAGCCCTCCGCCTACTTGGCCCGAGACCTTCCTGAGGGTCACCGACTCCCTGATGGCTCCCCTCGACGACGTGGTGGTGCCCTCCAACACCGAGCAATTTGACTTCGAAGGCGAACTTGGGATCGTAATCGGGTGGGGCGGGAGGCATGTTCCGGCGTCCCGCGCTATGGAGGTGATCGCCGGCTACGTAGTCTGCAACGACTACTCGGCCCGGGACTGGCAGCGAGCGGCATCCCAGTGGACACCAGGCAAGAATTTCGATGGGAGCATGCCGGTGGGACCCGAGCTCGTCACGAGCGACGAAGTCGACCCTCGCGATGTGCTCTTGGAGACCCGGCTCAACGGCGAGGTGATGCAGTCCGCCAGGACCTCGCTCTTGATCTTCGACATCCCCACCATCATCGAGTATGTCTCCAGCTTCACCACGCTTCGGCCGGGTGACCTGATCGCCACTGGCACCCCCGGTGGAGTCGGCTTCGCCCGCACGCCCCCGGTCTACCTGCGAGCAGGAGACATGGTCGAGGTGAGCATCGAAGGAGTGGGGATCATCCGCAACCGGATGGTTCCCGACGGATCACCGCCATCGCTATCGCCTTGGAGGCCTCTGGCGAAGATGAGGCAGACGGTCGCGTCGCAGCCATCTGCGACGACAGGGAGGGACTGAGCATGCGCGAGGCTAAACCCACAACTCGGCCATCGATCTGGAGGCGGGGGAGGTCCGCCGCTGCAGACACAGGAGCGGCACGACCCCGGGCAACCCGGCCGCGGGCGGTGCGCGGTCTGCTGGGACTGGCAACGTTGCTTGCCCTGACGGCAGCCGCATGGGGCGCACCCAGCATCGCCGCCTCGCGCTCACACGCGGCCAGCGGCAGTCCGCTGGTGATCGCCGACTTGGCACCATTCACCGGTGTCGACGCGGTCCTCGGCCCCGGCTTCCTGGCGGGTTGCTACACCGCGACCCACGCTATCAACCAGGCGGGCGGGATCGCCGGCCACCCACTCCAATGCAAGATCTTCGACACTCGCGGGGATCCGGCGGACGCGGTTCCGGCTACCCGGCAGATGTTCGCGAGCACTCCCAACCTGGTGCTCGTGATCGGACCGACCTCAGACGAGGCGGCGGCGGTGGTGCCCATCATCAATGCCAATCACATGGTGGTGTTCAGCGGCACCGGTCAGTCGGAGTTTGACAAGAGCCGGTTCAAGTACTTCTTCCGTCTGACTCCCCCCGATGCCTACAGTTCCTACGCGATGGTGGCCACCGCCCACTTCCGATTCCATTGGAACCGGATTGCTTTCGCCTTTGGCAACGACATCGGCTCGCAGGCATTCGTGCAGCCGGCGAAGCAGGCCGTGAAGGCGTTCCATATGAAGCTGACGACCAACCAGGTGCTCAACCTGGGCGACAGCACCTTCCGCACTGAGGCCGATGCGGTCGCCGCTTCCAAGCCCCAGGTGGTGCTCACCGAAGCGCTGGGTCCAACCGACGCTACCTTCCTCGCCGAGCTGCAGCAGCTGAACCACGGAAAGATGATTCCCGTGATTGGGACGTCGGCCACCATCGACCCCAGCTGGTACAGCGCCGTGGCCAAGGCGGTCGGAGCCAAGGCGCTCCAGAACAACTACTACGCTGACGCGCTGGGGATCCTCACAACCGGACCGGCCTACGCGGTCTTCAAGCGCAACCTGCTGGCGATTCGCAAGCAGATCACTTGGGCTCCCTACACCGGCTACCTGGACCACCCCCAGACCATGCACTTCTACGACGCGGTCACAATGTCTGCGCTGGCCATGGTGGAGTCTGGCAGCACCAAGCCGTCGATCTACAAGAACGACATCAAGCCAATCGCCAATGGGGTGCCTGGCGCGGTCACGGTCACGTCATTCGCCCAGGGGATCCAGGCGCTCAAGGCGGGCAAGAAGATCCACTATATGGGTCCCGGCGGGGCAACCCACTTCAACCAGTACAACAACTCTCAGGTGAACTTCGAAATCGACAAGTACGGTCCCAAGGGGTCGGTTGTGGTCGTGGGATCGCTCCCGGCTAACGAAATCGCGGCCGCTCAGAAGTAGGCAAGGACGACTGACGCTCGATGGCTATCTATATCGCGTCCTTCGGATTCGGCCTCGTCACCGCGTCCGTGCTCGCGATCTCCGCGATCGGCTTCACCATGCAGTTTGGGATCACCGATGTGCTCAACCTGTCCTTCGGTGGGGTGATGATCACGAGTGCGTACATCGCCTACGTGGTCAACAGTGCGGGGATCAACATCTGGATCGGGCTGGTGGCCGCCGGCTTCGCGGGTGCGATCATCTCCTACCTGATCAATCGGTTCGTGCTGACTCCGTTCAAGCGGCGCAACACGTCCCTGGTCGGGATGGTGATCGTAACTCTGGCACTGGGGCTGATCTTGGAGAACCTGGTCTTGGCCGTGGCCGGACCTGACAACGTCTCTTACACGCTCAACAACGGCCCTACCCTGTCGATTGGAGCCTTCGAGCTGACCGCACTGCAGGTGGGCATGATCGTCCTCAGCCTCGTCTTGGCTGGGGCGATCCATGCTCTCCTCACGCTGACCCGCCTGGGCAAGGCGATGCGCGCGACCGCGTGCAATCCCGGACTGGCGCGCGCCTCCGGGATCCGCACCGAGCGGGTCATCTCCACCACCTGGTTGGTCACCGGGGCTCTCTGTGGGATCAGCGGAGCTACATTTGCTATCAATTCGGCCTCGTTCGGACCAACCAGCGCTGATCTCTTCTTAGTGGTGATCATCGCCGCCGTCTTCGTTGGCGGCGTGGGGCAGCCGTACGGGGCCATGCTGGGGGCTGTGCTGCTCGGCATCGTCACCGAGGTGAGTGCCGCCATCATCACTCCCGACTACAAAGAAGTCATCGCGTTCATCATCCTGCTAGTGGTGATGGCCGTCCGACCCCAGGGCCTGATCGCCCGGGCGAGGGCGTAGGAAAGCCTCGTGTCGAGCGGGACGATCTTCTACATCACGACTCTCATCGTCTACGGTGGCGTGGACGTGGTCGCGTGCCTGGGGCTCAGCCTCCAGTTCGGGACGGCAGGAATCACCAACTTCGGGTTCATCATCTATCAGGCGGCCGGGGCTTACACCGCGGCTGTGCTATCGATGCCGCGCGACACCGCGAACGGAGGATTCCAGTCCTACGTGCTCGGACTCCACCTGCCGTTCCCGATCCCTTGGATCGGGGCGGCGGTGGCAGGCGGGCTGCTGGCGGTGCCGGCCGGGCTGGTGGTGCGACGGAGCTTGCGGCCCGACTTCGCCGGAGTCTCGATGCTGGTGACCGCAGTGGTTCTCAACACCGTCGTGGACAACTTCGTTCCCCTCTTCAATGGCGCTGCCGGGATCGCGCTGGTGCCCTCCCCTCTCAGCAACGTGTTCAATCCCCAGTCGCTGAAATGGCAGTGGATGTACAGCGGGATTGCAATATTCGTGTGCGTGCTGGTCTTCTTGGGGCTGCGCTTGATCACCGAGTCCCCCTATGGCCGGTCGTTGCGGGCGATGCGCGAGGACGAGACAGCGGCGAAGGCGATCGGGAAGAACACCGATGGTCTGCGGATAACCATCTTGGTGGTGGGGGGGGCGATCGCCGGGTTGAGCGGCGGAATCCTGGTGGGGTTCATCAATCTGTGGGCGCCGTCGGCGTGGACGTACCCGGAGACGATCGTGCTGATCGCGGCCCTGATCGTGGGCGGCCGAGGCAACAACTTCGGGGCGATCCTAGGGGCCCTGCTCGTGCCGCTCGGATTCTTGGAGGCGACCCGGTTCATCCCCCCCTTCGGTCCGCCGGGGCTGGTTCCCGCGCTCGAGTGGATCGTCACGGGAACCCTGATTTTGGTCTTCCTCTGGTTCCGCCCTCAGGGGGTGGTCCCAGAGCGGCGCCGGCGACTGTCGAAGCGACTGCCCGCCGCGGCGGGGCCCTCCGCTCCCGGGTCAGGGGTCGTGGGAGTCAGCCGTGGCCAGTGAGGGCCGCGCTGCGGGTGGATCCGGCGCGGCCGACCGCGTGGGCACCGATGACCAGATCGTACTCGAAACTTCCGATCTTCGGCGGACCTACCAGGGCATCCATGCCGTCGATGGGGTGTCGGTGCGGCTGACGCGGGGCCGGCTGACGGGTCTTATCGGCCCCAATGGAGCGGGCAAGTCGACCCTTCTCGGCATGTTGGCGGGCACGATAGCTCCCAGCTCTGGATCGATCCGCTACGACGGGCACGAGATCACCTCAATCCCGACCTACCGTCGTGCCCGATCGGGACTGGTGCGTACGTTCCAACTCTCGAGCGAGTTCAAGCGGCTGACGGTGCTTGAGAACTTGCTCAGCGCCGTCCAGGGGGATCCCGGCGACAGTCTGGCTGGAGCGATTTTCCGGCGTCCACAGTGGCGGCGCTTTGAGAAAGAACAGCTGGCGCGCGCCTGGCGGCTTCTCGAACAGACACGGCTGACCGCCCACGCCGATAGCTACGCCGGTGATCTCAGCGGAGGTCAGCGGCGCCTGGTCGAGATCATGCGGGCCCTGATGGCTGGTCCGCGTCTGCTTCTTTTGGACGAGCCCATGGCGGGAGTGCACCCCCGGCTCGCGATCGAGATCGGTGAACACCTGCTCCGCCTGCGGGACGAAGGCGTGAGCATCCTCATGGTTGAGCATGAGCTCAGCATCGTCGACCAGCTCTGTGATCCGGTCGTGGTCATGGCCGAGGGGCGGGTGCTCTCCCAGGGAACCATGGCGGCGCTGCGGCAGGAGACGGCGGTGGTGGAGGCCTACCTCGTTGGCTAGCCAGGTGCCTCGGCCTGATCCGATCCTGCGCGCCACCAATATTTCCGCGGGCTATGGTGGGGCGCCGGTGATCACCGAGGTGGCACTCCAGGTCGGGGCCGAGGAAGTGGTGTCCGTGGTCGGTCCTAATGGATCCGGCAAGAGCACCCTGTTGAAGGGTCTAGTGGGCATCATCCGAGTTATGACTGGGAGCGTGGTGCTGGGGGACCAGGAGATCACCAACTGGGCCACTGAGGATATCGCCCGCGCCGGGGTGGGGTACGTCCCCCAGGTGGATGACGTGTTCGGTCCGCTCACGGTTCGGGAGAATCTCGAAATGGGAGGCTACCTCCTCCCGCCGCGGCAGATACCGGATCGGATCGAGACCGTGCTCGGAGTCTTCCCCGCCCTCGCACGGATGCTGGCCCGTCGCGCGGAAAAGCTCAGCGGTGGCGAGCGCAAAATGCTAGCGATGGGGCGCGTGTTGATGCTGCAGCCGAGGCTGTTTGTGCTCGACGAACCTACCGCCAACCTGGCCCCGGCCATCGCCCACACGCTCCTCCACGACCACATCCACCGGCTCGCCACGACCGGCGCAGCGGTGCTGCTCGTCGAGCAGCGGGCGCGGTCGGCCCTTCAGATCTCGAACTGGACCTACGTCATGGGCGGGGGCCAATGCCGCACCCAGGGCAGCTCTGAGGAGCTCGCCACCCGCCCTGATTTTGTTGAAGCCTTTCTCGGAGGGGCTCCGGCGCACGCCTAGCCAATCGAAGCGCGTTCTATCGCCGGCCCGCTGATGCGGTGCGTGGGCGCGAGACCCAGTACGAGGAGTCGACGATGCGCATTGTTCGGTTCGATGTCGGAGAGGGTGCGACCTGCGGAATACTGCAGGACGGGATCGTGCGACGCTTGGAGGGCTCGATGTTCGATCGGCCCGAGCCAGGTTCGGTGGTCGGCGAGCTGGATCGCGTCCGGCTGCTGGCTCCGTGCCAACCTTCAAAGGTTATCTGCGTCGGACGCAACTACCACAGCCTCCTCGCCGTCCAGGGGCGACCGCTGCCACCCCACCCCTTCACCTTCCTCAAGTCGCCCAATGCGGTCGTCGGACCGACTCATCCGATCCTGCGTCCGTTTGGAGTTGAGCGCTTGGTCTACGAGGGTGAGCTGGGAGTGGTGATCGGTCGGACGCTGGCGAGGGCTGGGGCGGCGGCGATGACCCCGCTCGAGGATTGGCGGACGTACGTGCTCGGATACACTTGTGGCAATGACGTAACCGCTCTTGACTGGCAGGATCCCACGGTGCAGTGGGCTCGCGCCAAGAGTTCGGACACGTTCTGCCCGTTGGGGCCCTGGATCGAGACCGATCCAGGGAGTCCGGAGAACCTTGGTCTGCGCACGACGGTGAACGGAGAGGTCCGCCAGACCGGCTCCACCTCGGACATGGTCTTCGGCATACCTCAGCTGCTCGGTTTCATCGCATCCACCCTCACTCTGATCCCGGGCGACGTCATCCTTACCGGGACGCCACCGGGAGCCGCGCCGCTCGCCGATGGCGACGTTGTCGAAGTCGAGATCGAGGGTATTGGTGGACTGAGCAACCCGGTGGCGCCGGGCCGCTGACGGGGACCGGATGCCCCTCCGGTACGTCGAGCCAAGCAGCGTGCTTGAGACGTGCGCACTTCTGCGCTCCAATCGCGACGCGCGCCTGATCGCCGGCGGCACCGCTGTCGTCCTAATGCTCCGCCAGCGCCTGATCGATCCGAGCCTGCTGATCGGGCTGCGCCGTGTCCCCGGACTCGACTCGATCACGGCGGCCAGCCAGTGGCTTAGCATCGGTGCCGCTGTCACCCTTCAGCAGGTCGCCGACTCCGATCGTGTCCGAGCGCTGGCGCCGAGTCTTGCGGCGGCTTGTCAGGAGGTGGGCAACGTCAGAGTCCGGAACCGCGCGACCCTAGGCGGGAACCTCGCCGAGGCCGACTACGCGTCCGACCCGCCGGCGGTGCTGGCCAGTCTGGGTGCGGTGGTTTGTACCGCCGCACCGGAGGGTGGCGGTCGGCGCATTCCCGTGTCGGATCTCATCACCGACTACTACACCACCCAGCTCACCTCCGATGAGGTGGTGTTGCGGGTGGAAGTTCCGCTGATCGACGGCCGGCGATCCGCCTACGTCAAGTACCGCAGCCGCTCCTCCGAGGATCGCCCTTGTGTGGGCGTGGCTGCCAGCCTTGTGCCCGACCCACAGGGGTGGGTGGCGTCGCTCGAGGTGGTGGTCGGAGCCGTGACTTCCACTCCCCAGCGCATGACGACGGCCACCGAGGGGGTCGTCGGCGCCCGCCACGACGAGGCGAGGGCGGGCGCGGTGGCGGCAGCGGTGGCCGCCGCGATCCATCCCATCGCCGACGGGCGCGGGTCGGCCTGGTACCGCACCCAAGTCATCGAGGTGATGGTCCGTCGGGCGCTCGCGATGGTCGTCGCATGACCGTCGTAGACCTCGATGATCGCGACGCCCAGGACACGGTGGTGGGGAGGCCGCGGTACGTGCTGGACCAGCACATCGAGGGAGAGCTCCACGCCAAGATCGTGCGCAGCCCTCACCCACACGCTCGGCTGGATGGAGTCGACCCGACTCGCGCCCTAGCCACTCCCGGTGTGGTGGCGGTCCTGACCGGAGCGGATGTGTCCGGGGACGCCTCGATCAACGCTACATTCGGGCGCCAACGGTCGGATCAACCCATCCTCGCCGTGGGCACCCTCCGATATGCGGGCGAACCGGTGGCCCTGGTGGTGGCCGAGTCGATCGAGGCGGCCGAGGCGGGACGGGAGGGTGTGGGGATCGAGTGCCGGGCCCTTCCTCACGTCGTGGACGCCGAGGCCGCCGGCGCTCCCGACGCCCCCCAGCTCCACGCGGCCTGGGCTGGAAACGGCTGCGGGGAGTGGAAGCTGCGCTATGGGGATCCCGAGCAGGGCTGGCGCGAGGCGGATCGGGTCTTCGAGGGAACGTACTGGTCGCCGCCGGCGAGCCACGTGCCGATGGAGCCGCACGTCTGCCTGGCCGCGTGGGAGGACGGGCGCCTCTCGGTCTGGACCAGCACCCAGGCTCCGCACCGGGTCCGTGACGATCTTGCCGCCGTGTTCCGGCTGGCGCCGGAGGCGGTGCGGGTGCAGACCCGAGATCTTGGGGGGGCATTTGGCGCCAAGGGACAGACCACGATCGAGCCAATGGCGGCCGTAGCCGCCCGCAGGCTGGGGCGCCCGATCCGCTTGGAGTTGGACCGCGACGAGGTGTTTTTGACCATTGGGAAGCACGCTGCCTCGGTTCGGCTCGCTACCGGGGTGGCCACAGATGGCCGCCTGCTGGTTCGACGGGTCCAGGTGGTGTACAACGCTGGTGCCTACGCGCTGACAAGCCCCTTGGCGGCGGGGCAGGGGCTGCTACGGGCTCCCGGCCCCTACCGGATCCCCCATGTCGAGGCACACGTGCTGGCGCGCTACACCAATACGGTCCCCAGCGGTCCCTTCCGAGGGGCGATGACGTCTCAGCTGGCATTTGCCTACGAGTCGCAGATGGACGAGATTGCCAGTTCACTGGGCATCGATCCGGTGGCACTCCGTCGACGCAACCTCCTGAAGGACGGGGACCAGTACGCGACGGGCGAGCACCTCCACCAGCTCCACTTCGGGGAACTGCTGGAGGATGCCGCCCGGGCGGTCGAGTGGGGCACCCCGTGCGCACCCGCCCCGCCCGGGAGGGTGCGCGGCAAGGGGGTCGCGGTGATGATCAAGACCACGCTCACCCCATCTCGCTCGGTAGCGCGGGTTGAGCTGGCCGCCGATGGGTCGATCACGGTCCGATCCAGCAGCGTCGAGATGGGCCAGGGATCCCGCGCGGCGCTGACTCGGATCGTTGCCCAAGCGCTGGGGGTGCAGGAGGCTCGGGTGTCCGTGCCCCACCCCGACACGGACCGCACTCCCTTCGACAGCAGCACAAGCTCCAGTCGCACCACCTCGTCGATGGGGACGGCCTGCGTGCGGGCGGTCGATGACCTTCGGTGTCAGCTGACTGAGCGGGCGGCGGCGGAATTGGGCGTGCCAGCGGAGAGCTTGGCTCACCGCGACGGCGCAATTGGTCCGCAGGGCGGTGGCGCGAGGATCACGTACGAGCACCTGCTGGCGCTCGGAGACCCTCCCCTCGTGGGGGAGGGTCTCTTTGAATCACACGGGGGCCTGCCGGCGATGGACCCTCTGGACGTGCGCGGATTCTCCACCGTGCACTGGCACCAGGGGGCAGCGGCGGCCGAAGTCGAGGTCGACTGTGAAACTGGGCGGGTGACGGTGCTCCGCTGCCACGGGAGCGCCTACGCTGGACGCGTCGTCAATGCCCACCGAGTACGGCAGCAGAACCAGGGATCGGTCGTGTTCGCGCTCGGACAGACACTGATGGAAGAACTCGTATACGACGAGGGGCGAGTGGTGAATGCCAACCTGGCGGAGTACATGATCCCCTCGATCCAGGACGTACCCGAGCTCACCAGCACCGCCATCGAGAGCAGCGACCTCGAGGCCGAGCCGCACGGTGTGGGGGAGATGGCCCTGCCCGCGGTCGCCCCGGCTGTCGCCAACGCGGTCTTCCATGCGAGCGGGGCCCGGATTCGGTGCCTGCCTCTCACTCCGGAACGGGTCCTGCGCTGCTTGCGGGAGAATGCTCGGGCCGACGGTGGTAGCGGTGGCTGAGATGGCCCCTGCTCCGCCCGGGCTGGACTGGCAGCAGACTCAGCTGCAGCTCAACCATCGCCGCTTGACCGTGACAGCACCAGTCACCGAGACGCTGTCGCGCACTCTCCGGTGCCGTGTCGGCCTCACCAGCGTCCGTGAGACCTGCGGTGTCGGGGTGTGCGGCACCTGCACCGTGCTGCTCGACGGCTCGGCGGCCAGCTCGTGCCTCGCTCTGACGGCGCAGCTGGCTGGGGTAGCAGTGACCACTGCTGAAGGCCTGCTCGGGCCTGATGGCGAGCCCGGGCCGGTCCAGCGTGCCTTCATTCGACGGGGCGCCTACCAGTGTGGGTTCTGCATCCCCGCCATGACGCTGGCGGTCCATGCTGCTCTCTACGTGCGTCGCCATCGGGACAGGGAGGCCGTCGTGGATGAGCTGAGCGGAAACCTCTGCCGCTGCGGGAGCTACCCGCAGATCCGGGAGGTGTTGATGGAGCTGCTGGCCGACAGGGGCGGTGAGGCCGCGGACGGAGCGACCACCGGTGGCCGGTAGAATGACGCGTGCAGATCCCCGCGCTGGAGCCTTGGCTGCGGTGCGGCGGAGTCGCGACGGAGCGAAGCGGCAGGTGCGGCACCGGACGACCCCCGGTGCGGGGAGGAGCCATGACTGACGCGACGCCAGCAGGAGACCCCATGCCAGAGGCGAGCATCAGCGGAGGCCATCTGGTGGCTGCCGCGCTGCGGGCTGAGGGGGTGGACACGATCTTCACCCTCTGCGGTGGCCACATCATCGACATCTATGACGGCTGTGTCGATGCCGGGATTCGGGTCATCGACGTTCGCCACGAGCAGGTGGCAGCCCACGCGGCCGACGGCTACGCCCGCGTCACGGGGCGACCGGGGTGTGCGGTGGTGACCGCCGGGCCGGGCACGACTGACGCCGTGACCGGCGTCGCCAACGCCCTGCGGGCAGAGAGCCCGATGCTGTTGATCGGCGGTCAGGGAGCCCTCAGTCAGCACCGCATGGGATCGCTGCAGGACCTTCCCCATGTCGACATCCTCCAGCCGATCACCAAGTTCGCCGCCACAGTCCCAGCCACTGAGCGGGTCGCCGACATGGTGTCGATGGCCTTTCGCGAGTGCTACCTCGGCGCCCCCGGACCGTCCTACCTTGAGATTCCGCGCGATGTGCTCGACCGCAAGATCCCGGTCGGCCGGGCCGTGATGCCTGCCCCTGGGCATTACCGGGCCTCGACCCGCAGTCCTGGCGATCCCGAGGACATCGATCGGTTGGCCGAGCTGCTAGCTGGTGCTGAGCGGCCCTGCGTGCTGCTGGGCACCCAGGTGTGGACCTGTCGTGCCAGCCTCGCGGCCCAGCAGTTCTGTGAGCGCTTCAACATCCCCGCCTTCATGAACGGGGCGGGGCGTGGAACCCTGGCACCAGGGGACCGGCACCACTTCCAGCTCACCCGGCGCTATGCCTTTGAGAACGCCGATGTGATCGTCATTGTCGGCACCCCCTTCGACTTTCGGATGGGGTATGGCAAGCGGCTACGGGCGGACGCAACGGTGGTGCAGATCGATCTCGACTACCGGACTGTGGGCAAGAATCGTGATGTCGCCCTAGGTATCGTGGGTGACGCCGGACTGGTCCTGAGTGCGGCTGTGCGGGCAGCGGGCGCGGGTGCCGATCCGGGTGCGGTGCAGCGCTCGGGATGGCTGGCTAGTCTGCGCCGTGAGGAGGCGCGGCTACAGGCAGAGCGGATGCCGCGCCAGCTCTCCGACTCCGTCCCGATCCACCCGCTGCGGCTCGCCCATGAGCTCAATCAGTTCCTCACCCCCGACACGATATTCATAGGTGACGGCGGCGACGTGGTGACCTTCGCAGGCGGGGTGGTCCAGCCCCACAGCCCCGGGCACTGGATGGATCCCGGACCGTTGGGCACGCTCGGGGTCGGTGTCCCCTTCGCGCTGGCGGCGAAGTCAGCACGGCCTGACCAGGAGGTGCTGGTGCTCTTCGGAGACGGGGCTTTCAGCCTCACCGGGTGGGACTTTGAGACCATGATCCGCTTCCAACTCCCCTTCATCGGGGTGATTGGCAACAACTCGTCGATGAATCAGATCCGGTTCGGGCAGATACAGAAGTACGGACCCGACCGTGGCGATGTCGGCAATACTCTGGGCGACGTGCGGTATGACCGCTTCGCCCAGATGCTTGGGGGCTATGGCGAGGAGGTCCGTGAGCCCGCCCAGATCCGACCGGCGTTGGAGCGGGCCCGAGCATCGGGGCTCCCGTCTTTGATCAATGTCTGGGTGGACCGTGACGCGTTCGCGCCGGGGACGATGAACCAGACCATGTACAAGTAGGGCGGCAGGGGCGGGGATTGATCCCGCTGCCATCCCGGGTGGAGTCAGCATGAGCACAGCGTTGGAAGGAGTTCGGGTCGTGGATATGACCCACGTGCAGGCTGGGCCCGTGTGCACTCAGCAACTGGCCTGGCTGGGCGCCGACGTGATCAAGGTGGAGCCGCCGGGGAGGGGGGACATCACCCGTACGCAGCTGCGGGACCTTCCCGGCGTCGACAGCCTCTACTTCACTATGCTCAACGGAAATAAGCGCAGTCTCACATTGAATATCAAGCATCCTGAGGGGCGCCGGCTGCTGGAGCGATTGCTGGAGCGGGCCGACGTACTGGTCGAGAACTTTGGACCGGGTGCCCTCGACCGCCAGGGGCTCACCTGGGAGCACATCCACGAGCTGAACCCGCGCCTGGTGTACGCCTCCATCAAGGGTTTCGGTCCGGGAGCATTCGAGCAGGCCAAGGCGTACGAGACGATCACCCAGGCGGCGGGGGGCGCTATGAGCACCACCGGCTTCGAGGATGGACCGCCGACCTCCACCGGTGCCCAGATCGGGGACTCCGGTACCGCGGTGCACCTCACCGCGGCGATCCTGGCGGCGCTGCTCCAGCGCACCCGCACCGGTCGCGGCCAGCGGGTCGAAGTGGCGATGCAGCATGCGGTCCTCAATCTCGTGCGCGTGAAGGTCCGAGACCATCAGCGGCTGGCCCACGGACCGCTGGCCGAGTATCCCAACCGCAGCTTCGGCGATGCCGTGCCTCGGTCCGGCAATGCATCGGGCGGAGGTCAGCCGGGCTGGGCTGTGCGCTGCCGTCCTGGGGGTCCCAATGACTATGTGTATGTCATCATCCAGCCCCAAGTCTGGGAGCCGCTGCTGCACCTGATCGGTCGGGATGATCTGATCGGAGATCCCAACTACGCAACCCCTGTCGACCGACTGCCACGCCTGACCGAGGTGTTTCAGATGGTGGAAGCCTGGACCTTGGGGCGCACCAAGTGGGAAGCCTACGACGCTCTCAACGCGATCGATGTCCCCTGCGGACCGATCTTCGACACCAAGGATCTGGTGGCAGACGCCTCACTGCGTGCTGGCGGGATGATCGTCGAGGTGGAGCACCCCGAGCGCGGCCGCTACCTCACCGTGGGATCGCCGCTGCGACTTTCCGATTCGGTGGTGCCGATCACCCGGGCGCCGCTCCTGGGTGAGCACGTCGACGACATCCTCCAGGAGGTGCTGGCGATCGGCCCCGCCGAGGCGGACAGGCTGCGCGCGGCGGGCGCGGTGTGAGCGTGGGCGGCGGCAGGGGGCGGCGTGGTCCGTGCCGGAGGACGTCTTGTGGATGAGCGGGGTGGCACCGGCCGGGCCCGGATCCGGGCGATCGTGGAGGGTGCGGCGACCGACGGCGGGCGCGCGCTGACGGTGTCGGAGACCCACCTGGTCTGCGACGCTTATGGGATCCCGACTCCGCCTGCTGCGATAGCCCGCACTGCCGATGAGGCGGCGGAGCAGGCCCGCATCATCGGATTTCCCGTGGCTCTCAAGATCGTTTCACCCGACATCCTCCACAAGACCGAGGCGGGCGGGGTGATGGTCGGTGTGGCGACGGAGGCGGCTGTGCGGGCAGCCCACGACCAGGTGCGGGCGGCCGCCACAGCCCACGACCCCACCGCCCGGATCGACGGGGTCCAGATTCAGGCGATGGTGGAGTCCGGGCTCGAGGTCATCGTGGGAGCCACCACCGACCCCACCTTTGGCAAGTTGGTGGCGTTCGGACTCGGGGGAATTCTGGTCGAGGTGATGCGGGACGTCACCTTTCGGCTGGCACCGGTCGACCGCGCCACCGCCCGCAGCATGCTGGACGGGATCGCCGCCTCTCGGGTACTCGACGGAGTCCGGGGCCAGCCGCCGGTGGATCGGGAGCGATTGGCCGGCCTGCTGGAGGCCGTCTCCCAGCTGGTGACCGACTTCCCGCAGATAGCCGAGATCGACTGCAATCCGGTAATTGCCACCAAGAGCCGGGCGGTCGCCGCTGATGTCCGGATAGTGATCGCACCGGGGGAGCCGGCCAGCTGGCCGCGGCACGAGCAGGCCGCCATCCGCGAGAGCATGCACAAGCTTTTCCATCCGCGTTCGATCGCGGTGATCGGCGCCTCCAACGAGACCGGGAAGATCGGCAACTCGGTGATGCGCAACCTCATTGACGGCGGATTCCAGGGTCAGATCCACCCGGTCAATCGGTCCGCCCCCGAGGTGCTCGGCCGGCCGGCCTATGCCCGCGTCGGCGACATTCCCGGTGACGTCGACGTCGCCGTCTTCGCAGTTCCTGCCCCGCTGGTACCTGGCGTGATGGCGGAGGTGGGTCGCAAGGGCGTCGCCGTCGCAGTGTTGATTCCATCCGGCTTTGCCGAGACCGGCAACGACGCGCTGCAGCGGGAGGTACAGCGCGTCGCTGCCGAACACGGCGTGCGCTTCTTGGGTCCCAACATCTATGGCCTGTACTACACCCCCGAACGTCTCTGCGCCACTTTCTGCACCCCGTACGACGTGCGCGGGTCGGTGGCTCTGTCATCCCAGTCGGGGGGGATCGGAATGGCGATCCTCGGGTTTGCTCGCTCCACCGGACTCGGCGTGTCGGCGATCGTCGGTCTCGGCAACAAGGCAGACGTCGACGAGGACGACCTGCTCACGTTCTTCGAGGAGGACGACGCCACCCAGTGCATCGCGATGCACATGGAGGACCTCAAGGACGGACGCGCCTTCCTGGCGACAGCTCAGCGGGTGGCGCGCACCAAGCCGGTTGTGGTCCTGAAGGCGGGACGGACCCAGGCCGGGGCGCGCGCCGCGGGCACCCACACGGGCGCGCTGGCTGGCGACGACCGAGTGTACGACGATCTGCTGCGTGCGGCTGGCGTGGTGCGGGCCCCCGGTCTCAAGGACCTGCTCGAGATCGCGCGCTGTCTGCCGATCCTCCCCACGCCCGCAGGGGAGAATGTGCTGATCATCACCGGGGCGGGCGGGTCCGGAGTGCTGCTCTCCGATGCCTGTGTCGACTACGGGCTGCGCCTCATGAGCATGCCCCCTGACCTCGACGCGGCGTTTCGCGCCTTCATCCCTCCCTTCGGCGCTGCCGGCAACCCGGTGGACATCACGGGGGGAGAGCCGCCCGCCACTTACCGTGCCACCATCGAACTCGGCCTGGCGGACCCTCGGATCCACGCGCTGGTCCTCGGCTACTGGCACACGATCGTGACTCCACCCATGGTCTTCGCGGAGCTGCTCGTCGAGGTGGTGGAAGCGGGGCGGCGGAAGGGGATCGCCAAGCCGGTGGTGGCGTCCCTGGCTGGCGACATCGAGGTGGAGCAGGCGGCATCCCACCTGTTCGCCCACGGGATCCCCGCGTACCCGTACACGACCGAGACGCCGGTGGCGATGCTGGGGGCGAAGTACCGGTGGGCGCGCGGGGCGGGTCTGGTCGAGGAGGGCGCCCGCGCCTGAGGTGATCTCGGGGGGGCATTGGAGGATGGGGGCCGTGCACCCTGGGCTCCTATCGCACCTGTCCGCGAGGGCGTCTGGAGATCACCCGATCCGCGCGGGCACGGCGGGGATGGAGCCGTCGCGGGGGGATGGATCATCGGCCCGCCCCAGTCAGGGTGCCTGGTGGTTCACCCCCCGGCCCGACGTGCCCTCAGTTGCGACGACAACTAAGTGAGGAGATTCACCCGAGCGCCGTCATCGGGGAGCACGACCAGCTGCTCGGCGCCGGTCAGCTGCATCTCCCTGTCGCTCATGGCGGTGCCCGGCGAGAGGGTGCTCTGGGGCAGGCGATCAGCACCGACCGGGGTTGGCACGACCCCGGGATCGCCGGCCAACGGTGGGGTCGGCACCCCGAGGCGCCAACCCCACCTCGCCCCAGTCTCCGCTGGAGCGCAGCGCCGCCAGCAGTCAGTCCGCTGGCGTCAGCCGGTGAGGGTCCAGTCCTCTGGATAGATGTGCCCGGTCGAGTCCTGCGCCACCACCCCGTGGAGCTTCTTGCTGATCGCCGAGATCTGGTAGGAGGCATTCGGCAGCCACAGGTACGGCAGCTCCTTGGCCATGTAGTTCTCGTAGCGGTAGACGTCCTGAAGCGACGACGATTGATCGCTGGCGTTGATCAGCTGAAGCACCCGGCTGATGAAGCTGGGATTGCCCTTGTAAATCAGGCTGGTATCCTGGATCAGCGGACTGTCCACTGGGAAGTACACGGGCACATAGGTCCAGTTGGGCGAGCCGAGGTAACCCAGCGAGTAGCCACAGCCAGTTCCTGTCACGGGATTGCAGGCGTAACCGAGGGTGAGGACCTCGTTGTAGGGTGCCGAGCGCAGTGTGAGCTGGATGCCGGCCTGCGCGAAGCTGGTCTGCATTCCCTGCATCTCTTGCGCGTACGCCACATTGCCGGCCGTGTAGATGATGTTGACGCGCAGACCCTCACCGCGGGTGACTCCGGCGCCGCATTCCCCGGCGCCGGTGCCCGGGTGAGCGCAGGTCGAGGTGCCATTCTCCACCACATGCCAGCCGTTGCTGCTGAGCAGTCGGCGGGCCGCGGTGGGGCTGTACGGGAATGGATCGCCCTTGACGTAGGGGCTGAGGTAGGGACTGGCCGGCTGTACCGGAATTGGGCCATAGATTGGCTCCGCATAGCCCTTGAAGATCTGCTTGATGTACTCCGGCTGGTTGATCAGGTGCTGCATCGCCTGGCGCACATACAGCTGCTGCAGCACCGGTCCCACCGTGCGGTTGGCGAACGTGATGCCGACCGATGTGAATCCCCAGTCCAGCCAGCTGGCGATGCGGAATCCCTCGTGATTGAGACGCGAGCGGAGGGTCAGGTCGGTAAAGGGCAGGTAGCCGTAGTCGACTCGCCCTGACAGCAGCGCGTCCAACTCGGCGGTGTCGCTGCTGAAGGGAACCTCTTCGAACTTTGCGATGTGCGGCTTGTCTGGTCCGGAGTAGCGCGAGTTGGGCACCATGATGACGTAGCCGTTGGTGGCGTCGAAGCCGTCGTTCCGCTGCAGCCGGAAGGGGCCATCGACGACCTGCCAGAGCGGGCTGGTGTCCCACTGGCTGAGGATTCCGGACTGCGCGTTGAGGTACTTGTAGACCGCCACCGCTCCCTTGGAAGTGAGGTCGTGGTTGCCGATCGTCCCGCCGCCGGACGTCTTATCCCAAGCGTGCTGGGGGATCGGTGTGATCACCGCGAGGATGTTCCCGAGCACGTAGGTGGAGCTGTAGGGGCGGGTGAACGTCATGCTGAACTTAGTCGGCGACGCGTAGTGAATGCCGGCCAGGTGATCCATCCAGTCTCCGGGCGCGTAGCTCACGAATTCCGGCTTGTCGGCGAGCAGCAGGTTCAGGAAGAACTCGACGTCGCGGGTGGTCACCGGTTGCCCGTCCGACCACAGGTAAGGCTTGAGCGTGACCGTCACGGTCTTGCCGGCGTTGCTGAACGCAGGCGGCCCCGCCAGGCTGAGTGGGTAGTTGATCGTTGGCGCAGCGCTGTTGGCGTGACCGAACCAGTAGAGCGGACGCCACATCAGCGGCTGCAAGTAGGTGATGTTATTGTTGCCAGAGTTGGCGCCGTCGTAGAGCGGGAAGATGTAGGTCGGGGGCGAGCCTGGCGACTGGGCGAAGGTAACCACCCCACTTGGGGCCGCGGCCTTGGGGGTGAGGGCGGCTCCGCAGCCGGCCACCACGACGCCCGCGAGGAGAGCGGTCGCCAGCAGCGGCAGGCGGCCCCCGCTCCCGGACCCTCTCAGCCTCATCCATCGGTCACGCCACAGGCTGTGCATGGTCACGCTACCCTCCCCACCCGTGAGCTGGTCGCACAGGGCGACCGCTCCGTCATTGTCCCGGATCCGGAACCATTGGATCAAGCCGAGCCCCGGCGCCGCGCTCGGTCCCCTCTGCCTTGCCGTGGCGGTCCGTGGCTTAGCCCGGGGCCGGGCGCACCTAGCAGCCGCGGCTGACCAGTGCCCTCGGGGCGATCACGAGCTAAGTCGCCCCGGCTCCACCGGCAACGAAGGCGAGTGCGGGTGCCACCTGGAAGGCCCGCCCCCAGGACTAGGCGACCGGCAGCCGCGGCCCGCTCGGCATTACCGGACCGGCAGCCGCGCGGAAGTTCGCCTGGCTCACCTGGGCGGCCAGCTGTGCCGCCACCTCGTGAAAGATGCGAGCCTCGGGGCTCTCGGGACAGGCGAGGAGGAGCGGCTCCCCGTCGCCACCCCCCAGGCGGATGCGAGGATCCAGCGGGATCTCCCCGAGAAAGGGCAGCTCCAGCCGCTCGGCCAGATCGTGCCCACCACCCCGGCCGAACACGTCCGTTCTGACACCGCAGTGGGAGCAGCAGAAGCCACTCATGTTTTCGATCACGCCGAGCACCGGTACCCGAAGCTGGCGGAACATCGCGATCCCCTTGGTCACGTCGGCGAGGGCGACGTCCTGGGGAGTGGTCACGATCACAGCCCCACTGAGCGGAATCGACTGGGCCAAGGTGAGCTGGACATCGCCGGTGCCGGGGGGAAGGTCGCAGACCAGGTAGTCGAGCCGGTCCCAGGCGACCTCGAAAAGGAACTGGCGCAGCGCATTGGCGAGCATCGGACCTCGCCAGATCACCGGGCGGGCGGGGTCCACGATCGTGCCGATCGACATCACCTGAAGCCCGGCCCGCTCCAGCGGCCGAATGCGATCGCCTTCCGAGCCCGGGCGTTCGGTGAGGCCGAGCATGATCGGGACGTTGGGTCCATAGATGTCCGCGTCGAGCAGTCCCACCTGCGCTCCCGTTCGCTGAAGCGCGAAGGCGAGGTTGACGGCCACGGTGGTCTTGCCCACGCCCCCCTTCCCGGCGCTGACCGCCACGACGTTTTTGACCCCGGGGACCTCCGCCCGTCCCGCCACCCCCCGAGTGCGGGTGACGTCGGCATCCCACTCGAGCTCCACCGCGTCGATCCCGGGGACTATGCCCACCACCGCGACCGTGATCTCTCGCTCGATGCGATCCTTCAGGGGACACGCGGGGGTGGTCAGCACCACTCGCATTCGCGCCGTGCTGCCCTCGATGCGCAGGTTCTTCAGCATCCCCAGCTGCAACAGCGGCCGGTGAAGCTCGGGGTCCTCGACTCGAGCGAGGGCGTCCTCCAGCTGGGCGAGGGTGGGCTGGCTCATCGAGGCTCCGGAGTGATGGGCGGTCACCAGGATCGGGACCGTCTCCCCCGCATCATACCCAGATCTCGATCTCCCCCATTGTTGCAACTGCAGGCAGGAGGTACAATCCAGCTGTGAACGCGGGGTTGGAAACACTGCGCACCCATGGTCGCCGGCTCACCCCACAGCGCCGGATGGTGTACGCCGCCCTGCTCGATCATCCCGGACACGCCACCGCCGATGACCTCTTCGGCAGCCTCGCGCGGCGTCTGCCGGGCATGCAGCGGACCACGGTCTATCGCACCCTTGATCTCCTGGTCGAGATGGGCCTCGCGCGCGCCGTCCGGTTGGGTCGTTCCACCTCCTACGAACCCGTCCGCGAAGGGGCGGATTCGCACCAGCACCTGGTGTGTGATGGCTGTGGAGCGACCGCCGACGTCGGGGTGCCGGCCCTGGTCGACCCCGTGCGGGTGGCTGCCGAGGCGGTTGGCTACGTCGTCAGCCGAGTCGACCTCGTCGCCCACGGAATCTGCGCCGCCTGCCGGTCGGCCACCCCCTCGCGGGCGGCGGGATAGTCCCCAGGGGGTAGCGCGCTGCCCGTGGTCAGTCGCCGAGATCGGGGGCCAGCAGGGCGGCGAAGTCGGTGGCCGCGATCACTCGGGCGAATTCGCGCCCCTCCAGCTCGAGTTCCAGGGAGCGGTCATACACGAAGGCGTACACATCGGCGAACCGCGTGCTCGTGAACCCGCGCAAGCGCAGCCCGTCGCCGAGCTCGGGGCTGGCGAGGACCGCCGCCAGGGTGACCTCGGCCGCCTGAGCGAGAGCCTCCAGTACCCTGAGCTCGGCCTCGTACTCTGCGATCAGGGTGGGCGCGGCCTGCTCGGCCTTGAGCCGACCCACCCGTCGACGCAGATCCTGGATCTCGAGGGCGACATCGTCATCCATCAGCTCAATGGTCGCGCGCCGGACCGGACGGTGCCGGCAGGCGCCCCGCCCCTAGTGGATGAGGAAGGTGGTGGCAATCGTCGGCGCGATCAAGATGGCGATGATGTTGACGACCTTGATCATGGGGTTGATCGCCGGCCCGGCCGTGTCCTTACAGGGGTCGCCGACGGTGTCGCCCGTGATCGCGGCGGCATGAGCCAGGGTGCCCTTGCCGCCAAAGTTCCCCTCCTCGATGTACTTCTTGGCATTGTCCCAGGCGCCGCCGCCGGAGGTCATCTGCAGAGCCTGGAAGAGACCCACCACGATCACGCCGATCAGCATGCCCCCGAGTGCGACCGGACCCAGCACGAATCCGACCAGGAGGGGCGCCGCCACCGGGATCAGGCCGGGCAGGATCATCTCCCGCTGGGCCGCGGCGGTGACGATCGCGACGCAGCGCCCGTAGAGGGGGCGGGCGGTCCCATCCATGATTCCCGGGATCTCCCGGAACTGGCGGCGCACCTCCTCGACCACGCCTCCGGCGGCCCGTCCCACCGCCTGCATCGACAAAGAGGCGAACAGCACCGGCAGGATCCCGCCGAAGAGCAGGCCCACGATCACCCGGGGATTGCTCAAGGAGAACGTGAAGGCGTGGCCCCCGTGATGGGCGAGGGTCGCGGTGTAACCGGAGAACAACACCAACGCGGCGAGGGCGGCCGACCCGATCGCGTAGCCCTTGGTGACGGCCTTGGTGGTGTTGCCGACAGCGTCGAGCGGGTCGGTGACCCGGCGCACGGCGTCGGGCATGTTGGCCATCTCCGCGATCCCGCCGGCGTTGTCGGTGATCGGCCCGTAGGCGTCGATCGCGACCACGATGCCGACCATGCTGAGGAGGGCCATGGCTGCCACCGCCACTCCGTAGAGGCCGGCGAGCGCGTAGGCGATCAGAATCCCCACTCCGATCACGAACACCGGGACCGACGCGGCCTCCAGGCCCACCGCCAATCCCGCGATGATGTTGGTGGCGTGGCCCGTCACCGAGGCCCGTGCGATCCCCTGAACCGGGTTGAACTGGCTGCCGGTGAAGTACTCCGTGATGGCCACGATGAGGACGGTGATGACCACCCCCACCAGCCCCGCCCAGAAGAGGTTGATCGGTGGATGGCCGAGGACCCGCTGGCTGAGGTTGCCATTGCTCTTGAGCACCAAGGTCAGGACAAGGAAGCCCGCGATCGCGATCAGCCCCGACGCGGCCAGGCCTCGGTAGAGCGCTCCCATGATCCAGGTGCCTCGCCCCATGCGCACGAACAAAGTGCCCAGGATCGAGGCCACGATGCTGATCGCGCCGATCAGGAGCGGGTAGACGATCAGGGCGAAGTTGTGGAACTCGAGGCCCCCCAACAGCATCGCCGCCACCGCGGTGACGGCGTAGGTCTCGAAGAGGTCGGCAGCCATCCCGGCGCAGTCCCCCACATTGTCGCCGACGTTGTCGGCGATCACAGCGGGATTGCGGGGGTCATCCTCTGGGATGCCGGCCTCGATCTTGCCGACCAGGTCGGCGCCAACGTCGGCGGCCTTGGTGTAGATTCCGCCGCCCAGCCGGGCGAAGACTGAGATCAATGAGGCGCCGAAGGCGAGCCCGACGATCGCCTCCGGGCGGTCCATGATCCAGAAGGCCACGGTGACACCGAGGAGACCGAAGCCGACCACGAAGAGGCCCGTGACTGCCCCGCCGTTGAAGGCGACCCGAAGGGCGGGTCCGATCCCGCCGCGAGCGGCCTCGGCGGTGCGCAGGTTGCTGCGTACCGAGACGTTCATGCCGACGTAGCCGGCGGCCGCTGAGAGGACCGCTCCCAGCAGAAAGAGCAGCGCCGTCTGCCAGCCCAGGGCCGGGCTGATGCGACCTCCGAGCGCGAGCAGGGCCGCCAGGGCCAGCCCGATCAGGGCGATGATCGTGTACTGGCGGTTGAGGTAGGCCGAGGCCCCCTCCTGGATCGCCCGGCTGATCTCCTGCATCCGGTCGTTCCCCGGCGACCGACGCAGCACCCAGACCGTCAGTCCCGCTCCGTACACCAGGGCGAGGAGGCCGGCGGCGAGAACCGGGATCAGCACGGTGCGGGTCATGGCAGCTCTCCGGGCCCGACCCGTACGGGCACGCCGCCACGGTGGTCAGGGGCAGGTGGTGATGGCGCGCGCAGGGGCGCCGAGAGGACCGCGAAAGTATACCGGGCAGTCCTCTTGGGGTGGGGGCGGCAGAGTGGCAGTATTGTTCCCCGTTCCGGTGGATGCACCCCAACCCGCCCCCGATCCGGCCCCTCCCGCTCAGAGCTGGGTGATTGCGGTCGGGGATGAGCTCCTGGACGGCCACACGACCGACACCAACTCCACCTGGCTTGCGGGTGCGCTCCGAGGAACGCCGTTCCCGTGCCGGCGGATCACGATCATCCCCGACGCCGAGCCGGTGATCGTGTCCGAGCTCGAGTCGGCGGTCGTGGGCCCAGCGGCCCGCGTGTTCTTGTGTGGGGGCCTCGGACCCACCCCCGACGACCGCACCCTTACCGCCGTGGCACAGGCGTTCGGGCGGCCGCTGCGCGAGCACCCCGCAGCGCTCGCGCACATCCAAGGGGTGGTTGCCCGCATGCATGCCGCGGGATGGGTCGCCACCCCCAGCCTCAACCCCGGCAATCGCAAGATGGCCCTGGTACCCGAGGGAGCCACCGTGCTCCCCAACCGGATGGGAATGGCGCCGCCCCTGGCTCTCCCGCTCCCCGGGCCGTCCGCCCGCTGGTTGCTGGTGATCCCCGGAGTGCCCCGCGAGCTGCGCACGGTGGTGGCCGAGGAGATCATCCCCATCTACTGCCCCGGAGCCGCCTCCACGACCTCGGAGGAGGTCACCTTCTATGGCATCGGCGAATCGACGTTCTTTCCCCTGCTGACCGAGCTGGGACTGCTGTTTCCGGAGGTGCGCTTCGGCTCCTATCCGCGGCCGAGCGGGGGCGAGCTCGTCATCCGTGCGACCGCATCCGACCCCGACCGAGTGCGTTTGGCCCTCGGCGAACTCCGCCGACTGAGCGCGGACCTCCCGCCGCGCCCGTTCCCTCGCGGCTGACCCACCAGATCCCTCCGGGCTTCAGCGGGCCACCGCCCCGGGGCCCACAAGCCCGGTCGCGCTTGCGAGCCTTACACCCGATTCCGCCCACGGGTGAGTTGTGGCCACGCCCCAGCCCGGCGCCAGCCGGGATGAGACGGAGGCTGGCGAAGCGGTGCCGCGCCGCGCCCGCCGAACCAACCGGGATCCGGCCGATCCGCCGGTGATCGGAGGATCAGCGCGGGTCGGCGGGCGCGGGCGTCGCCCCCGGCCGTGACCGTTGCACCGAGCGGGTCCGGTCGTCGGCTCGCCAAGCGCCGGCACAGGCGACCGCGACAGCCTCCTGCCCGGCGGTGGCCGCAGGCCGATCGGGTCGCTCGCCTCGCGCCCGACCAGCATGTGTCCCTCACCCGCACGGCTTCCCAGGAGGGATGGGAGCGCCACGGTCGTGGCGCGGGGAGCCGCCCCTCGCCCGCCCACAGCAATCCCGGATCGCCCCCAAGGCTGAGGCGATCACACCCCGCACGCGAGGACGGCCAGCGCCGCGGCTGTGGGCACCGGCGGGTGCGGGTGGCGCCTCGCCCCCGTCGCGCCGCAGAACCCCACCGCCGGACCCGGCCTGCACAGCCTTCCGGGTCGAGGTCCTCCGTCAGCCGTTGGTTGGCTGGATCAGCGAGCGACCCGATGCTTCTCGAAGCAGGCGCTGCAGTAGACCGGGCGGTCGTACTTGGGGATGAAGGGCACCTCGGTGGTGGCTCCGCAATCGGCACAGACCGTCTCGTGGAGCTGACGCGGGGGACGCGAGCCGCCGCCCCCGAAGCCTCCGTAGCTGCCGCCGTTGGAGGCGTTCCGAGCACTCTTCGCGAGTTGTCGGCATGGCTGGCAGCGGCTGGGCGTGTTGGTCAACCCCTTCGATTGGTAGAACTGCTGCTCCCCGGCCGTGAAAATGAACTCCGCGCCGCACTCCCGGCACGTGAGCGTCCTGTCCTCGTAGCTCAACCCGAGCAACCTCCGCTATCCGCTGCGCCAGGACTGCTCGGTTGCGCGACCGGTGCCGCCCGGGACTCGTCTGGCCGCGGCCACTATAGCAGGCACTTGGCGAACTGAAAAGTGCCTGTGTCGCCGGGCGTTGGAGGTCTCAGTGAGGGGCGCCCGCGGCCTCGTCCAGCCAAGCTGCGAAGGCCTCGAACCAGGGACCGGCGAGATCGAGAGCGGACTCCGAGGCAGCGTAGAACGCCTCCGGGCTGGGGAGTCCAGTGAGGGGTGGAGGGGGAGCGGGCGTGGTCGCCAGTTCCTCCCCCCGCATGGCTGCCGTCCCGGCGCCCTCGGCGCCGATGGCGGCCGCGGCCACCTGTGCCCACGGCTTGGGGGTGCCATCGCCGCACAGGAGCCCGGTCCACCGGCGCCGGGGGTCCGCCCGGTAGTAGGGGAGCTCCGCACAGCGCGGTCCGGCGTCCAGCAGCGGTCCCGCACCGCAAGAGACAGCGTCCGCCCGCGCCAGCGCCGCCAACGCCGCCCAGCTAGCGCGGGCCCAGGTCAGGGCCGCCTGCTCCGGCATCAGTCCCACCCGCTCGCCAGGATCGGCGTCTCCGGCATCCGCGTCGCGGCGACTTGGCTCGGAGGCTCCGACTGGCACGGTCACGCCGACCGGGAGCACCGGACGGCCGGAGAGGCCAGCCGCGAGCCGGGCGAGGAATGCCGGCCCGCCGGGCGGCGGACCGGGAGCCGGCCGAGCAGCGGCCCCGCCGGCACGAAGCAGCCTCGATGCGCCGGCCGCGTCGACGGCGAGCTCGTCGACGAGGGCGCCGATCTCAGCCGGACGCAGTCCTTGGTCGCGCAGGCATTCGCGGCTGCTGAGGGTCCAGCGCACGCGGTCGCCGGTGCGGCGGAGGGTCGCGACCAGCAGGCCCGCCAGCCGACTGGCCTCGCTGGGGTCGGATGGCTGCACCAGGTCCGAGATGCCGACGGTCACCTCCCAGACCGACAGGGACGGGTGGTTAGCGAAGGCGTGGCCGAGCTGCTCCAGATAGCTCACCATCGCCTCCTGCAGGAGCGGGTCGGCGAAGGGGTCACGGGGGGCGCCGCGCTCGACGCGCTGCTCGAACAGGCAGCGGGCGCCTCGACCGCGGCGGTCGATGGCAAACCTCGGCAGCACAGCGTCCCGTCCCAGCGCGATCGGGAGGGCCACCAGCGCCACCCGTAGCCCGGCGCGGCCCGCGGCCCGGAGCACGCGTTCGGCATCGCGGACGCGTCGGCCGCGCAGGGTACCGGTGCCCGTGACGAAGGAATCCCAGTAGAGCGGGAGCCGCAGCTCGGTCACGCCGATCCGGCGCGCCCGAACGCAGTCCCGGTCAAGGGTCGCGTCGTCGGGCGGCTCCAGCCAGAGCGCGGGGCCGGTGGTGGTCGGCCAGTACCACGCGCTCCAGGTCGCGGCGTCAGAAGGTGAAGAGATCGATGCCCCCGGCGACCGGAAGGCTAGCACCGGTGATGTAGCCGGCCTCGGAGCTGGCGAGGAAGCAGATGGCGTGGGCCACGTCCTCGGGAGTTCCGGGCGCGCGCATCGCCGTGCGCAGCACCATCCGGTCGATCATGGCGGGGCTGCTGGTTCGAAACGCTTCGGTGCTGATGATCCCGGGCACAATCGCGTTACTGGTGATGCCGTGGCGAGCCCCCTCTAGGGCCGCTGAGCGCATCAGGCCGAGCAGGCCCGCCTTGGTCGTGCTGTAGCTGACCTGCCCGAATCCGCCCAGGGTCCCGGCCACCGATGACATGAAGAGGAGACGCCCGTAGCCGCGCCGGATCATGTGGGGCCAGACGGCTTGAGTGCAGTTGAATGCGCCAGTCAGGTTCACGCGCAGATCGCGCTCCCACAGCTCCGCGGCTTGATCGGGAAGCTGGGCGACATGGTCGAGCGTGCCGGCGTTGTTGACCAGGATGTCTATGCCGCCGAAGTCGCGCGCCACCTGGGCCATCACGTCGTCGACCTGAGCCCGGTCGGTGACGTCGAGGCGAATGGCGACGGAGCGGCGCCCCATCTGACGGATCTCCTCGCTGGTGCGCTCGGTGTAGACGACCTGCTCCGATGCCATCACTCGGGCGATCACGCTGTCGGTCGCCTCGGCGGTTCGATCCAGCTCCGGGTCGGACTCCAGCAGGATGTCGGTGACCACAACATCCGCTCCGGCGGCGGCCAGGGCCAGACAGTCCGCCCGCCCCAGCCCGCGCGATCCGCCCGTCACCACGGCCACCCTTCCGCTCAGATCGAACAGAGCCATGACCGTCCCCTACCTCGCCACCGGTGCGCCGGTGGCCCTGCGTTCCTCGCCCAGGAGGCGACTGATGACCAGCCCCTGAATCTCCGCCGTCTCCTCCCAGATCTGGTAGATCTTCGCATCCCGCATCCAGCGCTCCACGGGGTACTCCTTGGTGTATCCGTAGCCGCCCAGCACCTGGACCGCCTCCACGGTGACGCGCATGGCAACGTCTCCGGCGAAGAGCTTGGCCATGCTCCCCTCACCACGGGTCATCGGATGGCCCTGTTCGACCATCCAGCCGGCCTGCCAGGCGAGCAGGCGGGCGGCGTCGATCTCGGTCGCCATGTCGGCCAGCTTGAAGGCGATCGCCTGGTGACGGGCGATCGGGCGTCCGAACTGGAGGCGGGTCTGCGCGTAGTCGAGGGCAAACTCGTAGGCGGCGCGGGCGATCCCCAGCGCGCCCGCCGCCCCCGGTCCCACCGCCTCGCCGTCGGGGCTCCACCCCAGGCGGGCGTCGGTCGCCACCCGGCAGTCGTCCAGGAGCACCTGGGCGGTGTGGGAGGCCCGGACCCCGAGCTTGCGCTCCTTGCGGCCCTGGCGCATGCCGGAGTTCCCTCGCTCCACCACGAAGGCGGCGATTCCGGCCGGCCCGGCGGCCGGGTCGGTGGTGGCGAAGACGACCTGGAGATCGGCGATGCCTCCGTTGGTGCAGAACTGCTTGGTCCCGGTGAGGGACCAGCCGTCCTCCACCGCGATTGCCCGGGTGCCCAGCGCGAGCGCGTCCGAGCCCGAGTCGGGTTCGAGCAGCCCGAGTGCCCCGAGGTGAAGCGTCTCGGCGTCGCAGAGGACTCCGCGGTAGCGTGCGCGCTGGGACTCGGTCCCCATGGCGAGGATCGCGGTCGCCGCCAGCCCGCTGGCCATGATGCTCACCGCCATGCCGGCATCGCCCCAGGCCAGCTCCTCGCCCAGGATCAGCATCGAGACCGGGTCGAGCCCGCCGCCCCCCGTACACGGCCGGCAGGCCCGCGCCGGGCCCGATTCCGAGTCGATGGGCGCGGCGCATGACCTCCCCCACGGCACCGCCGCACGCTCGTCGAGGTCGGCGGCCTGAGGCCGCATCTCCGCCACCGCGAAGCGGTGCGCCAGCTCCCGCACCTGCGCCTGCTCAGCAGTCAGCTCGAGATCAATCGCCATCGCGGGCCACCCCCGGTGCCGCACCGGTCTCCGGACCGAGCGGGCGGTCCATCTCAATCGTGGCGCTGGCGTGGGTCAGAGCACGCACCCCCGCCGCCGTGATCGCCTCCAGCTCGAGGTGCACCCGCCCGGGGTCGGAGGACGGGGGGCCCACCCGGCCGCGGCATACGAGAACATCCCCGGGCCGAACCATGCCCGCGAACCGGCAGTGGAGGCGGGCCAGGCGACCTCGGCCGGCCACCCAGCCCTCCACGCTGCTGGCGAGCACCCCCAGACTCAGCATTCCGTGCGCGATCGTGCCGGGGAGTCCCGCGGCCCGTGCGTACGTCTCGTCCAAGTGGATCGGGTTGTGGTCGCCGGAGGCGCGGGCGTAGGCCTCGATCCTCGCCTGGCTGATGGTCTGGCGGACCTCCGGCAGGACCGTGCCCGGGGCGAGCGGGCCCGGCTCGCTGCCGGGTACGGTGGTGGGCGTCACGATGGCGGTCAGGCGGTGGCAGCGCGGGGCTTGCCCCCGGCGCGGATGACGAAGACGCTGGTCGCTCGGGTGACGACCAGCCCGTCGGTGTCCTTGGCGCAGAGGTCAAGCTCAAGAAAGTCGAGGCCGCGGCGGCTCTCCACCTTGGCGATGGTGCCCTCGGGGAGGAGCGCCTCCCCCACGTGGGGGCGCCGCTCGAACGCGAAGGTCTGCTCCGCATGAACCAGACGGGGCAGATCGAGGCCCACGTCCCCGTCGGCGAAGAGCAGGCTTGCGATCGGGGCCAGTAGGTAGTGGGCGGCGTAGGTGGGGACCGGATCGATCCGATCGCCCACCCCGACCGCGGCCGCGAATGCGCGGGCGTCCGCCCCGTCCACGATCTGGGGCGCTCCAACGTAGCGGCGGCCCACGCAGGTCGGGTTCAGCGCCATGGGCGACGTCTCGCGTGAGGGGGTGGGAGCCCCGCGGTGATGCGGAAGGAGCTCAGCATGACGGTGTCGAGATCAGCATACCGAGGCGGCGAGCGCCACCGGGAACCGTCCCTCCCCGCGCCACGGTGTTGCCCCGGCTGGGGAGCAACGCCGGGCGGACCCTCCCGTCCCCGGGTGGGGCGCTCGGTCCTCGCACGGCAGGGGCCGGCGGGAGCGCTGCGGAGGCAGCGGGGCCAGGTCGATCACCCGACGCCGCCGGGCCCGCGACCGACCGGTCACCCCCGTCGGGGGAGCACCACAGCCCGACTCCGCTCCCCACCATCCCATGATCCGAGGCGGTACTGACCGGCGCCTGGAGGTGGTGCGTCGACGCCGCACCGCTGAGATCGCGTGGTCGGGGCCGATCGACTGCGCTCGGACGGCGCGGGACCCAGCCGAACGTCAGGCAGCGTACCGGCAGGCGCTTCAAGGCGGGACGACTCGCCCCGCCTCGAAAAGCCCGCGGGCCGTGCGCGGGGCCCGACACCGTCGGAGAGCATTGGCAGAACGTCCCCGATCACCCCCGCCCGGGGGAGGGACCGCACTGGCTGCTGGTCGACCCGCATCCCGCTCGCGGGCCGGTGGCGACCCCCCTCCACGACGCACTCGGCTTCAGCCAGCTGCCCCGAGTCGGCCCCAGCTCCGCCGCCGCCCTCTGCCCGGGTCGCGAACCCGGGTCTCGGCCAGTCCGCAGCGCTGGTCCGACCGGACGGGAGGCGGCTCAGCCGGCGAAGCGATACCCGATCCCCGGGACCGAGTGGATGAAGGTCGGCTGTTCGGTTGAGGGCTCGATCTTGCGCCGGAGGCGGTACACATGGGCGTCCACGGTGCGGGTCTCGATCTCGACCTCGTAGCCCCACACCCGGCGCAGGAGCTCTCCCCGGCTCATCACCTGTCCCGGTCGGCTCGCCAACAGGGCGAGCAGATTGAACTCGGTGAGCGTCAGCGGGACCTCCTGGCCGTCCCGGTGAACCTGGCGCCGACGCAGGTCGATGGTCAGACCGGGGAACTCGAATCGGTCGCGGGTGTGCTCGCTGGGGGTGATCTCACTGCGGCGGAGGTGCGCGCCGATCCGCGCCATCAGCTCGCGTACCTCGAAGGGCTTGGGGATGTAGTCGTCCGCTCCCAGCTCCAGCCCCACCACCACGTCGATGGTGTCGGACTTGGCGGTCAGCATCAGGATGGGGATCCGACTGCCGTCAGCGCGCAGCCGCCGGCAGACGTCGAGTCCGCTCATTCCGGGCAGGTTGACGTCGAGGATGATCAGGTCGGGAGAGTGCTCGCGGGCGAGCTCCAGTCCCTCGGGACCGGTGGTCGCTTCGATCAGGTGATAGTTCTGGGGGGCGCAGGCGAGCGCCACCACCTCGCGGGTCGCCTGGTCGTCCTCTACGATCAGGATGGTCCGATCCATTCCGCTGCTCATGAGCTCGGCGCCTCGAGATAAGCCGACACTTGCTCCACGAACCGTTTCACCTCGATTGGCTTGGTGATGTAGCCGGTGCACCCGGCCGCGAGGGCCTCGCCTTCGTCCCCAACCATGGCCCGAGCGCTGAGCGCCACCACCGGCATCTGGGCCGTCTTGGGGTCGGCCTTGAGCAGCCGGGTGATGGTGAGCCCGTCAATGCCGGGGAGACGGACGTCGGTGAGGATCAAGTCGTACGGCCGTGACTTCGCCTTTCGCAGCCCCTCCTGGCCGTCGGTGGCGATCTCCACCTGAAAGCCGTGCCCGCGCAGGACCATCGAGGACAGCTCGCGGTTGCTGGGATTGTCCTCGATCAAGAGGATACGATTCCGAGGCCTGCCCTCGGCCCGCAATCCGCGCACGGGCAGGGTGAAGGCGAAGGCGCTCCCGGATCCCAGCTGGCTTGCCACCCGCACCGTGCCCCCATGGAGCTGAACCAGCCGCTGCACGAGGGCCAGGCCCAGTCCGGTCCCCTCGACGGTGCGGTCGCCCCCGCCCGGCACCTGGTAGAACTCGGAGAAGATCCGATCGTGATGCTCGCGATCGATCCCGATTCCGGTGTCGGTGACGGACACCTCGAGGAGCTGGCGGCGGATGCGAGCGGAGATCGTGACCTGTCCGCCTTCGGGAGTGAACTTGATTGCGTTGCTGAGCAGGTTATAGAGTATCTGCTTGAACTTGGACTTGTCCGCGCGCAGCCGGGGGAGCGGTCCGTCCGTATCCGTGGACAGCGTGATCGGGCCCCGCTCGGCGAGGGGGCGGATCACGGTGAGCACCTCGTCAATCGCCTGGTCGACCAGGAACTCCTCGTACTGCAGCTCCATCCGCCCCGCCTCGACCTTGCTGAGGTCGAGGACGTCGTTCACCAGCGAGAGCAGGTGACGGCCACTTTTGTAGATGTTCTCCAGGCACTCATGCTGCTGCTCCGCACTGAGAGCGCCCGCGAGGTTGTCCTTCAGGATCTCGCTGAATCCCAGGATGGAGTTCAGAGGGGTGCGTAGCTCGTGGCTCATGTTGGCGAGAAACTCACTCTTGAGCCGACTGTTCTCCCGCACCTGGGCGTTCGCGATCTCCAGCTCGTGCTTGCGCACCGCGATCTCATCGAGCTGCTTCTGAACGGCCGCGTGCAAGGTGGCGTTGTCGATACTGATCGACGCCTGATTGGCGAGCACCTGCGCCAGCGCCTGCTCCAGCGCCGTGAACGGCTTCACTTGCTTGCGCGCCAACGTGAGCGCGCCCACCACCCGCCTCGGCGACGCCAGCGGCATCACCAAGGCGCTGCGGGGCGGATCACCGTGGTGGAGCTCCTTGAAGCGGGGGTCGCGCGTGGCGTCGCGCACGCTCACCGAGCGGCGCTCCGCCACCGACCATCCCACGATGCCCTCGCCCACCTTGAAGGTGGCCACGTCGGCGACGGACTCGGAGTAGGGAAAGGTCGCCATCGCCCGCAGTTGGGCCTGGTCCTCGTCGAGCAGGAAGATCGTGGCGACATCGCAGCCGACCTGCTGGGTCAGCGCGCGGAGCATGAAGTCGATGTTCTCCTTCAGCTCCAGGCTGGACGTGAAGAGACTGCCGATCTGCCCGAGCAGGTCGACCAGCGTAGTGTCGTCCATCGAGGCCGCATTATAGGTGGCCCCGATCGCGGAATCGAGTGGGGCCCGATCGCGACGGCCCGGCGGGGAGCCCACCAGGCTCCGCGATCGGGCCGGGGCCCTGGCGGGCGGCGGCAGGGCCCCGGTCGAGCGGGTCCGAGGCCCGGGTTGACGTGCGGGTACCATCGGTATGGGAGTGCATGGGTCCAGGTGGGCCCCTCGATCTTCAAAATCGATGGGGGGCGCGGTCATCGTGTCCCCGGAGGGATCGTTCCCCTCGCCTCCCGCAATCTGAAACCGGCCCTCCGGGGCCGGCTGGCGAGGGCGGGAGAGGTCGCTTCGGGGTGATCGACCGAAGCGGGGACGCCATCTGGAGCGAACTCGTCCGACCCGCGCCGCCGCTGGCCCGGGCGGATGCCTCAAGTGCCCAGGTGCCGGGTCACGGTTTGAGGGTCCCCCTTCGGGCTGCGCGCCGGAATCGGCTCGGCGCCAGGGCCGAGGGGCGGGGTCCGGGGGAGTGACCGCGGGGGGACGCAGATGGACGCGACGCGAGTGGTGTGCGGGGAGGGACTCGCTCCGGCCCGGGGTCGTCGGTCCGTGCTCTGCAGTTGCCCGGTCGTCTCGAGGCTGAGGGCGCCAGCCTGACCGAGGGGGCTGCCCTCCGTCACTGGCTGGCGCTCGGCGCAGCCGGGGAGACGCGACGGCCGCTGGTCGAAGTGCACGGCGATGGCTGGGACCGCCGGCTGCGCCTCGAGCGCGGGCCGGCAGGGGTGGTGACGGCGGTGGGTCACCACTGGGACGGACGATCGGGGGACCATCTGGGCATCGGAGCGACCAGGAAGCTGCGGTCGCCGTCGACGGCGACCGCAGGCTTTGCCCCTGACCAACCCGATGCCGATTCTGCGGGCCGGGGTCGGGAACGCACTGCCACTGGGGCCGACGGGCTTCCGCACGGCCTCGGTATCCGTCCACCGAAGGTGGGGCCTGGCTGGGTCGCCAGCGCTACCGGTGCGTCGGGCCCGGACCCGGGACGGCCCGCCCCATCGGCGCGCGCCCCCCGACCCTGCGGCGACTGGGCTGACCCGGGGGCGGACCACCACGGCCTGGTCGTCGACTGCCCCGGGCTGGCTCGCCGGATCTCGGGGAGCGGACGCCGGCGCCATCCGCTCCCTCCCGGGCCAACATTACCGTGGAGCGAAATATCGGGATGCTCTCACGTGCCCTTCCTGACCCGCCGCGAGTGCCATGGGCGGGCAGCCAAACGATGGGGCGCGGAGCCGCCCTGGCTCCCGCCCCGATGGGTCGGACGGCGCAAGCGGCGCCCTGCTCCCGATGGTGGCCTCCCCTCCGCCCCCCTTTAGCCACGCCGGCCGACGCGCTCCACGCGGCGAGGCGCTCCGAGTACCGGATCCGGGCCAAGGACTTCTCCGCAGGTCCCGGGGGGAGCCCCCGCGACCATCACGGGTCAGCCGCCAGACACCGCCGGTGCGATGAACACCTCAGAGTCGGTGCTGATCGCGAGGTCCAGATCGGTGGGCCCATGCAGATTGACGCCGTCCACGAAGATGAGCACGTGGGGTCTCACCCGACCGCTCTCGTCCCTCACCCGCCGCTCCAGCGTGGGGAGCCGCTTGCCCAGGTCGTCCAGCACCTCGCGCAGGGTCGCGCCCTGGGCCTCCACCTCACGCTGTCCGTCGGCGGCGGCGCGGAGAGCCGTCGGCAGCACCACGCGGCAGCTCACGCGAGCGTCGCGGCCCGGACCGAGAACACGTCGGGAAGGTGGTCAACCACCAGCTCCCACGAGTCGCCGTCGTCGCGGGTCGCGTAGACCTCGCCGACCCGAGTCCCGAAGTAGATCCCGACCGGGTCAGCGCTGTCGGCGGTCATCGCGTCGCGCAGCACCGCTGCGTAATAGGGGGACTGGGGAAGACCGGTGGAGAGCGGCTGCCAGCTGGCGCCCGCATCCTGGCTGCGGTAGACCCGACAGCGGGCACCCGGCGGCATCCGTTCGCCGTCTCCCTGGAGGGGGAACGAGAAGATGGTGCCGGGACGACGTGGGTGGACGACCATCGGGAATCCGAACGTGCTGGGCAGGTCGGACTCGATGGGGTGCCAGCTGTCCGCAGCGTCGTCGCTGCGGTACACGCCGAAGTGATTTTGCGCATAGAGGCGGTCCGGCTGGTCCGGATGCATTCCCAGCCGGTGCACGCACTGCCCGAACTCGGGGAACCGCTGATCCTCCGGCAGCCAGTAGGCCTGGATCCCCCGGTTGGTCGGGTCCCACGATGCGCCGCCATCGCTGCTCCGGTACACCCCGGCCGCGGACATCGCAACCCAGAGGCGCTTGGGGTCGGTGGGGTGGGTGAGGATGGTATGGAGGCATGCCCCCCCATTCCCCGGCGTCCACTTCGCTCGGTGGGGATGATTCCACAGCCCCTCCATCAGCGAGAAGGTGATCCCGCCGTCGGAGGAGCGGAACAGCGCGTGCGGCTCGACCCCGGCGAAGACGACGTCGGGCTGGCTCTCCGGGGCGGGTTGGATCTGCCACACGCGGACCAGGGCGGTGTCGGTGCCGGCGGGGAAGGCGATCGGAGCCACCTCGGGCTCGACCCAGGACCTGCCCAGGTCATCCGAGTACGCCAGCTGCGGTCCCCAGTGTCCTGACCCGGCCGCCGCGAAGAGCCGCACCGGGTCGCGCCGTGCGTCCACCGCGACCGAGTAGACCTCCAAATTCACGAAGTGGATGTCGTCGACGGACCAGCTCCGGCGGTCGTCCCGGCTGCGGGCGACGACCAGGCCCTTGCGGGTCCCGATCAGCAGGACCGTCTCACCCATTGCAGCACCCTCCGCTGGTGATCTCCGCGCCGCCGCCATCTTCTGATGTCCGCGCGGAGTGTACGACGCTGCGGTCGGTCGCACCACCCCACCCCGACCGACCCGCACCGACGGTTGCCCGCGGGCCCGCACCGAGATGACCGGGCCGAGTCGGCTGCCCCTGGGGATCGGGGCGCGTCGTCGAGGCGGAGCGTCGGGCAGCGCGGGCTGGCTCACCGCGACCTTGGCCTTCGGACCTGCGTGGGGGGAGCTGGCGCGCGGGCAGCGTGGGCGTGGGGGCCACGACGGCGCTGGAGCGGCGGGGCCGACGTCGGCTGCGAGGGCGAAGCCCCCCGCGTCTGGTGCCGGATCCTGCCCGGCGGGCGCCGGCCCGTGGAGGCGGGCAGCCGGTCGTCGGCGATCCACTCGTGCGCGCGGGTGCCCTCCTGCTCCCCACGCACCTGTGCGTCTTGTGTTGAGTGGGCGGTGGCAAGCCACGGCCCAGCCTCAGCGATGTCGGCGCTCCGGGGCAGCGGCGGCTGGCACGGCCCCATCCAGAGGAGCGAGGCGCGGCCACGCCGTGGCCGACGGTGGGCTCGACCAGGTGCCCGCCGGCGGCGTCCCGGGCCTCGACCCGGGCAGGAGTCTCTGCGGGGCCGCACCTGACCTCGGTCGCGAAGCTCCCGCGCTCCAGCGCATCCCTGCGCCGCTGTGGGGATGGTCGATCGGTGTTGGCAACCCCAAGGCACGGGAGCGGGCCCGCGGGCCCGCTCGACGCGTCCAACATCGGCGGAGGCGGTACCGACCCTACGGGGGGCACCTCCCAGGTCCCGGTTGGCGGTCCCCGGGTCGCACGGGTCCAGGCGGAGCGACCGGGTCGGCTCAGGGTCCTGTCCCTCCCCGACCTGCCGGGCTGTTCCCGGACGGCCCGGCTCACCGATCCGTGGCAGCACAGGAGCGGCCTCGTGCGGGCCGGGTCGAGGTCGGGAGGGCCCGGCTAGCTGGCGGCGTTGACAGCCGTGTCCACCGCCCACCGCAGCGCGTGGGCGGCGGCGCCCCAGTCCGGCGACCCGCAGATCGCCCGGACCACCGCGACCGCATCCGCTCCCGCCCGCAGGGGGGCCGCTACCGTGTCCCAGTCCAGCCCCCCGATCGCAACCAGAGGGAGGGCGACCCGCGAGCGCACGGCGGCTACCAGGTCGGGGGCGCAGGCAGGGCGTCCCGGCTTGGTCGGGGTCGTATGGAGCGGGCCGACGCCGAGGTAGTCCGCCCCCGCCGCGGCCCCCGCCAGCGCCTGGCCGAGGTCGTGGGTGGAGAGACCGAGGAGTCGTTGCGGACCGATGGCGGCCCGCGCGGCGGCCAACGGCTGGTCGTCCTGACCCAGGTGGAGTCCGTCGGCGTCCACTGCCACCGCCAGCGCCGCGTGGTCGTTGACGATGAAGAGCCCCCCCTGGCGGTGGACCGCCTCTCGGCAGGCGCGCGCCACCGTGACCAGGGCCGCCCAGGGAACGTCCTTGCGCCGCAGCTGCACCGCGTCGACTCCGGCCGCGGCGGCGGCCCCGGCTCGAGCGGGCAAATCCGCCAGCGGGGTGGTGTCGTCGGTGACGAGGTAGAGTCGCACTCGTGCCAGGCGGGCTCGCCGCCAGCCGAGATCGGGAGCCCACTGGTCCACGTGGCCATCCTACGCAGGCCGGCGCTCGGGCGATCCGCGGACCTCTGGTAGCGTGGAGTCGTTCAGCTGTGGCACTCCATCCCGACGTCGTGGTGGTCGGCGGCGGCGTCATCGGGCTTGCCACCGCGTGGCGGGCCGTCGGCGCCGGCCTGCGGGTGACCGTGGTCGATCCCGGCTGCCGCACCGGCGCGTCGTGGGCCGCGGCCGGGATGCTGGCCCCGGTCTCCGAGGTCGCCTATGGAGAAGAGCCGCTCCTGGTTCTGAGCCAGCAGGCGGCGCGCCAGTACCCGGCCTTCGTCGCCGAGCTGGAGGCGGCCAGTGGCATGGCGGTGGGCTACCGGCCGTGCGGCACCCTCACGGTGGCGGTCGAGCCCGACGATCGGCTCGCCTTGGCGGACCGCCACCGGCACCAGCTCCAGCTCGGTCTCGAGGTGGAGTGGCTGTCAGGCCGCGCCTGCCGCGAGCTGGAGCCGCTGCTAGCGCCGTCGATCCAGGCGGGCACGCTCGCCGCCGGCGACCATCAGGTCGAGACCCGTCGGCTGATTCAGGCGCTCCGGGTCGCCGCCGAGCGGGGTGGGGCGCGTCTGGTCGAGGGCAGGGTGGCGGCGGTCCGGCTGGCCGAGGGGCGGGTGGCCGGGGTCGAGCTCGCTGACGGCACCGGCGTGGCTGGGGACGCGGTCGTGCTTGCCGCCGGCTGCTGGTCGGGAACGCTGGGGGGCCTGCCGCCGGGCTGCCTACCCCCGGTGCGACCGGTGAAGGGGCAGATCCTTCGCCTCGGCGGCGCCGCCGAGGCCCCGGTGCTGTCGCGCACCTGTGCCGCGCTGGTCGGCGGCCGCTTCGTCTACTGCGTCCCACGCGCGGACGGTCGGATCGTGCTCGGCGCCACCACCGAGGAGCTGGGGTTCGACACCACGGTGCGGGCCGGCAGCGTACTCGATCTGCTCCACGATGCCGCCGAGGCGCTCCCGGTGGTGCGCGAGCTGGAGCTGCTGGAGGTGCGGGCGGGGTTGCGCCCGGGCTCGCCCGACAACGCGCCCCTGATCGGCCCCACCAGCGTTCCGGGACTGGTGCTTGCGACCGGCCACCATCGCAATGGCATCCTCCTCGCCGCGGTCACCGCCGACGCAGTCACGACCGTCCTCGCGACCGGCACGGTGCCGACCTCGATGGTGCCTTTCTCGCCCCGGCGGTTCCCAGGTGCCGCGACGTGAGCCCGTCCGCGCGGACTTTGGTACCCGTCACCGTGAACGGGGTTGTGACCCAGCTGGCGGCCGGCACCACCGTGGCCGCGCTGGTCGGCAAACTCGACCGCTCCCCCGCCGGCGTCGCGGTTGCGATCGATGACGAGGTCGTCCCACGGAGTGGCTGGATGGCGCGCCAGCTGCGGGCGGGGGAGCGGGTCGAGATCCTCACCGCGGTGCAGGGCGGATGACCGCCGCGGCCGGCGACCTGACCACAGACGAGCCGGACGACCCCCTGCGGATCGCCGGGACCACCTTCCACTCACGGTTGCTGCTGGGAACCGGCGGCCTCTCCAGCCTCGCCATCCTCGATGCTGTCGTGGCCGCCTCGGGCAGCGAGCTGGCCACCTGCGCGATGCGGCGGATCGACCCCACCCAGCCGGGCTCGATCGTCGACATCCTCCGCCGCCACGCGGTCCGCCTTCTGCCCAACACGGCGGGATGTCGCACCGCTCGGGAGGCCGTCCTGACCGCGCGCCTGGCCCGCGAGGCGCTCGGGACCGACTGGGTCAAGCTGGAGGTGATCGGCGACGAGCGTACCCTCCTGCCCGAGCCGATCGAACTGCTGGCCGCCGCCGAGGACCTGGTGGGGGAGGGATTCGTCGTCCTTCCCTACACCTCCGACGACCCCATCCTGGCGCGCCGCCTGGAGCAGGTCGGCTGCGCCGCGGTCATGCCGCTGGGATCGCCCATCGGCAGCGGCCTCGGAATCCGCAATCCCCACAACCTAGCGCTGATCGTGGAGTCGATCACGGTTCCGGTGGTGCTCGACGCCGGCGTGGGGACGGCCTCGGATGCCGCCCGCGCGATGGAGATCGGGTGCGACGCGGTGCTGGTGGCGTCAGCGATCACGCGAGCCAAGCACCCCGCCCGGATGGCGCTGGCGATGGCGGAGGCGGTCCGCGCGGGGCGCCTCGCCCATCGCGCGGGACGGATCCCGCGACGGTTCCATGCGCGAGCCTCCACGCCCCGAGCGGGGCGTGTCAGCGAGGGCGCCGCCCCCGGATAAAGCGCACCCGGACGCAGGGCCGCCTCCATCCCCTGGGCGTAGGTCCGGCAGCTCGGTTGCTATCCTGAGTTGCCGATCCCAACCGGAACCGCCAGGAGGGTGGCATGCGGCAAGCGCGGTCCCGGGTACTGGTGGGGTGCCTGCTGGCGCTCGTCCCCGCCTTGGCCTTGGCCGGCGGAGCGCCGCCCACGTCGGCGGCGGGGGCGTCCGGGCCCAAGGTGATCGGCTCGGCCCAGCCGATCCCCCTGGGTGTCCGGATGCTGGGAGCGCTCGCGCCCGATCGCTCGGTCGTGCTCACGGTCGCGCTCAAGCCCCGGGCACCGGCTCAGCTGTCCGCCTTGGTGCGTGCGGTGTCGACACCTGGGGCGCCGCTCTACCGCCACTACATCTCCCCGCGGACCTTCGCGGCGCGGTTCGGCGCTGGCCGGGCCACGATCCGGCGGGTGAGCGTCGCCCTCCGCCGCCTCGGGCTCGACCCCGGCCCTCCCGCCGCCAACCGGCTCTCCATCCCGGTGCGGGCACCCGCGAGCGTTGTCGAGTCCGCCCTCCACGTCGCGCTGGCGCGGGTGCGGCTGGCTACCGGCCGGATGGGATTCATCAACCTCGACCAGCCGAGCCTGCCGGGCGGGGTTGCGGGCGCCGTTCAGGCAGTGGTGGGGCTCGACTCGCTCCCGTCCACGCACCCGATGGGCCTCACGCGGGCGCCGCGCCCGGGATCGCGATCCCGGGCCGTGTCCCCAGCGCCCGCCGTCGCGGCGGGCGCTGGGCCGGTGGCCTGCACCGCGGCGGTGCAGACGGGGCGGGCCTTCACCGCCTACACCGCCGACCAGATCGCCCAGGCGTACGGCCTGGCCCCCCTCTACCAGCAGGGCGATCTCGGCAGTGGCCAGCGGGTGGGGCTGATCGAGTTCGCCGGCTATGCACCCGCCGACATCCAGACCTACCTCCACTGCTTTGGCCTCGCCACCCAGGTCACCCTGGTGCCCGTGGGGGGCGGCGCGAAGATCGGCGCGGGAACCTCCGAGGCCACCATCGACATCGAGGACCTGGCCGGTCTGGTGCCGGGCGCGGGCATCCTCGTCTACGAGGGTCCCAACGGGGCCAACCAGGTCATCTACACCACCTACAGCACCGCCATCAGCCAGGACCAGGTGCGGGTGCTGAGCACCAGCTGGGGCAGCTGTGAGGCCGATGCGCGCGGGGGCGGGTTCCTGGCCGCCGAGAACACCCTCTTCCAGGAGGCCGCGGCCCAGGGTCAGACGATCGTGGCCGCATCCGGCGACGACGGCTCCGAGGACTGCCTCTCCACGGACAAGGTGAAGACGCTCGCGGTGGATGACCCGGGGAGTCAGCCGAACGTGACCGGTGTCGGCGGCACCGACCTCGTGGCGCTGGGACCGCCACCCAGCGAGACCGCCTGGAACGACAATCTCGGGGCGGGAGGCGGCGGGCTCTCGTCGCGCTGGGTGATGCCATCGTGGCAGGCGGGCCCGGGTGTGATCAACCGGTACACCTCGGGGGCGCCCTGTGGGAACCTCGCGGGAGCCTGCCGTGAGGTTCCCGACGTCTCCGCGTCGGCGGCCGCGAGCCATCCCTATGTGGCCTACTGCCGCGCCGGTGACTGCGCCAGCTCGGGCGGCTGGCTCGCGTTCTTCGGCACCAGCCTGGCGGCGCCCGTCTGGGCCGCCGTCGCGACCATCGCGGACCAGGTGTGTGCGGCCGCGGGGGACGGCGCGGTCGGGTTCCTCAACCCGGCCCTCTACCGCCTGGCCGCGTCGTCCGCCTCCCCGTTCACCGACATCACATCCGGCAACAACGACTTCACCCGCACAAACCGCGGTGACTACCCCGCGACCGTGGGGTACGACCTCGCCACCGGGCTCGGCAGCCCCCGCGCCGCTCTCCTCGCCGCCGACCTCTGCCCGACCATCGGCGCGACCCCGGCCGCGGTCTCGCTCACGGCCTCCGCGGCGGTCCCGCTCACGACGGCCGCGATCGCCCTCAGCGGCGGGCCGAGCGGGGGGACGTGGAGTGCAGTCGTGACCCCGGCGGGAACCGCCTGGCTCAGCGTCACCCCGGCGAGTGGGGTGCTCCCCGCGACCCTCACCGTCACCGCCAATGCCACCGGACTCGCTCCGGGGACCTACACTGCCGCGATCGACGTCACGACCGCGACCGGACGCACCCTGGCGGTGCCGGTCAGCTTGGGGGTGAGCCTGCCGCCCAGTCCGGCTGCGGTGTACACCCCCGTCACCCCGGTGCGTGTGCTCGACACACGCCCCGGGAGCGGGATGCCCGGCGCTGGGGCGAGCCTCGGTCCCCAGCAGAGCCTCACCCTACCGCTGGCCGGAGTGGACGGCATCCCCAGCACTGGGGCGACCGCGGTGGTCCTCAACCTCACCGCGGTCGGCGCGTCGCTGCCCACCTATATCACGGCGTACCCGTCCGGCGGACCTCGCCCGCTTGCCTCTGCTCTCAACCCCGCGCCCGGCGCCACCGTCGCCTCCCTGGTCACCGTCCAGCTCGGGCCGACCGGCTCGGTCAGCCTGTTCAACGGCGCCGGTCGCGTGAATCTGGTCGCGGATCTGGAGGGGTGGTACCGTGTCTCGGCGATCGGGCCGGCTGGCCTGTATCACCCGATCGCACCCACCCGGATCGCCGACACGCGGGCGGGCAGCGGCGAGCCGGATGCGGGGGCGTCCCCCGGTCCCGGCGGCGTCCTCTCAGTCCAGGTGACAGGGGTGGGGGGCGTGCCCGCCACCGGGGTGGCGGCCGCCGTCCTCAACGTCACGGTGGCGGGGGCCTCCGCCGCCGGGTACGTCACCGCCTTCCCGGCGGGCTCGGTGGAGCCGCTCGCCTCGTCGGTGAACTTCCCCGCCGGGGCGGTCGTCGCCAACCGGGTGATCGTGCCGGTCGGCCCCAGCGGGGCGGTCAGCCTCGCCAACGCCGTGGGGACGACCCCCCTCGTGGTCGACGTGGAGGGCTGGTACAGCTCGGCCGCCGCCGTCCCCGGCGGGTCGGAGTTCGTCGCCGCGCCGCCGACCCGGATCAGCGACACCCGACCGGCCAGCGGGAAGGCCAACCAGGGGCAGACGCTCGGCCCGCTGGGGACGCTCACGGTGAAGGCCGCTGGGGTGGGGGCGGTGCCGGCCATGGCCAGCGCGACCCCCCCGACCGCGGTGGCGCTGGTGGTGACCGCCACCGGCGGGACCACCAGCGGCTACCTCGCGGTCTACCCCGGCGGCCCCGCGCCGACCAGCTCCGACCTCAACTGGCGTCCCGGTGCCACCGTGGCCAGCTTGGTGCTGGTGCCAGTCAGCTCGGCGGGCAGGGTGACCCTCTTCAACCACGCGGGGCGCGTGAACACGATCGTCGATGTCGTGGGCTGGTTCACCGCCGCCGGCTGAGGCGGCGGCGGCCGCCCCGGCTCGGTCGCCGGCGGCGGGCGATAGGCTGAGGGGCATGGCAGGCGCACCCGAGCCGGAGCCGGCGACCGCTGAGCCTCGCCAGCGCGGGGTCCCCGCCGTGGGGGCGCTGCTCGGCCTGCCCACCCTGGCGGGGCTGACCGGTGGTTACGGGCATGCCACGGTGCGGGCCGCCGTGCGCACCGTGCTCGCGGCCGAGCGCCGGCGGCTCGCGGCGGGCTCCCCGGCCCGCGCCGCGGCCGCGCTGGCGGCCGAGGCTGTCACCGTTGTGGAGGCCGCCATGCGGCCCCCGCTGCGGCGCGTCGTCAACGGCACCGGCGTCGTGCTCCACACCAACCTCGGCCGGGCCCCGCTCTCGATCGCGGCGGCCGCGCTGGTGGCCGAGGTCGGCGCGGGTTACTCCAGCTTGGAGCTCGACCTCGCCACCGGCCGGCGCGGCGACCGGCGCGACCTCCTGGAGGTGCTCCTCTGCCAGGCGACCGGAGCGGAGGCGGCGCTGGTCGCCAACAACGGGGCGGCGGCGTTGCTGCTGGCCCTGACCGCCTGCGGTCGGGGCCGCAGCGTGGTGGTCTCGCGGGGCGAGGCGATCGAGATCGGCGGCGGCTTTCGCATCCCCGAGATCTTGGAGCTCTCAGGGGCACGTCTGGTCGATGTCGGTACCACCAATCGCACCCGGGTTGATGACTATCGGCGCGCCACCACTGCCGACACCGCCGCCTGGCTCAGAGTCCACCCCTCCAACTTCCGAACCGAGGGCTTCGTCGAGCGCCCCGGCACCGCCGAGCTGGCCGAGGCGGCCCACGCGGCGCGGGTGCTGCTCCTGGTCGACGCCGGCAGCGGGCTTCTGGGGCCGGCAACCGGGCCGCTCGCCCAGGAGGAGGCGATGCCGGCCGCGATTGCCATGGGCGCCGACCTGGTCACCGGCAGCGGGGACAAGCTGCTGGGCGCCGGGCAGGCTGGGATCGCCGCCGGCGGGGCCGAGCTGGTGGATCGACTGGCGCATCACCCGCTCGCGCGGGCGCTGCGCGCCGACAAGCTCCAGCTGGCCGCGCTCCAGGCGACCCTGCTGGCCCACCTCACCCCCGGGCGGGCGGAGGAGATCCCTGTGCTCCGCATGCTGGCCACCTCCCAGTCGGCGGTGCAGCGCCGAGTGGAGGGATGGGTGGCGGCGCTGGCCGGGTCCGGCCTCATGGTGGAAGCGGTCGAGCACGCCGCCACGGCTGGCGGAGGGGCCACCCCAGGCCCGACGCTGGCGTCGGCCGCGCTCCGGATCCACGCCGCCCACCCCCAGCGACTGCGTGACCGACTGCTGGAGGCGGACCCCCCGGTGCTGGCGCTCACGACCGCGGACGCCGTCCTCGTCGATGCGCTCACCGTCCTGCCCGGCGAGGACCCCGCGGTCCTGACCGCGGTGCGGTGGGCCGCTGCCGATGTCTGAGGCCCCCGGGGCCGAGCGGGCGGTGGGAACGGCCGGGCATGTGGACCATGGCAAGACCGCGCTGGTTCGCGCGCTCACCGGGGTCGACGGCGACCGTCTCGACGCCGAGCGCCAGCGGGGGATGACGATCGTCTGCGGCTTCACCCCCTGGCGGCTTCCCGGGGGTCGCGAGGTGTCGGTGGTCGATGTGCCCGGGCACGAGCGGTTCGTCCGCACCATGGCGACTGGGGTCGGCTCGATCGATCTGGCGCTCCTCTGCGTCGCCGTCGACGACGGGGTGATGCCGCAGACCACCGAGCACGCCGCCGTGCTTCGGCTGCTCGGGGTCACGACCGTTGTCGTGGCCGTCACCAAGGTGGACCTCGCCCCCGAGCGGGCGACCGCGGTCGGCGCGGCCGGGGCGGCCCTGGCGGCGCGCCTCGGGTTGGAGGTCGCTGGCACGGTGGGGGTGAGCGCACGCACGGGCAGCGGGCTCGACCGTCTGGCCGCCGTGGTGGCGGCGGCGCTCGACCGGGGCGCCCCCGCGCCCGACCGGGGCCTCCCCCGGCTGTTCGTCGACCGTAGCTTCACCGCCGCGGGGGTCGGGACGATCGTCACCGGCACCCTCGACGGCGGAGTCTTCCGGGTCGGCGAGCCCGTCTGTCTGTGGCCGTCGCAGGTGAGCGGTCGGGTGCTCGCGCTCCAGCGCCGAGGCCGAGCGGTGCCGGCGGCGGCGCCCGGTGGACGGCTGGCGATGGCCCTGCGCGGTGTGCCGCTGGCGGCCGCCCCGCGCGGGAGCGTGGTCGCGGCGCCGGGGTCGCTCGACCCCACCGCGCTGCTGGACGTGTTGCTCGAGGTGCCGCAGGCGGGCGCCTCGGGCATCCGCCACGGGGCCCGGGTCGAGTGCCTCCACGGCACCCGAGCCCTCTCCGCCGAGGTGTGGCTGGCGGGAGAGCGTGAGATCGGCCCCGGGCGTCAGGGCTTCGGGCAGCTCCGACTCGCCGGGCCCGCGGCGGCCCTGGCCGGCGACCGTGTCCTGCTCCGGTCGCCGGCTCCCGCGGCGACCCTGGGGGGCGGCCTGCTGCTCGACCCGCACCCGCCCCGGCACCGGCGCTGGACGTCGGCACCGCTCGACGGGTGGAGCGCGCGCGCACGTCTGCTTGCGCGGGCTGATGCCGCCGGCCCCGTCGGGCTGGTGGAGATCGAGGCACGCTCGGCGCCCGCGGGGCTCGATGCTCGCTCCGCGGGCCGTCGTGCGGGGGTGCCGACGGCCGCCGCCCGGGAGGCCCTGGCGGCGGCGCGGGCGCGCGGAGACCTGCTCGCGATCGGGGGGCTGTGGATCGCGCCGGATCGGTGGGCCCGGCTGGAGCAGCGGGCCGCCGCCGTGGTGGCGGCGTATCGGGCCGCCGAGCCGCTCGGCCCGGGGGTGGCCCGCACCACTCTGCTGCGGCAGCTTGGGGTGGGGCCCGCCGACGGCAGCGCGGTGCTGGACCGGCTGCGGGATGCCCGGGTGCTGGAGCTCCACGGCGGGGTGGTGCGCGCGCCCGACCTTGCGGCCGCGGCCGACGACCCGGTGGTGCGCCGGGTGCGGATCCTGCTCGAGGGGGCGGGGCTCGATGCGCCCGGCGCGGACCGGCTTCGCGAGGCCGGCGCCACCCCGAGGGTGCTGGGGTTCCTCCGGCGCACCGGCGCCGCGGTGGAGGTGGCCCCGGGCGTGCTCCTCGCGAGTCCGGCGTTCCACGCCGTGGTGGGGGGCGTCACCCGCGCGCTCGCCGATCACCCCCAAGGACTCAGCGTGTCCGAGCTGCGGCAGCAGCTCCGCACCAGTCGGCGGGTCATGGTTCCCCTCTTGGAGCGGCTCCTGCGCGAGGGGCGCACCCAGCGGGTGGGCGCGCTGCACCGGCTCGTCCCGACCGGGGCGGCGCTGCCGACCGGACCGGGGGGCGACGGGGATCCGGCTGGGTTGGCGGGATGACCGCCCCGTTCCGCCTCACCGCCCTCTCCGGCAGCGGCGGATGCTCCGCCAAGATCGGCCAGCAGGACCTCGACGGCGTGCTGGCGGGCCTCGCCAGCCCCGCGCTGGGGCGGCTGCTGGTGGGCGCGGGGACCGGGGACGACGCCGCGGTCTGGCGCTGTGGGCCGGAGCTGGCCCTGGTCGCCACCTGCGACTTCTTCCCGCCGCCGGTGGACGATCCTCACGACTACGGTGCGGTGGCCACGGCCAACGCCCTCTCCGATGTCTATGCGATGGGGGCCGAGCCGCTGTTCCTGCTCAACCTGGTCGGATTCGACCTCGCCCGATGGCCCGCCGCGGTGCTCCGGGCGATCCTGGCGGGGGGAGCGGAGGTGGCGGCGGAGGCCGGCTGCGCGGTGGCCGGAGGTCACTCGATCCGCTCGTCCGAGCCCCTGTTCGGGTGTGCGGTCGTCGGCAGTGCTCACCCTGACCAGATCGTCACCAACGCGGGGGCCCGACCGGGCGACATCCTCCTGCTCACCAAGCCCCTCGGCACCGGGGTGATCCTGGCGGCCCTCCGCGCGGACACCGCGCCTACCGAGGCGGTGGCAGGCGCGGTCGCCTCGATGCGCAGGCTCAACCGCGAGGCCGGTCGTGCCGCTGTCCGGGTGGGGGTGCACGCGGCCACCGACGTCACCGGCTTCGGCCTCTTGGGCCACGCTGGCCGACTGGCCCGCGAGTCCGGGGTCGGGCTCGCCCTGGACGCCGGCCGGCTGCCGATCCTGCCCGGGGCCCTGGAGCTGGCCCGCGGTGGCCACCTGCCCGGGGGAAGCCGGAGGAACTGGGAGCTCAGCCGGGACACGGTGACGGTCGCGCCCGCGGTCGACCCGGCCCGCTGGATGCTGGCGGCCGACGCGCAGACCAGTGGAGGGCTGCTGGTGGCACTGGCCGCCGACGCCGTGGCCGACTACCGCGCCCAGGTGCCCTCGGCCGTGTGCATCGGCGAGGTGGTGGCGGCCGACGCAGCCGGAGGCGCGGGCCGGATCGCCCTCGGCTGACCCGCCCCCCAGGGTCAGAGAGCCGACCCCTCCTGTCGGGACGACAGCAGGTCGCGGTCGAGCGGAAAGCAGCGCGCCGCGTTGCCGCCCAGCACCCGCGCCGTGCCCGCGGGGTCCAGTCCCAGTCCCCGGGGAGCCTCGAACGGCCGGTAGTCCGCCATGGCGAAGGGGCAGTCGGTGCCGGCGAGCACCCGGTCGTCGCCGACGAGCTCGAGCAGGTAGCGGGTGGGCGCCTCGGTGAAGAGCACGGTGTCGTACCAGAACCAGCGCAACAGCTCCGAGGGCAGTCGACGGGAGCGGCCCTGGTTGCCCGGCCAGCGCTGGAAGGCGGCCTCCATGCGCCCGTACTGATAGGGGAAGAACCCGCCCCCATGGGTGAGCACCAGCTTGAGGTCGGGGAACCGACCCGGAACGTCGACGGCGATCAGTCGTCCCACCGCCAAGGTGGTCTCGAAGGGGTTGCCGACGCTGTTGGCCAGGAAGTGGTCGCGCATGCCGGCCGGGGGCTGGAAGTACCCGGGATGGAGCACGATCGGGACCCCCAGCCGCTCGGCGGTGCGCCAGAGCGGTGTCCAGTGGTCGGCGTCGAGGCCGTCCCGCTGCGGACTCGATGCGGCCAGCCCGCCGACGGCGCCGAGCGCCACCGCGCGATCCAACTCCTCGGCGGCCGCCCCACCGTCGAGGTCCGGCAGCGCCGCCAGAAAGCGCAGGTCGCTCCGCCCCGCCGTCGCCCGATGGAGGGAGTCGGTCAGGGTGCGGCACCAGGGGACCTGGACCGCGGTCGACCGCCCCGCCTTGACCATGTCGATCCACGGGCCGACCACGCTGCAGGTGACGCCCCGGGCCGCCTGCGCCGCCTGGCGCACGGACACCTGGCGGAGGGCGGCCGGGGCGAAGCGACCGCGCACACCGTCCACCACCAGGGCGGCGTCGCCAGACTCGCGCCGGATCACCTCGATGCCGGGAGGCACCGCCGCGAAGGCTTCGTCGGGGAGCAGGTGGCCGTGGACATCGACGACTGCAGTCGGGTCGGGCATGGGGTCATCCTTAGGAGGTGGGTGGCGTCGTGGCCCGCGCCGAGGCGATCCCCTCGGCGCCGAGATGGTACCGCCGCGTCCCGGTCACCCCGGCGTCGCCGCCGCGGGTCAGCGCTACACTGCCGGGGCGGTGCGCTCATCCGACAAGGCGCGGAGGGTCGATCGATGCCCACACGGCTGACGCGACTGACCGAGCCCCTGGTCCGCGACCGGGACGGCTTGCGGCCCGCCTCCTGGGACGAGGCGTTGGAACGGGCCTCGGCCGGCCTGCGCACCGCCCGGAGCCGGGACGCCACCCGCGCCTACGGCATGTTCAGCTGCTCCAAGGCGACCAACGAGGTGAACTTCATGGCGCAGAAGTTCAGCCGGGTCGTGATGGGCAGCAACAATGTCGACAGCTGCAATCGAACGTGACACGCGCCTAGCGTCGCCGGTCTGGCGGCTGTGTTCGGGGCGGGGGGCGGGACCAGCTCCTACGAGGAGATCGAGTCCACTGACCTCATTCTGCTGTGGGGCTCGAACGCGCGGGAGACCCACCCGATCTTCTTCCACCACCTGCTCCAGGGAGTGCGCCGGGGCGCGCGCTTGTACGTCATCGACCCCCGGCGGACGGTCTCGGCGCAGTGGGCCGACCGCTGGCTCGGGATCGATGTCGGCACCGACATCGCGCTGGCCAATGCGATGGCGCGCGAGATCATCGAGGCCGGCCTCGCCAACCAGGCCTTCATCGGCCGGGCCACCTCGGGGTTTGCCGCCTTCGCGCAGTCGGTCGAGCCCTACACGCTGGAGCGGGCGGCGCGCGACACCGGGGTGCCCGCGGGGGCGATCCGGGAGCTCGCGCATGCCTATGCTCGCGCCGATCGGGCCCAGCTCTGCTGGACCCTCGGGATCACCGAGCACCACACCGCCACCGACAATGTGCTCGCCCTCATCAACCTCGCCTTGCTCACCGGCCATGTCGGTCGCTACGGCTCCGGGTTGGTCCCGCTGCGCGGCCAGAACAACGTGCAGGGCGGGGGGGACATGGGCGCCATCCCCAACAAGCTGCCCGGCTTCCAGGACGTCGAGGACGACCTCGAGGCGCGGCGACGCTTCACCACCCTTTGGGGGGTGGCACCGCCGCCGCGCCGGGGCTGGCACCTGTCCGAGATGCTGGATGCGATGGAGCGCCGGGAGCTCACCTGCGCCTATGTGATCGGCGAGAATCCCGCCCAGTCGGAGGCGGACCAGACCCGCGCGATGCGGCTGCTCACCGGGCTCGATCATCTGGTGGTGCAGGACATCGTGCTCACCCGCACCGCGGAGCTGGCCGATGTGGTCCTGCCTGCGACCGCGACCTGGGCGGAGTCGGAGGGGACGGTGACATCCAGCGAGCGGCGGGTCCAGCGCGTGCGCCGGGCGCTGGACCCGCCGGGCCAGGCCCGCGACGACATCGCGATCCTCTGCGCGCTCGCGCGCCGGCTCGACCACGACCTCGGTCAGCCCACCGCGGAGGAGGTCTGGGATGAGGTTCGGTCGCTCTCGCCGATCCACGCAGGGATGAGCTACCGCCGCCTCGAGGCCGAGGGCGGCCTGATGTGGCCGTGCCCCGACGAGGAGCATCCCG